>Ga0207707_10001471_pt1 | contig 21802 bp, 16 predicted proteins | sample KBSC83BmetaG_FD_184336 | JGI IMG/M metagenome (GOLD analysis project Ga0207707, IMG submission 184336) | Corn rhizosphere microbial communities from Kellogg Biological Station, Michigan, USA - KBS C8-3B metaG (SPAdes) (version 2) | ecosystem: Host-associated > Plants > Roots > Rhizosphere ...
TCCCGATGCTCATCGCCGACGAGTTGGACGTCGACTGGAAGGACGTGCGGATCGAGCAGGCGCCGCTCGACACGACGAAGTTCCAGAATCAGTGGGCGGGCGGCAGCACGGCAACGCCGACGAACTGGCTTCCGATGCGACGCGTGGGCGCGGCCGCGCGCGCAGTGCTCGTCTCGGCAGCCGCGCAGACGTGGGGCGTCCCCGAGAGCGAATGCGAGACCCGGTCCGGTGTTGTCTATCATCGCGCGAGCAACCGCAGTCTGAAGTACGCGGAGTTGGGTGAACGGGCTTCATCGATCCAAGCGCCCGACCTCGAAAAGGTTCCGCTCAAGGAGCCCGCGCAGTTCCGCATCATCGGCACGAAAGTGTCGGGCGTCGACAACCACGCGATCGTTAGCGGCAAGCCGATGTACGGCATCGACGTCACAGTACCGGGAATGCTCTACGCCGTCTTCGAGAAATGCCCGGTCTTCGCTGGCAAAGTCGTGAGCGCGAATCTCGACGTCATCAAGAAGGAGCCCGGCGTTAGGCAGGCGTTCGTCGTCGAAGGTGGCTCTGCGCTACCCGGCCTGCTCGGCGGCGTCGCGATCATTGCCGACAGCTGGTGGTACGCGAAGAGCGCGCGCCAGAAGCTGAAGGTGACCTGGAACGAGGGCGAGACCGCGCAGCAGTCGAGCACCGGGTTCGCGAGGAAGGCAGCGGAGCTCGCGAAGCAGCCGCCGCAGCGGACGCTCCGCAAGGACGGCGACGTCGATGCCGCGCTCGCCGCAGCGGGCGGGAAGGCGCTGCACGCCGAGTACTTCTATCCGTTCATCGCGCACGCGCCGCTCGAGCCGCAGAACTGCACGGCGTCGTACCGCGACGGAAAGCTCGAGATCTGGGCGCCGAGTCAGACACCCGCGTCGGGCCGGCAGCTGGTGGCGCGTACGTTAGGCGTGAAGGAAGAGGACATCACGATCCACCTCACCCGCACGGGCGGCGGCTTCGGCCGGCGGCTCAACAATGACTACATGGTCGAGGCGGCGTGGATCGCGAAGGAGGCTGGCGTCCCGGTGAAGCTGTTGTGGACGCGTGAGGACGACATCCGGCACGACTTCTATCGCCCTGCCGGCTTTCACAACTTCAGCGGCGCCGTCGATGGCGGGAAGCTCGTCGCGCTGCGCGATCACTTCGTATCGTTCGGCGAGGGCGAGCGCTTCGCGCCGAGTGCGGGGATCACGCCTAACGAGTTCCCGGCAAAGTTCATCCCCAACTGCACGATCGCGGCGTCGGTGATGCCGTTGGGCGTGCCCACGGGTGCGTTGCGCGCGCCGCAGAGCAACGGCCTCGCCTTCGCATTCCAGAGCTTCCTCGACGAGCTCGCGCACGCGGCGGGACGCGACCCGATCGACTTCCGCCTCGAGCTCCTCTCCAACACGCCAATCCCGGATCCGCCGCCGGCCGCCGGGCAGCAGGGACCACCGCCAGGCTTCGGCTTCGATCCGGAGCGGATGCGCGGCGTGCTCGAGCTGGTGGCCGAGAAGTCCGGCTGGGGTAAGACGCAGCTGCCACGTGGCACTGGCCGCGGCGTCGCGTTCTACTTCAGCCACCGCGGCTACTTCGCCGAAGTCGTGCAGGCGACGGTGAGCAAGGCTGGCGTCCTGAAGGTGGACAAGATCTGGGCGGCTGGCGACATCGGTAGTCAGATCATCAATCCGCTGAACGCGGAGAACCAGGTCCAGGGCGCGGTGCTCGATGGCCTCGCCGAAGCGTTAGGCCAGGAGATCACGATCGATCGCGGCCGCACGGTGCAGAGCAACTTCCACGACTTCAAGCTCCTGCGCCTGACGCAGGCGGCGCCGGTGGAGGTGCATTTCAAGCTCTCGAACAACGCGCCGACCGGCCTCGGCGAACCAGCCTTGCCGCCGGTTCCGCCAGCATTGTGCAACGCAATCTTCGCGGCGACGGGGAAGCGCATTCGAAGCTTGCCGTTGTCGAAGCATGATCTGTCGTGGGGGTAGAGTTTCGCTGATTTTCACCGCGAAGGACGCGAAGGACGCAAATTGAAAACCCCAAGAGCCGATCCTCTTGGGGTTTCAGTTTGCCGCTTTCGCGTCCTTGATAGAGACAAGTCGTCAGGCGCGGCGGTGGCGAGCCGACAGCCCGCACACTCGTTCACGCGGGACTGAATTCGGTCCTCGAGATCGGTAAAAATCCGTCAAATCGGTAAAATCCGTAATCGGTTTGTTCTTGCGCTTTCTGCGACGCAATGCGCACGACAGAGAAGGCGAAAAACCAAAACGTGTTACGGATCTGACGGATCTGACCGATTGAACGATCGCTCCGTTGAAGCCTGATTGCTTCAGGATTGCCGGAATGGAGGCTTGGATGGCTCGCTTGACTTTCGCCAGGGTGTTCGGCCAGTTACCCAAGCTCAAGGACCGGCCTGAGGTGCCCATGACGTTCGCTGGATGTCGGCGGCTCGCATTGTTGTTGTTTCTGCCTCTCACCGCGCATGGTCAGATCACGTCGCAAGGCGCCGCGATAGCGCCGACGAACGACCTCCCCAATCCCTATCGCACGATCGAGAACTGGGCGCAGCTTGGCCGCGCTTGGGGCTCGACGAGCGCGGTGGACATCGATCCCGATGGACGTAGCATTTGGGTCGCCGAACGATGCGGCGTCAACAGCTGCGCCGGCTCCGACCTGCCCGCGGTCTTCAAGTTCGACGCGAATGGGAAGCTCGTCACCTCGTTCGGCGCCGGAATGTTCGTGTCGCCGCACGGCATCTTCGTCGATCGCGGCGGCAACGTGTGGGTCGTTGATTGCGCGTGCACCGTTCGTGGCGGCGGCCGCGGCGCGGATACCAGTGCGGCACGTCCAGCCAAGGGACATCAAGTGTTCGAGTTCAGCCCCGGCGGCAAGCTGCTGATGACGTTAGGCAAGCCGGGCGGCGGGAGCGGCGCGGAGTATTTCACGCAGCCTAACGACGTGCTCGTCGCACCGAACGGCGACATCTTTGTCGTCGAGGGGCACTCGTCGGCTCCCGGGTCGACGGCACGCGTGCTGAAGTTCTCGAAGGACGGAAAGCTGATCAAGACGTGGGGCGCTTTCGGCCATGGCCCCGACGATCTCGACCAGCCGCATGCGCTGGCGATGGACTCACGCGGCCGGCTGTTCGTCGGTGATCGTGGCAACAATCGCATCAAGATCTTCGACCAGGACGGCAAGCTGCTCGACACCTGGTACCAGTTCAGCCGGCCGAGCGGGATCTACATCGACGCCCACGACACGATCTATGTCGCCGACTCGGAGTCCGGCTCGGTAGCGAAGGAGCGCACGGGTTGGAAGCGTGGCATTCGCGTCGGCAGCGCCCGCGACGGATCGGTCACCGCGTTCATCCCCGACCCTGCCGAGTCGCCACCCTCGACGAGCGCCGCCGAAGGCGTCGCCGCGGATGCGCACGGCGTCGTCTACGGAGCCGAGGTCGGACCAAGAGCACTGAAGCGATACGTGAAGCAATAGGCCACCAGGCCACGGTCAACAGCGTTGGCGCTGACAAACGCGGTCACTTGCGGACATGTCACGGAGAGAACAATGGCTCCTTGTCCGTGGAGGTCGCCGTTGATTTTGTCCGTGTCCGTCTGCGCCACCGCTGTTTGGCCCCGGCGGAAGAAACTGAGATCGGAGGCTCACATGGACGGCAAGCGCAGCTTCTCTCGCCGCGGGTTCGTCGGCGGCGTCGCGACGGCATTGGGCTACCTCACCCTCGATCCGACGTCCAGTGCGTGGGCACAGAGCGTCGCCCCGAGAGCACCGCGACCGAAGCGAAGCCCGGACGAGTACGACACCCTCGCCAAGCTCGCCAACAACGAGAATCCATACGGGCCGTCCGACGCCGTCATGAAGGCGATGACGCAGTCGTTCAAATACGCTAATCGCTACGGCTACCCCGACGGGGGCATCACCGCGGCGATCGCGAAGCACCACGACGTGAAGGAGGAAAACGTCTTCATCGGCTCGGGGTCGGGCGAGATTCTCGACGTCGCCTGCAATACGTATCTGCGCAACGGCCGAAAGATCCTGAGCTCGGAGCCGTCGTACGACGTGATCTTCGGTCACGTCACCGCGTACAAGGCCGACGCGATCAAGGTTCCCGCGCTCCCCGACTTTCGCCAGGACATCGCGGGCCTTGTCACCGCTGCACGCACCTACAGCCGCGACATCGGCTTCGTGTACCTGTGCAGCCCGAACAACCCCACGGGACGCATCGTCACGAAGCAGGAGATCGCGCAGCTCCTCGACGGCATTCCGCGCGACATGCCTGTCCTCATCGACGAAGCCTACTTCCATTTCGTCGAGGATCCCGACTACGCGACGTCGATCCCGCACGTCTTCGAGGGACGGCCGGTGATGGTGACGCGCACCTTCTCCAAGATCGCCGCGCTCGCCGGCATGCGACTCGGCTACGCCATCGCACCGAAGGAGATGATCGCCGACATGCGGCCGTACGCGACGGGTACGATCAACGCGATCGTGAAATGGGGCGGCGTCGCCGCGCTCGCCGATACGGAGACGCAGGCGAAGGTGAAGCGGATCACCGTCGATCTCCGGAAGAAGACCACCGCCGAGCTCCAGAGCCTCGGCTACGCCGTGATTCCGTCCGAGGCGAACTTCTTCATGGTGAATATCCGCCGGCCGATCCCGCCGGTGATCGAGGAGTTCAAAAAGAAAGGCGTCCTCGTCGGCCGGCCGTTCCCGCCGTTGATGGAACACCTCCGCGTCTCCGTGGGCACCGCTGAGGAGATGAGCAGATTCTTAACGGCCTTCCGGGATATCGTCCCGGCCGCGAGGACGGCGAAGGCTGGTTAGGCGCCATCAACAGCGTTGGCGCGGACTAACGCGGGCACTGGCGGACTTCCGCGGCCTGCTCCTCTTGGAGGGGGCCGACAAGGCCTTGCTATTGTTTCGCCGAGCTGTCTCCTCCCCTCGGGAGCGTCAATGCCACGAGAGATGTATTCGCCCCGGCACCGGTCGCGAACACGATGTACTGTCGGCCCTGGTGCATGAACGTCATGGGCACAGCAGTCGTCTTCGCCGGGATCTGCACTTGCCCGACATCCTTCCCCGTTGCCTTGTCGACCGCGTAGAGGTGGAAGGGCGGCCGCGGTGGTCCACCGCTCCGGCCCGTCCCGTAGATCACTAACGTCTTTGTCGTGATGATCTGCGCCTGGCCGCGACCCGGCTGGGGCGGCAGGGTCACGCCCGCGAAGAGCGGATCGTTCGACGCCACCGGCGTGCTGACGCCGTTAGGCACCCACCAGATCTTGTCGCCGCTGTTCATGTCGTACGCCGTGACGCCGCCTAACGGCTTCGGCTTGAGGATCGACACGCCGCCGATGCTTGCTCCCGCCGCGCGGCCCTCGAAGCCATTGCCGCGCGCCGAGCCACTCTGTGCGACGTACCCCGCCGGCGCCGGAAGCGCGCCGATCAGCCCACAGCTGTCGTGCGGTGAGCTGTAGCGGAACTCCGAGCACGGATCCTTCTGCACCTGAATCGTGCTCAATCCGCTCTGGCTGCCGACGTAGATGCGTCCCGTCTCCGGATCGGCCGCGGTGCCGCCGTCGATGTTCACGCCGCCCGACGCGCCCGGCGCGTACCACGAGCAGCGATAGCCGCTCGCGCCCGTGCCGTCAGCGAGCGACGCGGGAATGAAGTACGGACCCATTCGGCAGCGCTTCGCGAGCTTCAGCGCCGAGTCTTTTATCGCCGGCGTGTAGTCAATGAGGTCGGACTCGACGAGCCCTTGCTGCGAGTACGCCGCCGGCTTGCTCGGAATCGGCTGCGTCGGCCAGGTCTGCTCGCCCGGAACTTCGCTCTGCAGGACGGGCGTCTCGACGATCGGCCAGATCGGCTCACCCGTGAGGCGGTCGAGCGCGTAGACCCAACCCTGCTTCGTCGTCTGCGCGACGATCTTCCGCGGGCGGCCGTCCACGGTGACGTCGAGGAGATTCGGCGCCATCGGCGTGTCGTAGTCCCAGATGTCGTGATGCACGAACTGGTAATGCCAGCGCCGCTGCCCCGTCTTCACGTCGAGCGCGACGAGGCTCGTCCCGAAGAGGTTCGCGCCCGGCCGGTGGCCGCCGTATTCATCCATGAGCGGCATCCCCACCGGGATGTACACGAGGCCGAGCTCCGGATCGGCCGAGTAGGGCGCCCACGCGTCATTCTTGCCGACGCCCTCCGCGCCGACCTTGGAGCCCTTCGTCCACGTCTCGGCGCCGAACTCGCCGGGCTGCGGAATGAGGTTGAACTTCCACAGCTGCCGGCCCGTGTGGACGTCGAAGCCGCGGATGGCGCCCGGCATGTTGTGCTTGCGGATGGGAAAGTATCCGTGAATCGCCGAGTTGCCGACGACGATGACGTTGCCGACGACGATCGCGGGAGAGCTGTTGGCGATCTGGCCAACGCTGGGATCGATGCCCATCGTTCCGTCCGCGCCGATCTTGCGCACAGGGTCCCACTTCTCGCCTGGCCGTGCCTTACGAGGCGGCGCCGCGTCGCTGATGATGAGCGAACCTGAATCGTCGACCGCCCACGGCACGAGGGTGAAGCCCAGCCCATCCATCAGATCGACGACGCCGTTCTTCCCGAACTTGGGATCCGGAACCCCTGTCTTTGCGTCGATCGAAGCGAGGTGATACCCAGGCGTCACGACGATGACGCGCTCGTTAGGCCCATCGCTCCAGTAGGCGAGGCCGCGCCCCGCGAACTGCCGCGGCGCCTTCTGCCAGCGGAGTCCCTCCTCGAGACGCCAGTGCCAGAGCGTCTTGCCCGTGGCGGGATCGATCGCCGCGGGATCACGGTGCGTCGACGCGACGGTGAAGAGCCGCCCGTTCGCGTAGAGCGGCGTCGTGCGATAGTACTCGTCCTCGCCGAACTGGCTCGCGTTCCACTGCCACGCTACCTGGAGACTCCCAAAGTTGGAGGCGTCGATCTGCGTGAGCGGCGAATAGCGCGTGCTCCACGCGTCAGCGCCCCAGAAGCGCCACTCTCCGGGCGCGTTGCCGCGGACGAGGGGCTGACCTTCCGCGGCGCTGGAGAGACGCGCCCGCGCCAGCATGCCAGCGGCGATCGTCCCGATCACGCACACCGCGATCCCGATCGCGCGCCGGTTCCATGAAAGGTGCCGCATCCTTGAGCTCCTCCTCTGGCTGTCGCCTAACGAATCGGCGGCTTCGCCGCCGCGTGCGTCTCGATACGAATCGCGCCGAGCACCACCGTATCCGGCGGCAGCTCGGCTGCACCCGCCGGCATCTGATTCAACTTGAGCAGGTACGCGAGCACGTCGACGTACTCCTCCGGCGCGAGGCTCCCCGGCTCGTTCTTCGGCATGCGCGTGCTGATGAAGCCGAACAGCTCCGAGAGGGAATGGCCATCCCACGACTTCTCGAACGCGGCACCGGTGTGCGTCGCAGCGGTGTGACAGCTCTTGCACATCCCCGCGTACACGTCCTGACCGCGGGCCGCCTGCTGCTCGCTGTAGACGCCGGTGAGCGTTGTCCGCTCCTTCCTGGCTTTCTGGGCACAAGCGGTGGCGCAGACGACCACGGACAGTATCAAGGGCGACACGGCGCGGACCAACAGCTGCGGCTTCATTCCGCTCCAACCTCGCCCATTTGCGACCGCCCCGCTAGCCGCCGCATGCCGGCCGAGAGCGCCCAGCCGAGTCCGACGACGATCAATAGGAGCATCACGAGCCGCATCGCCGATAACACAAAGGCGGTGTCGATGGCCGGCCAGCGAAAGCGGTACTGCCCGAGCACGGCCGCGCGGTCGAGCATCCAGTGCCAGGCGGTATGTGCGACCAGCGCGGAAGCGATGATCGTACCCATCCGTTCCGCGACCACGTGTCGGAAGAGCAGGGCCAACGCCGGTACCGCGATCGCGAGCACGAGCAGCTGACCGATCTCCACGCCGACGTTGAACGCCAGCAGCGACGTCGCGAGATGCGCTCCCGCGAACTGCAGCGATTCGCGCAGCGCGAACGAGAAGCCGAAGCCGTGCACGAGCCCGAACCCGAACGCCACTACCCACCGGCGCTCGAGCTTCGGCCCGACGATGTTCTCGAGCGCCATGTATACGATCGAGACCGCGATCAGCACCTCGATCAGTGGCGGGAACCAGAGCGCGTCGGGCGCGAAGCCGAGCACGGACGCGGCGAGCGTCAAGCAGTGCGCCGCGGTGAACGAGGTGATGATCGCAACCAGCGGTCGGAGTCGACGGAAGGGGATCACCAGACAGAAGATGAACAGCAGGTGATCGATGCCGTCCAGAATGTGGTGGAAGCCGAGCGAGACGAAGCGCAACGCCGCCTGATGCCAGCGCGGGTCGAGGCGAACGAGTCCAGGGTCGCCGACATACTCGTACGCACGCTCGGCACCGTTAGGCGCGAGGAAGCGCAGCACGGTCGTCGTGCGAACGCCGAGGCGGGCGAGCGTGGGATCGAGCGAAAAGCGCGACGTCACGGACGCGATCGGATAGTCGATCGCGACGTCGAGGAGGGCCTGCTTCCAGAAGAGCGCCGTCGTCGTATCGCGCGGCGCGCGCGTGATGTGCGCGAGGGCCGAGTCGTAGCTGGCGAAGGAGCGGTCGGACGGGAGAGAGATTCGCGCCCCGACGATGCGCGCGTCGGAGAGCACCCGATCCTCCTCGTACAACGAGAGGGATCCGGCGAGCCATACCCGTGCCGCGTGCAGCAACAGTGGCTCGCTGCGCTCGATGTCGAGATAGCCGGGACCGCGCAGCGGGAAGTCGACGTCGCGCATCGACTCCAGCGGCACCCGCAGCAGCACCCGCAGATGTCCCGGCTCCGGCTTCACGAATGCGAGCACGGTGACGCGCGACGGAATCTCGTGCGCGGCGACCGGAGACGACCTCGCGAGGAGGAGGCCCAGCACGGCAAGTACGACAGAGGCTGGACGCATCCAGCGATGGCGAGGTAGAATCACGCGGTTCGGAGTTCTCGTGCCGCGAGTATATCCGCGGTCACGTGATGCGTCCATTCCCACCGGAGCTCGAATGCGGCGACGAAATCTCCTCCTGGCTGCCTTGCTGGTGTCCTCGATTCTCGCACTGGCCGCCGGCCAGGCCGCGCTCCAGGGAGCGACGCGTCCCATGGTCGACGCACCGCGGTTCGAGGTCGATCCGATGTGGCCCAAGCCGCTCCCCAACCACTGGATCCTCGGCTCCGTGATCGGCGTCGGCATCGACTCGAGAGATCACGTCTTCATCATTCACCGCGGCGACTCCACGCTCAATCAGCGCACTGAAGCTGGCTCCGCGGCCAATCCGCCGCTCGGTGAATGCTGCGCCGCCGCTCCGCCCATTGTGGAATTCGATCCCGAGGGAAATCTGGTCAAGGCGTGGGGCGGTCCCGGCGATGGCTACGTATGGCCCGAATCGAATCACGGCGTCTCAATCGACGACAAGGACAATGTCTGGATCGGCGGCAACGGGCGCAACGATTCACACATTCTCAAGTTCACCCACGACGGCAAGTTCCTGATGCAGATCGGGGCGCCGAAGCAGGCGGTCAACAGCAACGCGCTCGATCACTTCGGCCGGGTGGCGAAGATCTCCTTCGACGCGAAGGCGAACGAAGCGTACGTCGCCGACGGTTACGGCAACAAGCGCGCGGCGGTGATCGACATGACCACGGGCGCGATCAAGCGCTTCTGGGGTGCCTATGGGAACACCCCGAAGGACACGAACATGGGCCCCTACAACCCCGACGCGCCCCTGGCACCGCAATTCCGCAATCCCGTGCACTGCGCCGAGCCGACGACCGACGGCCTTGTGTACGTTTGCGACCGCGTCAACGACCGCATCCAGGTCTTCACCAAGGCCGGCAAGTTCGTGAAGGAGCAGCGTGTGTTTCCGCGAACGCGTGGCGACGGCTCCGTCTGGGACATCGCTTTCTCTCGCGACCCGCAGCAGAAGTACATCTTCCTCGCCGACGGCCGCAACGAACGCGTCTACGTGATGGACCGGCAGTCGCTCGAGATCCTCACGATGTTCGGCGACGGCGGCCGCCAGCCGGGCCAGTTCTTCGCCGTCCACAGCATCGCCACGGATTCCAAGGGCAACATCTACACGACCGAGACCTACGAGGGCAAGCGCATCCAGAAGTTCGTATACAAGGGTCTGGGACCGGTGCCGCGCATGAATCAGGGCGTGATCTGGCCAAGCAGATAGGCGCCAGAATCCGTCGTCGTTAGGCAGTCGCCCGACCATTCGGCGCGGCGCGTGCTGTGCCCGGCGACGGGCTACAGGCGAGCCCGGCGGGGAGGCATGCACCATGCGTCGGAAAGGGTGTGTGCGGTGGTCCGGAGGCTGGCCTGGCCCCGGGCGCTCAACGACCACGACCTTTAGCGCATACCATTCGAAATGAGTCTCCCGTCCGCCACAGACACTGGCGAGAGCGTCTCCACGCGCGTGAGCACCGGGCTTGTCGGCCTCGACGCCATCCTTGGCGGTGGTCTGCCGCCGAGCCACCTCTATCTGGTCGAGGGTACGCCCGGTACCGGAAAGACGACGCTCGCCCTCCAGTTCCTATTTGCCGGCGCGGCCAAGGGCCAGCGGGGCGTCTATGTCACCCTCTCCGAGACGAAACGAGAGCTCACCGAAGTCGCCCAGTCGCATGGGTGGAGCCTCGACGGCATCGAGATCATCGAGCTCTCGGCGGACGAAACCGTCCCGGAGGAGGAGATGTACACGGTCTTCCATCCCGCCGAGCTCGAGCTGCAGCAAACGATGTCCGCGGTCCTGAAGGCGATCGAGCGCAGCCAGCCTGCGCTCGTCGTCCTCGACTCCCTGTCCGAGATGCGGTTGCTCGCGCGCGACCCGTTGCGCTTCCGGCGCCAGATTCTCGCGCTCAAGCAATTCTTCTCGCGTCGCGAGACCACCGTGCTTCTTCTCGATGACAAGAGCGGCGCCGACGGCGACATCCAGCTTCACAGTCTCGCCCACGGCGTCATCGTCCTCGAGCATCTCGCGCTGGAGTACGGTGCCGAACGACGCCGCCTCCAGGTCACGAAGCTGCGCGGTCTGCGTTTCTGGGGCGGTTTTCACGACTTCCGCATCCGCACTGGCGGCGTCGTCGTCTTTCCGCGCGTTCCCACCGGCGAGCCGCGGGCCGATCAGGAGCACCGACTCGTGAAGAGCGGCTCGGCACAGATGGATGACCTCCTCGGCGGCGGAATTCAGGAAGGTTCGAGCATGCTCATCATGGGGCCGGCCGGCACCGGCAAGTCGGTGCTGTCCACCCAATACGCCTGTGCCGCGGCGGCGCGTGGAGAGCGCGTCCGGTTCTATCTGTTCGACGAGCGGCTCAACAGCTTCCTCCTTCGGAGCGACGGGCTGGGGATGGATCTCAGCGAGCCGCTGCGCGACGGGCGCCTCGAGCTCGAGCAGATCGAGCCGACGCAGATGTCGCCGGGCGAGTTCGCGAACGGGGTGGCGCGGGCGGTCGAGAACGACAAGGTCGGGATGATCGTCATCGATTCCATCAACGGCTACATGAAATCGATGCCGGAGGAGCGTCTCCTTCCCATTCAGGTGCATGAGCTGCTCAGCTATCTCTCGAATCGCCGAGTGACCTGCATCATGACGCTGGTACAACAGGGAGTCTTCGGAAATCCGGTCGATGAGGCGGCCGAGATCAGCTATCTCGCGGACTCCGTTGTCCTCCTGCGCTATTTCGAGGTTCTCGGCTCCGTCAGACAGGCGTTGTCTGTCGTCAAGAAGCGAAGCGGCAACCACGAGCGCACGATCCGCGAGTGCCGCGTCGCCCGAGGCGGGCTGTCGGTCGGGGATCCGCTCGTCGAGTTTCAGGGAGTGCTCACCGGTGTTCCGGAGTACATCGGCGCCGTCGGACCTCTCATGCATAACGATTCCGACCGTCAGGTCCGCACCCGGCCGGCACACCGGTGACCCAACGGCGGGGAGTGGAGCAGCGCGCCGCAACAGCGGGCACGGGATGCGTCGTCCTGTTGATGCCGAGCGGTGCCGACGCGCGCGTTACGGAGCGCATTCTCACGGGGGCGGGTTTCGGCGCGCGCGCGTATCCCGACATGGCGTCCGCTGTGAACGCGCTCGGCGACCGTATCGATGCCCTGCTCGTCGCCGAGGAGGCGCTGGCCGAGGAAGCGCGCGCGCTCCTGCTCCACGCGCTCGCCCACCAGCCGCCCTGGTCCGATCTGCCGGTCATCATCCTGGCTGGGAGCCGCGGACCGGGAGACGCGCTGAGCCCTCAGCTCGAGCCGCTCACAACGAGCGCGAACGTGACGATCCTCGAGCGGCCCGTCCGCATCGCGACGCTCGTGACGACGCTGCGCGCGGCGGAGCGCGCGCGCCGGCGCCAGCGCGAGGTGCGTCAATACCTCGAGGAGCGCCAGGCCGCCGAAGAGACGCTGCGAGAGAGCGAGCGCCGGCTGCGCGCCGCGCGCGAGCAGGCGGAAGACGCCAATCGCGCAAAGACCGAGTTCCTTGCCGTGATGAGCCACGAGCTCCGCACGCCACTCAACGCCATCGGCGGGTACGCGCAGATCCTCGCGTTAGGCATCCGGGGCCCGCTCACGGACGAGCAGCGACGCGACCTCGAGCGCATCGACCGGAGCCAGCGGCACCTGCTGTCGCTCATCAACGACATTCTCAACTTCGCGAAGCTCGAGGCGGGACGCGTCGATTTCGACATCGAACGCGTGGAGCTGCGGGGCGTGCTCGAGAGCCTCGAAGCACTCGTCATGCCGCTCCTCCGCGCCAAGGACATCCGCTACAGCGATCGTGGCCGCGTCTGCGATGCGGTCGTTCTCGCCGACGAGGAGAAAGTCCGTCAGATTCTGCTCAACCTCCTCTCGAACGCGATCAAGTTCACCGCCGCCGGCGGCGCGATCGAGATCGATTGCGACGGCGATGCGGCCAACGTGCGCGTTACCGTTAGTGACAGTGGCATCGGCATCGCCCCCGAGAAGCTCGGCGCCATCTTCGAGCCGTTCGTCCAGCTCGAGCGCAAGCTCGCGACGACACACGAGGGCACTGGGCTCGGCCTCTCCATCAGTCGCAACCTGGCGCGGGCGATGCAAGGCGATCTCGTCGTCGAGAGCGCTCCTGGTCGTGGAGCGCGATTCACCCTGTCTCTGCCGCGCGTATCCCTCTCCACGGCGGGTTCTTCAGAGCGCGAGATGCCGCGCCAGGGCCTCGAGACTCGTTAGGTTGTGCGCGGGAGCGAACACGTCCACGTGGGGCAGCGCGGCCTGCATGCCGCGTGTCAACGGCCGGTATGTCGGATTGCCCAGCAGGGGATTCAGCCAGATCACGCGGCCGGCGCGCCGGTGTATTACTCGTAAGGCACCGCCGAGCACCTCCGGCTCGCCTGTATCCCAGCCGTCGCTGAGCACGATCACCACCGTCCGCCGGTCGATGAGCCGTGGCCAGCGTGCCACGAGCTCGGCGATGCTCGCGCCGATTCTCGTTCCGCCCGACCAGCCAGTCTCCACACGTGCAAGCACGTCGAGCGCGGTCCGATACTCACCGCGCGCCAGCGCTTCGGTGATCCGCACCAGCTTCGTGCTGAAGGCGAACGTCTCCACCCGCGCGAACGCATGCTGCAGCGCGTAGAGGAATTGCAGGAGAAAACGGCTGTACAGATCCATCGATCCGGACACGTCGCACAAGGTGACGAGCTTCGTCCGACGCCGCTTTCGCTCGCGCCGCGCCAGCTCCACGATGTCGCCGCCGGTTTTGAGCGAGAGTCTCAGCGTGTGCCGCAGGTCGACGCGCGCGCCCGCGCCGCCGTGCGCCGGCTTCCAGCGACGGCTTCTTCGGGCCTGGATGCGGCGCGCGAGCGACGCGGTCAGCCGCTCGATCTCCGCGAGATCTGCCTCATCGAACGCCGCGAAGTTCTTCTTTGTGCGTGACTCGTTAGGGCTCGGTGCGGCGAGCGAGGTCGCGCCGTCGTCATCCACCGCCTGGCTCGCGAGCAACCACCGTGTCAGCGCGAGGTCCTCTCCCGCGCCCTCGCGCTGATCCTGGACGCGACGCTCGCGCGGCCCATCGCGACGGCGCGACTGCTCCGGCGCCGCATCGAGCCGAGTCGAGGCATCGCCCCACCATTCAGCGAACGACGTGTCAAAGAGTGGTTGATCTCGTCGTCTCGTCGCGAGTAGCGTTCGGAAGGCGAAATACAGATCGAGCCGGTCGCCGAGGTCGATCCACTCGAGCACGCGCATCGCGTCGATCGAGGCCGCCGGTGTCACCGGCAGCCCGCGCTCACGCAGGAGGCGGCAGAAGCCCGTCACGCGTTCGTCGAGCATCTCCCGATGCCAGCGCGTCAGGCCCCGGCGTCGCCGATGAACTGGCCCACGCCGCCTTCCGCGATCACCGCGCGTATTTGCCGCAAATCCGCCTCGTCCTTGAGCACGCAGCCGAGCGTTTCGTCCACCACGTCGTCGCCGAGCGCGTCCGCGCCTAACGCGACCAGCCCCTGCGCCCAATCCAGGGACTCCGCCACGCCCGGCGTCTTCGACAACTGCCGGCGGCGCACGTGCTGCACGAAGCGGACGGTGTCGGCCGCGAGCCGCGCATCGATGCCGACCACCTTCGCGCGGACGATTCGGAGCTCCTTCTCGAACGTTGGATAATCGACCCAGAGATAGAGGCAGCGCCGGCGCAGCGCCTCGGACAACTCGCGGGTGCGATTGGACGTGAGCACGACGTGCGGAGGATGTGTCGCCCGCACCGTGCCGATCTCGGGAATGGTGACCTGATGGTCGCTCAGGACCTCGAGTAAAAAGGCCTCGAACTCCTCGTCGCTGCGATCGACCTCGTCGACGAGCAGTACGGGCGCGCGATCTGGCCTCGTGATCGCACGCAGCAGCGGGCGCTCGAGCAGAAACTCCTGGCTGAAGATCTCCGCCTCACGCTCACGCGCGCTCGCGGCGCTCCCGCTGGTCTCCTGCAGCTTGATGTGCAGGAGCTGCTTCGCGTAGTTCCACTCGTAGAGCGCCGTCGTCACGTCGAGCCCCTCATAGCACTGCAGACGAATGAGCTCCGTGTCGAGCGCCCGCGAGAGGACCTTCGCGACTTCTGTCTTGCCGACGCCAGGATGTCCCTCGATGAGCAGCGGCTTGTGCAGCGTCATCGCCAGGTACGCCGACGTCGCCGTCTCACGGTCGGTGACGTACGCCTCGCGCTCCATGGCGTCGTGGAGCCGGGCGATCTCCTCTCTCACGCGCGCGCCTTCGCGAAGCGTGCCTTGCAGTGTGGGCAGCAGAAGTAAAACGTCTCGCCGTCCATCTCGAGCGTGTGCTTAGCCGTCGCTCTGTCGACGGTCATCCCACAAATGGGATCGATGGCCTGCTTGTCATCCCGAGGAGCGGAGCGACGAGGGATCTGCACTTGTAGCGAATCCGATACGTGCAGATCCCTCGTCGCGTCGCTTGCGCTCCGCTCCTCGGGATGACAGTTCCGGCGCTGTACAATCTCCGCGAGAATGCTCAGCGCGATCTCTCCCGGCAACATGCCACCGAGGTCGAGACCGGCCGGTGCTTTCACCCGTGCCAGCTGCTCGTCAGGCACACCGGTCGCTCGCGCGTAGTCGAAGAGGAATCCAGCCTTCTTCCTGCTCGCGACGAGCCCGACGTACGACGCACCACTCGCCGCCGCCGCCGCGAGGGCGTCCTCGTCCCCGACACCCATCGTTGCAACCACGACAGCCTCGGCGTCGTTAGGCTGAGCCGCGACCTCGTAGCCGATCGTATCCGCCAGGCTCGTCAGCGCGTGGGCCACGGGCGTGTCGCCCATGATGCACAGCCGCGGAGCGGGCACCATCGGCTCGAGATAGATCTCCACGCCGCCCTCGCCCTGACAGGTCATTGGATGCTCCCGAATGCCGCGCCGCGACTCCCGTCCTGCACCCGCATTCATGCGAACGAGACGCGGCTCAGCGGCAGCCAGGGCTTCTCGCGCTTCGTCTACGATGACCGGCCGGATGCATCCACCACCGATCCACCCCTCGATCGTTCCGTCGGCGAACACGATCGCCTTCGCCCCCGAACGCACCGACTGCGGCGGATAGCTGGCAACGACCGTCGCAAGCACGAATGATTTCCGCGCTGCACGCAACTCGCCAACTCGCTCGAGGATGTCAGTCACACTCTGCCCTCTGCTCACAGCCCTCTGCCCTATTCGGTCACACCCTTCTCGCGCAAGATCTGCCACACCTTGAACGGCGTGATCGGGATGTCCACGTGGCGAACGCCGAGATGCCAGAGCGCGTCCACGACCGCATTCGCGATCGCCGGCGGCGCACCCACCGTCGGACTCTCGGCGACACCTTTCGCGCCTAACGGATGGTGCGGGCTCGGCGTCACGGTGCGGTCCACCTCCCACGACGGCGTCTCCATCGCCGTCGGCAGCAGGTAGTCCATGAAGCTGCCGCCCTGGATGTTGCCCTGGTCGTCGTACTGAATCTCCTCGAGCAGCGCCGGCGCCAGCCCCTGCGCGAGACCACCGTGAATCTGACCTTCCACGATCATCGGATTGATCACGTTGCCGCAGTCGTCGACCGCAACGAACCGACGAACTTTCACTTCCCCCGTGCCTCGATCGATATCGACGACGGCGATGTAGCTGCCGAATGGGAAAGTGAGATTCGGCGGGTCATAGTAGTGCGTCGCCTCGAGTCCCGCTTCCATCCCCTGCGGGTAATTGGTGTACGCGGCGAAGGCGATCTCCTGAATCGTCTTCGCGCGATCGGGCGAGCCGCGAACGTGGAACTTGCCTGGCTCCCACTCGAGATCCTCTTCGCTCGCCTCGAGAAGATACGCGGCGATCTTCCTCGCCTTGTCGCGAATCTTCCGTGCTGCCATTGCACCCGCTGCCCCCGCCGTCGGTGTCGAGCGTGACGCGTAGGTGCCGAGTCCGTAGGGCGCGGTGTCGGTGTCGCCTTCCTCGACCTGTACGTGCGCGGCAGGTATGCCCAACTCCTGCGCGACGATCTGCGCATACGTCGTCTCGTGTCCCTGCCCCTGCGACTTCGTGCCGAAGCGCGCGATCGCCTTTCCGGTCGGGTGAATGCGAATCTCGCACGAGTCGAACATCTTGAGGCCAAGGATGTCGAAGGTGTGCGACGGCCCGGCGCCGACCGCTTCGGTGAAGCTCGAGATGCCGATGCCCATCAGCTCGCCCCGCGCACGCTTCTCCGCCTGCTCTTTGCGCAGCGCCCAGTAGCCGATCTTCGTCATCGCCAGCTCGAGCGCGGCCTTGTAGTTCCCACTGTCGTACGACCAGCCGGTCGCCGAGCGATATGGGAACTGCTCCGGACGTATGAAGTTCCTCAACCTGAACTCCGCCGGGTCGATGTTCAGCTCGTGCGCGGCGATGTCCGCCATGCGCTCGATGGTGTGCACGGCTTCGGTGACGCGGAACGAGCAGCGATAGGCCACGCCGCCGGGCGGCTTGTTCGTGTACGCCGCGTCGACGGCGATGTGCGCCGCTGCCATGTCATAGGAGCCGGTCGCGATGCTGAACAATCCCGCCGGGAATTTCGACGGATTCGCCGCGGCGTCCGCGCACCCGTGATCGGCAAGCGTCTTGATACGCATGCCGGTGATCGTGCCGTCGTTCTTGAGCGCCAGCTCGGCATCGATGTGGTAATCGCGCGCGAACGAATCGGCCTGGAGGTTCTCCATCCGATCTTCGATCCATTTGATCGGCTTGCCTAACAGGAACGAGACGGCGATCGCGATGACGTAGCCCGGATACACGGGCACCTTGCCACCGAACCCGCCGCCGATGTCGGGGGAGATGATCCGAATGCGTTCCTCGGAGAGGCCGACGTGTCCCGCGACGAGCGCGACGACCGTCCGCACCGCGTGCGGGGCCTGCGTCGTCATGTACACCGTGAGCTTCTCGTTCGCCTTGTCGTAGCTGGCGACGCAGCCGCAGGTCTCCATCGCCGCCACGTGGATGCGTGGCAGGTAGAGATGCTGCGCGATGGTGAGGTCGGCCTCGTTGAAGACACGGTCCGTCGCGGTCTTGTCACCCGCCTCCCAGTGCCAGATGTGATTCGTGTCCTTGCGATCCGGCCTAACGAGCGGCGAGTCCTGCGCGAGCGCCTTGTACGGATCCACGACGGGCGGCAGCGGATCGTAGTCCACCTGCACCGCGGCGACGCCGTCCGCCGCCGCGTACCGGCTCGTCGCGATCACCGCCGCAACCTCCTGCGACTGATAGACGACGCGATCGGTGGGCAACACCATCTGCGTGTCGCTCATCAACGTCGGCATCATGTGGAGATTGTATTTCTCCAGATCCCGTCCGGTGATGACGGCCAGCACGCCCGGCGTCGCGAGCGCCCGCGCCGGATCGATCTTGAGAATCCGCGCGTGGGGAAACGGGCTCCGGACGATGTCCATGAAGAGCATCTCCGGCAGCACGACGTCGTCGACGTAAGTCCCTTTCCCCCGGATGAAGCGTCCGTCTTCCTTGCGTTTCATCGAGTGGCCCATGCCACCGATCTCGGGGCTCGTCTGCGGCAGCGTCATGGTCGTCGTGCCTCTTGATTTAGAAAGAGCTAATCACGAGTTACGCGAATGGACGCGAATCGCTCCTCTACATTCAAAGTTCCCGGCTCCAGAATCGGGAATCATGAATTGGGTAGGAGAGATTCGCTTCATTTGCGTGATTTGTGATCAGGTTTGGCAGAGCTGACGGATAGAGTGAACTACGTGGCGGCGGGAGATGCTTCCTGCTGCGCCGGCACATACACCGGCGTATGCCTCGCCGCGCGCATGCTCGCCGCCGCCGACTGGATGGCCTTGACGATGTTCACGTAGCCCGTGCACCGGCACAGGTTCCCCGAGATCGCCTGGCGAATCTCCAGCTCCGATGGCGTCGGGTTGCGCTCGAGCAGCGCGACGGCGGACATCATCATTCCCGGCGTGCAGAAGCCGCATTGCAGCGCGTGCTCCTCCTTGAAGGCCTTCTGCACCGCGTGCAGCTCGCCGCCGAGCTCGAGGCCTTCGACCGTCGACACGTTGCGGCCGTCCGCCTGCACGGCGAAGAGCGTGCACGACTTCACCGGCTTTCCGTCGAGGAGCACCGTGCACACACCACAGTGCGTCGTGTCACAGCCGATGTGGGTACCCGTTAGGCGGAGATTTTCCCGCAGATAGTGAACGAGGAGCAGCCGCGATTCGACCTCAGAGCGGTGCGTCGTCCCGTTCACCGTGACCGCGATCGCGTGATTTGACATGGCAGGAGAGGCTGGGAGTGGGCTCGCGAGAGCTCAGCTGGGCATCGTCGGTTGCGCCGGCGCGTAGGTGAACGGCAGCGGGGTCGGCAGCGAATCGCCCGCGGCGCGCGCCGCGGCGAGACGCAGGGCGCGCATGGCGAGCACACGCACGACGTCCCGCTTGTACTCCGGCGACCCGCGGCGATCCTCGAGCGGATCGGCTTCGCTGGCCGCGATCTCCGCTGCCTGGGCGATCGTCGCGCTGTCCAGCGGCTTGTTGCGCAGAAACTCCGCCGCGCGCACGGCCGCGATGGGCATCGCGCCGACATTCGTCAGGCCGATGCCGGCGCGCGCACAGCCGCCCGTTTCGTCGAGTGTGACCTGCGCCGCGACGCCCGCGGTCGCGTAGTCGCCGACCTTGCGCTCGAGCTTGAGGTAAACGCCGCCGCTCCGCTCCGGTGGACGCGGGATCACGATCTCCGTCAGAATGTCGTCGGTGTCGAGCGCGGTGCTGAAGAGCCCGAGGAAGAAGTCGCGGGCGGGGATCTGGCGCTCGCCCTTCGCTCCGCGAACGACGAATGTCGCGTCGAGCGCGAGCATCGTCGCCGGGTGATCATTGCCGGGATCGCCGTGGGCGATGTTCCCGCAGATCGTCGCCGAATTTCGGACGAGCGGATCGGCGATCACAGCCGCGGTATCGACCAGAATCTGATACCACTGCCTAACGATAGCCGAGCTCTCGAGGTCGGCCTCGCGCGACAGGGCGCCGATGCGGAGTGCGCCGTCACGCTCCTCGACGTACGCCAGCCCCGGAATGCGGTTGATGTCGACGAGCACCGCGGGCTCGGCCAACCGGAGCTTGAGCATCGGGATCAAGCTCTGGCCGCCGGCGAGAATCTTGGCGTCGCCGGCGTGCGTCTTCAGCAGGGTGACCGCCTCGTCGATCGAACGCGGCGCGAGGTAGTCGAAGGACGACGGGATCATGCGCGCCCCCTCTACTTTTTTGAGCGTGGGTGTGGCGCCTGCCGCGGGCGCGGCCTCTGGCCACCAGCCACGACGCACGCTAGAGTCACTCTAAGCCGCGCTCCTGTCAATGAGTTCCTGGACGCTGCGCCTGTAGCTCAATTGGATAGAGCAGCTGACTTCGGATCAGCAGGTTGGAGGTTCGAGCCCTTCCAGGCGCGTTTGCTCGTTCGCGTTCGTCGTCCCAGACGCCGCCTTGTCCCGGTCGTTCGTCGAGGTGCACGATGTCGCTTCGCATCGAGGAGACGTTCGAGCTACATGCGCCGGTCGATCGCACCTGGCGCTACCTGGTCGACCCGAGACAGGTCGTCAACTGTCTGCCGGGTGCCGAGCTCACCGAGGTACAGGGCGACGAGACCTTCCTCGGGAAGGTCAAAGTCAAAGTTGGGCCCATCACCGCCGCGTACGATGGTCGCGTGACGATCACGGGTCGCGATGACGCCGCACACGTCGTCAGCATGGTCGGCGAGGGACGCGAGCGCTCCGGTGCCGGCTCGGCGAAGATGACAATGACGAGCCGGCTGACGCCGATCTCGAGCCACGCAACCCAGGTCCAGGTCGTCGCCGACGTCGACATCGTCGGCAAGGCAGCGCAATTCGGTCGCGGGATGATCGAATCGGTGAACAAGCAATTGTTCACACAGTTCATCCAGTGTCTCCGCGGGACGCTCGAGGCGCCGGTGCTGGAGGAGGAGCCGGCGTTTTCGATGGAAGCACCGCCGCCGGGCTGGACCCCGCCGCCGACAACCCCGCGCACCGCTGGCGCGATCCCAACGGTTCCCCCGCCCGCCGCCAAACCAGTGCAGCTCGTGCCCCTCGTTATGCATGCCCTCGCCGACTGGCTCCGCCGGCTCGGCGCCGCGCTCGTCGGTCGCCCGCGGCACCCCTAGCTTCGACATCCATGCTCTTGACGCCACGACCAGCGCGCGTTATGTGTAACCAATGGGTTACAGATCGCGGTCCGCCGATACCGTCTTCGCCGCCATCGCCGATGGCACGCGACGCGACATCGTTCAACGTCTCGCGCGAGGCCGCCTAACGGCTGGCGAGCTCGCGCGCGGCTTTCGTATCAGCCGGCCGGCCGTCGCTCGGCACGTGCGAGTCCTGGTGCGCGCCGGTCTCCTCCGGCAGTATCGCGAGGGTCGCAATCGGCTCTACGAGCTCGATCCGGCGCCACTCCACGTCGTCGAGAGCTGGATCGCACAGTACCGCGACTTCTGGCCGAAGAACCTCCGCGGCCTCAAGCGCTACCTCGAGGAATCACGATGACCATCCAGACTACGAGCGCCGAGCACACGCTCACCATGAGCCGCGAAATCGTCGAGCAGATCGAGATCGCCGCGCCGCCGAGCCGGGTGTTCGATGCCCTCACCGATGCGGCGCAGCTGCTCGCCTGGTGGGGCGACCGCACCGCGTACCCATCGACGCACTGGGAGCTCGACCCACGCGTCGGAGGCGCGTGGCGCTCGCGCTGGCGCGCGCCGGACGGCTCCTCGTTCTCGT
>Ga0207707_10001472_pt1 | contig 21797 bp, 19 predicted proteins | sample KBSC83BmetaG_FD_184336 | JGI IMG/M metagenome (GOLD analysis project Ga0207707, IMG submission 184336) | Corn rhizosphere microbial communities from Kellogg Biological Station, Michigan, USA - KBS C8-3B metaG (SPAdes) (version 2) | ecosystem: Host-associated > Plants > Roots > Rhizosphere ...
GTCAGATGTCAGTGTTCCTGCGCCTGCTCGACGTCCCAGTGCCGGCGATCTACGGCCCGAGCGCCGACGACAATCCGTACTTCTGAGCCGCGGTGCGGTGCGGCCTCGCGCTCGTGGCTCGCGCGCCTTGATCACCAGTGCGGCGCCGCAGTTCGGGGCAGACATCAGCTCGACTCGTCACGGTGAGGTTCGATCGCACTAGCGAGCGATGGATAGCGCAGAGCGCTACGGCCTCCGCCTAACGGCTAATCGGCCGATCGGCCCGTCTGCGTCGACGGCTAAAGATCGAAAGGAGGACGCGCCATGATTGGCAACAGCGGAGGAGAAATCGCAATCGCTTCCGCGCGACGTTAAGGGAAGCGTCGCAAGGCGCTCGGAAGCAGCGTCGGAGCAGATCGTGCTCCTCTAGGTTGCCTCGCTCGTGCCGGATCGCTGACAAGCGCCCGGGCATGTGAGCGGGCTCATCCATCAACTCGAATGGCTAGTGCTGGCGCGATAGCGTCGCTGCGCGAAGTTAGAACTGCGCGGCACTCGCAATGCGTCATCGCGCAGAACTTCCGGGCGGCGACGCTGGGCGCTATGCTAACGCTTCCTCACCGCAATGCTGCGCCGCAGCGACCATCACTTTCCGGAAGCCATCGTTAGGCAACCAGTTCGCACCGATGCTGCGCATTCTCACAATGGTCGAGGACGCCGAGGCGTCTGCTTACCTCCGGTCTTTGATCGGTGATGCCGCGCAGTTGCAATTCGTCCGTCATTCCCGCGACCTCGTTCATCATGCGAAACGACAGTGGCCCGAGATAATCGTCATCGGCATCGGCGAGGGCGCGAAGCCCGCTGTACGTGTGGCGGTGCGCCAGATTCTCGAGCGGTCCCTCGCAACGCGCGTGTTCGTGATGTGCCGCCTGGATCCAACCCACATGCGAACGCTCCACCAGGCACGCTACCTGGACGCGTCAGACATCATCTTCGTTGGGATCGACAGCAGGGCAATGACGCGCGACAGGCTCCTGAGGATCGACTATGGGCGAACGGCGGACACGGCCGTGCGACGACTTGTGTGTACGCTGGCGCCAAAGTGGCTTCAGCCGTACGTCGACTGGTGCCTCACCGGCGCCGGGGCTACTCGTTTGGACGTGCGAGGACTAGCCCGGATCGGGAACGTGTGTCGCGAGACACTGGCCCGCCGTTTCAAAGCGCGTGGTATCTGCGCGCCTAACGCACTGCTTGCGTGGATCGTGCTGCTTCGCGCCGCGGCCCGCATGGCTGTTCCCCGCACGAGTCTCGGCTCGATTGCCCGCGAGCTCGGCCTCGCGTCTGGCGCCTCACTTGCGAACTTATTCGTTCGGCGAGCCGAGCAAACAGCCACGCAAGTTCGCGCACAGGGGTTCGATCGTTTCGCCGAGCGTGCCGTGGGTGAGATCTTGGGGCGCCGCCAGGCGCGAAGGCCGCATCCACAACCGCGCCGCTCTTCGGCCGGCATTCGCATCGCAACGCCCCGTTAGGCAGCGCGTCGCCGCTGCGCGCCCGCGCGTGCCCGAGAAGTCACAAAACGTGTGGCGGCCGTCACGCTCCATGCTTGCTCTAGCGCCACCGATCGTTTACGCTGACGCTCGATCAGGCATCCCGAACGGCGCGGCCTACGATGGCTGGCGGCAAAGACGGAGCGAGGCAGCTCATGTCCAATGTTGCAGGCGCGGCAAAGGAGGCGGTCGCACTGGCCGGTGGCGTATCGCGCGAGTATCTGCTGCACCACCGGGTGTGTCCAACGCAAATCACCGACGAAGGCGCGTTAGTCGTTGCCGTCGCGCCCGACGCCCTCGTGCCTGAAGCGCTCGACGACCTCGGCCTGGCGTATCGCAGACCGATCGTCGTCGAGACCACGCCACGCGAAGAAGTCGAACGACTGATCGCGCGTCTCACGTCCGGCACCGAACCCGCGCTCACCGTCGCCCATCCCGGTGAAGACGACGAAGCGCTGGTTGCGGACGTTCGCGATGTGGCGAATTCGGCACCCGTTGCCGCGTACGTGAATTTCTTGGTGGGCGAAGCTGTTCGCGCCGGCGCCAGCGACGTTCACCTCGAGGCAGTACGCGGTGGCCTCGTCGTGCGGTTCCGGTTGGATGGCATTCTTCTGCCGGCGCCGGCTGCGCCCGGTGGGCTGGAGGCCGCGATTCTCTCGCGCCTGAAGTTGATGGCGGACCTGGACATCGCCGAGCGACGCCGGCCGCAGGACGGCCGTATACGCGTACGCCTGTCCGATCGCGAGCTAGACGTTCGCGTCTCGACCGTCCCGACTCTGCACGGCGAAAGCGTCGTGCTCCGCGTGCTCGACCGCGGTGGACGCCCGGTGTGTCTCGATGCACTCGGCATGCCGCCCGCGATTCTCGAGCAAATCAGAATACTCGCGAAGAAACCACACGGCATAGTCCTGGTCACAGGGCCGACCGGCTCGGGTAAAACGACGACCCTGTACGCGGTGCTCGGCCTGCGTGAAGCGCACGCTGAGAAGATCATCACGATCGAAGATCCGATCGAATACCAGTTGCCCGGCATCACACAGGTTCCGGTGCACGCACAGACCGGCCTCACGTTCGCGGCTGCGTTGCGCTCGATACTCCGGCAGGACCCGGATGTGATCATGATTGGCGAGATGCGCGACAGCGAAACCGCATCGCTCGCCGTGCAAGCCGCGATGACGGGCCACCTGGTGTTCTCGACGCTCCATACCAACGATGCGTTAGGCGCGATTCCGCGCCTTATCGACCTCGGGGTACCGCCGTACCTCGTGGCCGCCACGGTCGACGCCGTGTTGGCCCAGCGTCTCGTGCGGAGAGTCTGTCCGGATTGTGCGGAACTGCTCTATCCGTCGACCTACGCAAACCGCGACGAAATTCCTGCCGCTGTGCGAAGCCGGCCGCTCGCGCACGGAACCGGCTGCTCCTCATGCCGACACACCGGCTACGCCGGTCGCATCGGCATCTTCGAGCTCGTGAGGGTCTCCGATGCGATGCAGGCTGTCATCGGGCGCGGCGCTGCGCGCGCTGAGCTCCGGGAGCTGGCAGAAGACGCGGGTTGGCACCCGTTGTGGCAGGACGCCTGGGTAAAGGTAACAGCCGGCCTGACCACCGTTGAGGAGGTACTCCGTGTCGTGGCCGCCTAACGCAAAGGCGCCGCGACGCCGCGGCTTTACCTTGCTCGAGCTGCTCGTGGTGTTGGCCATAATCGCCACGCTCGTGGCCGTCGTGGCGCCGAACATCTTCCGGAACGTCGGCGACGCGAAGACGGCGGCGGCGAAGAGTCAAATCGAGATTTTCGACCTGGCCCTCGACGCCTATCGATTGGACAACGACACGTATCCAATGACGAGCCAGGGTCTCGTCGCCTTGCGCGTCAAGCCGACCAGCGGTGACGTCCCGCGAAACTGGCGCGGTCCGTACCTACGGAAGGACGTGCCGCTCGACCCGTGGGGACGTCCGTACGTGTACGTCGCGCCGGGCATCGAGAATCCGACGTCATACGACCTCTACACGTTAGGCCGAGACGGAAAGGCCGGCGGAAGCGACGAAGACGGCGACATCACGTCGTGGGGTGGCCCGGTGCAGCCATGAGCGCGACGACTCGATACGCGTACCGCGCAGCGCACGCTGATGGCGCGTTCGAGCACGGCGTGCTCGCCGCTGAGAGCCGAGATGCAGCGCTGCGAGCCCTCGCCGAGCAAGGCTTGTGGGCCATCGATCTGAACCTAGCGCGTTCCGACGATGATCTCCGTGCGCGATTGTCGTCAGCCGATCTCGCCCTTGGTCTGCGTGTGTTGGCGGCCTTGCTCGAGAGCGGGTTGCCGGTGAGCAAGGCGCTTGCCGCGATGCCCGATCTCGCGCCGGATGCGTGGCAATCTAAGTTGCCGAGTCTGGCGCGCGCCGTGCGCGAGGGTGCCTCGTTGGGTGCAGCAATGGAACGAAGCCGACTCGCGATTCCTGCGGTCGTGTTGGGCATCGTGCGCGCGGGCGAGGCGGGAAGCGGGCTGGCGCGCGCCGTTAGGCGGGCGGCCGACCTGATGGATGAAGCAGCGGCGACACGTGCCGCGGTGCGCGCGGCGCTTATCTATCCGTGCATTCTTGCGGTGGCCGGCACGGGGTCCGTTGGGATCCTCGTCGGCGTCGTGCTTCCGCGCTTTGGGGCAATTCTCGCCGACCTGGGTCAGGCGCTGCCGCCGACCACGCGTTTCGTGCTGGAATCCTCTGCCGTAGCTCGACTTGCCGCGCTTCCGACAGGTGTCGCGACACTCATTGTATTAGTGGCTTGGCGGGCCTGGGTTTCCTCCGGCGCTGGGGCCGTCCGTTGGGCCAATCTCCTGTTGGGCACCCCGGTGATCGGTGCAATTCGCCGGTCGGCAGCGACGGCGCGCGTCTGTGCCGCGCTGTCGGCCCTGTTAGAGAGCGGAGTCGCGTTGTCGAGCGCACTCACGCACGCAGCGCGTGCTGCCGGCGACGCAGCCATCCAGAACCGTGTGCTCGCGGCACGAACGTCGGTGATCGCGGGCGCTCGCCTGTCGGCCGCATTCCTAACGGAAGACGCTCTGACACCTATTGCATCGCGCCTCGTGCGCGCCGGTGAGGAGACCGGCGCCCTCGTCCGGATGTTGGCCCACGCGGCACGTCTTGAGAATGAGCGGGCGACGGACCGAGTGCAGTCGGCGGTCCGACTCTTGGAGCCGACTTTGATACTCGCGTTCGGCGGCCTCGTTGCGCTCGTGGCGGCGGCGCTTCTGCAAGCCATCTACAGCGTGCGCCCAACGTGAAAGCGTCGCGGGCTGTCACGCTTGTCGAGCTGTTGGTCGTGCTCGTGCTCATGGGTCTCGTGGCCGGCGTCGTCGGACTGACGATTCGCGCGGCCAAGCCGCTGCAGGTGACAGACCCCATCACATCCGCCATCGCAGTCGCGCGTGACTCGGCGACTCGAAGCGGGCGAAGCGTAACGATCTTGCTACGCCTGAGCGATGCCCAACGCGAGGTGACGGCCAGTCCGGACGGGCGAGTCGCAGCCGATTCTTTGTTGGGCATCGATCCGCTCACTGGAGTGCGCAATGCGCCCCGTTAAGGCATCGCGGCGTCGCGGCATGGTATTGCTCGAGGTGATCGTGGCGCTCACGATTCTCTCGGTCGGCGCAACGACCATCGTCGCTCTCGCGACATCATCACTCGACGCTGTCTGGCGCGCTGAGGCGGCCGACGCCGAAACGCGTAAGGCGAGCGCACTCCTCGAGGCTGTTTCACTCTGGCCCCGAGCCGACCTCGATCGCCATCTCGGCGATCGCACCGAAGGGCCGTGGGACCTTCGCATCGATCGACCGAGCCCGACGGTGTACACGGTCGCGCTCAGAGGCAGCACGAACCATGTGGTGTTGCTTGCGACCTCGCTCTATCGTGCCGAGGCGCCGGATGCGCCATAGAGGCTTCACGCTGATCGAAGTGCTGGTCGCACTCGTCGTGGGTTCGATCGTGCTCCTCGGCGCGCATCGGGTCCTTGAAATTCTCACCGACCGGGCGCACGCGCTCATTCGGCACGAGATGGACAGTGACCGTGATGCGAATGGCGAGCGAATGCTGCGCGACCTGGTTGGGCAGCTCGAGGTCGGATCTCCAGGCACCGTCTCGTTCACGGGCTCCCCGGACACCGTACGGTTCTCGAGCTGGTGCGAGTCGCCCGAAGGGTGGCACGAACGGTGCCAGGTGACGCTGTCCTTCGTTGCCCGCGGCGATCATGAATCGCTGCAAATGCAATCCGTTACCGGGCAGCCCGTCGACCTACTGCAGGGCTTCTCGAATGGCGCCTTCCGATACCTCGAGAGCGCCGCCGGAGGCGGACAGTGGTTTCAGCGTTGGGGAGCGGGCATCACTGCTCCGTTAGGCATCGGCGTCGTCCTCGAGCGCGAGCATGCGGTCGATACGATGGTCCTTCGCATCGGGCCACGGGGATGATGGCGCAACGCGTGCGGGGGTTCGTTATGCTCGCCGTTCTGTGGGTTATGGTCGGTGTCGACGCCATTGGCCTCGGCCTCGCTTTGATGGCGAGACGCGCAGCCGACGCCGCCCACAACCGGCGCGCCGAGACGATCGCGCAATGGCTTGCCGAGGGCTGCGCTAGTCGGGCGGAGGCAGCGATCGGCAAGGCGCTCACACATCGAGACGACAACAGTGCTTCAGCGGCCGATGTCGCCCGTGTGGCGTGGGCTCGGCTCGACGCGGCGGTCGCAGCATTTCCAGATCTAAGCGGCGCGCCTTGTGCGCTAACCATCCGTCCCACGGGCATAACGATCGACATCAATACCGCCGACGGCAGCCTGTTCACGCGCCTGTTCGAAGCGTTAGGCAATCCGCCTGCCGTGGCCGACTCGTTGGCCGATGCGCTCCTCGACTGGCGAGACGGGGATGACGTGCCGCGTCAGAGCGGGGCCGAGGCGGCCTGGTATCTGGCGCGCGGGCGCATTCCGCCCCGCAATGCGTCGTTCGGCGACATGCGGGAGTTGACGAGGGTCCGAGGCTTCGAGGCACTCGTGGGACTCGACTCGGTGTTGGGTATCGATCCCGATCGGGTCGTGCTCGACCGCGCACCCCTTGCGGTCGTCGCAGCGCTCCCCGGATTTACCGTCGAAGCCGTATCGCACATAGCCGACCACCGTGCAAGGGGCGCGCCCGTTCCAGACCTGCTGTCGTTAGGCGCCGAGCTCTCGCCGGCCGGTCGAAGCGCCCTGCTGGCCGACTATCAGAACCTGGTGCGACTGACCACGTCCGAACCGGACGCGTGGCTCATCACGGCGCGCGCTGTGGCCGGGGCGCCACCGGTGACGTTCGTACTCGAGCTCCGGCTCGTACGAGCTGGCGATCGGGCGGCCGTGGTACGACGGCGGACGTGGATTCAGTGACCACGCTGCGCCCCCGCCTCGGGCTAGGCATCGGTCGTCGCCGCATCAGCGCGATGTTGGTCGACGGACGCGCTATCAAGTGGGCCGCGTCGCGCGGAATCTCTGAAGGCGAATCGTTGGCCGAGAGCCTGCGAGCACTACTCAGCGCGTGCCCGCGTTCGAGGCTCAGGCCGCCGGTCGTCGTCGTCGCCGTGGGGCCTACTGCTGCACAGCTCAAACTCGTTGCCGATCTGCCGCCGTCGTTGGAGCCGCAGGTGATCGCCTCAATCGTGCGTGAGCAGTCGTCGCGCTTCTTCCTCAAGAGCGGCGTCCCACTGATGTATTCCGGCGCACGCACCGTTTCGCCCACCACGGCATGGGTCGCAGCATTCGAGGAGCCCGTGGTGCGGCATGTAATCGACGCCTGCCGCGACGTTGCGGCTAAAGTGGACCTCGTGACGCCGACTGCCGTTGCGCTGCAGTTCGCAATTCGCGCGCGCAAGATTGCGTGGCAAGATGATGACGTAGAACTTACCGTCACGTACGAGGATGGCTGTCCTGCATCGGTTCGGTCATCGGCGTGCGGAGAAGACATGGACGCGTTGCCGGACGTCGCTCCGCTTTTCGAGTCGATTGGCACGCGTTCAGCGGACTTGTTGGATGCGGCCGCAGCCACACGTGTCCCGCGCCGTGAGGCCATCGCGCTACGCGGCGCTGCGCTGCGCCGCACTGTCGAGCCATCGCGCCGGCGCATCGCGATGTCCTTTGCGGTGTGCGCCGCGGCAATCTTGGTTGCGCTGTCGGCTCCCCTTGTCGCGTCGGCGCGGGTCGAGCGCGCCGCGCGAACGCGCGACGCTGCAACACGCGCGCGCGTTCGAGAAGCCGAGCGTGATGCCAGACAGCTGGGCGCGGTTACAACAGCACTGGGTTCGCTCGCCTCGTTCACACAATCGCGTCGCTCATTCACGCTTCTGCTCGCCCAACTGACGCGCGCGCTGCCGGACGGCAGTGCGCTGCTAGCGCTTCAAGTCGACAGTGCCGGCACGGGTAGCCTCGCTGCCATTGGCCCGCACGCCGCGACAGTGGTGGACGCCGTGGAGCGCGTGCCGGGTCTCGCGTCTCCTGAAATCGTCGGGCCGGTGACGCGTGAGACCCTTTCCGGCAAGACGCTAGACCGAGTGACGATTCGATTTCGACTCGTGCCGGATGGTACGCGATGACCGTCGCCCTCTTGGCGCTCTCGCCTCGAGACCGACGTACACTCCTCATCGGAGCCATCTCGATCGGAAGTCTAGTGATCGTTGGACATGGCGTACCGGCCTGGCGTGCATGGGAAGAGACTGCAGTCGGGTCAGCCAACGTGGCAGCGCGTACAGCGGCGCGGGACCAAGCGCTCGCACGAAATGCGCGCGCAATTCACGACTCCCTGGCGGCGCGGCGTGCGCGCCTGACGGCGCTCGCACCGACGTGGCTCGGCGGCGACTCACCGGCAGCAGCGGGGGCAGGCCTCGCGGCTATCATCACGCGCGCCGCGACGGACGCTGGGGTGACGTTAGGCACGCTGGACATTCACAGCGATTCCGCCGGGCAGATGCCCTTCGTCCCGCTGCGCGTGCGCGCGAGCGTGAGCGGGGACATTCAGGGTCTGGCTATGTTGCTGGCGGCACTTGACCGCGGCCCGGTCGCGATATCTGTCGCGTCGCTCGACGTGCAAGGTGGCGATCCCACGGCGCCTCCGCAACGTCCGGAAGTCCTGCACGCAGACCTCACGATCGAAGCTCTGTGGCGCCCGCGAGCAATGACAGTCGATCGCCGATGAGGACCGTCGTGTTCGAGCGCTGCGCGTGGATTGCAACGTTAGTCGCGATGGCCGCCTCCGCACGTGCGTCATATTTCATCAGGCGTCCAACCGAAGCGCCCACGCCCGCGATCTGGCCCGTGTCAGCGCCGGCTCGCCCGATCGCGCGCGACTCTCTGGGCGTTCTGACGTCGCACATTGTCGACAGCGACCTGTTTCGTCTCGAACGCAGACCGGCAGCCGTAGCCTACGGCGCCGCCCCCGACACAGTAGCCAACGGCGCTCCCGCGACATCTGCGGCGCTGCGTCCTCCGTTAGTCCTCGTCGGCACCGTTGGGCCCCCATGGCGCGCGCTCGTGGATGGTGTGCCCGGACACGACGGTAGTACGGTGCTGCGCGCGGGTCAAAGTGTCGCCGGTCTCCGCGTTCGCGACGTCACGGCGGCCACCGCGACAATCTCCGCAGTCGATACGATATGGCATCTTGCCATCAAACGGACATGGCCATGAGCTCCGCTGTCGTCGCGATCGTGCTCGCCGTTGCAGTCGCACAACCACACGACATCCATGCGCAGGTGCGCGACTCGGCTGTGTCGCTGCGCAATGACAGCGTGAGTGTGCACTTGGTGGACGCGGACATTCGCGCGGCGGTCGAGGCCCTCGCGCCGTATCTCGACAAACCGGTTGGGTTCGGCGGTGCTGTCCCTGGGGCACGCGTGACACTCGAAACGCCGGCGCCTGTCGCACGCATGGCCGTGCGTGGGCTTCTTGAGGGCTTGCTCGCGAGTCAGAATCTCGAGCTCGTTCGTGACTCGGCAATGTATCGCGTGCAGGCGAAGGCACCGCCGTCTCCGCCGCCGTCGGTTACGAGCGCCGCGGCCGCGCACTCCGCCGACGCCGTGCAGCTCTACGTGATCCGCTTGAGGCACGCGCGCGCTCCGGACGTCGCAGCGACCGTTAACGCATTGTTCGGCCAAGCTAGTGCGTTAGGAGAGCCGGGGTCCTCGCGACCGGCAACGCTCGACCAGCAACTCCAATCGACGATGATCGCCCCGGCGGCCTCCAGCGCTCCGTCGCCGCAATCCAATGTACCGACGCCGGCCGGCGGTGCTGTGGGCCGCAGTGCCTCGTTTACCGGAAACGTGACGATTGTACCCGATGCGCGCAGCAACAGCCTCTTCATCCGGGCGAGCCAGAGCGACTACGAGATCATTATGAATGCTGTGCAGCAACTCGACACGCGGCCGCTGCAGGTGTTGATCGAGGTGATCATCGCCGAGGTCGAGCGCACGAACAGTCTCGCGTTCGGCGTCGACGCAACGCTGCCGCCGACCAAGGTCAACGGCGGCCGAACGGTGATCAACGGATCGCAGACGGGTGCAGGCCTGACGGACGTCATTCTGCACGCGATGAACCTGACCGGACTCAACATCGATGCGACGCTCACCGCGGCGGCGGAGCGTGGCGACGTAAGAATCTTGAGCCGACCGGTACTCGTCGCCGCAAACAACCAGCCGGCGACGATCAACGTCGGCAGTCAGCGGCCGTTCGTGCAGTTGGCGCGCACACTCCCGACCGATAACGCGTCCGTTGATCAGGTGGTGCAGTACAAGGATGTCGGGACGAAGCTCACTGTCCTGCCGACGATCAGCCCTGACGGCTACGTGGGCCTGGAGGTGACGCAAGAGATCGACAATGCGACGCAAGAAGTTGCTTTCGACGCCCCCGTAATTTCGACGCGGTCAATACAGACAGAGCTCTTGATCAAGGATGGGCAAACAGTAGCGTTAGGCGGCTTCACGGACACCGAGCGTGATGTTACGCAGGGCGGCATCCCTTTCCTATCCAGCATTCCGTTGTTAGGCGGCCTCTTCGGCCATGTGAGCCGCCAGACCACAGCGACCGAGATCTATCTTTTTCTGACGCCGCATGTGATCCGCAGTGACCAAGACGCCGACAGCGTCACGCACCCTATGCTCGACCGCGCCGGTACGGTGAAACCATGACCACGTTTCGCATAGACAACCACATCATCGGCGAGTCGAGCGCCATTCGCCAACTGCGGGAGCGCATCGCGAAGCTTGCGCCGTCGCGCGTGCCAGTGCTTATCCAAGGCCCAACGGGCGCCGGGAAAGAATTGGTGGCTGAGTCGCTGCATCAACTGAGCGGCCGGCCCGGCACTCTCGTGTCGGTGAACGTCTGCGCGATCGCGGAATCCATGTTCGAGGATGCCTTCTTCGGACACGTAAGAGGTGCGTTCAGCGGTGCCATGCGCGATAGCGCGGGTTTCTTGGGCGAAGCGCACCGCGGATCGCTGTTTCTCGATGAAGTAGGCGGCCTTGCCCGTTCTTCTCAACCAAAGCTACTGCGCGCCATAGAGGACGGGCGCTACCGGTCCGTCGGCGGCCGAACGGACAGTTGCAGCGACTTTCGGTTGATCGCAGCGGCAAACGAAGATCTCGCGGCTCTGGCCGAGGCAGGGCATTTCCGATTTGACCTGCTGCAGCGGCTCAGTGCCAGCGTGATCCGCGTGCCACCGTTAGACGAGAGGCCCGAAGACATCCCCATGTTGGCGCGCGCGTTTCTGTCCCGCTCACCCGGGGCCACGGCGACGCACTTCTCGGATGACGCCCTTTGCCATTTGCAGAAACGCTCATGGCGCGGCAACGTGCGCGAACTAAAGAATCTGGTCGAGTGCGTCCTTGCAGTCGTTCCCGACGGCACCATTGGAACGCACGACATTGAGAGCATTGTACCCCGGCCTGACCAGCCCGCGGTAGCTACCACCGCACTAGTAGGTCGGCATGAATTGCTGGCGTTGCTTGGTAACAGCGGTTGGGACGTGCAGAAGGTGGCAAGTTTGCTCGGCGTGCACCGCGTCACAGTGTGGCGCTGGATGCGCCGATTTGCGATTACGCGGCCAGCATCGGTGTCTCGCAGCAGCGGTGTGGCCCATAGCGCGCATGTTCTGCGCTGACGACGTTGCGCTCGTTGCATCGTGTTGCGCAACGCGACTGTAACTAGTGCAGCGTCGCGTTCATCACCATCGTGCTAACTTCAAGCCTAACAATGAATTCGTACCTCGATGCTTTCGGCACTCGACGTGCCTGTACGTATGCGCAAGCGACCCAACTTGGAGTCATGTATGCGCATACCCGTTTGCCGCTCGGTCCTTCGCGAAAGCTCGCTGCTGCTAGTGCCATTCGTGTTCCTCTGTGCATACACGAGAGATCGGGATCGCGCGGTTCGCCTCGTGCTCGTCCGCACACTTGCTTGGCTCAGCTTGTGCGCCATTTGCTTGCTGGTGATTCGTCCGGCCTCAATGCTGGCCAGATCACCACTTACTGTTCGCGGCGGTGCAGCGCGATACATGACGTGCTCAGGTTCGAGCGGCGACATCTCACCATGCACGGCGGCGGTGACTCTGCCGGTGGGAGCAGTGAACAACAAGATGTTATTTTCGGTGGACAACTTCACGAGTATTTCGGTCACGGACGGAATCTCGTGCACACACGCATCGGCGGTCTCCTCGTGCAGTGTCTCGCCGACGAGCATTACGATTCCAGGGCATGGCGGTGGCGGCTTCCAATTGACTTATGGGGTTACAAGCACGGAGGGAACCGGAACAGTGACGGCTAATTCGGTAGGACTGAATGGCAATTTTACAGCCACCGTTACGGTGACGGTCAAGAAGCTTCCCGTCGTCACGCCTAAAGGCCAAGTGCTCAGCGAACAACCTAACACTGCATACACAGAACAATTCGTCGTTCAGAATCCGAGTGCGACAAGCACCACGTTCAACCTGACGCCGGTTTGCTCCTCGAACATATCATGCGGGAGTACGAGTCCGGCGTCGCCACTTACGATTGCAGCCGGCGCCACGGACACCATCGCATTGCCTTATACCACGGGATCGACTGGCCAGAGCGGAGTGGTAAAGCTACTGGTTGTCGCGAGCGGTGGAAGCCAAGTGAGTGACAGTGGCTATGTCACGAGTGACTTCAACTTTCTCAACGTTAGCACGACGCCAACCAACAACGACAATCAGAACATGGCTCTTTGTGCCGCGAGCTGTTTCACAGCGGCCTATTCACAGAGCACAGTGCCATACATCTCAATGGATGCGCCGCATTCTATCACCGTAGCGTATCACGGCGATCGGATGGCCGTTCGTCCGTTTGTCGCCGTTGACGCCTCGCTGCAGCCTAACAGTCCAACACTGCAGCAGTACTGGCTGCAAGCGAAGGTGAATTGGGGTGGCGGCTGGACCAACGTCACGTTCTTGAATGGTGAACAGACCCTGCATTTCGCGCCTCCATCGACGGTGACGCAATCAGTGCGACTCGCGGGCCAATTCGATGCAAGTTCCCACACGACCGGCGCATACCCGCTGCAGATCATCGTTACGGCACAGTACCCGACTAGGACGGAATCGTTCGTCGATAGCAGCCAGCATGTCCTCGTTGTCAACGAACGAGGTTCGAAGGTAGCGAAGGGGTGGGAAGTTGCTGGGGTGCAGCGTCTCTACGTTCAAACAGACAGTGCGCTCTTGTTTACCGATGGATCCGGATCGGCGGCCTACTTTGCGCACTGCGGAAGCTCCTGCTTTATGCCGCCGCAGGGCGACTTCTCGCACGTAACGGTCAACGGTACAGGCGGCAGCGCCGTCTACACTCGTTCTTACCCAGACGGGAGCAAGGTACTGTTCAACAACATTGGCGAGGCCACCACGCAAATCGGCCGCTTGCCAGACACCGTCGCCTTTTCTTACGATGCGAACGGCCGCCTTACGCAAGTTGCAGACGCGATGCACCACAGCACCGGCATCTTTTACGCAGCGTATGGACTGGACTCGATTAAGGAGCCCAGCCTGAAATCTGGCTCGACAGCCCGCGTGACGAAGTACACAGTTGGTGCCGACTCCACGCTCCAGACGATTACTGATCCAGACGCAGCCAGCACCAAGCTTCGTTACGACACGCGATTTCGCCTCACCACGGTTATCGATCGCCGTGGCGATACAACGAGCTTTACCTACCGGACGGACAGTTCGTGGAAGCTGGCCTCAATCGCCTCGCCGAACGTGCCTACGGACATTGGCGGTGGCAACACGTCACTGCAACGCCCAACGGAGACGCTCACACTTTGGCAAACAGTGAGTGTGCCAATTGGCCTAACGGCTACGACGCCAGCGACCCCGGTGCTGACGGACAGCGTTCAAGCAAAAACGACGGATCCGGGCGGGCACAGGACGAGTTTCACAGTAGACCACTGGGGCCAACCCCTCAGGACAACCGGCCCATTCGGCCTGGTCACAACGATTACTCGCAGCGGCATCTTTGCTGTAAAGACGGTACGCCCAACAGGTGCTGTAGATAGTGCAGCTTACAACTCGAGCGGCCTAGAGACCTACAACAAGCCCGCTGGCCAGAATGCAACTACGATTACGTACGGCGGATTCGCCAGGCCAACAGAAATCTCCGTCCCCGGTCAACTCGCCGAAATTTTGAAATACAGCAGTTCCGGTGTCGACAGTTTGATTTCGTTTGTCGGCGTCGACAGCTCAATACACTCTTACGCGGATTCTCGGGGTCGCGATACCATGCTGGTGGATTTGGCCGGAGATACGACAAAGCTTCACTACGACGCAGTATTTGGTAACCTTGATTCGACTACGGCGCCGGGCCATCGTTGGGCCAAGAAGGTATTCGATCGATACGGTCGCGACTCTTTACAATCGGGGAATGGCATGCCGGCGGACACGACAACGTATGATGCAATGGACCGCGTCACAAGGGCTGTCGTGCCGAGCATGGGAGCGTCGATTACAACCTACGATGCCATGTTCCAGAGTCGCGTGAAGGACTCTAAAGGCAATGTATATCGCATCGCGGTCGATGCGTTAGGCCGTGTCACAAAGCGGTACGACCCTGCGGATACCTTGAATCGCTACATTAGCTATCGATATAACCTGGATGGCTTGCTTACGAGCTATACGGATCGCCGTGGGCACCGCGTGGATTTTGCATACGACAGCTTGCACCGCAAGTTGGCCGAGAGTGGGACGGGCGTGGTGGTCGACAGCTTCAGCTACAACCCTACCGGAACAGTGACGGTTGGCTGGAACGCAGCGTCGCGGGATAGCGTATTCGCGGACTCTATTGGACTAACGGACTCGGTCGTCACGTGGCTTGAGCCAAGTAACAAAAGATTCCGCAGGTTCTACCATCGTCTAAGCGGTACTCCCCTCGTGGATTCGATTCTGCTCAAGACTACGAGTCCAATTATGTTCGCCAACAGGAGCTACAGCTGGAATTCCACCACGGGCCTGTTAAGCAAGATTAGTAATACTGCACCGCAACCGAACAACGCCGTCCCAACGTACACGAATAACCTCATGGACTCGACTATCACCTGGACTGGGACTGGGACAGTCGCCGATACATTGCAGCACACGTCTCGCAGCGAGGTAATGGCAAGCTGGTTTAGCGTGCCAGCCATTAATAGTCGACTAAAGCGTCAGTACGGTTACTCAGATTCGGCTGGCCATACAACGCAGATGCTACGGCCTAACGGAGCATTCGCGGAATCACACATCTACTCCTACAGTCCGGCGAGTCAGCTTACGGGAGAGTTAGTGGACAGCCTAGAGGACGTCACAAGCTGTGCTTTCCTATTCGGTGTATCCCTAAGCGACGACGGCTACGCTTGCGGCCCGATCCAGGACTTCGTGCGGCTTCACTCATACTCGTTCGCGTACGACTCTGCCGGCAATCGCGTCCAATCGCGTGATGCTATTCCCAACATCGTGCAAACCGGTACGTATGCCACCGGCAATCGCCTAACGGCCTGGGGAGGTGCGACCTACACGCGCGATCTTGACGGGAACGACAGCACCAAGACGGTCGGTACAGAAGTTACGACATATAGTTGGACCGCCGATGGGAAACTAGCGTCGGCAACGGTTGGCACTGTCAAGTTGGCATACACTTACGATGCCTTTGGCCAGCTAATTCAACGATCGCGCTCGACCAATGGTGGGAGTCCTGCCCTCGAGCGTCAGTTCCTTTGGGATCAAGGCGAATTGCTTGCTGAACTCGACAGTTCTGCGACGCACCGAATCGCGGAATATCAGTACTGGCCGGGCACCGATCAGCCGTACGCGCTATTCACCGGTGCGGACTCAATTACGGCAACGCGGTTTTTTGCTCAAGACGCCATGAATAACGTCATCGGCGTGTTCAACTCAACAAGCGTCTTGCAGACTCTGACGTACGAAGGATTCGGAGCCATCGATTCGTTACACACATCGTTAGGCACTCTCGCGGACACCAATAGGCTGCGGTGGAAAGGACTAGTCTACGAGGGAGATTCGACACGACTGTACTACGTGAGAAACCGCTGGTATGATGCTCAGGCGGGGCGCTTCTTGAGCGAGGACCCGTCTGGGTTTGCGGGCGGCCCCAACCTTTACGTGTACGCTGGCGACGACGCGATTGGCGGACTCGATCCTCAAGGACTATCGGATGATGAAGGCGATAACAGCTGCGCGTTCGTAAACGTTACGATAGAGGACTCGAATACAGGTACCATCACTCGGACCTCGGCCCGATTGTGTTCTGGCGATGGCAGCGCCATAGGCCAAGTTCTCGATTTCTTGGCGACGCAAGGCGTTGGGGATGGCTCCGCAGTCTGGGGCGGTGGAGTGTTTGCTACACCTGCTGCGACTGGAGCCATTGATGTTCAAACTCAATGGCCCGATCTTGTTGCCGTCGGAGGTCGGCTCTACTCCTTGGAGGGTTGCCCGGCTGGGAGGAGCGGGATGTTGGGGACCGGCGATTGGCCGGTCGGGTACATCTCATACGATGGCGTTGCTAGACTCGTAGCGCGCCTCCCGATGAACGTAGTCGATTTGGAGCAAGACGAAGGCATCTATTTTTTGCGGTTAAACGTGACGACTGCAGCATTACCAACTCAAGTGTACGTCGGGGTGGCCATGGTTTCGTGCTCAGATGGAACCGCTGTTGGGGAACTGGGGATGTCCCCGCGGAGATAATGGCTCAAGCCGTGCGACGCATGCTTCCAAGTTGTTACCGGCTGCGATTGACATTTTGCAGCGAATGATGGCGATGAATGTGTCGCGTGAAAACGATATGGCCGAGCAAGGGGCTTTAGCGACTCTATCGGTGCTCGAGGACCTGGTTTTTCCCGAGCGCGTCTATGGTAGGGATGTGGTGCTCTTACTGCCAAGCCTTCGCCCACTGGAGCGCCACAGCGTGGTGTCCCTTCTGGTGCAACAGCGAAGGCCCGTTTCGTGTATCGCCATGGCGTTCAATGACGCTCTTGCCATCGGGTGGCTTGCGACTAACCCAGATGACGCCGGGTGGGAAGAGCGAAGGTCGCGCGACCTTATAGACAGCCTTGAGTCGTTGCTCAGAGAATGCTCACCCGATGAGAAAGATATTGCGCTCGTGACGTCACGAAAAACCATTCGCTTCTCTGCAGCGAAAGCGCGGAAGTGGCTCCTTGACTACAATTTCCCACTGACAATCCTGAGGCTTCAACCGCCAACTCCGGAACTGGCGGAAAGCGGATTCGGGGCGGTGCTTCGTGTTCTGAAAGCACGCGGCGATGTATTGAGTACGCGTGTTGTATGAGAGCTCTCCAGTAGACAGTTACATTGAATCTGATTACGTGATGGCATCCCGAATTGAGATTGCGTTTGGTAACTTGCACAAACGAGGATGCCATGGCCAACCAAAAATAGGTCATCACGCTGAGCGCGGTAGAGCGCGCGAGCTTGCAGCAGGTGGTGCGCGGGGGGCACGCGGGGCCCGCGGCCTGACGAGTTCCCGAGCGCTGCTGACCGCAGACGTGACGTGATTCTGCTCAGACCTGTCGCGACTGAATGCAGAATCAACAGCCGCCACCCGCTGAGGTCTGCAACGCCAGCGTGGTCAGCTAACGCCGAGACAGCTCCTCAATCTGCCCACCAAGGCGTCACCACCTGCGGCGCTGAAGCGAGAATCGCTTAATAAGCCTGTCCCTCATCAGAATGGCGATGGAGTTGCAGGACGGCGCCATGCGGCCAACCGAAGCCCTTCTGTGACGGCGACCGATTGCGCGCAACCGAACACGTGCCTCGGCCGTGTTCGGGGAGATTCGCCAGGCGCGAAGCACTAGTACTGTTCGGATCGTCAGGACAGAGCGACCTAGACATTGTTCGGGACACATGCCAACATGAACGCCTACCCTAAACCCGAGCGAGATCCATGCGTGTCCGTCTGTGTTTTGCGACCGTGGCCGTTGCCATGGTGCCGGGCCTTGTGGCGGCGCAATCGGCGTCGAACCCGGTATCTGAGGCGTTCCGCGACCATGCCAGCAGCATTGGAAAGAACCTGGTTGCCGCGGCCGAGGCGATGCCGGCCGACAAGTACAGCTTCAAGCCGACGCCCGCGCAGATGAGCTTCGGCGAGATCGTCGTGCACCTGTCCCAAGGCAACGACTACCTGTGCGGAGCGATCGGCGGCGAGAAGGCGCCTACGCGCACCAAGGTAGCGGCGACCGACAGCAAGGACGTGCTCGTCGCGCGCCTCAAGGAGACGTTCGCGTTCTGCGACGAGGCGCTCGCGAAGTTGGATGACTCGAAGTTAGGCGAGCAGCTGCCGTTCTTCGGGGGACACACGCGGTCGCGCGCCGCGATCATGACGGTGACCACCGGCGATTGGGCGGATCATTACAGCCAGTCGGCCATCTACCTGCGCCTCAACGGCCAGCTGCCGCCGACGGCGAAGGGCAAGCAAGCGGACTAACGCGATCGAGTTGTGCGGGCGGCTCGACGGAGCTCCGGATGCCCTACTTGCACTTCGAGTGGAGCACTCCGTTGAGCACGTCGATCCGTCCGAAGTTGTAGTTGATGTCGGGCTTCGACTTGCCCTTGGGCGCGTCGGCAGAGCTCAGGATGCAGGCCTCGAGCGCGGTTGGCGCGGGTTTGGTGTGCGCCTGCGCCTTGATCACCGCTGCTTCCGCGGCGACGAGCGGAGACGAAAAGCTCGTGCCCGCGCCCGGCACGTATGCCATCTCATTCGTGCAGTCGGGATTCGACGGGGCGCTGCAGGCGCCGAGGATCACATCTTTCGCGTTCGCCGTGCCGAGGGTAATGACGCCGCCGCCTGGGGCGAACACCGCCACGTCCGCTTTGCCGAAATTCGAGTAGAGGGCGATCGAGTCGAAGTTCTGCTGGTTGACGGGACCGGTGGCGCCCACGCTGATCACCTGCCGGATGCCGCCGGCGAACACGTGCACGCTGTCGCTATAGCTGCCGGTGGGGCTCGTGGCCGTGTTGGTGTTCAAGGCCTCGTTGCCGGCCGCGGCGACGACTAACGCACCGCGGGCGGTGGCATAATCGACGGCGCGCTGGATGAGGTCGGACACGGCGAGGTCGAACGGATTGGACCGACTGAGGTAGCCGCCGAGGCTGACGTTGACGACATCGGCGCCGTTGTCGGCGGCGTAGAGGATGCCGCTGATGACGCCGAAGTCATCGCCGCCGCCGCGGTCATCGAGGACCCGAACCATGACGAGTTCCGCCTGCGGCGCAACGGCGGCAACGCCTAACGAGTTGGTCGCGATGAGCGACGAGACGAACGTCCCGTGTCCGGCCACGTCGTGATCGAACGGCAGCGGACTTGCTCCGGCGGTGTCCGTCGGGTTGAAGGCGAACGATGTGGACAGCGCGCCGTCGACTCGGCCTCGCAGGTCGATGTGTGCCGTGTCGACGCCGGTATCGAGAATGAACACCTTGGTGCCCGCGCCCTGTGTGCTGACTTGCCATGCACTGTCGGCGCGGATCGTTTTCATGTTCCACTGCAGGCTGTCGAAGAATACCGCCGACCGTGGGTCGGCGTTGGCTAACGGCGTTAGGCGTGAGGTGCGCGCGGAGGCCTTCGGATACACCAGCACTCCGTGCGACGCGAAAACCGGCTCGCGAACGTACTGCCGTCGGACGTTGGGCAGCATGAGCGGGGCCGCGCCGGATGACCGGAGCGCGTTCGCTGCCGACGGCGTGAGCCCCGTGACCAGCGCCAGTCCCATGCTCCTCTGCACGCGGGCGATGTGACCGCCCGCCTGCTGAATGGCCGCCTGAAGTGACTGCGGGAGCACGCCGTTGTTGCCGAACTGGATGATGTAGCTCGGCGCCGCCGGCAGCGGGAGCTTGGCGATCTGCTTTGCCGACGGGGCGAGCGGCAGACCCTCACTGCACGCGCCGAGCTGCACGGCCATCACGGTTGCCGCGAGCATCAATGCCCAACGGAAGGCGGGCGCCCAATGGGCGCGAAGCGAGCGTAGCGCGAAGTTCTGCATTGGCCGAAACTGGCGTCCTGAGTCATGGCCGTCAAGCCTTTCGTGGCGATCGTCACTGCTGCCCAACACTCGCATTTCGCGTCGATGCTCCACATACTTGCGGGGTTCGCGTCTGCCACTCGCTTTCGAGGTGTCTTGGATGCACAAGCCTTGGGCACAACTCGCCCCCATCGCCGCGCTGTTCGCGATCTGCGGTGTGTCGACGCTCACCGCGTGCGGCGGCTCCACCGCGCCATCAGCACCGTCGTTCAAGGAGGCGCGCCACCTCGACACGCTCGCCCTCCAAGCGGCGTCCGCCGGTGAGTTCGATCGATTCCGGCTGCTCCAATACCCAGCGGCGATCCTCGCGCGCGGCGTGAGTCCGGAATCCGTCACGGTGAGCGTGAACGGCCAGGATCAGATATTCGAGGTCGCGGCGGCCGAGTTGGTTGGCACCACGGCGGGCAAGACACCGACGCCTAACGATTCGGTCTTCATCATCGTGGCCTGGCAAGGTTCGGACGTATCGCAACTGGTCTACACCGAGATGGACGCGCAGTCCAATCTCATCGACGTCGCGCTGCTCTCCGACACCACCGCGAACTTCAATCTCACCACGCAGAGCGTCGGCGCCCAACTGTCCAGCTCGACCGGTGCCTGCGTCACGTTGAAGTTGTCGTCGCCGTCGAACCTCATCAACGCGAAGTGCACGAAGGCGTCGGTCACCGGCGCATTCGACCTGACCTTCGTCGCCCAACCAGCCGACCTGCGGTTCGTACTCACCTCGCAGCCCATTCCTGGTGTTCGCCTGCTCTCGACGCTGTCGAGCGGCGGGCAGGACATCATCGCGAAGCTGCACCCGAGGCCCGGCCGCCCGTAGCGCACCGCGCGATGAATCCGATCGGGAGCTGACCGCCGTACACGCGGTGACACGAGGCACGCACGTCCGGTATCCGTCCGGCGTCGCGTGCCCTCATCACCGAGGAACACGGCATGAGCGGTCACAAGAAGGGCATCCCGATGATGCTGGCGGCCGGCGCGGTGTGCGCCGCCGGATGGATGGCGTTCGTTCCCACCATGCGCGGCTACGCCTCGACATGGGCGCACAGTGACGCGAACATCGTCTTCGTGTTGGACCAGGCCAGCGCCGCCGACAGCGCGCGCGGCGCGCTCGCGTGGACGAAAGCGACGACCACCGACGTCAAGAACTTCGGCAAGCTCATGGCGGGCGAACACCACGCGCTCAGGCTCGAGGGCCAGCAACTGGCCCACAAGTTAGGCGTGACGCCGGAAGAGCCGGCCGGCTTCACCGGCACCGCCGACGCGATGCGCGAGATGGATTCCCTCCAGGCGATGCCGATGGGCAAGGCCTGGGACAAGGCGTACATGGATTTCGAGGTTGCCTACCACAAGGCGGTCCTGACCACGGCGACCAAAGCGTTAGGCGACGCGCAGAACCCCGACCTCAAGGCGTTGATCACGCAGGCCGCGCCGGTGATCAAGCATCATCTTGCCGAGGCGGAGCGGATCGAGAAGAGCATGGGAAGCGGCAACTGACGTCGGCTGAGGGAAGTGCTAACGCTGGGGGAAACGGCGGCTTGCGCCGCCTGAGGGAAAGGGGGCGATGAGAGGGCGACGATGCACCACGGCCCGCTTCCCCCAGGCGGCGCAGGCCGCTTCCCCAAGCGACAGCGCTTCCCGCAGGCAACGTCAGTTGCCGTTGCCCACGGCTGTGCCGGTTAGGCGCGCCGTC
>Ga0207707_10001473_pt1 | contig 21780 bp, 21 predicted proteins | sample KBSC83BmetaG_FD_184336 | JGI IMG/M metagenome (GOLD analysis project Ga0207707, IMG submission 184336) | Corn rhizosphere microbial communities from Kellogg Biological Station, Michigan, USA - KBS C8-3B metaG (SPAdes) (version 2) | ecosystem: Host-associated > Plants > Roots > Rhizosphere ...
ATGGCAAGCAGCTGGTCTATCTCGACAACGCGGCGTCCGCGCAGAAGCCCAATGCGGTGCTCGACCGCATGACGGAAGCCTACAAGTCCGAGTACGCCAACGTGCATCGCGGGCTGCATTACCTCGCCAATGCCGCGACCGAAGCCTATGAGGGCGGCCGCGCCAAGGTCGCGAAATTCCTCAACGCCGGACGTAACGAAGAAATCGTCTTTACCCGCAACGCCACCGAGGCGATCAACCTCGTGGCTTCCTCCTGGGGCGAGCCGAATATCAAAGCCGGCGACGAGATCGTGCTCTCGATCATGGAGCACCATTCCAACATCGTGCCCTGGCATTTCCTCAGGGAACGCCATGGCGCCGTCATCAAATGGGCGCCGGTGGATGACGAAGGCAATTTCCTGATCGACGAATTCGAAAAGCTGCTTACTGATCGCACCAGGCTGGTCGCGATCACGCAGATGTCGAATGCGCTCGGCACCATCGTGCCGGTCAAGGATGTGGTGAAGCTCGCCCATAACAGAGGCATCCCGGTGCTGGTCGACGGCAGCCAGGCCGCCGTTCACCTCGCGATCGACGTCAGGGATATCGACTGCGATTTCTACGTCTTCACCGGCCACAAGCTCTATGGGCCCACCGGCATCGGCGTGCTCTATGCCAAACACGAGCATCTCGTGGCGATGCGGCCCTACAACGGCGGCGGCGAGATGATCCGCGAGGTCGCAAAGGACTGGGTCACCTATGGCGATCCCCCGCACAAGTTCGAGGCCGGAACCCCGGCGATCGTCGAATCGATCGGGCTCGGTGCCGCGATCGACTACGTCAATTCGATCGGCAAGGAACGCATCGCCGCGCACGAGCATGGTCTCTTGACCTATGCCCAGGAGCGCCTGCGCGAAATCAATTCGCTGCGCCTGATCGGCACCGCGCGCGGCAAGGGACCGGTGATTTCGTTCGAGATGAAGGGTGCCCATCCCCACGACGTCGCGACCGTGATCGACCGGCAGGGGATCGCGGTGCGCGCCGGCACCCATTGCGTGATGCCGCTTTTAGAGCGGTTCAATGTTACGGCGACGTGCCGCGCCTCGTTCGGGATGTATAATACCCGTGAGGAAGTCGACCATCTGGCACAGGCGCTGATCAAGGCGCGGGAATTATTTTCATGACCGACACGGCTGAAGTCAAAACCAGCAACATGGAAACCCATTCGGCGCTGCCGCCGGATGAGACCGAGCGGCTCGGCGGCGAGATCGTGGCCGCGCTTAAAACCGTGTTCGATCCGGAAATTCCAGCCGACATCTATGAGCTCGGCCTGATCTACAAGGTCGACATCAAGGACGACCGCACCGTGGATGTCGTGATGACGCTGACGACGCCGAACTGTCCAGCGGCGGGAGAATTGCCGACGATGGTGGAGAACGCGGTCGCGAGCGTTCCCGGCGTCGGCATCGTCAACGTCAATCTGGTTTGGGAGCCGGCCTGGACGCCGGACAGGATGACCGACGAGGCGCGCCTCGTCCTCAATATGTGGTAAAACGCTCAAACAAAAGTAATGGATCAGGGCTTAGCTTGTTCACGGAAATGGCAGCTTGATGTGCTGCGAGGACTGAATAGATGACCAACATGACACCCGCCTCACCAACGCCAGTAGCCAAGCCGAAGCCGCGGCCGCGCCCGCAGGTGATGAAGCTGACTGACGCGGCGGCGCAGCGGGTTACCGAGCTGACCAAACGCGCCGATTCCGAGATCGTGGGCCTGCGGGTCGGGATCAAGAATGGCGGCTGCGCCGGGCAATCCTATACGGTCGAATATGCCCACGAGGTCCGCCCCACCGACGAGGTGGTCGAGGACAAGGGCGTGAAGATCCTGGTCGATCCCAAGGCCGTGCTGTTTCTGCTCGGCACCGAGATGGACTACAAGGTCGACAAGATGTCGGCGCAGTTCATCTTCAACAATCCGAACCAGACCGGCGCCTGCGGCTGCGGCGAATCGGTGCAGCTGACGGCTGCGAAGGTCTAATCCACCGCGTCGTCCCGGCGAACGCCGGGACCCATAGCCACCGTTGCTTGCTTTTCGCGATGGCGTTGACCACTCTGCCCAAATGAGACGACACAGCGTATGGGTCCCGGCGTTCGCCGGGACGACGTGTGGAAACGTGAGCGGACAATGGACCGCGATTTCCTGATCGATTTGTTTGCCGGCTTCGGCCCCGTCACGATCCGCCGGATGTTCTCGGGCTTCGGCATTTCCGCCGACGGTACCAACTTCGCGCTCGCGCTCCGCGGCGGTCTTTACCTGCGCGCGGATGAGCAGACGATTCCGCGGTTCGAGGCGGAAGGCGCAAAGCCGTTTCAATATCAAACCCGGGCCAGGACCGTCACGGTCGGCTCGTACTGGCAGCTGCCGGAGCGGCTGTATGACGATCCGGAAGAACTGACGGATTGGGCGAAGGCGGCATTGTCAGCCGCGCAACGCGCGGCGGTGCGCAAGCGCCCCAGGGCGCGCAAGGCTGCGAAGAAGAAAGTTAAAAAGAAAACTACACCCATCGTCCCGGCCAAGCGCTCTTCGCGCGCGCGCCGGGACCCATAACCGCGAAACGATACGCCTCGGCGTATGGGTCGCGGCGTTCGCCGGGACGACGCATGAAATCGCCTTTACGCCACCTGGCTCTGGGTCTCGGCGGCGTATTCCGGGTCGACTTCGCAGACCACGCGGTTGCGGCCGTTGCGCTTGGCGGCGTACAGGCAGGCATCGGCGCGTTCGATCAGGGAATCGGTATCGTCGCCCGGCTTGAGCATGGAAACGCCGACCGAGATGGTGACGCGGCCGAGAATTTCGCCGGTGGATTTTTTCTTCAATTCCTTCGCCATCACCGCGCGGCGGATATGGTCGGCAACGGTGAGCGCCTGGCGCAGCGCGGTGTCGGGCAGCACCACCGCGAATTCCTCGCCGCCATAGCGGGCGGTGATGTCCTGGCCCTTGATGGTCTGCTTCAGCGACATGCCGACCAGCCGCAGCACCTGATCGCCGGTGAGGTGGCCATAGCTGTCGTTGAACGATTTGAAGTGGTCGATATCGAACATCAGCAGCGAAAGCGGCTCGCCGTTCGCCAGCGCATTCTGCACGGTCATTTCGATCGAGCGGTCGAAATATTTGCGGTTGCCGAGGCCGGTGAGCGGATCGGTCAGGCTTTCGGCCCGGATGGCCTCGAGGCTCTGCTGCAGATTGCTGATCTCGGTTTTCGACAGCGACAGCCGGTTTTCAAGCGCCTTGTTGGTATCGCGCATCTCATGGGTGGATTGCAGCAGCGATTCGACGATCGGTTTGAGCTGGTCGCGATCTTGCGCGACCGCGAGCTTTTGGCTCGCGCTGGACAGGCTGTCTTCGTAGCCCGCCGACATTCCGAGCGCCTCGGTGATCAGCGTCATCACGTCGTCGATTTCGCCGATCACGCGCGCGCCGACCTTGTCGATGCGCTCGGTGGTCTTGATCTGGGAAAGGTAGGTCTCGTAGATCTGCTCGAGATCGGCCTCGGTCAGCTTGCCGTTGCGCGCCAGCGTCTCGTTGATGATCTTGTTGAGGGGCGCATTGTATCCGGTCGCGTAGACGTACCAGATTTCATAATTGCGAGGGACGGCGGACTGTCGGAGCGATTTGATCTGGCCGAGCGCGACTTCGGCGAAGGCCATTGTGCGTTCGTGTTCGTCGAGCACCTTGGTCACAAATCGCTTCCCCAATAGCGTGCGTTCTGCCCGCTTTCCCGCAGCAATGGATAAAATTATGCCGCCAAGCTAATGGAGGAGAATGAACGACCGGTAAACGCGCGCCTTGCCCCGCTTTTTCGCAGGCGCCGGGAGCTCTTAGGGCTTCAGATTCGGGCGCGAACCGGTCGCAACAGGAAGGCCGGAAGATGCGAATGATCGGCAGGCTCCGGTGCCGGCTCACGCGGCGCCTCGGCACGGCCGATCGAAGGCGTGCGCGAGGCCGGCGGAACTGATGGCGGCGTGAAGGCAGCCACCGGCGGCTGCGGCTGCGGGCCGGAATTGCGGCCGCCGCCGGAACGCCGCGGTTCGCGTTCCCTGCGCGGCTTGCGGCCCCCGCGTGAACCTTCTCTTGCGCCTTCCCGCGCGCGGGACTCGCGCGGTTCTCGGGCTTCGCCGCTGGACCGCGCCGCCGGGCTTTCGCCGGACTGAATCCTGGCGCCACCTTCGGCGTGCGGAATGGTCTGACCGATCAGCTTTTCAATGGCGACGATGGATTTTTGATCGAGCGGAGTAACGATGGAGATCGCGGTGCCGGCACGTCCCGCACGGCCGGTGCGGCCGATGCGATGGACGTAGTCGTCGGCGTGATGCGGCACGTCGAAGTTGAAGACGTGACTGGTGGCGGGAATATCGAGACCGCGAGCCGCGACGTCGGAGGCGACCAGCAACGGAATTTCGCCTTTGCGGAATTGATCGAGGGCTGCGGTGCGCGCCGACTGATCCATGTCACCGTGCAGGGCGCCCACGGCGAAGCCGTGCTTCTGCAGCGATTTGTACAACAGCGCCACTTCGCGCTTGCGGTTGCAGAAGATGATGGCGTTCTGCAGGTCCTTGGCCTCGTGAAGTAAGCGGCGCAGCGTTTCGCGCTTCTCATGCGGCTCACGGCCAACGCTGACCTGGAACTGGGCCACGCCGACCGCGGTCGTCGCCGGCCTGGAAACTTCGATCTTCTCGGGATTATGCAGGAAAGTTTCGGTGATGCGGCGGATTTCGGGGGGCATCGTCGCGGTGAAGAACAGCGTCTGCCGCGTGAATGGAATCATCTTGCAGATGCGCTCGATGTCCGGGATGAAGCCCATGTCGAGCATGCGGTCGGCTTCGTCGATCACCAGCAGTTCGACGCCGGTGAGCAAAAGCCCGCCGCGTTCGGTGTGGTCGAGCAGCCGGCCGGGAGTTGCGATCAGCACGTCGACGCCGCGCGTCAATTTGGTGTCCTGATCGCCGAACGAAACCCCGCCGATCAGCAGCGCGACGTTGAGTTTCTGGCCGGCGCCGTATTTATCGAAACTCTCCTTGACCTGGGCTGCGAGCTCGCGGGTCGGCTCGACGATCAGGGTGCGGGGCATTCGGGCTCGGGCGCGGCCCTTTTCCAGCATGGTGAGCATGGGGAGCACGAACGCAGCGGTCTTGCCGGTGCCGGTCTGGGCGATGCCGAGAACGTCCCGGCGGGCCAGAACGTGGGGAATCGCCTGTTCCTGAATGGGGGTAGGGATGGTGTAACCGGTGGCCGCGACGGCGGCGAGCACCTTGTCGGACAAGCCGAGATGGGAAAAAGACATTGAGCCTCTGTAGAAACCGCCGCTTGGATTCTCGGAAATGACTGTCGCGCCCAACCCCGGAACGGCATGCAAACTTGCACGGGATTTTCGGATACGCAGACAGGCGGCTTATTCAAGATATCGCGTTTCGATACCGGGCCGCGTCGAGGCGGAACATAGGGGCGAATTGGCCAAAGTCAATGGAGCAGGCGCGGGAAGCGCTGAAAAAGCTTAATGTTTTTGCATAAATGCCGGATATTCTGATCTCTATGCATCGCGCACAACGGGTGGCGGACACGGCGCGTCGTTGGGGGCTGCGCTGACGTGAAGCTTCGAGAGGGATAAAGACCGCAGGTTTCCGGGGCGCGAAAAAAGCCCCGGTCAATGCCGGGGCTTTGATCAAAAGGAACGCGGGAGAAATCAGTACTTCGTGCGCGCCTTCGCTTAACCCATCACCGAAAACCCGCCATCGACGGGGATGGCGGTGCCGGTGACGAAGTCCGACGCGTGTGAGGTGAGAAACACCGCGATGCCCGCGAAATCGCCAGATACGCCCCATCGCGCCGCCGGCGTGCGCGCCAGAACCCTGTCATGCAGGCCATCGATCTCCTGACGCGCCCGCCTGGTCAGATCGGTGTCGATCCACCCCGGCAGCACCGCGTTGGCCTGGATGTTGTCGGCGGCCCAGGCGCAGGCGCAGGAGCGCGTGAACTGCACGATGCCGCCCTTGCTCGCGGCGTAAGCCGGCGCGAAGCTGGCGCCGAAGATCGACATCATCGAGCCGATGTTGATGATCTTGCCGCCGCCTGCCGCCTTCATAACCGGATAGACCGCCTGCGAGCATAGGAAGGCGCTGGTGAGGTTGGTGCTGATGACGCGATCCCACTCCTCGAGTGACAGCGCCTGCGGCGGTTTACGAATATTGATGCCGGCATTGTTGACGAGAATGTCGATCCGGCCGAGCTCGCGCGTCACCAGCTCAACCATGGCGTCGACGGCGGCCTTGTCGGTGACGTCGGCGACGACGGAGATGGCTTTGGCGCCGCGCTGCTTGATGTCGTCGACCGCAGCGTTCGACTTCGCTTCATTGCGTCCGACGATTACAATATCGGCGCCGGCTTCGGCTAACCCCCGCGCCATGCCAAGGCCGATGCCGCCATTGCCGCCGGTGACAATCGCTACCCTGCCGCTGAGATCGAAAAGCCCTGCTTTCATTGTTGACGTCCCTGACGCGTCATCAGCGCTTGCTCTGCCAGATCAGGACCAGGCCGAGAGCGGCGAGCGCCGCGCCGTATCCGGCCCACTGGATTTGCTTGATCATGAAGCTCGACTGCGGCCAGTTGATCGTGCCGGTGCCTTGGCCGATCCAGAGCAGGCCGATGGCGAGCGCCAGAAGGCCGACGATCAGGAGCAATTGGCGCATCGGTTTTCTCTCGCTCGGGTCGATCGCGCGGCTATCGGCGCAACGACGAGCGAGAGTGGCGCGTGCGCTCTGCCGAGGCAAGAGCGGGACGGCGCCTTGCGGGCGGGGCAGCGTCCCGATCCACGCAAAGGCACAAAAAAGCCCCGGGCGATGCCGGGGCTTTTGAGCTGTCGAAACTTAATCAGAAGATCAGTACCTCGCGGCGATCGGAGCGCCACTCCAGTTGAAGCGATAGACCAGCGATGTGCTGATGGTCTGCACCCAAGGCTTGAAAGTAACTGCTGTGCCGGTGGCTCCGCCGCCAAAGGCAGGAGTGAACGTTTCCGGCAAGGTGATGCGATCATAGAACGCCGAGCGGTATTCGGTCTTCATGAACCAGCCGGGGGCCGAAATGCCGAAGATGTTCAGGTTGTTTTCGACACCGCCGCCAACGAAAAAGCCGTCGCGACGGAAGGAAGGTGTGGTGGAAACCGCGGCGCCTCCGGGGGTCAGATCAAACTGAGTGGTGCCTGACCACTCAGAACCGGAGTAACCGGCGTTAACGTAGGACAGCACGTTGGGCGCAACGAGATAACCCAGTCTTACGCCGCCCGTATAGCTGGTCCGAAGTTTTTCACGACCCTCTGTAAAGAAGTTGGGGTCGCTCAGAGAACCGCGGATTTCTCCGAATTGCCCGTCAGCGAAAATGCCGGCCACCCAGTTGCTGAACTGCCAGTCGTATCCAATGCCGACCGTTCCGAACCAGCCGCTGCCGCCAAGCCGCTGATCACGGGTGAGAGCACCGCCGCCAGGGAAAGTCTGAACGTTGCTGTCCGCGGCCCACAATCCGCCGCCAGCGCCGCCGAAAATGTAGAAGCCGGTCCAGGACGGCGCATATGCGACCGGAGCCTGTCGCATCGGGGCCTTGGCGGCCATATCGGCGGCAAATGCCGGCGCGGTGAAGGCTGCGATGGCGGTCAACACGATTGCTAACTTTTTCATATTCAATTCCTCGGTATTTTAAGCGTTCGGACCCGACCGCGTGACACGTGACAGGAGTGCAAATGCACCGATTCCCAAAATCCAGTACCGGGACTATAGCCGGTCCCGCCCGAAAAGCTGTTGCCGAGGGGGCACACCGGCCGGAAAACGGCACCGCGGAATTGCGGGCCGATAGAGCCCGGAAATGGCTGATAACGGCCGCAAACGCCCTCCCAGCGGCGCGGAAATGCCCTCCCGGCGTCGCCGAGGGCCGGGCCGCGGGCTAAACGTCCAGCAAGTCCTCGCTGGCGAACTCCGCCTTGTCGGAAATGAAGGCGAACCGCGCCTCGGCCTTGGTGCCCATCAGGCGCTCGACGGAATCAGCGGTGCCCTCGCGGTCGTCGGCTAGCAGCACGACGCGCAGCATGGTGCGTTTGGCCGGGTCCATGGTGGTTTCCTTCAATTGCGCCGGCATCATTTCGCCGAGCCCCTTGAAGCGGCCGACGTCGACCTTGGCGTTGGCGTTGAATTCGCTCTTCAAGAGCGCGTCCCTGTGGGCGTCGTCGCGCGCGTAGACCGTCTTCGCACCGTGGGTGAGGCGGTACAGCGGCGGCACCGCGAGATAGAGGTGGCCCTCATCGATCAGCCGCGGCATCTGCCGGTAGAAGAACGTGATCAAGAGCGAAGCGATATGCGCGCCGTCGACGTCGGCATCGGTCATGATGATGATGCGGGAATAGCGCAAATCCTCTTCGCGATAATGCGCCCCCGTGCCACAGCCGACCGCCTGCATCAGATCGGCAAGTTGCGCGTTGGCCGTGAGCTTGTCCTGGGTGGCGGAGGCAACGTTGAGGATCTTGCCGCGCAAGGGGAGAATGGCTTGGGTCTTGCGGTCGCGCGCCTGCTTGGCGCTGCCGCCGGCCGAGTCACCCTCGACGATGAACAGTTCGGAGCCTTCGGCAGCGGTGTCTGTGCAGTCGGAGAGCTTGCCGGGCAGGCGCAGTTTCTTCACCGCGGTCTTGCGCGAGATTTCCTTTTCCGCGCGGCGGCGCAGCCGCTCGTCGGCGCGCTCGATGACGAAATCCAGCAGCTTGTTGGCCTGCAGCGGATTGCCGGACAGCCAGTGGTCGAACGGGTCCTTGATGGCCTGCTCGACGATGCGCTGGGCCTCGGCAGTAGCAAGGCGGTCCTTGGTCTGGCCCTGGAATTCCGGCTCGCGCACGAACACCGAGAGCATCACCGCGGCGCCCACCATGACGTCTTCCGAAACGATGTGGGCTGAGCGCTTGCCCTGGCCGACGCGCTCGGCGTGATCCTTCAAGCCGCGCAGCAACGCGCTGCGCATGCCCGATTCATGGGTGCCGCCATCCTGCGTCGGGACGGTGTTGCAATAGGAGGACAGAAAGCCGTCGGCGTCGGCGGTCCACGCCACGGCCCATTCGCAGGTGCCATGGGCGCCGACGCGCCCGGATTTGCCGGAGAAGATGTCCGGATGTACCAGCGTGTCGGCGTGAACAGCGGCGCCGAGATAGTCCTTCAGGCCGCCTGCGAAGTGAAAACTGTCCTCGGCCGGAACATCGTCGACGCCCTTGAGCAGCGCCGGATCGCAGCGCCAGCGGATCTCGACGCCGCCGAACAGATAGGCCTTGGAACGGGCCATCTTGAACAGGCGCTGCGGCTTGAAGGAGGCCTTGGCGCCGAAAATCTCCGCGTCGGGCCTGAAGCGGATTTTGGTGCCGCGGCGGTTGTTGATCTTGCCGAGGTCTTCGAGCTTGCCCTTGGGATGGCCGCGCTCGAACGCCATGCGATAGAGCTTTTGGCCGCGGGCGACCTCGACCTCGAGCCGCGAGGAGAGGGCATTCACCACGGACACGCCGACGCCGTGCAGGCCGCCGGAGGTCTCGTAAACCTTGGAGTCGAATTTGCCGCCGGAATGCAGCGTGCACATGATGACTTCGAGCGCGGATTTTTTCGGAAATTTCGGATGTGGGTCGACCGGAATGCCGCGGCCATTGTCGGTGACGGTCAGGAATCCGTCGGCGCCCAATTCCACTTCGATGAAGGAGGCGTGGCCTGCCAACGCCTCGTCCATGGCGTTGTCGATGACTTCCGCGAACAGATGATGCAGCGCCTTCTCGTCGGTGCCGCCGATGTACATGCCGGGCCGCCGACGCACCGGCTCGAGGCCTTCCAGCACCTCGATATCCCGCGCGGTGTAGCCGGCTTCGGCGCTTGCAGCGCGCGACGCGACCTTCAGCGGGGCTCGGCCCTTCGGCTCCGCGGCACCGAAGAGGTCATTGGTCGATTTAGCTTTAGCAAGTGATTTCAATGGCTTTGGCATGGATTTTCATGTTCTGCGCGCGCCATCGAGGCCGCGAATCGTTCGCCTGACTATGCCACGGATAAGCTTAAAAAGTGACCGGCGGGCGCTGAGGTGGTTCCCGGTCTCCTGGAGGAAGATGAGTTTGCCTTCACGCGCGCGAGGGCCCGAAAACGTCAATGCGCACGCAGCCGCCTGTCGGCAAACCATCACGCCCACCCACATCAGCGATCCGATCATCGATCCTTCCGGTTCATTTGATGTGATTGAGGCCAATTGGAAGAGCCTCACGCACCGTCCCCGCCTTTGTGATTTGATGTCGCGGAACGGGCTGGCTTAGCTGTGCCCGGGCATCGAACCCTCGAGCGCAACGGGAATCGGGTTTTGCATCCGATCGCGCTCTAAATTATTGAACGCATGCATGCCGAACCGCTGACGCTTTGGCGGATCATGCGCTACCAACGGTTCAAAGGCCCAAACGGGGCAATCGCCGGGGAAGGGCGTTTTCGAATGGAAGATTTTGCGCGCGCGCTGGCCGACTTCGTGCGCGATCATCAGGGCTGGGCCGCACCGATCGTTCTGGTGCTGGCGTTCGGTGAATCACTTGCCTTCATTTCGCTGCTGATCCCGGCCTGGGGGGCGCTGGTCGCGATCGGCGCGCTGATCGGCGCGAGCGGCATCAACTTCTGGCCGGTCTGGATCGCCGGCGGGATCGGGGCTGCGCTCGGCGATTGGGTCTCCTACTGGTTCGGCTTCAGGTACAAGGAGCAGGTCGCACAGATATGGCCGTTATCACGTTACCCGGAGATCCTGCCGCGCGGCGAAGAGTTTGTGAAGAAATGGGGCGTACCGAGCATCTTCATTGGCCGTTTTTTCGGACCGCTGCGGGCCTCGGTGCCGCTGGCGGCCGGGATATTCGAGATGCCTTACTGGCGCTTTCAAATCGCCAATTTCGTATCCGCGCTGGTCTGGGCGGCGGCGCTGCTGCTGTTTGGCGACGTGATCGGGCAAGTCGCCGAATGGCTGTGGCGCACGGTCTGAAGCTGCTCGGCGCGCGCCCGGAATAAGCAGCAAGTGCGGGGGTTAATCCCCTCGAATACCATCCGTTGCAATCGCACCCTTGTTATCGCCCCTATGGAAAAACGCTGGTAAAAGGGGCCCGCAACAAGAGCCAACAAGCGGGGAATCCCGCTCAGAAGCCATCAACTCACAGGGAGGACATCAGCATGGACCTAACACGCCGTCATGCACTCGCCGGAACCGCAGCGCTCGCGGCCACACCGCTATTATCGTCCTTGCCCGTGAGGGCGGCCGCGCCGATGGCGGACAAGCAGGCGCCGAGCTTCTATCGCTACAAGGTCGGCGACATCCAGGTCACGGTGGTTTCCGATGGCAGGAATACGTTCAAGCTGGAGGATTCCTTCATCACCAATGCGAAGAAGGAAGAGGTCAACGCCGCGCTCGAGAAGGCGTATCTGCCGCGCGATATCTTCACGATCTATTTCGCGCCGCTGGTCATCAACACTGGCGGCAAGCTCGTCGTCCTCGACACCGGCAATGGCCCGGTGGCCAACGTCAACAGCAAGGGCGCGAACGGTCTGTTCGCCGCCAACATGGCGGCGGCCGGCTTCGATCCCAAGGCGGTCGACATGGTGGTGATTTCGCACTTCCACACCGACCATGTGAACGGCCTGCTGGCGGCCGACGGCACGCCGGCGTTTCCGAACGCCGAAGTGCTGGTGCCTTCAGTCGAATGGAAGTACTGGATGGACGACGGCGAGATGAGCCGCGCGCCCGCGGGGCGCATGCAGGGCCTGTTCAAGAACAACCGCAACATCTTCGATGCCGGCCTTAAGAAGAAGGTCACGCCCTATGAGTGGGGCAAGGAGGTCGCACCGGGCCTGCTTGCGGTTGAATCGGTAGGTCACACTCCCGGCCACACCTCCTATGTGCTGTCGTCGGGTTCGGGCAAGGTGTTCATCCAGTCGGATGTCACCAACAATCCCAATCCGTTCGCGACGAATCCGGGCTGGCACGCGTTCTTCGACCAGGACGGGGATATCGCGGAAAAGACCCGCCGTCGGGTCTACGACATGGTGGCCGCGGAGAAGCTGCAGGTGCAGGGCTTCCATTATCCGTTCCCCGGGCTCGCCAACATCGAAAAGGACGGCGGAGGTTACCGCGTCATACCCGCGCCGTGGAATCCGACGATCTGAGTTGGTTGACGCGTTTGCTGTGCGCGAACCGGCACCCAGTTCGCTCGAAAACGCTTTGGGTACCTTGACGAAAACCGGGCGCGGCCTTATAGCCGCGCCCATGATCAACGCCGCGACCATGTCAATCGCTCGCCGCCGCCGCCGTATGTCAGCGGTATGGGCGGACGTCTGCGTTTAGATTGTCGCTCTGCCGCCGGCTCCGGTCCGCGGCATTTTTCCTTCTCCAGCAGCGCGATCTGATCCGGCGGCTCCCCAGCTAAGCAGGAGACCGCCATGTTTACCCGACCCTTCTTTGAGCCCGATCGAGCTGCGAGCCTTGCCTTTGTGGGCGCGCGGGGATTCGGTGTGGTCTGCGCCTATGACGGCGGCAAGCCGGTCGCTTCCTCGCTGCCGTTCTGCCTCGAATACTTGAGCGACGGCACACCTTGCGTGTCGTTCCACGTCGCGCGCGGCAACGCGCTGGCTTCACTCGCCGGCGGCAAATCGTCATGCAATTCCTCCCAAAAATCATCCTGGCTGCTCGCGGTGAACGGCGCCGATGCGTACGTTTCGCCGCATTGGTACGCCTCGCCCGATCAGGTGCCGACCTGGCTGTATCAGGCCGTGCATCTGTCGGGCCCTGTTCGCACCATGACCGGGCAGGAATTGGCCGACCATCTTGAGGCGCTCAGCGCCCGGTTTGAAAGCTGGCTGGCGCCGAAGCCGCCATGGACGACGAGCGAGGTGACGGCGGGACGGCGCGAAGCGATGATGCAGGCGATCGTGGGTCTGGTGATGACGGTCGAGGAGGTCGAGGGCAGCTTCAAGCTCAACCAGCACAAATCCGACGTCGATCACGTAGGCGTAGCGACAGCGTTGACGCGGCAACCCGAGGCCGCCGCGCAGATGATCGGAAAACAGATGGGCGCACTGCGGCCTCAGCTGAACTACATGTCACCCCTGAACGTTAGTGAATCCGCGGATGGAAGGAACGCGCCATGACCGTCTCCGACACACAGCGGCCGAACGACCAAGCTCCGATCACCAGCGCTTCCAAGAGACGCGCCGTATTCGTCGATGGCGCGTCTGGAACGACGGGCCTCGGCATTCGCGAGCGGCTTGGCCTGCAGGACGACGTCTCGGTGAAAAGCATCGCCGAGGAGAAGCGCAAGGATGCGGGGGCAAAGCGCGCGCTGATGGAGGAGGTGGATCTCGTCATCCTCTGCCTGCCCGATGATGCCGCGAAAGAGACCGTCGCGTTGATTGACAGCATGGGGGCTGCGGCCCCCAAAGTCCTGGACGCATCGACGGCCTTTCGCGTCGCCAGCGACTGGACCTATGGCTTTCCGGAACTTGAGCCGGGGCAGGCCGACAAGATCCGGGCGGCGCGCAAAGTCTCGAACCCAGGCTGCTATCCGACGGGCGCGATAGCGCTGCTGCGGCCGCTCGTGGATGCGCGAATGGTGCCGGCGGACTATCCCATCGCCATCAATGCCGTGAGCGGCTATTCCGGCGGCGGCAAGTCGATGATCGAGAGTTTCGAAGGCGGTACGGCACCGGCCTTTGAATTCTATGGCCTCGGCTTCGAGCACAAGCATTTACCGGAGACGCAGCTGTACTCACATCTGACGCGCCGTCCGATCTTCGTTCCGTCGGTCGGCAACTACCGGCAAGGCATGCTTGTGTCGGTGCCTTTGCATCTCGATACGCTTCCGGGCAAGCCAGATGGTGCCGAACTCCAGTCCGCGTTGGCGAAGCGCTACGCCGGGAGCACCTATGTCTCGGTCATGCCGCTCGAAAACGCGGATGCAAAGTCCGGACGCATCGAACCCGAGGCGCTCAACGAGACCAATATGCTCGAACTTTATGTCTTCGCGAGCCAGCAATATTCGCAGGCGGTTCTCGTCGCACGTCTCGACAACCTTGGTAAGGGCGCTTCAGGTGCGGCGGTGCAGAACATGCGGTTGATGCTGGGCTTTGCCGATACATAGGGTCATGGACCCCGCCGACGAAGATACCCTGCGATTTTACGGGAGCAACGCACAGGCCTATGCCGGGCGCGAGATCACGTCGCGCCAAGTCCGGCTCAACCGTTTTCTGGTGGCGATGCTGTTCGTGGTGGACCGCAAAAGCCTCTGACCATCGGGTACTTAGAGAATCTTGAAGATCGCCAGCGCCAGTATGGCCTGCGCGAAGAAGCCGACGGTGAAGGCCAGCGTGCGAAACACCGGCAGGCCCAGCGTGTAGACGATCAGATGCGCGACGCGGGCCCAGAAATACACCGCGCAGGCGTAGACGGTCCATGTCGTCGAATAATCGATCTGGGAGAGGATCAACACCAGCGGCGCGAAGATGACGAGGTTTTCGACCGCGTTGTCATGCGCGAACATCAGGCGGTTGGCCCATTCCGCATGCGGCTTGTCATTGCGCGATGGATTGGCCATCGCGCCGCTGAGGCCGCGAACCTGACAGCGATTCAATATGTAGGGAATCCAGAGCAATCCCGTCAAAATGACCGTGAGCGTCAGCCAGAACAATTCGCGTGTCATCGGTTTCCCCCTCGATCAATTTTCGAATCTCGTCCCGGCGGGACGACCGGTTATACCTAAAGGCGCGGCGCAGCGCTATGCGCGGACCCGCACGTAGCTGCCGGGGGCATCTTCGATCGGAGGCATCGCCTCGGTGCCGACCGCGCGCGCGGGCACTTCCTCGGCGTCGATGCCGGCGAGCCACCCGTGCCAGTCGGGCCACCACGAGCCCTTGTGCTCCTGGGCACCCTTGAGCCAGTCCGCCAAGGTTATGTCCTTGATATTGTCGTTGGTCCAGAACTGGTACTTGCCCGACGATGGCGGGTTGACCACGCCGGCGATATGCCCGGACCCGGACAGCACGTATTTCACCGGGCCGCCGAAAAATTGCGAGCCGTACAGCACGGAATCGGCCGGCGCGATGTGATCCTCGCGGGTCGCCAAATTGTAGATCGGTATCTTCACCTTCGAGAGATCGAGCAGCGTGTTGTCCAGCACCATGCTGCCGGTGGACAGCCGGTTCTCCAGATAGCAGTTGCGCAGGTAATACGAATGGTTCGCCGCCGGCATCCGCGTCGCATCCGAATTCCAGTGCAGCAGGTCGAACGACGACGGCGGTTGTCCCTTCAGGTAATTGCTGACGACATAGGACCAGATCAGATCGTTCGAGCGCAGCATGTTGAAGGCCATCGCCATCTTGCTGCCTTCGAGCACGCCCGACGCCTGCATGTCGCGCTCCAGCGCCGAGACCTGGTCTTCGTCGACGAACACCAGAAGATCGCCGGCGTTCGTGAAATCGACCTGCGCCGCCAGAAGTGTCGCCGACGTCACGCGCACGCGCCGCTTTTCCGCAAGCCAGGCCAGCGTCGAGGCGAGCAGGGTGCCGCCGACGCAATAGCCCATGGTGTGGACTTTCAACTCGCCGGTGGCGCGCTCGATGGCGTCCATCGCCGCCAGCGGGCCTTCCTTCATGTAGTCGTCGAAGGTTTTCGCCCCCAGGCTCTTGTCCGGATTGACCCACGAAATCACGAACACCGTGGTGCCCTGGTCGACGCACCATTTGATGAAGGATTTTTCCGGCTTGAGGTCGAGAATGTAGAACTTGTTGATCCAGGGCGGCACGATCAGAAGCGGCGTGCGCAGCACGTTCTCCGTCGACGGTGCGTACTGGATCAGCTGCATCAGCTCGTTCTGGTAGATCACCTTGCCCGGCGTCGTCGCCATGTTGACGCCGACGATGAGGTTGGAAGGATCGGACTGGCGTATACGCAGCGTGCCGTGTCCGGCCTCGATATCTTCCGCCAGCATCTTCATGCCGCGGACGAGATTGTCGCCGCTGGACGCCAGCGTCTCGCGCAGAACTTCCGGATTGGTAAGCACGAAATTCGATGGCGCCAGCGCGTTGCTGATCTGCTGGACGTAGAATTCGGCCTTCTTGCGGGTATGCGGATCGACGCCTTCGGCGTTGCGTACCAGCTCCTGCGCCCACTGCGTGGTGAGCAGATAGAGTTGCATGATGAAATCGAAAAACTGGTTCGATTTCCATTCGGGATCGCTGAATCGCTTGTCGCGCGGCGATGGCGCGATCACCGGCGGCGCCTCCTCGCCGGCAAGGCGGCGCACCGACGAGCCCCACAGATCGAGGTAGGCCTTGCCGATCTTCGTCTGTAGTTCTGCCGACCGCTCCTTGTCCGACAGCCAGTATTCCGCCACCACGCTGAAAGTCTTGACCACCTCGGCGAGTTCGCTGGGCGGCCTGTCCTTGAGGTCGCCGCCCTCACGGGGTTTGAGAAAGGCCGCGAGCGCCTGGCCGCTGCTCTCCATGGCCCGTGCGAGATTCAGCGCAAAGGCTTCGGGGTCGAACTTCTTTGCAAGTTGGGTTTCAGCCGTAACGTCGTTCATATCCGCAACACTATAGGTTCATTTCGAGTTCGTCACCGCGCCGGATCAACGCTTGCCAGGTTCGAGTTTAATCTCGACACCGGACGTGTTGCACTGCGACAAAGTATCTTGGTTCTGTCATATTGAAGCCCCAACGGTGCGATTTGGTGTTCAGGTTCTAATCGTTTCGAACGACAATGGTTTGAGCGTCTGCGGCAACCGCTGATGAAATAAGCGCCGGGCGGCTGCAAAGTTCACGTGGGCGATATGAGGACTTCCGGACAGATGTCGGGGAATCGAAAAAACAGAGCACTGGCTTTGGGAGCGCTGCTGGCGTCTTCGCTTGCGCTTGGCGGCTGTTCGATATCGATCGCGGATCTGCCGCTGGTCGGCACGCCAGCCGATGCGCCGGAGCGTCCGAAGGAAACCGGCGCCTACCTTCCGGTTCATGATTTGCCTCCGGATCGCGCCGAGCCCGAACTGGCGCCGGCGGAGCGGGCCAAGATACAGGCCGAACTGGTCGCCGCGCGGGACCGTCAGGCGTCGGCGGCAGCTGCCAAAGATGCGGCGGCGAAGTGAGCTGAGCGCACTGTAACGGCTGGCGCAGCCGGGCGGCCGTGGTAAAAGAACCTCAATTCAACCGCAAAACAGGGCGAAGACATCAAGTTTGCGCCTGAATTCGCTCTAAATCTTTGATTTAGCGCGATTTCTGGACGAAGCCGAATTCCGTTTCGTTAGCAGGCTGTCGGCGATTCTGCCTTTATTGGTTGTCGGAGCCAGGACCCATGGAAGATTTTTACCGCATCCGCCGTTTGCCGCCTTACGTGTTCGAGCAGGTCAATCGGGCCAAGGCGGCGGCACGGAATGCCGGAGCCGATATCATTGATCTCGGCATGGGCAATCCGGATCTGCCGACACCGCCCCATGTCATCGAAAAACTGAAGGAAACGCTGGGCAAGCCGCGGACCGACCGTTATTCCGCCTCGCGCGGCATCACCGGCCTGCGCAAGGCACAAGCCGCCTATTACGGCCGGCGCTTCGGCGTGAAACTCAATCCCGAGACCCAGGTCGTGGCGACGCTGGGCTCCAAGGAAGGCTTTGCCAACGTCGCGCAAGCGATCACAGCCCCCGGTGACGTGGTGCTGTGTCCGAATCCGAGCTATCCGATTCATGCCTTTGGATTTCTGATGGCCGGCGGCGTGATCCGCTCGGTGCCCTCGGAGCCGACGCCGCAATTCTTCGAGGCGGTCGAGCGCGCGATCATCCATTCAATCCCGAAGCCGCTCGCAATAGTCGTCTGTTATCCGTCCAATCCGACCGCCTATGTCGCGAGCCTCGATTTCTACAAGGATCTGGTGGCGTTCGCGAAGAAGCACGAGATCTTTATCCTGTCGGATCTGGCCTATGCGGAAGTCTATTTCGACGACAGCAACCCGCCGCCCTCGGTGCTGCAGGTTCCCGGCGCGATCGATGTCACCGTGGAATTTACCTCGATGTCGAAAACCTTCTCGATGGCCGGCTGGCGCATGGGATTTGCCGTCGGCAACGACCGCATCATCGCCGCGCTGGCGCGGGTAAAATCCTATCTCGATTACGGTGCGTTCACGCCGATTCAAGTGGCCGCGACCGCGGCGCTGAACGGTCCGGAGGATTGCATCCGCGAGATGCGCGACACCTATCGCAAGCGCCGGGACGCGCTGGTGGAGTCGTTCGGCCGGGCGGGGTGGGATATTCCGCCGCCGGAGGCCTCGATGTTCGCGTGGGCGCCGCTGCCCGCGGCCTTCCGCGGCGTCGGCAGCATGCAGTTCGCGACCCTGATGGTCGAGAAATCCGGCGTCGTGGTCTCGCCTGGGGTGGCCTTCGGCGAGCACGGCGAGGGCTATGTCCGCATCGCGATGGTGGAAAACGAGCAACGTATCCGCCAGGCCGCCCGCGGGGTGCGCCGCTTCCTTGAAAGCGGCATCGAAACGTTGCACAACGTGGTTCCTCTCGCCAACCGGCGATAGGCATGATCCCGAAAAGCATGTCCTCGGGCTTGACCCGGGGATGGAGACGGTTTTCGGATCAGATCATGCCTAATAATAATCTCTCCGGCAGGTTTTTCTCGTCATGGTCGCACCCCTGAAAGTGGGTATTGCGGGGCTCGGCACTGTTGGCGCCGAAGTCGTTCGCCTCATCGAGCAGCAAGGCCCGATCTTATCGGCGCGCAGCGGACGTGGCGTGCGCGTCGTCGCCGTCACCGCGCGTTCGAAGGCGAAGAAGCGCGGTCTCAATTTGCGCGGCATCGCCTGGGCCAAAAGCGCACTGGCGCTGGCGAGCGACCCCGGCATCGATTGCTTCGTCGAATTGATGGGCGGGGCCGGCGACCCCGCGCTGTCGGCGATCGAGGCGGCGCTGAAATCCGGCAAATCGGTGGTCACCGCCAACAAGGCCTTGATCGCCAAACACGGATTGCGGCTGGCGAAGTCGGCCGAAAAGCATGGCGGCGCGCTGAATTTCGAGGCGGCGGTTGGTGCTGCGATCCCCGTCATCAAAACCTTGCGCGAAGGTCTCGCGGGCACCCACGTCAATCGCGTCTACGGCATCCTCAACGGCACCTGCAACTACATCCTGACCCGGATGGAACAGGAGGGATTGTCGTTCGCCGAATGCCTGAAGGACGCGCAGCGCCTTGGCTATGCCGAGGCCAATCCGTCGTTCGACGTCGATGGCCACGACACCGCGCAAAAGCTCGCCATTCTGGCCAGCCTTGCATTCGGCACCAAGGTCGCGCAGCGTGCGGTGTATGTCGAAGGCATTTCTTCGATCGCGCCGGAGGATCTGCGCGCGGCGGAGGAGCTCGGTTTTCGCGTAAAACTGCTCGGGGTCGCGGTGCGGACCACGAAGGGCATCGAACAACGCGTGCATCCGACCATGGTGCCGAAATCCTCCTCGATCGCGCAAGTGATGGGCGTCACCAATGCGGTGACCATCGACGGCGAGGGGATTCCGCCGATCACGCTGGTCGGCCCCGGTGCCGGCGGAGCGGCAACGGCATCGGCTGTGGTCGCCGACATCGCCGACGTCGCGCGCGGCATCCGCGCCAAGCCGTTCGGACGTCCGGTGGCGCGATTGCGTGCCATCAAAAAGGCGCCGATGGAGCGCCATGAAGGCGGCTACTACATCCGGCTGATGGCGCGCGATCTCGCCGGCACCGCCGCGGCTATCGCGACCCGGCTGGCCGAGCAGAAGATTTCCATCGAATCGATCGTGCAGCGCCATCCCGATGGCGTTGACCCGAACGGCGCGGCAAGGAAAGCTTCGCCGGTGCCGGTCATCCTGATCACCTATGCCACCAGCGAGGATGCGGTATACCGCGCGCTGGAGGCGGTACAGCGCGACAAGGTGATCCGTGGCCGGCCGCAGGTGATACGGATCGAAAAAAACTAGCGCGCGGTCCGAATGGACGGTGCGCGAAGCCATTGGTTGCGGGACGAAAGTCCCGCTGTGACATCTTGAGGAGTTCGCCGATGTCGACCCATATTTCTGTTCCGCCGCAGCTATTGCTGGAGCGCATCCTCACGCTCGAGATCGTGCGGGTGACGGAACGCGCGGCGGTGTCGGCGGCGCGGCTGCGCGGCCACGGCAACGAGAAGGCGGCCGACCAGGCCGCCGTCGACGCGATGCGCCGCGAGCTCAACAAGCTGCCGATCGAGGGCACCGTCGTGATCGGCGAGGGCGAGCGCGACGAGGCGCCGATGCTGTTCATCGGCGAGAAGGTCGGGATGAACGCCGGCCCGCAGGTCGATATCGCGGTCGATCCGCTTGAGGGCACCACGCTGTGCGCCAAGAACATGCCGGGCGCGATCGCGACCATGGCGATGGCCGATGGCGGCACGCTGCTGCATGCGCCCGACGTTTACATGCAGAAGATCGCCGTCGGTCCGGGTTACACCAAAGGCGTGGTCGAGCTGGATGCAACGCCCGCCGACAATGTTCGCCGCTTGGCCAAGGCGAAGGGCGTCGATCCATCCGCGATCACGGTGCTGGTGCTGGATCGACCGCGTCACTCCGACATCATTCATGGCGTGCGCTCAACCGGCGCGGCAGTCCGTCTCATCACCGATGGCGATGTCGCGGGCGTCATCCATTGCGCCGATCCTGATAATACCGGGGTCGATATGTATATCGGCATCGGCGGCGCGCCCGAAGGCGTGCTGGCGGCGGCGGCGCTGCGCTGCATCGGCGGCCAGATGCAATGCCGGCTGATTCTCGATACCGAGGAGAGACGCGAGCGCGCGCGCAAGATGGGCATTAACGATCCGCGGATGATTTACGGTCTCGAGGACATGGCGAAGGGCGACTGCCTGTTCGCCGCAACCGGCGTCACCACCGGCTCGCTGCTGGCGGGCGTCAAGTTCCGCAAGGATGTGATCGAGACCGAGACCGTGGTGATGCGCTCGGTCACCGGCACGGTGCGCTACATCAAGGCCGAACATCGCCAACTGGAAAAATTCCACCTCGATTGAGGGTGTCGTCATGGCTGGCACGATCGTCATCCGGCCGATCGGTGAAAACGAGCGAGATGCCTGGAATCCGCTATGGGCAGGCTATCTGGCGTTTTACAAATCTGCGCTGACGCGGGAAGTCAGCGACCTCACCTGGCACCGATTTCATGATCCTGACGAACCGATCTTCGCATTGGGGGGCTATGTCGACGGTGAATTGATGGGAATTGCCCACTACCTGTTTCATCGTTCGACCTGGGCGCCGCACCGATATTGCTATCTGGAAGATCTGTTTGTCGCAGAATCAGCGCGGGGTCGAGGGCTGGCACGGGCGTTGATCGAGGCAGTTTACGAGAAGGCCCAGGCGGCGAATGCGAGTCGCGTCTATTGGCTGACGCAATCGAACAACACGCAGGCGCGCATTCTCTACGATAAGGTTGCTGACAATCTCGGATTCATCCAATACCGCAAGGTGCTTTGAAAAATTGCTGTCATTCCGGAGCGTGAGCGAAGCGAGCGAACCCGGAATCTAAAGATTCCGCACATCGGGGAATGACGAATAAGAACAGGGAGCAGACATGCCAGATTTATCGGCGGTGAAGGCGCTGGTGTTCGATGTGTTCGGCACCGTCGTCGACTGGCGCTCGAGCCTGATCGCGGACTTCACCAAATGGTCGGAGCGCCGAG
>Ga0207707_10001474_pt1 | contig 21768 bp, 21 predicted proteins | sample KBSC83BmetaG_FD_184336 | JGI IMG/M metagenome (GOLD analysis project Ga0207707, IMG submission 184336) | Corn rhizosphere microbial communities from Kellogg Biological Station, Michigan, USA - KBS C8-3B metaG (SPAdes) (version 2) | ecosystem: Host-associated > Plants > Roots > Rhizosphere ...
GCTGGATCAGCTTTGGGCGGCGCGGCCGATCCTCGGACATGGCGATTACCGCAGCCCCATCGACGGACTCTATATGTGTGGCGCGGGCACGCATCCGGGCGGCGGCGTCACCGGCGCACCGGGCCACAACGCGGCGCAGGAAATCCTGCGCGACCGTTCGATGCTGAAGCGGTTGTTCGGCTAGCTGCGCCGGCGGTTGATCATCAGCATCTGGCCGCGTTCTTCGGTTTCCAGCGCCGTGCCGAAATTGCCGATCTCCAGCGCGGCATCGAGCGCGCGCTTGGTCAGGCGCAGCGCATCCGGCTTGGCCTCCAGCATCGCTTTCGCGAGCGACTGACCGAGTTCATCAAGTCCCGCATCCGGGACGACTTGCGAGACAAGACCGATCCGCAAGGCTTCCTGCGCATCGACCGGGCGGCCCGTGAGCAAAATCTCGCGCGCCCGCGACGTGCCGATGGCGCGTTGCAGCCGCCAGCTCACGCCAAGCTCTGTTCCCGACAGCCCGATCTTCAGAAACGCCGAATGAAATTTCGCGCTTTCGCCCGCCACCAGCACATCGCAGGCGAGGGCGAGCGCCAGTCCGCCGCCCGCCGCCGCGCCATGCACGGTGGCAATGATCGGTTGCGGGCAGGCGCGCATGGCGTTCATCGTGTCGCGCAGCACCCAATCGCCATTGGGACCGTCTTGCAACATGTCCGGTTGGCCCATCGCCTTGAGGTCCGCGCCCGCGGTGAAGCCGCGCCCCGCGCCGCGCACGATGATAACGCGCGTATTGGTGTCCCGCCGTCGTGCTTCGAAATAGGCGAGAAGCTGCTCAGCCATCGGCTGATTGATGGCATTCAAACGATCCGGCCGGTTCAGCGTGACGCGCTGAATTTCGCCGATGGTCTCAACCTGAAGAATGTCATCGCTCATGAAAACGCCCGCATAATGTCTCAGGACATTGTGCGGGCGCTCACTTAAGCGGTCAATCGGCGATCAGATGCTGCCGAGAAAATCGCGCTTGCCGATCTCCACGCCATTGTGGCGCAGGATGTCGTAGGCGGTGACGCAGTGGAAATAGAAGTTCGGCAGCGAGAAGTTCACCAGGAACTGCTGGCCTTTGAACGTCATCTCGTTCGGCCCGACCTTCAACTTGACGTCGCGGTCTTCCGAGCCGTCAAGCTGCTCTTTCTTGATGCCGGCGAGGAAGGTTTCCGCCTTCTTCACGCGCGCATGCAGGTCGGCGAAGGTCTTCTCTTCGTCCGGCCAGCTCGGCGGTTCCTGGCCGATGAGGCGCGAGAGCCCGCCCTTCACCTGATCGGTCGCGATCTGGATCTGGCGCGTGAACGGCGCCATGTCGGGATAGAGCCGCGCGTTCACCAGAACGGACGGATCGATCTTCTTCGCTTCGCAATGCTCTTCGGCTTTCTTGAGGATGTGCGTCAGCGTTTTCAGCATCTGGCCATAAGCGGGCACGGATGCCTGATACATGGAAAATGACATGTGATTTCCTCCAATGAATTTGAAGACGCGCGTTCTAGCATGGCGTTCGTGCGGGCCTGAAACCCTTTGTCGAAAAGGCTTTTGCGCGAAACCGCGATTTCACGGGGCTATGCAGAATTTGCAGACCGTTACTTCGATTTCAGAAAGCGAAGCACGTCCGCGTCGAACTGGTCCGGGTTCTGGAGGAAGGCGAAGTGGCTGACCTCCGGCTCGATCAGGAGGTCGGAGTTCGGCACCCAGTCGGCCAGCGTGCGCGGCTGGTCGTGCTTGACCATCTCGTCATGATCGCCGTCCACGATCCATGTCGGCGTCTTGATCTTGGCAAGATCGGCCTTGGTCCAATGCGGCTGCGTGTTCCACATCTTGGTGATCTGGGCGAGGAAATCCTTGTAGCCCTTCGGCGTGGGAGAGAGCGCGGCGTATTCCTTGCCCGCGCGCGCGATGTAGCTGTCCACCACGCCGCTCGGCGCATTGCTCACGCCGGAGGGATCGTAGTTCGCCGCGAAGGCGAACAGCTTGGTCAGCCGCTCCGGATGGTGCATGGCGATGTCGAGGCCGATGATCGCGCCGTCGCTCCAGCCAACCAGCGCGACCTTGTCAATCTTCAGATAATCGAGCAGGGCGATGACATCGCTGGACATCAAATCATAGCCGAACGGCGCGGCGTTGCGCGACGAACGGCCATGGCCGCGACTGTCCATCACAATCACTTTGTAATGCGCCGCCACCAGCGCGCGCACCTGATTGCCGAAGTAATTGCTGTTCGCGAGGCCGCCATGCACGAACAGCACCGGCTCGCCTTGCCCGAATTCCGCGTACCAGATCTTGATGCCGTTCACCGGCGCGGTGCCGCTGACATCGGCTTTGGGCAGCGTGGGTGTGGGCGGCAGAACCATCCATGGTTCGGCCGCGATGGCGGGCGATGAAAGCACCATCGCCAAGGCGAACAGAACTGCGCGCATCGAGGCCCCCTAAGCGCCGGCGTCACCGACCAGCGTAACACCGCCCACGATCAGCACAACGGCAACACCTTTTTGGATCAGGCTGCCCTTGGACAGGTCTTCACGCCCGAATCGTGGCGCGAACAGCGAAATCATCACACCGAAGGCAAAGACGAAAAATGAGGTCGTGCCGCCGATGGCCTGCACAAGGCTGACCGGCCCCAGCAGCGAAGCCCAGCGTGCCGCCAAACCGCCTCCGAGGTTGATCAGCTCGTTTGCGGCGTTGATGCCGATGACGGCACCGGGATGTTTCACAAACATGCCCAGGAATTCGCGCCGGTAGTAGGGAATGGCCAGCATCACGGCGCCGAACACCGCTTCGCCCGCGAAATTCCAGAATGTCACCGGCCAGAACGCATCCTTGATGGCGAAGAATTTGAAGATCACCGCCGACACCGCCAGCGTGGCCGTGCAGGCGAGGATCAACGCCACGATCGGGAGCTTGAATTTGCGCTTGTGGTCCGGGTCGTAGGAAATCACCGCAGCGCTCGCGACGATCAGCAGTCCGCCCAGGATCCGTGGCAGCGTGAGCGTCTCATGCAGCACGAAATAGGCGATGGCATAGGTGAAGAGGGTGGAGGTCTGGAACAGCGGCGCGATGGTCGTCGCTTCCTCCTGCTGCAGCGCGCGCAGGTAGAAATACATCGCGGTCATATAAAGAAGGCCGGATACCGAGGTGACGATCACGCCCGTGGTGCCGATGGAGAACACATCCACGAACGCCCAGATGATCGGCAACCCCGCCAGCCCGATCAGCGAGGTGAAGATCAGCAGCGTGCCGACGCCGGTGGTCTTGAAGAACTTCTCGACCAGATATTTGTCGATATGGGTGGAGATCGCCCATAAGACGGGACCGCAGAACGCAAGTGCGATCCAGCTCATGCACGATGCTCGCGGATGGCCTGCAGAAACACCTTGCCGAATTCCTTCAGCTTCGCGGCGCCCACGCCATGCACCATGCCGAACTCGCTGTCGTCGCGGGGGCGAAGCTGCGCCATGTCGATCAGCGATTTGTCCGAGAAGATCACATAAGGTGGCACGCGCTTCTCTTTGGCGAGCCGCATGCGCAACGCCTTCAGCGCCGCGATCAAACCCTGATCGGCTTCCGATTGCTCCGCGATCTGCGCGTTGCGGCTTTCCTTCTTCGTCCGCACGCGCGGCTTGATGGGGCGGGCTTCGAATGTGCCGTGCCCGCGCAGCAGCGCATGGCCTTTCTCCGCGATCTCCAGCCCGCCATAGCCTTGCAGGTCATGACGCAGCAGGCCGTCGCCCGCCATCTGGCGGATAAGCGCCTGCCATTCGTCCTTCTTGCGCAGCGTGCCCTTGCCGAACACCTCCAGCGCCACATGCGTCTCGGTCATGCGTTCGGTGCGGTTGCCGAGCAACACATCGATGATATGCCCCGCGCCATAGCGCTCGCCGGTGCCGCGAATGGCGGCCAGAATCTTCTTGGCATCCTCCGTGGCATCGATGCGTTCCGCCGGATCGCGGCAGATATCGCAATTCCCGCACGGCTCGGCCTGCTCGCCGAAATATTCCAGCAGCAATTGGCGGCGGCAGCGCGAAGCCTCGCAATAGGCCAGCAGCATGTTCAGCCGCGCATGTTCGCGGCGCTTGCGGTCTTCGCCCGCATCTTCCTGATCGATGAACACCCGGCGCATGCGGATGTCTTCCAGACCGAACAGCATATGCGCTTCCGCCGCTTCGCCATCGCGGCCGGCGCGGCCGATCTCCTGATAATAGGCTTCCAGGCTTCCGGGCAGGTCGGTGTGAAAGACGAAACGCACATCCGCCTTGTCGATGCCCATGCCGAACGCAATCGTCGCCACCATCACCACGGCAGGTTCGGTCATGAAGCGGTTCTGGTTCGCCTCGCGCGCGTCCTTGTCCATGCCGGCGTGATAGGGCAGGGCCGTGACGCCCGCTTCACGCAACTGCTCGGCGATCTTCTCCGTCTTCTTGCGCGACAGGCAATAGACGATGCCGCTCTTGCCTTTGTGACGCGCGATGAAGTCCAGCAATTGCCGCGCCGTGTTGTGCTTGGCTTCCACGGTGAGCGAAATGTTCGGCCGGTCGAAACCCTGCACCAATGTCTCGGCGCGGTTGCCGAACAATTGCAGCGCGATATCCGCGCGCGTGACTTCATCCGCCGTCGCCGTCAGCGCGATGATCGGCGTCTTCGGAAACAGATCGGCCAGCTTGGACAATGCGCTGTATTCCGGCCGGAATGCCGGTCCCCATTGCGACACGCAATGCGCCTCGTCGATGGCGATGAGCCGCACGTCCAGCCTGCCCAGCGCGTCCAGCATCCGTTCGGTCATCAGCCGCTCGGGCGCCATATATAAGAGTCGCGCTTCGCCTGCCGCCACCCGGCGCCATGCGGCCACGTTTTCGTCCCGGCCCCGCGCGGAGTTGATCGTCTCCACCGCCACGCCTGCCAGCCGCAGCGCCGCCACCTGATCCTGCATCAGCGCCACCAGCGGCGAGACCACCACCGTCAGCCCGCCCATCACCAAAGCGGGCACCTGATAGCAAAGCGATTTGCCCGAACCGGTGGGCATCACCGTCAGAACATTGCGGCCGGCGAGCAGAAGATCGATTGCCTGTTCCTGCCCGGGGCGAAAATCCTCGAATCCGAAAACATCCTTCAGGACGTCACGCTTGGGATCGTGCTTCCGTTGCGGCAGGGCCATGAGAACCAAAGTGAGAACCGGAGATATATTGTGGAATAAGGTGACTCTCCCTAACCTGCCACAACCGTCGCCGCAGAGCGACGAAAAGGGGAGCGTCCATGAAAATTCGCATCGCGGGTATTTCCGCCGCTGTCGCCGCTGGCGTGGTGGCGCTCGTCTGGCTCAGCAACCAGAGCATCGGTCAACCCGCGGCGGCACCGGGCGCGAATGTTGACGGCGCCAAGATCGCGAATGCGGATGCCGATCCCGGCGAATGGCTCAGCCACGGCCGCACCTATTCGGAGCAGCGCTTCTCGCCGCTGGACAAGATCAACACCACCAACGTCAAGAACCTCGGCGTGGCATGGGAATACCGCACCTACAGCGTGCGCGGCCTCGAGGCGACGCCCATCGTTTCCGATGGCGTGATGTTCATCACCCTGCCGTGGAGCAAGGTGATCGCGCTGGACGCGAAATCCGGCAAGGAATTGTGGCAATATGATCCGAAGGTGCCGGGCGCAACCGGTCGCTTTGCCTGCTGCGATGTCGTCAATCGCGGCGTGGCGCTGTGGAAGGGGGCGGTCTATGTGGGCACGCTCGACGGACGGCTGATCAAACTCGATAGCAAGACCGGCAAGATGCTGTGGACCGTCGATACGGTGGAGAACCACGCACACACCTATACCATTACCGGCGCCCCGCGGGTGTTCGACGGCCTTGTCGTCATCGGCAATGGCGGCGCGGAATATGATTCCCGCGGTTACATCTCCGCCTTCGATGCCAATACCGGAAAAAAAGTCTGGCGCTTCCATGTCGTGCCCGGCGATCCGTCCAAGCCGCAGGAAAATGCCGCGCTCACCGCTGCGCTCAAGACCTGGGACACCACCGGCAAGTACAAGTTCTGGAAGATCGGCGGCGGCGGCGCACCGTGGAATTCCATGGCCTACGATCCGCAGCTTGATCTTGTCTATTTCGGCACGGGCAATGGCAATCCGTGGAACCGCGAGCTGCGTTCGCCCAAGGGTGGCGACAATCTCTATCTGTCCAGCGTCGTCGCGCTGCACGCCAAGACCGGCCAGTTTGCATGGGCCTATCAGACGACGCCGGGCGACACCTGGGATTTCGATTCCACCGCCGACGTTGTGCTGGCCGATCTGAAGATCGGCGGGAAGATGCGTCACGTCCTGATGCACGCGCCGAAGAACGGCTTCTTCTATGTGATCGATCGCGCCACCGGAAAACTCATCAGCGCACAGAAGTTCGCCACCGTCACCTGGGCGAAAAGCATCGATATCAAGACGGGCAGGCCGGTGGAGGAACCGGATGCGCGCTACACCAAGAAAATGGCGGTGGTCTATCCGGCCGCGACCGGCGCGCATAACTGGCAGCCGATGACCTACAGTCCGCAGACCGGCCTTGTTTACATCCCGGCGATGGACGCGGCCGGCCTCTATGTCGGCCAGAAGGATTTCCAATATCACCACGGCGCATGGAATCTGGGCGTGGATTTTGCCGCGCTCTCGCAAGCCGTGCTGGACATGATCAAGGCGGGCAAGGCGCCTGCGCCGTCCGTCGGGTTCATCAAGGCCTGGAATCCGGTGACCCAGAAAGAAGCGTGGCAGGTGTCGATGGGTGGTTCGTGGAACAGCGGTTTGCTTTCCACCGCCGGCGGACTTGTGTTCGGTGGCGATGCCTATGGCAATTTCACCGCTTACGATGCGAAGACCGGAACCAAGCTTTGGACCATTGACCTGAAAACCGGAATCCTCGCGCCCGCGATGTCCTACATGATCGATGGCCAGCAATATATCGCACTGCTTGCCGGTTGGGGTGGCGCGGGCGGCATGGCCGCGTTCAAGGATCCGAACACGGCGCTGTCCAAATACAAAACCGACCAGGGCCGTCTTTTCGTGTTCAAGCTCGGGGGCAAGCAGCAGGTCGCCGCGCTCGCGCCGGAGGGCACGCCGCCGCAAGAGCCGCCGCCGCAGACGGCGAATGCCGCGACGATCGCCAAGGGCTTCACGCTCTATCATCGCACCTGCCTTGTCTGTCACGGCTATTTTGCGCAGTCCGAAGGCGAAGTGCCCGATCTGCGCCTGATGCAGAAGGGTGTCTGGGCCTCGTTCGACGACATCGTTCTGGGCGGCGCACTGGCCGACAACGGCATGGCCTCGTTCAAGGACGTGCTGTCGAAGGACGATGCAGCGGCGATCAAGGCTTACATCCTCGATCAGGCGCATGTCGCGTGGGATCAGGCGCATCCCAAAAAGGCGGCGCCTGTCAAAAAAGCGCACTAATCCGGCAGATGACGCCGAGCCGAAATGAAGGAGTCTTTAGGTCGGCCGGCGAAAGCGCCTGCGCCCAGGAAACCGCTGCCGATGCAGCATTAGCATTGCGGTCATTCATTCGGTTCCCTTCCTGCGGTGCCCGAAAGCTGGCATAGCTCGGCACCACAGGAAGGAGATGCCCCATGACGGAACTTGTTCTCACGACCTTCAACTGGGTTCCCGAAATGCCGCGCGGGTTCGTGCGCGATTTGCGCGTGCGCTGGGCGCTGGAAGAAGCCGGACTGCCTTATCGCGTCGAAAGCGCGCCGTTCGACAATCGCGACAACGAACATTTTGCGCATCAGCCGTTCGGCCAGGTGCCGTGGCTCACCGATGGCGACGTCTCGATCTTCGAAAGCGGTGCAATCCTTCTCCATCTGGGCGAACGCAGCGAAAAGCTGATGCCGCGTGATCCCCGTGGCCGCATCGAGGTTCAGGAATGGCTGTTCGCGGCGCTCAATTCGGTGGAGATGGCGAGCCTGCCATGGGGGCTGTTTCAATTCATGGGCTTCCAGAAAGACACGCCCGAATGGAAGTTCATCGACGGATTCCTCAACGTTTCCCGGCTTCCACATCTGGAGCCGGTGCTGACGAAACGCGAATGGCTAGCCGGCACATTCTCCATCGCCGATATCCTGATGGTGGACGTGCTGCGCCTTGTCGACCGTTTCGACGGGCTGGCGAACTATCCCGCCTGCAGCGCCTATGTCGCCCGCGCCACCGCGCGCCCCGCATTCCAGAAAGCCTACGCCGACCAGATGGCCCATTTCGCGGCGGCGGATTGAGTAGCCTTATTTCCCGCCAGGGAAATGCTCGGTGTAGACTTCGCCATCGCGGCCGAAATAGACGGCGCGGCGGCCGAGCAGCGTGACAATATATCCTGCGCAGCCTGCTTCCGCGATCTTGCGGCAGAAGTCGCGATAGGTGTGCTCGTTGCGCTGCGATTGGCGCACGGCTGCCGACACGCGCACGGCATCAAAGCGCTCCGCGATCGGAGTCTTTGCCGCATCTTCATTCACAATGAGGTTGTCGCCGTCCGGCATGTAATAGGTCTTCGTCGCGTGGCGCAGGTCGCAAAAATAACCCTCGATCCCAACGTCCGCGAGCTTCTCCAGCACTTGGGGGAAGGTGAGGGTGTTGTCGTTCGAGCCGCGCGTGACGTCTTCCGCGATTTTCCTGGCATGCTCGTTCATGGCTTTCATCCTTCTTGTTGTTATCAGTCCACCGGTACAGCTTTGATTGCGCGCCGCGCGACGATGTCTTTGAGGGTGCGCGTCATCGCTTCCCGTTCCTTGGCGGTGAGGTGACCGAAGAACTCCGCGTCGTTCCTGTCCGCCAGTGCGGCCAGCACTGGCACAAGCCGCGCACCTTTCGCGGTTAGCTTCAGGATTTGCGCGCGGCCGTCCTGCGGCAGGGGCTTGCGCTCGGCGAGACCGCGCTTTTCCAGCCGGTCCACGATCTTGGAGATGGCGCCGCGCGTCATGCCCGTCGCTTCCGCGATGGCACTGGCGGGCATGTTCGCGTCGTCATAGATCAGCCGCAGCACGACCCATTCGGCGACGGAAACGCCCTGACCGGCGAGCTTCTCCGCGAAAGCGCCGGAGACGCTGTTGGAGACGAAGCGCAGCCAGTAGCCCAGATGGGACTCCAGTACGGCGGGCGATTGTTTGGTTTCCATGGAAACAATATAGTTTCCACGGAAACAGACGTCAAGCCTCGCGGGCGGCGTCCGGGCCAAAGTCTGCAGGAACAGATAACGAACCTCTGTCGATAACCCTGACGGCATTGCGCCTTTCGCAAATTTCCGGCTCCGCTATCTTCCCGTCATGGATTGGGGCGCTTGGGGACGGCGGATCGCGGATGGCGCGAACCGCTTCTGGAACGGCAGCGGTGAAAGTAAGCCATGGCTGCGGCGTGTGCTCGCCGTGGTCCTGTTCCTGTTGATCCCCGGGCCGATCCTTTACTTGCTGATCTTCCGCTTTGTGCCGGTGCTCTTCACGCCGGAAATGGTCATCAACGTCGTCACGTTGAACGAAACCCATTATTCTTGGGCCGGCGACAGTGTGTCGCCCTATCTGAAGCAGGCGGTGATCGCCTCGGAGGACCAGAAATTCTGCCGCCATCATGGCTTCGACTGGGACGAGATCAACCACGCGCTCAAAACCCATGAGCGCCATCCCAAGCGGAAGCTGCGTGGCGCCTCCACGCTCAGCCAGCAGACCGCGCGCACCCTGTTTCTGGTGCCGTGGCGGAGCTGGGTGCGAAAGGGCGTCGAGGCCTACCTGACGGTGCTGATGGAATTCCTCTGGCCGAAGAACCGCATCCTCGATGCCTATGTGAACACGGTCGATTTCGGGCATGGCAATTTCGGCGCGGAAGCGGCGGCGCAGAGTTACTTCCACATTCCGGCTTCGGCGCTGAACCCCTATCAGGCGGCGCGGCTGGCGGCGGTCCTGCCCGATCCGGACTATTACAAAGCCGTTCAGTCCGGCCCCTATGTGACCCGCCGCACGCGCACCATCGTGGGACGGATGGGACAGGTGCGGCGCGATGCGCTGGATTGGTGCGTTCGCCCCTAGGAGCGGACGGGCAGTTTCATTAGATTGCGCGGATCATGCGCAAACTGACCCATCTCACGCTGTCGCCGCCGTCGCGTTTTGCGCGATTGATCGTCGGCGAGAAGCGCTTGAGTTGCGATCTGGTGACGCCGGAAGACCTGTTCGGCCACCTGCCGGTATTCGTCGATCTGGACGGCACCCGCTGCGAAGGGCTTTGGGCCATCGTCGATCATCTGGAAGGCACATACACCGACAGTCCGCTGACGCCGGAGGGCCCCAATGCGCGCGCCGAATGCCTGCGCCTGCTCGATTGGGCGATGGGACCACTGATGGAAAGCGTGACGCGCAAGATCGTGTTCGAGAAGGGCTCGCAGCGTTACACCGGCGCTCCCGTCACGCGCGCGCCGGACATGGACATCGTGCGCAAGGGCCGCGAAACGCTGAAGCCGATCCTGACGAAACTTGGCGAGGCGGCGGAAATGAACGGCTATCTCGCCTCGCGCGAGGTTTCGCTGGGCGATCTGGCGGTGGCGGCGCATCTGTCGGCGCTGGACTATTTCGGCGAAGTGCCCTGGGCGGATTTTCCCGCCATCGCCGAATGGTACATGCGGATGAAATCGCGCCCGTCTTTCCGCTCGCTGCTGAACGACCGCGTGCCCGGCCAGCCGCCGGTCTCGCATTATTCCGATCCCGATGCCTGATCTTCGCGCGCAAATCCGCGCCCGCGCACTGCAGGAAGGTTTTGACATCGTGCGCTTCGCCCGGGCCGAGGCGCCGCCCAACGCTGCCGATGCGCTGGCGTCGTTCCTTGGCAAGGAGCGTCATGGTTCGATGGAATGGATGGAGAAGAATGCGGATCGTCGGGCCGATCCGAAAACCCTCTGGCCGGATGCAAAGACCGCGATCGTTCTTGGCGTGAATTACGGGCCGCACAATGGCTATTTCGAGCGCGACGTGCCGGCCGACCGGGGGGAAATTTCGGTCTATGCGCAAGGCGACGACTATCACGACCTGGTGAAAGGCAAGCTCAAGCGGCTCGGCGGCTGGATCGCGCAGGATTTCAAGGCCGATGTGAAAGTGTTCGTCGATACCGCGCCGGTGATGGAAAAGCCTCTGGCGCAGGTGGCGGGCGTCGGCTGGCAGGGCAAGCACACCAATCTGGTGTCGCGGCTTTACGGATCGTGGCTGTTTCTCGGCTCGGTCTTCACCACGCTGGAGATTTCGCCGGATGAAGAAGAGGTCGATCATTGCGGCGGCTGTCATCGTTGTCTCGATGCCTGCCCGACGAATGCGTTCCCCGCGCCCTATCAGATCGATGCGCGACGCTGCATTTCGTATCTGACCATCGAGCACAAGGATCACATCCCGCTCGAATTCCGCGTGCCGATCGGAAACCGCATCTATGGCTGCGACGATTGTCTCGCCGTCTGCCCGTGGAACAAGTTCGCGAGCCTGTCGCGCGAGATCAAACTGCGCGCCCGCGCCGAACTGGTGCAGCCGAAATTGTCGGAACTGGCGAAATTGAACGATGCCGAATTCCGCGAAATCTTTCGCGGCTCGCCCATTAAGCGCATCGGCCGCGACCGGTTTGTGCGCAATGTGCTGATCGCCATCGGCAACTCGGGCGATTCAAAGCTGGTGCCGAACGTCGAAGAATTGTTGAACGATCCATCGCCGCTGGTGCGCGCGATGGCGGTGTGGGCCTTGGGCCGTCTTTCGCCGGGCAGGGCAATGGCGCTCGCCACGGAAAAGGCAAAGGATGAAACCGATCCCGGCGTTCTTGCCGAATGGTCTAGTGTTTCGCCGGCGCTGCGGCAGGCGGGGGCTGGTTGAGCGTCGCCAGACGATCGCGCGCCGTTGAAGCGGCGGCGCTGCGGGGCGATTGCGCGACGACGGCTTGCCAATCGGCTTTCGCGCCGGCCTGGTCGCCGGCTTCCATTTTCATGTCGCCGCGCATTTCCAGCGCGTCGGCATTGCCCGGGCTGCGCTTGAGCGCCTGATCGATGTCGGTGCGTGCGTCCGCCTTCTTGCCCAACGCATGACGCGCGCTGGCCCGCAACACGAGCAGATCGGCGCGGCCGGGCGCTATCGCGAGCGCGGCGGTGAGATCGTTGTCGGCGGAAATCCAGTCCGGCTTCAAGGCGAACGCGCGCGCGCGATCCAGATAAAGGTCCGCATCGCGCGGCTTGAATGTGATTGCAGCGGTGAAGGAGGTTTGCGCATTGTCCGCGCGCCGCGCCAGCAGCCAGGCATTTCCCGCCTGGTCGTAAAGCGCCGCGCGGTCCGCCGATCCGGGTGTCGCCTTCGCGAGCGAATCCAGTTTGGCGCCCGCTTCGCTGTAGCGGCGCAGTGCAACCAGCGCCACGGCCTCGCAATGGATCGCGGAACCGCCGCCCCCGGTCTTCTCCCAGTCGCTCGCGGCGTTCAGCGCATTTTGCGGCGCCGTGCGAATGAGGATCAGGCAGTTGTCGTAGCGATTCTGGCCGCCCAGCGTCGCATCGTCGAGCGGCGAAACCTGCGCCGCGGCGGGAACCGCCAAAGCGGCCAACAAGAAAGCGAGGAGATAACGCATGGACTTAGAAAAGCGGCCTTCCAGAGTGAAAGCAAGCGGCCGAACCTGACTTTCCGGACAGACTTCCCGTCGCGCTTCAAATAGGCAATTGTCCGTCGCCGCGGCGCGCGCCGCTTTCATCATGGATCGTTCGTGCCGCCGGATTCAAACAAGCCCGCCATCCTGCAGGTGATCCCCGCTCTGGAGACAGGCGGCGCCGAGCGTTCGGCGCTGGATGTTGCCGCCGAACTGGTTCGCGAAGGGTTTGTCGCGCTTGTCGCATCCCAGGGCGGACGGATGGAAAAAGAGTTGGCCGAGTCCGGTGGCGAACTCATCCGCATGGATGCCGCCTCGAAATCGCCCCGCGTCATGCTGTCGAATGCGCTGATGCTGCGCGATGTGATCCGCGCGCGGAACGTGAAACTCATCCATGCGCGCTCGCGCGCGCCCGCGTGGAGCGCGCTGACCGCAGCGGGCATGGCGGGTATTCCTTTCGTGACGACCTATCACGGCATCTACAATGCGGGGAACCCGCTCAAGCGCTTCTACAATTCGGTGATGATCCGCGCCGATGCAGTGATCGCCAATTCGCAATGGACCGCCGATCGCATCGCGCGGGAATACCGGAGATCGCCAAAGCAGCTTGTCGTGATCCCGCGCGGGATCGACGCGGCGCGTTTCGACCCTGCGTCCATCGCTCCCGACCGCGCGGCGCGCATGCGTAAGGCCTGGAATGTGCCGGAGGACGGTTTCGTCGCGCTTTTGCCGGGGCGGTTGACGCGCTGGAAAGGGCAAGGCGTCCTCATCGATGCTTTCGCGCTGCTCAAAAACAGGGGCGCGCTTCACAATGCGTGGGCTGTGCTGGCGGGCGATGCGCAGGGCCGCGACAAATATGAAGACGAGTTGCGCCGGCAGATCGACGCGGCAGGCCTTTCGAACATCGTCCGCATCGCGGGCCATGTCGATGACATGCCCGCTGCTTATGCCGCTTCGGATGTCGTTATATCGGCCTCCATCGATCCGGAGCCGTTCGGTCGCGTCGCCCCGGAGGCCTCCGCGATGGCCAAGCCCGTCATCGCCACGGATCATGGCGGTGCGCGCGAAACGGTGCTGGCGAATGTTTCCGGGTTCCTGGTGCCGCCCGGCGACGCCGAAGCTCTGTCGCGCGCGCTGGAGAAAACCATCGCCACACCGCCACACGGGCGCGTCAACATGGGAATGGCAGGGCGCGCGCACATCGTCCGCAATTTTTCCCGCGAGCGCATGTGCAGCGAGACCATCGCGCTCTACCGGTCCCTCATCAAGACCTGACCGGGTAGACCAGTGACGCTCATCTGTTAGTCTGGCCCCCTGAGTTGGAGGGACCTCATGACATTCCGCCTTTCCTTGCGCGCGGTGATGCTCGCGGCTTTCGCATGGCTCCTGGTGAGCGCCGTGGCGTCGGCACAGGCACAGCCCGCGCCCGCGCCAACATCGCAAGTCAGCGTGGCGCCCCTTCCGCCCCCTGGGGCGGCAGCCAAAGCCACGCCGGCTTTCGATGTGGAAAAGGCGACGAATGCCTATCTCGCGCGCGTCAGCGGCGAGGCCCGCGCAAAGTCCGACTCCTATTTCGAAGGCGGCTACGTTCTGACGCTGGTTGATGCGCTCTATGCCATCGCCGTGTCGGCGCTGCTGCTTTGGTCCCGGTTCTCCGCTGGAATTCGCAATTTCGCGCAGCGCCGCACGCGGTCGCGATTTTGGCAAGTCTCCATCTATGTCGCGATCTATTTCGTCGTCGTAACGGTGCTGACATTTCCGCTGGGCGTTTATGAAGGTTTTTTCCGAGAGCATGCCTACGGACTGTCGAACCAGAATTTCGTCCAATGGTTCGGCGATTTCTTAAAAGGCCAGGGCATCGGGCTGATCGTCATGGTGATCGCCGGAACCGTGATCTACGCGGTGATCCGCGCGACTCCGCGCTATTGGTGGGCGTGGGGCACGGTGGTGATGATCCTGTTCCTCATGATCGGCGCCGTGATCCAGCCGGTGTTCATCGCGCCGGTATTCAACAACTACAAGCCGCTCGCCGAAAGTCCGCTCAAGGACAAGATACTTTCCATCGCACGTTCGGAAGGTATCCCCGCGACAAACGTTTATGAATTCGATGCGTCACGGCAGACCAAGCGCATCTCGGCGAATGTATCGGGGTTCCTCGGCACCACACGGATTTCGCTGAACGACAACCTCTTGAACCGCAGCAAGGATCAGCGCGAGATCATCGCTGTGTTGGGCCATGAAATGGGCCACTACGTTCTGGACCATATCGTCCGTCTGCTGATGATGATGGGCCTGGTGTTTTTCGTTGGCTTTGCATTCGTGGCGTGGGGCTTCCGGGTGCTTTCGCTCATCTTCGGCGGCAATTGGGATGTGCGGACGATCGACGATCCGGCCGGCCTGCCGGTGCTGGTGGCGTTGATGACGTTCTTCTTCCTGGTGGCGACGCCGGTCGAGAACACCATTGTCCGCACGACTGAAGCGCAGGCGGATCTCTTTGGCGTGAATGCGGTGCGGGAACCGGACGCCTTCGCCGAGGCGACCTTGCAGCTCAGCGAATACCGCAAGCTCGACCCTTCGCCGCTGGAGGAAGTGTTCTTCTACGATCATCCCTCCGGCCGCAGCCGCATCCACATGATGATGCAGTGGAAAGCCGAGCATCTGAACGATCCGGACATCAAGGCCGGGCCGGTGTCGCCGCAGTAACGCGGATCAGACCTTCATCAGCTTTTCGAACGCCGCGACCAGCGGGTCTTCGGTTTCGAAGACATATTCCATCGTCTGCGCCGTCACCGAGCCGGCCGCGCCGCGGCGGCGCAGGATGGTGATCGCATCGGCGAGCTTGTCGTTTGGACAGAGCAGGGCGTACTCGCCGCCGCTGTTGCCCTTCGCGGGGCTGGACAGGATCGAGACTCCGATCTTGGCCACGGCCTGCAGCGCCGCGTCGGGCTTGCCGTTCAACCGCATGCGCAGAACGTGCGACGCTTTCGCGCGTTCGCGTGCGGCGAGGCGTGCGAGCAGACGCTTGGCGGCCCCGGCGCATTCGCCGGTCCATTTCGCCCCAAGGCTTGCCGCCAGATGCGATTGGCTTTTGAGGATGGTGCCGTCTTCGAGAATCTTCAGATCGTTCGCTGCCAGCGTGGCGCCGGTGGTGGTGATGTCCACGATGGCCTCGGCTGCGCCCGCGCCGGGTGCGCCTTCCGTTGCCCCCGCGCTTTCCACGATGCGGTAATCCGCGATCCCCGCCCTGGCGAAGAACATGCGCGTGAGATTCACATATTTGGTCGCGATGCGCAGGCGGCGGCGATGGCGCTGGTAGAATGCGGCGCAGACATCGTCGAGGTCCGCCATCGTCGAAACGTCGATCCATGCCTGCGGCACGGCGACGACGACATCGGCGAAGCCGAAGCCGAGTTTTTTTACCAGCGCGATGCGGCCGTCCGCCTGTTCGGTCTCGCGGATGAGATCTTCGCCGGTAATGCCCAGATGCACATCGCCGGACAGCAGCGCCGCCGCGATCTCGGACGCTGAAAGCATCATCACGTCCACTTCCGGCATGCCGTCGATCGTGGCGCGATAGCCGCGCGCACCGGCGGCCTTGCTCATGGCAAAGCCGGCATCGGCGAAGTAAGCCTGCGCCTGTTCCTGCAAGCGGCCCTTCGACGGCACGGCGAGGATCAGCTTGCCGCTCATCGTTTCGCCTTTCGCTGTGCGGCAACGGCGGCGAGAACGCGCTCGGTGCGGATAGCGCAGCCGATAGCGGGGATCGGTCTCTTCGCGCCGAGCTGCTCCATCAGTGTGTCGTAGCGCCCGCCGCCCGCGACCTGCACCGGGCCTTCGGCATCGCGCGCCCAAAGCTCGAACACGAAGCCGGTATAATATTCCATGTTGCGCCCGAAGCGCGCCGCGAAGTTCACCTGCTTCGGATCGACGCCGAGCGATTTGAGGGTCGCCAGCCGCGCCGTCATCGCTTTCAGCGGTGTTTCCAGCGAAACGCCCGCGGATTTCGCGAGCGCGCGCATCTTCTCGATGGATTGCGTGGCAGGCCCGGAAATCGCCAGCAGCTTCGCGAGTGCATTGGCGATCCATGGATCGAGTTTCAGCGCGGCGGCATCAGCCGCCTGTTCGATCAGCCGGTCCACGATCTCTTCGCGCGTGCGCCCGCCGAGCGGTGACTTGCCGATCATCTCCATCAGGCCCTCAAAGGCCGGGCGCGCTTCGCTTTCGCTAAGCGTGCCCAGATGCGCGAGCAGCTTCTGCGTACCGGTCGCGCCCTTGCCGGAGAGACGTGCGAGCAGCGCCTCGAAATATCCCGTGCGCCAGAAATGCCGCTTCAGGCGCATGCGCCATTGCGGCGGAATATCGAGCGCATCCACGAAGGCGCTGAACAACGACAGATCTCCCAGCTTCAGCGTGAAGTCGCGAAGGCCCGCCGCGCGCACGGCTTCCACCGTGAGCGACAGGATTTCGGTTTCCGCCTTGGCGCGGTCTTCGACGCCGAGCAACTCGGCGCCGGCCTGATAGAACTGTGTCGGGCGATCCGGCTCCGCCGGTTGAAAGCGGAAGGCGAGGCCGTGATAGCAAAGCCGCGCGGGAAGCTTGCCCTTCGCATCGAGCCACGCCTTGCAGATCGGGATCGTCAGATCGGGGCGCAGGCAGAGTTCATTGCCCGCCGGATCGGTGAGCGTGAAGGTGCGGCGGCGGATCTCCTCACCGGAGCGGTCGAGGAAGATCTCGGCCGGTTGCAGCACCGCCGGTTCCTGCCGCGCATAATCGCGTTCGCCGAACACGCCGAGAATCGCCGTCTCCGCGCCATCCAGCGCGGCGATGCGTTTCTCGTCATAGGTCGGGAAGGCGCTCATTTGCTAAAACCACCCTCCCCTTGAGGGAGGGTCGATAAAATTCGAGTGCGAGCGAAGCGAGTGCGAAGGATTTTTCGGGGAGGGGGCATGGCGCTGGCGCGCACCCCTCCCCGGATCGCTTCGCTCTCCGACCCTCCCTCAAGGGGAGGGTGGTTGGTACGGGCCACGCAGGACGGCATCAGGTTTGGCCTCGTGCGAGCATCTCACGAACTTTTTGCACCAGCTCTTCGCGTTTCACCGAGATTTGCGCCTCGCGATTGCCCACCCATTCGGCGCGGCTTTCGATGTTCTTCGCCAACTCGGCGCCAAGCGCCAGATCCTTCAGGGTGACTTCGCCTTTGGCGCGCTCATCGCTGCCTTCCATGACGGCGATGGCCGCACCGCGCTTGTCGGCATATTTGAGCTGATCGCCGAATTTCTTGGTGCCGACATAGGTTTCCGTGCGCATACCGGCGGCGCGAAGCTCGCCCGCGATTTTGAAGCTCGCTTGCGGATCGTCCAGCGCCAGCACGACAACCAGCGGCGGCAGCGCGGCTTCGCTACGATCCTTCAAAGCAGAAAGCAGCCGCGACACGCCGATGGAAATGCCGGTCGCCGGAACCTGCTGGCCCGTGAAGCGCGCGACGAGATCATCATAACGCCCGCCACCGGCGACGGAGCCGAAGACGACGTCTTCGCCTGCATCGTTCTGTACCGCGAATCGAAGCTGCGCTTCGAAGACCGGGCCGGTGTAGTAGTCGAGGCCGCGAATGATGGAGGTGTCGATCTGAATGCGATCGTCCTCATAACCGGCGGCAGATGTGATGGCTTTGATCGCTGTCAGGTCTTCCATGCCGGCGAGCGAAACCGTATCGGCCGATCCGGTCAGAAGCTTCATCACTTGCGCGATCTGTGCGGCGTCCAGTCCGGCGCCTTTGGTGAAGTCACCGGATTCATCCTTGCGGCCTTCGCCGAGCAGCGCGGCTACGCCGCGCTCGCCAAGGCGGTCGAACTTGTCGACGGCGCGCAGCACGGTGCCGCGCTTGGACATGTCGATACTCGCCCCGGTCAGAACACCATCCAGCAATTTGCGGTTGTTGATCTTGACCATGTATTCGCCGCGCTTGAGGCCGACCGCTTCCAGCGCATCGCAGGCCATCATCAGCAATTCGGCATCGGCGGAGGGCGCATTGCTGCCGACCGTGTCGGCGTCGAACTGCGTGAATTCGCGGAAGCGACCCGGGCCCGGCTTCTCGTTGCGCCACACCGACCCCATCGCGTAGCGGCGGAACGGCTTGGGCAGGTGCTGGAAGTTTTCGGCGACATAGCGGGCGAGCGGCGCGGTGAGGTCGTAGCGCAGGCTCATCCACTGATCGTCATCGTCCTTGAGCGAGAACACGCCTTCGTTGGGGCGGTCCACATCGGGAAGGAATTTGCCCAGCGCGTCGGTGTATTCGAAGGCCGGCGTCTCGAGTTGCTCGAAGCCGTAGGACTCGTAGACCGCGCGAATCTTGTCCAGCACCGCCCGTTCGCGCGCGATCTCGGCGGCGCCACGGTCGCGGAAGCCGCGGGGAAGCCGTGCCTTGGGCTTGGATGCTTTCTGCTCTTTCATGGAACTCGACGCTGCGCTGCAAAACCGGCGTCTTGATAGCGAAAATCCCGGGAAATGCGAAATACCGGCCTTCATGCGGGGCTGGTATTCCACAGCCGGGGCCTTGGTTTTGACAGGGGTGGACCTACATCTGACCCAGCCGCCGGGTTCCGGCGGAGGGAGAGGCAAGATGTTCTTTCACGACTTTCTTCTGCCGGGTCTGTTTTTCTGGTGGATCTTCGGCCACGGCGTCGGCTCCATCATCGGCATCATCGTGCTGATCTGGGTGCTGGGGATGATTTTCCATCCGTGGCGCCGCTGGGGTTACCACCCCTATTACGACCGGCCATACCGCTGGGGCCCGCCGCCGTCCAATGCGGCGTCGATCCTCGAAGAACGCTACGCCAAGGGCGACATCACGCGCGAAGAATACCTGCAGAAGAAGCAGGACATGGGGCGGAACGGAGTCTGAAATGCATCTGGTCGGTATTGTGACACTTTCCGTCTTTATCCTGTCCTGGCTCGGTGCCGCCGGTGCGTGGATCGTCGCCGCCTATTCGGCGTTGCGTGTGTGGACGGACGCCTCGTTTGCGCTCATCGAACGCGCGCGGTCGCGGGCGCTGAAAGCCGGCGCGGTGTCGGCGACATTCATCGTCACCGGCTTCCTCGCGGGCGTGGCGAGCGGCGTCTTCAATCATTTGCACATCTGATCGCGCGATCAGTGCGCGTGCCGCAGCACCTTTCCGGCGCGTGCGCCTGTCGATTGATCGTTGCGGACGTTGATCTGCCCATTCACCAGCGTGGCGTGATAGCCGCGCGCGCGTTGCGTGAAGTGCGGCGCGCCACCGGGGAAATTGTGCACGATCTGCGGCTGTAGCTGCGTCACGCGGTCGAAATCGAACACGTTGATGTCCGCGCGCTTGCCGACGGCCAGCGTGCCGCGATCCGTCAGCCCCATGATGCGCGCGGAGTCGGACGTCATGTGCTTAATGCCTTCGCTCAGGCTGAACACACCGCGTTCCTTGATCCAGTATTTCAGCACGAAGGTGGCCCAGTCCGCGTCGATGATCTGCGAAACATGCGCGCCGGCATCGCCAAGGCTTGGCAGAACGTGTTTGGAGTGGGCGAACACTTCGCCGATTTCGTCCATGTCCTGACAGAAGAGGCGATAGTTGAAGAGCGCGCGGCCTTCGGTTTCGCGCGACAGGCGCAGGAACATCTCCACGAAGCTTTCGCCGCGCTTGGCCATATCATCCTTCACGCTTTGATCGCGGCCCGCGGTGTAATTCGGCACGTCGTCGTCGCCGATATAATAGGTGTGCTCCAGCGGCAGGCGCGTCTCGCCCTGTTCGATCAGTTTCGCTGCCGTCATCGGATCCTTGATCGCGGCGACGCGGCCCTTGAGGTCCATCGCGCGCACCTTGTCCCAGGTCTCGCCGCGGAAGGGCAGGGAGCACTGCAGGCCGAACATGAAGCCCGTGCCTTTCACCTGCAGGATCGCCGTCATGTCGCGGCCTTCGCATAATTTCTGCAGACCTTCGACGCCGCGCTTGCCGTCGCCTTTCGACGCACCGATGCCATAGCTGAACAGCACACGGCTGCCGGGCTGATCGGCGATTGTCGCCAACACATCGCCCGTCGCGCCGACCGCTTGCATCAGCGCCTTGCGCGATGCCACCGCCTTGTTGATCTCCACCAGCTCCGCCGGATCGGCGAAGGTGCCGGGAATGGAGCGTCCGTCCGGCGCCTTGTGCGGCGCGAAGCGATTGGTGGAGAAGCCGACCGCGCCATCGTCGATCGCCTTGGCGACGATCGCCGCCATCTGCGCTTTCTCTTCCGCCGTCGCCTGGTCCGCGAAGGAGCGATCGCCCATGACGTAGTAACGAACCGCGCTATGGCCGACGAGACCGGCGAGGTTGATGCCGGGGCGCAGCTTCTCCAGCGTGTCGAGATAGCTGCCGTAATCTTCCCACGTCCACGGCAGGCCGGTCATGATCGCATTGCGCGGAATGTCCTCGACCGACTCCATCATGCCGGCGAGGAATTCGCGGTCGGCGGGTTTGCACGGCGCGAACGTCACGCCGCAATTGCCCATTAGCGCGGTGGTGACGCCATGCCAGCTGATCGGCGTCAGATCCGGATCCCAGCCGACTTGCGCGTCCAGATGCGTGTGCAGATCGATGAAGCCGGGCGAAACGGTGAGGCCGCTGGCGTCGATCTCTTCCTTGCCCTTGGATGCGATCTTGCCGACCTCGGCGATCATTCCGTCCTTGATGGCGATGTCGCCGCTGAACGCTTCGCCGCCGGTGCCGTCCACGATGCTGCCGCCGCGGATCACGATGTCATGCGTCATGGAAAGTCCTCGCCCGGAATGTTTTTGTTGGCGTGAGTGTAGGCGCTTCACGGAAGCCCGCAAACGAAAACGCCCTCATTGCCGCAACGGCAACGAAGGCGTTGGTTTCGGCGGGTGCGAAGCGGCTAGTTCAATTCAAGGCCCTGAAGCGAACCTTCCGCGCGCCATTTTTCCAGCAACTCGATAAAGGCGATCGAGCCGGCGCCATACGGGCCGTTGCGTACGGCGGCGGCGGACGGTTTGCCTTCATTGTTGTAATAGCCCGGCGTGCATTCCTCGAGGAATTTCTGGCGCTGCATCGCAACGTCCATGATCGTCTCGATCCATTCGCTCTCCGCTTCCTGGGAGGCTTCGAG
>Ga0207707_10001478_pt1 | contig 21751 bp, 22 predicted proteins | sample KBSC83BmetaG_FD_184336 | JGI IMG/M metagenome (GOLD analysis project Ga0207707, IMG submission 184336) | Corn rhizosphere microbial communities from Kellogg Biological Station, Michigan, USA - KBS C8-3B metaG (SPAdes) (version 2) | ecosystem: Host-associated > Plants > Roots > Rhizosphere ...
TTGTAGATGCAGGCCATGTAGTCCTGGAACGGCGCGGTGTGCATGGACACTTCGGGGTGGCCGTGCGGGCCGAACAGCCCCTCCGCCTCCGTGCAGATCGTGCGGTAGCAGAGCGACGCGCCCTCGGCCGAGCAGGCCACGATCCCGATGTGCTTGGGCACAGCTGCGCTCAGAGGATCTGGAAGACTTCGTAGACCGGACCGGTCGGGTCGCGCCGGCCGGTCGCCACGCAGACGATGCGGTTGAGGAAGCGGTACTTCTCCGACGCCGTCTCGAAATACGGCGTGGCGCGGAAGTAATACTGGCTGGGATCGACCTTCTCGCCCTTGTTGAGCTGTTCCATGACCCAGGCCGGTCCGTGCCGCATGCCGCGATAGCTCATGTAGACGAGATGACCGTCGTCGGTCTTGAGCGTGAGCCGCACGTCGAGCATCAGAATGCCGTCGCGCCGCATCAGCAGCCAGTCGCCCGCCGGCGTCGGCAGGACGGTGCCCTTCAGCTCCTGGCCCTCGAAGCGGCCGCCCTTCACCGTGGCGATGCGGCGATGGCCGTAGGGCGTTTCGCCGACGTCGGTGACGTTGGGGTCGACGTCGAGCGACAGGGTGAACAGATGGGCGGAACGAAGTTCAGTCATGCGTGCCTCTGATCCTTCTCAGATCCTGGCGCTCCGGCCAGCCCAGTAGGGCTCGCGCAGTTCGCGCTTCATGATCTTGCCGATGGTGCTGCGGGGAAGCGAGTCGCGAAATTCAACCGCGACCAGCCGTTGGGGCTTGCCGAGCTGGTCGTTGGCCCACTCCTTTACCCGATCCTCCGTCGCTGTCGAGCCCGCGCGTCTCACGCAGAGCGCCATCGGCGATTCTCCCCACTGCTCGCTCGGGATGCCGATGACGGCCGCATCGACGATCTCGGGGTGCTTCAGCAGCAGGACCTCGATGTCGGCTGCATAGACGTTGAAGCCGCCGGAAATGATCATGTCCTTCTTGCGATCGAGCAGGACGATGAAACCGTCCTCGTCGATCCGGCCCATGTCGCCCGACTTGAAGAACAGCCGGCCGGCGGCGTCGTGCCAGAACAGGTCCTTCGTCTTGTCGCCCTGCTTGTAGTAGCCCTTCATCATCACCTGGGCGCGACCGGCGAGCTCGCCCACTTCGCCCTGGGGCAACACCCTGCCCTGCTCGTCGAGCACGACGATCTCGCTGCCCAGCCCCGGCTGGCCCACCGTGTGCAGCTTGTCGGGAAACAGGTTGGCCTCGAGCGTGCACGAGCCGCCACCCTCGGTCAGGCCGTAGATCTCGATCAGGCGCCCCGGCCAGCGTTTCAGCGCATCGGCCTTGGTCTCGGCCCGCAAGGGCGCGCTGGTCGAGAGCTTGCACTTGAAGGACGTGAGGTCGTAGGCGCCGAAATCGGGATGCGCGAGGATGCGCTGGTACTGTATCGGCACCAGCATGGCATGGGTCGCGCGCTCGCGCTGGGCGATCTCGAGGAACTTCACCACGTCCGATTTCGGCATGACGATGAGCGTGCCGCCGACGCCGATGGTCGCCAGCGCCGCCACCAGGGTGGTGTTGGAATAGAGCGGCGTCGAGGCGATCGAGATCGTGTCGGGGCCGTAGTCGAAGGCCGTGAAGCGCACGGCCAGCAGGTCGCGCATCACATGGCTGTGCAGGATGCCCTTGGGCAGGCCGGTCGTGCCCGAGCTGTAGATGATGTTGAAGTCGTCGAGCGGCCCCAACGGCACCTCGACGGGGGCATCGGATACCGGCCCCAGCCAGGCCTCGAAGTCGCCCCACCCGTCGCGCGCGAAGTCGTAGGCGATCCGCCCGCCCGGGATCAGCTTCGGGAGCCTGTCCTCGTAGGGCTCGACCAGCGGCCGGTACTGGTCCGACAGGAACAGGACCTTGGCGTCGCAGTCGCCGAGCATCTTTTCCAGCGCATCGGCGGCAGCCATCGTCGACAGCGGCACGACGCAGGCACCGGCGCGCAGCCCGCCCATGAAGGTCTCGACATATTCGACGGAGTTGGTGGCGAGAATGGCGATCTTGTCGCCCTTGCCCACGCCCATGCCTGCAAGCCGGCGCGCGATCCTGTTGATGCGCGCATCGAACGCGCCCCAGGTCCGCACCTTGCCCTCGCACACGACGGCGCGCTTGTCGGGGAATGCCCTGGCGTGACGTGCCGCGCGCGCCGGGATCGACAGGAATTCGGGAAACTCCTCCTGCGTCGGCTGCGGCACGAGGACCGTGTCGGGACTCATGGCGAAGGCCCTACTTCTTGGGCTCGACCTTCTCGACCGGGCCGCCCGCCTTCTTCCAGGCGGCGAGGCCGCCCTCGAGATGAGCGACCGGCATCAGGCCCATGTCCTTGGCGGTCTTGGTGGCGAGCGCCGAACGCCAGGCGCCGGCGCAGAAGAACACGAACTTGTTGCCTGTCTGGAAATATTCCTTGGCGTAGGGACTCTCGGGATCGATCCACATCTCGAGCATGCCGCGCGTGACGTTGATGGCGCCGGGGATCGTGCCGTCGCGCCACAGCTCGCGCGGATCGCGGATGTCGATGAAGGTGACGCCGGGCTTGCCGACCAGCTTCAGTGCCTCGGCCGTCGGGACCGTCTCGATCTCGGCACTGGCCTCGTCGACCATCTGCTGAACGGTCTTCCTCATCTTGAGCGGCATCGATCGTCCTCCCGATTCCAGATGCCTATTTGTACTCAGCGCGGGGCTCAGAGGCGACCGTTTTCGAATTCCGCAATCGAGATGCCGAACTGCTCGAGACCGTCCTCGAGATAGTCGCTGACCATCGGTTGGCCCAGCAGATAGGCCGCCACACGGCCGCCGTGCTCGCGCAGTCCCTGGGTGCGCATCGCTTCCCACTCTTCCATCGTGCCGTCCTCGCGGCCGAGCTGCATCAGCGCGATCAGGTCGGCCTTCTCGTCGTCGCTGAGCGCGTCCACGAATGCGCGAATCTCCTGCCGCACCGGATTGTCGGCATGATCCTCGAGGACATCGGCCATGCCGTCGTCGCTCGCATTGGACCCCGAATCGGGATCGGAATTCGCATCCTGAACGTCGAATTCACGCGCCTTGACGATCAGGTAGGCGACTTTCTCGGACGAGATGGAAAGGTTGGGCATTGGGCGTTCCTCCGAAGGAAGAACGCGACCGGGGCCGTCTAGGCTGCCGGCTAAATCAGGTCTTCGGGACCGACTTTTCGAGTTCCGCCAGCCACACGTCCGGAGAACCGTCGGACGGCGCGCGCCAGTCGCCGCGCGGCGACAGCGATCCGCCGGACGAGATCTTCGGCCCGTTGGGCAGCGCCGAACGCTTGAACTGATTGGCGAAGAAACGCCGCAGGAACAGCGCCAGCCAGTGGCGGATTTCCTTCAGCTCGAAGGCGCGCATGCTGCCGGCGGGCACGTTGGCCGGCCACGCACCCTTCTTCACGTCGTGCCAGGCGTTCCACGACAGGAAGGCAATCTTCGACGGCCGATAGCCGAGCCGCGTCAGGTAGTAGAGGTTGAAGTCCTGCAGCGCATACGGCCCGACCGTGGCTTCGGTGGATTGTCCCACGCCCTTGGCGTCAGCGGGAATGAGTTCGGGCGAGATCTCGGTGTCGAGAATATCGTGCAACGTCCTGGCCGTCGCCTTGTCGACGTCGCCCGACGCGGCCACGAAGCGGATCAGGTGCTGGATCAGCGTCTTGGAGACCGAGCCGTTGGGATTGTAGTGGGACATGTGATCGCCCACGCCGTAGGTGCACCAACCGAGGCCCAGCTCCGACAGGTCGCCCGTGCCCACCACCATGCCGCCGTGCTGGTTGGCCAGCCGGAACAGGAAGTCGGTGCGCAGGCCTGCCTGTACGTTCTCGAAGGTGACATCGTAGACCTTCTTGCCCTTGCCGAACGGATGACCGATGTCGGCCAGCATCTGCCTGGCCGCCGGCTTGATGTCGATCTCGCCGGCGGTGACGCCGAGCTCCTTCATCAGGCGCCAGGCATTCTTGTAGGTTTTGTCCGACGTGCCGAAGCCCGGCATCGTGTAGGCGAGGATGTCCTTGCGGTCCTTGCCCAGGAGATCCATCGCGCGGCAGCACACCAACAGCGCCTGCGTGGAATCGAGGCCGCCCGACACGCCGATCACCGCCTTCTGCACGCGACTCGACTGCAGGCGTTGCGCCAGGCCCTGGACCTGGATGTTGTAGGCCTCATAGCAATTGTCGCGCAGCTTGGCCGGATCGGATGGCACATAGGGAAAGCGCTCGACGGCGCGCTCGAGCCGGACACTTTTCCTGGGTGCGTCGAGCACGAACTCGATGCGGCGAAAGCGCGACACGCGCGCACCCTCTTCCCGCGCGTTGTCGGCGAAACCGCCGTTGCGCAGGCGCTCCTGGCGGATGCGGCCGAGGTCGATGTCGGCCTGCACGATGGTCGAGTCCTTCTCGAAGCGCTCGGTCTCGGCCAACTGGTCGCCACATTCGAAGATTGCGGCCTGGCCGTCCCAGGCAAGATCGGTCGTCGACTCGCCGGGGCCCGATGCCGAGTAGGCGTAGGCCGCACTGCAGCGCGCCGACTGGCTGCCGCACAACAGGCGGCGCAGCTCGGCCTTGCCGATGGTGATGTTGCTGGCCGACAGGTTCACCAGCACTTCGGCGCCGGCGAGGGCAGCGCGACTGGACGGCGGCACCGGCACCCAGATGTCCTCGCAGATCTCGACATGGAACGTCATCGGCACGCTGCCGGTCGAACGGAACAGCATGTCGGTGCCGAACGGCACTTTCTGGCCGGCCAGCGGGATCTCGCTCTCGAGCACGTTGGCGCCCGAGACGAAATGGCGCTTCTCGTAGAACTCGCGATAGTTCGGCAGGTAGGTCTTGGGCACCACGCCCACGATCGTGCCGCGATGGATGACGACGGCGGTGTTGTAGAGCCGACCCGCCACACGCAGCGGCGCGCCGACGATCAGCACGAGGTTGAGCTTGCGCGAGGCCTCGACCAACGCCGCGATCGAACGCTCGACGTCGTCGAGCAGCGAGTCCTGCTGCAGCAGATCGTCGATGGCGTAGGACGACAGCCCGAGCTCGGGGAAGATCATCAGGACGGTGCCGGCCTTGTCGCCCTCCCGGGCAAGCCGCAGCGTCTCCGCGAGATTGTACGGGGCGTTCGCCACCTGGGTGCGCGGCACGCAACAGGCGATGCGGGCGAACTCGTGGGAGTAGAGCGAAAAGAAGTCTGACAAGGTATTGGGGTTCGGCGGTGGTGGGCGCGACAGGGATTGAACCTGTGACCCCTGCCATGTCAAGACAGTGCTCTACCGCTGAGCTACGCGCCCATCGCCGGGAAGGCGGTTCCTCTACATGGGCCTCAGAGCCTTGGCAAGAGTTGGCGGAACTGCCGTCGTGACGCGCGGCACGCCCCGCGCTATGACGCAGGCATGAGTTCGTCCCCGCCGCCGACCGATCGCCAGGCCCTGGACTGCTACGTGCCCGACCGCCAGACGGCGCCCGTCGTGGTGGCTTCTCCCCACAGCGGCGCCACTTATCCGGCCGATTTCCTCGCCCAGGCCGCCCTGCCGGTGGCCGCCCTGCGACGAGCCGAGGATGCCTTCGTCGACGAGCTTTTCCGCAGCGCGCCGGCACTCGGCATGCCCCTGCTGGCCGCCCGTTTCCCGCGCTCCTATGTCGACGCCAACCGCGAGCCCTACGAACTCGACCCCGGGATGTTCGAGGGGCCCCTGCCGCGTCCGCTCAACCATCGCACCACCCGCGTCGCAGCGGGCCTCGGCATGATTCCGCGCGTGGCCGCCAGCGGCGAGGCGATCTACCGCGGCCGCGTGCCCTCCGACGAGATCGAATACCGCCTGGAGACCTGCTGGCGGCCCTACCACACGGCCCTCTCGATGGCCGTCGAGCGGACCTACAGCGTGTTTGGCGGGGCCCTGTTGGTCGATGCCCATTCAATGCCCTCCTCGGCTTCCGGCATCGGCTTGCGCGATCGCGAGCAACGAATCGACATCGTGCTGGGCGACAACCACGGCGAGGCCTGCGCGCCGCATGTGGTCGATCACGTCGACCGCTTCTTGTCCGCCAACGGCCTCAGGGTGCTGCGTAACCAGCCCTACGCCGGCGGTTTCACGACCCAACGGTATGGTCGGCCGGCCCTGGGACGGCACGCCTTGCAGATCGAAATCAATCGCGCGCTCTACATGGACGAGGCCCGCCACGAGAGGCTGCCGACCTTCGGTGTGCTGGAGCGGCTGATGACCGGGCTGCTCGACGTCGTGGGCAGCTACGCGCTGGAAACGCTCCTGCCGCGCCCGCTCGCCGCCGAATAGACCGCCAAAAAAAGGGGCCGTGACAAGCACGGCCCGAGTTTAGGGAGGAAACGCCCAAGACGGGCATACAGCAAACATAGAAGCCACCGAGGTGGCGTTTGCTGCCCAACAAGAATGGTGCACCTGCGAACAAAATGCAAGAGGAAAAAAGAGACACAAATTCATGTGTTTAGATGCAGATATAGGGATGTTTCGAGTGTGTCTTTTTTGCAACGCACAATATTTGCGCGCAGCAGATCTGCAATACATGCAAAGCTCTGACATCTGAGGCAGGGCTGGATTTTATAGTCTACTCAAGTTCTTACGTGGGGTTGGAGGACGCTTTGGCCAAGAAGTTTGTTGTCGCCATGATGATGCACGAGACGAACACGTTCTCGCCCCTGCCTACTCCCATCGAGTCTTTCGCCCGGTCCGGGGCGCTTTCGGGAGCGCCCGCCATCAAAGAGGCCGAGGGTACCAACACTTCCCTGGGTGGCTTCATCGAGGTCGCCCGCAAGGCAGAGGCCGAGTTCACCGTCCCCATGGCCGCTTCGGCCAATCCGTCGGGTCTGGTGACAAAGGCCGCCTACGCCCAAATGACGACGGCCATCGTCGAGGACATCAGCAAGGGTTGCGATGCCGTCCTGCTGGCCCTGCACGGCGCGATGGTCGCGGAAGAATACGACGACGGCGAAGGCGAGTTGCTCAATCGGATCCGCGCTATCGCGCCCGACGTGCCGATCGCCGTCGCGCTCGATTTCCACACCCAGATGACCGACGCCATGATCAACGGTGCGACCGTCATCACAGGCTATCGCACCTATCCGCACATCGACATGGCCGACACGGCGCGCCGCGCGGGCCGCACCCTGATGCGCGCGCTGTCCGGCGAGATCGAGCCGAAGATGGTGTGGGGCAACCGCCCGATCATGAGCAGCTCCCTTGTGCACACGCCGTCGCGCGAGCCGATGAGGACGCTGATGGGCATGGCCAACCAGGCCGAGGACAGTGGACAGGTCCTGAATGCCTCGGTGTTCGGCGGCTTCCCGCAGGCCGACATCCCTCACCTCGCGCTCTCCTCCGTCATCGTCTGCGACAAGCGCACAGCCGAGGGCGAGGTTCTCTTGAACAAGATCCTCGATACGGCGTGGGAGAAGCGCGAAGGCTTCCTGTTCCATCCCGAGCCGCTGTCGGTCCAGGTTGCACGCGCCAGGTCGCTGGAAGGCGGCCCCGTCGTCATGGCCGACCACGGCGACAACACCGCCTCGGGCGGCACGCAGGACGTGATGAGCGTGATCGAGGAGGCGCTGAAGCAGGGTCTCGAAGACGCCTGCGCCGGTCCGATCTGCGATCCCGGCTGCGTCGAGCAAATGATCAGGGCCGGCGTCGGCGCGGAGATCACGCTGGAACTCGGCGGCAAGGTCGACATGCCCGCCATGGGGTTGAAGGGCAAGCCGCTCAAGGTCGCCGGCAAGGTGAAGGCGATCACCGACGGCCAGTTCGTCGTGACCGGCCCGATGGCCACCGGCACCACGATCCGCATGGGCCGCACCGCCGTGCTCGACACCGGCAAGATGCAGATCGTGGTTTCCGAAAAGCGCAGCGAGCCGTTCGATCTCGGCGTCTTCACCCACTGCGGCATCGATCCGCGGCGCAAGAAATACGTGCTCATCAAGTCGCGCCAGCATTTCCGCGCCGGCTTCGAACCGATCGCCAAGCACATCGTGATGTGCGACGGAGACGGCTGCACGGCCTCGGATCTCAAGCTGTTCAAGTACACCCGGGTGAAACGCCCGCTCTATCCGTTCGATCTGGACATGCGGCTCGGCCGCAACGAAGCGTAGGGGGAAAGCGTCATGGCCGCATACGACATCGTCATCCGCAACGGCCAGGTGGCCGACGGCACCGGCAGAAAAATGTTCGCCGCCGACGTCGCCATCAAGGGCGACCGCATTGCCGCCGTCGAGGCGCCGGGCTCGCTGAAAGGCGACAACGAGATCGACGCCACGGGCAAGGTCGTGGCGCCGGGTTTCGTCGACGTGCACACGCATGACGACACCGCACTGATCGACAATCCCACCATGGCAATGAAGGCGAGCCAGGGCGTCACCACAGTCGTCTGCGGCAACTGCGGCGTCTCGGCGGCGCCCTATACGCGCCCCGACGTCGGCCACTGGATGTCGCTGATCGTCAAGAAGCGCGAGAACATCTGCAAGGACTTCACTGCCTTTGCGGCCAAGGTCGACTCGGCCAGGCCGGCAATCAACGGCGCCTTCCTGATCGGCCACGGCACCTTGCGGCTCACCACCATGGGCGACGACCTGAACCGTGTCGCGACGCCCGCCGAGATCAAGGATATGCGCGGCCTGCTCGACCAGAGCCTGGGCCAGGGCGCGATCGGCATGTCGAGCGGCCTGTTCTATGCGGTCTCGAGTCACGCCTCGACCGATGAAGTGGCAGAGATCGCCCAGCCGCTCGGCAAGTGGAAGGGGGTCTACACCGCCCACATGCGCGACGAAGGCGACCACATCATCAAGGCGATGGACGAGACCTTCGAGATCGGCCGCCGCGTTGGCGCCGAGATCATCGTCTCCCACCACAAGTGCTCCGGCCGTTCCAACTTCGGCCGCATGGTCGAGACGCTGCCCAAGTTCACCGAGGCGATGAAGAAGCAGCAGATCGCCTTCGACGTCTATCCCTATGTCGCCGGCTCGACGATCCTGCGCTCCGACATGCTCGAGCGCGCCGACAAGGTGCTGATCACCTGGTCCGACAAGGTGCCGGGCATGAGCGGCCGCGACCTCAAGGAGATCGCCCAGGAGATGGGCTGTTCGATGAAGGAGGCCGCCGACCGCCTGCAACCCGCCGGCGCGATCTACTTCATGATGGACGAGAAGGATGTGCAGTCGGCGATGAGCCATCCCGGCGCGATGATCGGCTCCGATGGCATCCCGTTCGACGCCCATCCCCATCCGCGCCTGTGGGGCACATTCCCGCGCGTACTGGGGCACTATTCACGCGACCTCAAGCTCTTCCCGCTCGAGGATGCCGTGCGCCGCATGACGTCGTACTCCGCCCAGCGCTTTCACCTCGCCAAGCGCGGCGAGGTGAAGGCCGGCTACTACGCCGACATCTGCGTGTTCGATCCGGCAACGGTGATCGATACGGCGACGTTCGAGAAGCCGATCTCGCCGGCGACGGGCATCGACACGGTGCTGTGCAACGGCACCATCGCGTGGCGCGACGGCAAGGTCGGCGGCGGCCGTGGGGGCCGCGCGCTCAATCTCCAGCAGATGCAGGCTGAGGTGAAGGTTTAGGCCGCCTCAACTCTCGTCGCGGCGCGTCCGCTCGGCGCGTTCGTGGCGCTCCTGCGCCTCGACCGACAGGGTCGCGATCGGACGGGCCTCGAGCCGCTTCAGCGCGATCGGCTCGCCGGTCTCCTCGCAAAACCCGTAGGTTCCGTCCTCGATCGTCTTCAACGCCTGGTCGATCTTGGAGATCAACTTGCGGAAGCGATCGCGCGTGCGCAGTTCGAGCGAACGATCCGTTTCGGCCGTGGCGCGGTCGGCGAGATCCGGCTGTGCCAGGCTCTCTTCCTGCATGTTCTGCAGCGTCTGGTTGGATTCCTCGATCAGCTCGTTCTTCCACTTGAGCAGCTTCTGGCGGAAATACTCCTGCTGCATCGCATTCATGAAGGGTTCGCGGTCCGTCGGCCGATAATTCTGCGGCAACGTGATCGACATCGTCGGCAACTCCACTCGCAGTATCTACTTGTCCGCCAAGGGGCAGGCGGACCACCCTGAAAGGCGCGCGGAGTATAGGGACGGTCGGTCGCCCTGCAAGTTCGTTGACGAACTCCGGACGATTCTAGTAGTGCGCCGCAGCAAACCAGGGATCGATAAATACGAGGAATTTAAGGGTCTATTGCTGCGTTGCAGCAAATACCTCACAGCCTGCCAGGCGAGCAAAAGCGCGTGACAGGTCAAACCCGGCATCGGCCCCGGCCGCTGCCTCGACTGCGGCCTCGGTCGTATGGCCACCCGCAAGCGCCTCGACGAAGGCCGCCTCGCCCTTTTCGAGCGTCACGAAGCCCGCGCCGTCCATTTGCCGTAGCACCAGCAGACGCGCCGCACCCCTGCCAAGGTCGACGGGGTCGTCCGGCGCACCTGGCTGCGAGGCCCGCCAGATGAGGTCGATCGGATAGACCGAGCGCACGAGTGCTGTTCCCGGCGCGAGCACCAGTGACCGCCCAGCCAGTTCCCGGACCGGCGGAGCGGACAGGTCCGCCGCGCCGAGACAGTCGCCCCGCGGACTGTGGAACGCCGCATTCAGCGCCCAGTCGAGGCGCGCCATGTCGGCGAGGTACGGCAGGTCGCGTGCCGGCGCCCAGTCCGCGAGGAAGGCGGCGAAGCCCGCGCCGTATTCGGCGAGCACGGGATGGGTCGGCAGGTCTTGCATTATGAAATGCCGCGCAGCCTGACCGAAGAAATCAGCGCCGACCAGCGCCTCGATCGTCGGGAAGGTCACGGCGAGCGCCCGCACGAGGCTCGCCGTCACATGGTGGCGATGAACCGCCAGCCGCTTGTCGGGCACGGGCGCACCGGCCAGCAGATGCACGGCGAACGCCGCCTGCCAGTCACGCAGCGTCGGCGGCACGGGCGTCCTCCTTCGCAAGAAGCAGAGCGGCCCGTCGCGTCTCGCCGAGCAGCACACCGAGCGCCGGAATGTCGGTGTCCCATTCGATCACGGTCGGGCGTGAACCGAAGCGACTGACGCACTGCGCGAACAGCGCCCATACGGCGTCGCTGACGGCGCTGCCGTGGTCGTCGATCAGGATCGTCTCGCCATCGGCCTCGTTCACCGCGTGACCGGCGAGATGGAATTCCGCGATCGCCTCGGCCGGCAGCCCGTCCAGCCAGTCCGTCGCGTCGAGGCCGAGATTGTGCGCCGTGACATGGATGTTGTTGGCGTCGAGCAGCAGGCGGCAGCCGCTGCGGCGCGCGAGTTCGGCCAGGAACACCGGTTCGGAGAGCGTGGAGTGCGCCACCGCGAGATAGCCGGAGGGATTCTCGACCGCGACCGGACGGCCGAGCGCGTCCTGCAGGCGCTGGACGTTGGCGACCACGACATCAAGCGACTCCTCGGTGAAAGGCAGTGGCAACAGGTCGTTGAAGTAGCGGCCGCCCAAGCTGCTCCACGCCAGGTGATCGGAGACGAGCGCCGGTTGCAGGCGCTTCACCAGCGAGGCCACGCGCGCGAGATGCGTGGTGTCGAGCCCCTCTGCCGATGCCAGCGACAGACCGACGGCATGGACGGAGAAGTCGTAGTCGGCACGCAGCCGTTCGACGGTCGCCAGCGCCGGCGACGGGGAGAGGTAGTTCTCGGCATGGATCTCCAGCAAGCCCGCCGGTGGGCGTTCGCGATCGATCTCGGCAAGATGCGGCGCGCGCAGGCCGATCCCCGCGACCGCCGCCTTCACGCGATCAGCCCTTCACGACACCGCCGACGATCTTCTGGCACGTGCCTTTCGGCACCGCGATCCAGGCGTCGGTCTGGTTGTCCTTCTTGGCAGTGCCGGCGCAGGAAGAATGATCGGTCTGGCAGTCGTTCTGGCCGGCCTTGGCCACGCCGTAGCACTTCTCGACCTTCATCGGCATCTGGGCAATGGCCGGCGACGCGAACGCGCTCACGAGCGCGGCGGCGATGGCGATGCGGGCGGGGGTCATGCGATGCTCCATGATATACCATGCCACTATACGACAGATCGCCACCGGAGCCGCATGCCTGAAACGAAACCCGGAAATGTCCTGCTCCAGCCCGGCGACTTCGTGCGTCATCCGGCGCGGCCCGACTGGGGCCTCGGCCAGATCCAATCGATGATCGGTTCGCGCATCACCGTCAATTTCGAGAACGCGGGAAAGCTGCTTATTGACGGGACCGTGATCGAACTTGAGCGAGACGCGCCTCGGCGGCCCTGAGCTCGTCGGGCGTGTTGATATTGGCGAACGGGGCACTGCCGCCGGGCCATTTCAATTCGACGTGATGATGCCGCGCGGCGAACCCCTCGACCCGGCGCAGTCCCTCCTCGAGGATCGCGCGCCGCAGATCGTGGACCAGCTTCACCGACCAGACGCCGACGGCATGCTCGCGGTGAACCGTCAGCACGTCGGGCTCAGGCACATGCATATGCCCGCACAGCCGCACGGTGAGATCGAGCGGCAGGAACGGCACGTCGGCCGGCGCCGTCAGGATCCAGCCGGCATGCGGGTGGTGCTTCAAAGCCCATTCCATGCCGGCCAGGATTCCCGCCAGCGGCCCGAGCCGCCGGCCTTCGCGCCGGGCGGCGGCGCGGATGTCCGGTGGATCGGGGATCAGCGGTACTTTAAGCGCGCGATAGCCCGGCGCCGGATCGTTGGCGACGACGACCAGGTCCATGACTTGCGGCCGCAACCGTTCGACGACCCGCGCCACCATCGACTTGCCGCCCAGCTTGCGCAGCGGTTTGGGAACTCCCGCCCCCATGCGGCGCCCCTCACCCCCGGCCAGGACCACGCCGACCAGGGCAGCGGCCCGAACGGGGCCGGCGACATCGATTGCGTTGACCACCATGGGCGCACTATGCGAAGCGCTGGGAGACATACAAGGGGAGGAAACGATGGCCCTCAGCATCGCCAAGGTCGCCAACTGGCTGCACAAGGTCGACAAGGCGCGGGCGGCGGTCGGCTGGTGGCCGGCTGAGTTCGCCACGGACGACGAGCGGCTGGCCTACAAGGTCCAGGACGCCTTCCTCAAGAAGCAGGTCGTCAGGCAGGGCCCGCTGGTCGGCTACAAGATCGCGCTCACCTCGCCGCAGATTCTCGCGCAGACCGGCCTCAAGGGGCCGGCCTATGGCCCCGTCCGCAAGAAGCGCGTGTTCGAGCACAAGGCGAGCGTGCGCGTGGGCACCTGGACGCGGCTCGGCGTCGAGCTCGAGATCATCCTGTTCCTGAATGCCAACGTGCCGGCCCCGAAGGGCAAGTCCTACGACAGGGACTCGATTGCACAGTATGTCGGCGAGGCACGGGCGGGCTTCGAGCTGATCGAGGATCGCGGCGCGGACTACAGCAAGCTGGCCGTCAATCCGCTGATCATGGATGCCGGCTGGAACGGCGGCTCGCTGTTGGCCAGGGCCAACAGGAACTGGCGCAATCTCGACCTCGGCAATCTCGAGGGCTCGATCTCGTTCGACGGCACCGTCGTGCGCACCGGCCACTCCGGCGATGTGTTGGGCCATTGCTATAATTCGCTCGCCTGGCTCGCCAACAAGCTCGGCGATCACGGGAAGACTCTCAAGAAGGGCATGTTCGTGTCGAGCGGCAGCATGGTCGCCTGCCAGTTCGTGCCGCCCGGCAGCACTGCCACCGGCAAGATCGAAGGCCTGGGCGAGGTCACGCTGAAGTACGAGTTGAAGTAGGAAGCCTCAGCGGCGCGCACGCGCCCAGTCCGCCACGGCGAGCGTCGCATCGGCTCGCAACTGACGCCATGACAGCCGGCGCACGGCGTTGCGACCGACCAGCAGCGCGTCGTAGTCGCCCGGGAAAAGCTGTGCGATCGCGGGATCGAGCGCATTGAGACCGCCGGTATAGGCGCCAAACGCCGGCAGGATCAGGCGCTGGCCATTGGTCAGGAAACAGCGGCGCCGAAGACCGCGCCCGCGCACGGTGAGCGCCGCCACGGGATGGTAGTGCCCTGAAACCTCGCCATGGGTGAAGCCAAACTGCGCCTCATGGCGGAAGATCAGCGGCCCATCGGCAATCTCTTCGGCCACGTCGCCCCAGTCGCCGGGCGGCGGCAACGGATCGTGGTTGCCGGCGATCCACACGAATTTCGACAGCGCCGTCAGGCGCTCGATCTCGGCCCGCTCGACCGCGGGCAGGCGCTCGATGGCGCCGCGATCGTGAAAGGAGTCGCCCAGGCACACCACTGTCCGCGGCTGCAGGCGCTCGATCAGCCCGGCCAGGGTAGCCAGCGTCTGGCGCGTGTCATGGCGCGGCAGCAGCTTCAGCGCGTTCACCGCGTAGGACGAGCCCTTCTCGAAATGAAGATCGGCCACGGCGAGCAGCCGCCGCGCCGGCCAATAGAGCGCACCAGCCGGCAGCGCGTGCAATGTCTCGCCGGCGCAGGAGAATTCGAACGGTGTCACGGATGGATCACCGCGCGCGCCCTTGCGAATCTCCACAAGTGAATCTCCACGAAACCCGCCGGTGCTTCCGGTGGTACGAGAACGGGCGCGGCCTTTCGGCTCAGCAGTCGCATGACGCGCACGATTGACCGAGTGCCGTCCGTTGCGCAAGGTGCGGTCATGCGCGGACTTGTGAGCTTAGCCGTTGCCGCCGCCCTCTTTTTGCCGCAGTTCGCCGCCGCCCAGATGCAGCCGCATCGTGCCGTGTACGGATTGCGGCTGGGGGCCGCCGCGAATGCTCCCCGGATCGGCACCGCCGTGCAGGACCTCACCCTCGATTGCGCGGGCTGGCACCTCAAGCGTGACATCGCCACCGAGATCGCCATCACTTCGGCCTGGAAAATCAGTGTCGCGTCCCGACTAGAGGCCGACGAGGCAGCGAACGGCAACGTCCTTCGTTATCGCACCGTGCAGACGCAGAACGGCGTCGAGCGCGAGACCCACGGCAAGGTCCAGCGGTCGGGCCGCGAGGTCCGGGCGGAGATCGTCTCGCCGAGCGGGCCGCAGCAACTGACGCTGCCCTCGCCGACGCTGCTGCCGGTGGCGGCGATCAACTACCTGATCGAGCGGCTGGGCGCGCGCGCTGCCTCCTTCCCCGCTCTCACCTTCGATACCGAGGTGATCAATGACGCCTTCCTGGTCGACGTGACGGAACTGAACGACGGCGACATGCGCGGTCCAGCTCCGTCCGACAGGCCGGTGGCCCTGCCCAAGACCCGGGCCTGGCCGGTCTTCATGACGTTCACTCGGGGGCGCCAGCAGGACCAGAAGCCGCTTTTCACGGTCAGGGCCGTGGTTTTCGCCAATGGCGTCCTCGACCGCCTGACCGTGGATACAGGCCTGGTGCAGATCACGGCCGATCTCCAGGCCCTGGAAATGCACAAACAGCCCGTCTGCCCGCGCTCCTAGAAGCCTTTCCGCCCGTCATCCGCCCGGCCTCCCGCCACGTATCTTGGGAAACAGGGTTGTGGGTGTTGTGTGGCGGCTTCTTTGGTCTGGTTCCGTAACGATCTGCGCTTGGCGGACAATCCCGCGTTGATCGCGGGCCTGGGGTCCGGCCGCCCCGTCGTTCCGGTCTACATTTTCGACGAGGAAACGTCCGGTATCCGCCCGATGGGTGCGGCCGCGCGCTGGTGGCTGCACCAGAGCCTGCAGGCGCTGGATGCCTCCCTGCGGTCGCTGGGCTCGCGCCTGATCCTGCGCCGTGGACCGGCGGAGCGGGTGATCGCAGAGACTTCGGCCGAATATGGCGCCACCGCGGTCTACTGGAATCGAGCCTACGACCAGGCGGCCCGCGAACGCGACGCTCGCCTGAAGCAGAGCCTCAACGATCGGGGTGTCGTCGCCGAGGGGCTGAAGGGCAACCTGCTTTACGAACCCTGGGAAGTTAAGACGGCCACAGGCGGAGCCTTCAAGGTCTTCACCGCCTTCTGGCGTGCGTGCCGGGAGTTGCCGTCACCCGGCGCCACTCTCCCCGCGCCTCGAAGCCTGCCCGCGCCGCCGCGCTGGGCGGCGAGCGACGTGCTGACCAACTGGGACCTGCTGCCGACCGCGCCCGACTGGGCGGGCGGCCTGCGCGCGACCTGGACGCCCGGCGAGGCCGCCGCCCTCCGACGCCTGTCGGACTTCCTCGACACCGCGCTCGCCAACTACCGCCAGGCGCGCGACCTTCCGGCCGTTCCCGCAACATCACGCCTCTCGCCACACCTTGCTTTCGGCGAGATCAGCCCGCGCCAGATCTGGCGCGCCGCCACGACACGCGGCATGTCGGCGGCAACCGAGAAGTTCCTGACCGAGCTGTGCTGGCGCGAGTTCTCGTACAACCTGCTCTTCCACCGCGGTGATCTCGGCCGGCGCAATTTCCGTCCGGAGTTCGATTCCTTCCCCTGGATCGACGAGGAGGGAGCACTCGAGGCGTGGCGGCGCGGCCGCACGGGATATCCGATCGTCGACGCGGGCCTGCGCGAACTGTGGACCACCGGCTGGATGCACAACCGCGTGCGCATGATCGTGGCCTCGTTCCTCACAAAGGACCTGCTGATCGACTGGCGCGCCGGCGAACGCTGGTTCTGGGACACGCTGGTCGATGCCGATCCCGCCAACAATGCCGTGGGATGGCAGTGGGTCGCCGGCAGCGGCGCCGATGCAGCCCCCTATTTCCGCATCTTCAATCCGGTGCTCCAGGGAGAGAAGTTCGATCCGCGCGGCGACTATGTGCGGCGCTGGCTTCCCGAACTCGGCGGCCTGCCTCCCGAACTCGTCCATCGGCCGTGGGAGGCCAGGACGCCGCTGCCGCCGGAGATCTATCCCGAGCGCATCGTCGAGCACACCACTGCGCGCGATCGCGCGCTCGTCGCCTTCCGCTCGCTCAAGAAATCGGCCTGAAGCGTTCCGAGGGTCAGCTGTCATGAAGATTGCCGTCATTGGCGCCGGCGTCGCGGGACTTGGCGCCGCCTGGTCGCTCAGCCGCCATCACGACGTCGTCGTCTACGAGCGCGAATCCCGCTTCGGCGGACACGCCTGTACCGTCGAGGTCGCCGGGCCGGGCGGCGCACAACCGGTCGACATGGGCTTCATCGTCTACAACGAGCGCAACTATCCCAATCTCGTGGCCTTGTTCGACCACCTCGGCGTGCCGACCGAGGAATCCGACATGTCGTTCGCCGTCAGCCTCGACAGCGGCCGCTACGAATACGCCAGCTCATATGCCGGCTATCTGGTCCAACGCCGCAACGCGGTGCGGCCGTCGTTCCTGCGCATGACGCGCGACATCCTGAGGTTCAATCGCCTGGCGCCGCAGCTCCTGAGCGCGGCGGAGGACCTGAATTTCACCATCGGCGACTTCATCGCCCGCGCCCGCCTCAGCAACGCCTTCCGCGACAACTACCTGGTGCCGATGGCCTCCTGCATCTGGTCGACGCCGCTCGGCCGCATGCTCGACTATCCCGCCCAGACCTTCGCCCGCTTCTTCCACAATCATGGCCTACTGACCGCGGGCACCCAGTTGCGCTGGCGGACCGTGAGCGGCGGCAGCCGCTCCTATGTCGAGCGCATCACCGGCCCCCTGCGCGCCCGCGCCCGCACGGCCACACCGGCCACCGCAATCCGTCGCGACGCGGCCGGCGTCGAGGTACGCGACAGGTCGGGCCAGTGGGATCGCTTCGACCAGGTCATCCTGGCCTGCCACGCCGACCAGGCGTTGGCGCTGCTGGACGACGCGAGCGCACGGGAACGCTCGTTGCTGGGCAGCTTTGCCTACTCGTCGAACGAGGTATGGCTGCATCGCGACGCCGGGCTGATGCCGCGCCGGCGCCGCGCATGGTCGAGCTGGAATTATGTTGCGGACCAGCGCCCCTCCGGCTCGACTGTCAGCGTTATCTATTGGATGAATCGCCTGCAGAATCTCGCCAGCGACAGTTCGCTCTTCGTCTCGGTCAATCCCGGCCGCGAGCCTGCCGGTGCGCTGCAGCAGGCCACCTTCGAGCATCCGATGTACGATTCGGCCGCCATCCGCGCCCAGCGCGACCTGCACGAGATCCAGGGCGTGCGGCGCACCTTCTTCTGCGGCAGCTACTGCGGCTACGGTTTCCATGAGGACGCGTTGTCGGCCGGGCTCGACGTGGCCGAGCAGCTCGGCGCGGCACGGCCTTGGCGTCGCCCGGCGGAGCACCGGCGCATCGGCGATCCGCCGCGGGTCGTGGCTCACCGACCCGCCGTCGGCCTGCCTCTGCCGGCCGCCGCGCGGCTGGCGACGGACACTCCATGAGCGACAGGCTCCATTCGATCGTCGACGCGGTGGTGGTCCACCGCCGCTCGCGCCCGCGCATCAACGCCTTCCGCCATCGCATCGCCTATCTCTGCCTCGACCTCGGCGCGCTGGATCGTGCCGCTGGCCGTTGGCTGAAGCTCGACCGCCCGGGCCTGGTGTCGTTCCGACGTGCCGATCACGGCGGTCGCGACGGCGGCGATCTCCGGACCTGGCTGCGCGCCATCCTCGCCGCACAGGGCCTCGACGAGACATGCGACGGCGAAATCGTCCTGATGACCATGCCGCGGCTCCTCAGCTACGTCTTCAACCCGGTGAGTTTCTGGTTCTGCCGCGACCGCAACGGCATGCTGCGTGCGGTGCTCTGCGAGGTCAACAATACCTTCGGCGAGACCCACTGCTACCTCGTCCACCACGACGACCGTCGCCCGCTCGCCCCCGACGCATGGCTCGACGGCCGCAAGGTGTTCCATGTCTCGCCGTTCCTGCCGGTGGAGGGCAGCTACCGTTTCCGCTTCCGGCTGGACGACGACCGCGTCCATGTCGATGTGAACTACCATGACGCCGGCGGATTGATGCTGGCCACGTCCGTTGGAGGCCGTCGGGAGCCGCTCGCCGACCGTACGGTACTGCGCCGTTTCCTCGGAAATCCCACAATGACCCTGGGCGTGGTCGCCCGAATTCATTGGCAGGCCTTGAAACTATGGCGAAAGCGGGCAAGATTTTACCCTAAACCCGCTCCGCCACCGGAGTTCGTGACCCGCTGAACGAATGACCATCGCTTCGCATTTCGTCCTGAAGGCTCTTACCCGCCTCACGTCCGGCCGGTTGACCCTGCGGCTGCCGGACGGGACGACCCAGGTATTCGGCGCTCCGAATGCCGGTCCGTCGGCCGAGATCGACGTGAGGGATTGGCGCTTCTTCCGAAGGGTGCTGCTCGACGGCGATATCGGTTTCGCCGAAGCTTACATGGATGGCTATTGCGATTCGCCCGACCTGCCCCGGCTGATCGCCCTACTCGCCACCAACGACAAGGCCCTTGGCCGCGTCGTACATTCCAACTTCCTGCACAACATCGCGCTCAAGCTGCTGCATTGGCGCCGGGGCAATTCGCGCGCCGGCTCGCAGCGCAACATCCATGCCCACTACGATCTCGGGAACAGCTTCTATCGTCTGTGGCTCGATCCGACGATGACCTATTCCTCGGCGCTCTTCGACGGTCAGAAGGGCAAGCCCCTCGAGGCGGCACAGGCCGACAAGTACGACCGCATCCTCACCCAGCTCGGCGCCAAGCAAGGCGACACCATCCTCGAAATCGGCTGCGGCTGGGGCGGCTTCGCCGAGACCGCGGCGCGCCGCGGCATGCGGGTCACCGCCGTCACGATCTCGAAGGAGCAGCTCGAATTCGCCCGCGAACGCCTCCAGAAAGCCGGGCTGGCCGACCGGGTCGACTTGCAGTTCCGCGACTACCGTGACATTGAGGGCAGCTACGACCATGTCGTGTCGATCGAGATGATCGAGGCCGTCGGCGAGCGTTACTGGCCGGAGTATTTCGCGACGCTGAAGCGGCATGTTTCACCGGGTGGATCGGCGATCGTGCAGGCGATCGTGATCGCCGACGAGCTCTTCGAGAACTACCGCAGCCGTCCGGACTTCATCCAAACCTACATTTTCCCCGGCGGCATGCTGCTTTCGCCCCAGCTCATCGCCGAACAATGCCGGCGGACGGGCCTCAAGATCGCCGAATTGTATAGTTTCGGCCTGGACTATGCGCATACTCTCGAAACTTGGCTCGGACGGTTCGACAGCGTTGCGGACCAGGTTGCCACCCTGGGCTTCGACGAGCGATTCCGCCGGATGTGGCGGTATTATCTGGCCTATTGTGCCGCAGGCTTCTCGACCCGGCGCACCGACGTTTTGCAGGCGCACTTCAAGAATATTTAGCTATAACTGCCGGCAACGATAAACGCCGCCCGCCAAGGTACGGCAACAGGAAGGCTCTACAGAGTGCTTGCAGGTCAGACCGGTAACGGCTCCGCCGCGCCCGTCAAAATTCCACTGCGCCGCCTGGTCGCCTACTCGACCCTGCAGTTGCCCCTGGCGATGACGGCGCTGCCCGTGGTGCTGAACGTCAGCAAATTCTACGGCGAGACGGTGCAGCTCTCGCTCTATTTCATGGGTCTGATCTTCATCTTCGCCAGGGTCGTCGACGCCGTGCAGGACCCGCTGATCGGCATGATCAGCGACCACTTCACCCGCCGCGGGCCACGCGGGCGCCTCACCTTCGTCGCGATGATGCTGCCAGTGCTGTGCGCTGGCTTCTACATGCTGTTCGTGCCGCCTGCCTTCGTCTTCGGCCACCAGGGCTATATCGCCACCTGGCTGATGGGGGCGCTGCTGCTGGTCCATATCGGTTACTCCGGCGTATCGATCAGCTACCACAGCCACGGCGCTGAGCTGTCGGACGACTACAACGAACGCACGCGCGTCACCGTGGCGCGCGAGGTCTTCGGCCTGCTGGGCATGACCTTCGCAGTGGTGACGCCGATCACGCTCACCAGCTATTTCGGCCAGACCGGCGGCTACGCCATCCTCGGTCTCGTCTTCATCCCGATCATTCTGGTGTTCTCGGCACCGACCCTGCTGTGGGCGGGCCCTTCGGTGCACCCGCCGGTCATCCACGCCGAGCGTAATGTCTTCATCACCTTCTTCGCGCCGCTGAAGAATCGCCTGTTCCGGCGCCTTATGCTGCTGTTCATCGTCAATGGCAGCGCACTTGGCGTCGCGGTCACGGTCATGCTGTTCTATGTCGAGCACGTCCTGATGGAGACAGAGAGGCAGGCGGGCATCATCCTGCTCGTCTACTTCATCTCCGGTGCGCTCAGTGTGCCGCTGTGGCTGATGCTGTCCAAGCACATGAGCAAGACCTCGGCCTGGTTCGTCGGCATCCTGCTGACGGCGGTCGCCATGTCGTGCGCGATGTTCATCGGACCCGGCGACTTCAAGCTGTTCGTGGCGATCTCGATCGTCACCGGCATCGGCCTCGGCGCCGACTACGGCCTGCCGCCGTCGATTCTGGCCGACGTGATCAACGCCCAGGAGGGCGGCGACAGCAAGGGCAAGACCGGCAGCTACTTCGGCTTGTGGGCGCTGGCCACCAAACTGGCGACGGCGATCGGCGCGGCGGGCTCGCTGCCCGTGGCGGCCTTCCTCGGCTTCAATCCGAGGAAACTCGAGTACGGAACGACCGCGCTGATCGTGGTCTACATCGTGCTGCCGGTGCTGGTTAAGATCTGCGCCGGGTTGATCATCTGGTTCGTGCGCATCGAACCTGATCGCGGCTCCGTCCGTCAGGAATTTCAGCGCCGCCGGTCTGCCGCGGCCTGAAGCGCGGCGGCGTCAATCTCCGTCCATGCCTGCTCGGCCGGCTCGCCGGAAGCGGCCCGCGCTCCCGCCGCG
>Ga0207707_10001479_pt1 | contig 21748 bp, 19 predicted proteins | sample KBSC83BmetaG_FD_184336 | JGI IMG/M metagenome (GOLD analysis project Ga0207707, IMG submission 184336) | Corn rhizosphere microbial communities from Kellogg Biological Station, Michigan, USA - KBS C8-3B metaG (SPAdes) (version 2) | ecosystem: Host-associated > Plants > Roots > Rhizosphere ...
TGCGCAAGCGCGCCTGAACCTGATAGCAAGAAGGCCCATGCAAGGCCTTCTGACCATGAGCCTCCGTTCGTTTGCGATGGCGTTAGCCATCGCGTTTTCCTTTCCGGCCTTCGCCCAGGCGCCCGATCTCAAGACGATCGCAAAGCAGTCGGGCACGCCCGATATCCCTGGCCTGAAGATGGTCTGGCTCTCGCCCTGGGGCGATGTCGCGAGCGCCCATCCCTGGAAGAACATCATCGTGCACCAGACCGAGGGGCCGGCGGGCTCGGCGCGCGGCGGCGCGCAAGAGCAGCACAGGAATCCGACGAGGCGCGGCGTCATGGTCTGGGTGGAGACCGACGGCACCGTCTATTGGGCGGTTGCGGACCATCTCGTTCCGACCCATACCGACGGCGCCGACCGCAACGACAACAAGTACATCGACAACGCCAGGACCTATCGCCAGGTGAACAAGGACACCTCGATCGGGGTCGAGTTCGCCGGCAACTACCCTGATGTCGTGCGGCCGGCGACGCAGGCGCAGATCGACGCGTGGAAGATCCTCGTGAAGGTTTTGCGTGCGCGCTACGACATTCCGCTCGACCGCGTCTATGCGCACAACTGGATCGACTTCAAGGACGGGCGCTATTGCGAAGGCTGCGCGCTCGCAACCCTGGCGCGGGAGTGGGGGGAGTGACTTCGCCCGCGTTCCCCGGATGCTGCGCAACATGAAATGTTGCGCTGCTGATCCGGGGCCCACCCGAGAAATGATGATCGGCCAAAACAAAAAAGCCGGCGTCTCCGCCGGCTTTCCTGTTTCAATCCGCCTATTCGTGTTGCGCCGGCTTCTCGGCCGGCGCGCGAGCTCAGAGTGCGGCCTCGAGCGTGGCCGCCTGCTGTTTCGCGATCGCGCCCTTGACCGCCGACTGCACCTTCTCGAAGGCGCGGACTTCGATCTGGCGTACGCGCTCGCGCGATACGTTGAACTCGGCCGCGAGGTCCTCGAGCGTCATCGGATCGTCGGCGAGACGACGCGCCTCGAAGATGCGGCGTTCCCTGGCGTTGAGCACGCCCATGGCGCCGTGCAGGGCGTCACGGCGATGATCGTATTCCTCGTGCTCGGCCATCAGGGCTTCCTGGTTGGGCGAGTTGTCGACCAGCCAGTCCTGCCATTCGCCGGCTTCGCCGTCGTCGCGGATCGGCGCGTTGAGCGAGGCATCGCCGCCGAGACGGCGGTTCATGTCGATCACGTCCTGATCCGTCACGCCGAGGCGCTTGGCAATGATCTTCACCTGGTCGGGGTGAAGATCGCCTTCGTCCAGCGCGTTGATCTTGCTCTTCGCCTTGCGCAGGTTGAAGAACAGCTTCTTCTGGTTCGCGGTGGTGCCCATCTTCACGAGCGACCAGGAACGCAGGATGTACTCTTGAATTGACGCCTTGATCCACCACATGGCGTAGGTGGCAAGACGGAAGCCTTTTTCAGGCTCGAAACGCTTCACCGCCTGCATCAGGCCGACATTGCCTTCCGAGACGACCTCGGAGATCGGCAGGCCGTAGCCGCGATAGCCCATGGCGATCTTGGCCACGAGCCGGAGATGGCTGGTGACGAGCCGCTGTGCCGCGTCGCGATCGTCATGCTCGCGCCAACGCTTGGCGAGCATGTATTCCTCCTGCGGTTCCAGCATCGGGAATTTGCGGATCTCGGCGAGGTATCTTGAAAGTCCCGATTCTCCATTGAGGATCGGCAGAGTAGCTGTACGGGCCATGTAGAGCGCCCTCCAGTTGGTTCAGGCCCCCGATAGCGGCGGGCCAGGCAGGCTGCCGCTTTGTTAAAGCCGGCCGGCTTGCGATGTTCCGCGTCGATGTGTTTGACGCAGGCGAAATATACACCAACCAGTGCACTTTTTGGAAGTTAACGTCCCGTCACCTTACCGTGTGGCTGCTATAACCGGCTGACATATCGTGCTTTTTCGAAAAGCCCTGCGTCATAGCGCCGCTTTCAGAACCCCTTCCAAGAGAAGCAAATCCTTCGGCAGCGGTGATTCCCAGCGTAGAATTTCCCCTGTCCGGGGGTGCTCTAATACCAGAAGCCAGGCATGCAGAGCCTGGCGGCCGAGCGCGGCCAGCGCCGCCTGGCTTTGGGAGCCTAAATGACCGGCCTTGGTCTTGAAATGGGGCCCATAAACTGAATCTCCCATCAGGGGATGGCCGATGTGGGCAAGGTGGACCCGGATCTGGTGGGTCCGGCCGGTCTCGAGCTGGCAGGCCAGCAGCGAGGCGACCGGCTTGCCGTCCTGACCGCTGAAGGTTTCTCTCACTTCATAATGCGTGAGGGCCTCGCGGCCTCCCTCGCGCACCGCCATCTTCTCGCGCGCATGCGGATGCCGATCGATAGGCGCATCGACCGTGCCGCGCGGCCGGCTCAGTGCGCCCCAGGCAAAGGCGAGATAGCCGCGCCGCATCACGCCGGTACGGCCGTGGTCGGCGAATTGCGCGGTGAGCGAAGCGTGCGCGCGGTCGTTCTTGGCCACGACCATCAGTCCGGTGGTGTCCTTGTCGAGCCGGTGCACGATGCCGGGGCGCTTCACGCCGCCAATGCCGGACAGGCTCGCGCCGCAATGGGCGATCAGCGCGTTGACCAGCGTGCCGCTCGCATGTCCCGCGGCCGGATGCACGACGAGGCCGGCCGGCTTGTCGATGACGATGATGTCCTCGTCCTCGTAGACGATATCGAGCGCGATATCCTCTCCTTGGGGGGAGGGATCGGCCGCTTCCGGCACGTCGATTATGATCGTATCGCCGGGTCCGACATGATAAGCGGGGTCGCGGACGGGGACGATTCCGGCCGGCTCTTTGTTGATTGAAGGGCCTTTCTCGATTGAAACCTGACCCGCCAGGATCAGCGCTTTCAGCCGCGAGCGCGACAGCTCGGCCAGATGCACGGACAGCACGCGGTCGAGCCGGGCCGAGCCTTCGTCGCCGGACACCGTGACCTGCAGCCTTTCGGCGCCATTTGATGACGCGCCTTGTGATGACGAGCCTTGTGATGACGAGCCTTGCATGAGCCAGACCGAGTTTCCCGAACAGACCCCCGAGCAGGCCGCGCTGTTCCAAAGGGTGCGGCGGATGATGCTGATCGCGAGCGTCACCACGGCGGTCGCGGTCGCGGCCGTCATGGTCGCCATCGGCTATCGCCTTTTCGCGGCGGAGGGAAGCGGAGCGGTCAACAACGTCACGGCCACACTGCCCAAGGGCGCCCGCATCTACGCCACCGCGGTCGCCGGCGACAAGCTCGTCCTGATGCTGGAGGTGAACGGGACCACCGAAATCCGCACCTTCGACGCGCAGACCCTGAAACCCGCCGGCACCCTGAAATTCGCGACGGAGCCGTAGGGCCGGGTCAAGGGCAGGGCCGTGACGGCTGTTAAACCTGTCACATTTTCGGCCCCGTTCTTCCTTGCGCGAACCGCCTTCACCGGCTATTTCGGTAGCCGCACACGCAAGCTCTGCTCCCTTCGTCTAGCGGTTAGGACGCGGCCCTCTCAAGGCTGAAACAGGGGTTCGATTCCCCTAGGGAGCGCCAAATTCAATGACTTAGATACCGCATAAAGAAGTCGTCGAATATCCGTTGAATGAGCCTCGGCGCACGTTGGCGAACTCCGCTTTGAAAACCTGTAGGCCCAATTGTGCGATTGACTGCCGATACGCTCGTGCAGCAAGTCGGGCGCAGCGGCCGATGCCGTCGGCAACAGGACGCTCGTACTCATGGAAGCATTCAAACCGGGTGACGTGATTGGCCTCAGGGCGGTCGGAGAGTGCCTGTACCAGTCAATTTTGGAACTTGGTGGCCGCGGGTGGGCGTTCCGATCTACAGCTAATCGATAGACATCAAAGAGGTACGCGATTTCGGCGGGCAGAGCTACCAACGATAATGCCAACATATGCCCTTCCAAGAGGCGATGCGCCCGGACTGACAGCAAATTACACAACGCTTACCAGTTGAGTGTTTCTTGCCGAACAAAGCGGCGGCAGTATCGTGGCGATGGATGCCGACGTTTCGGAGCGCAAGGCCACGGAGCCGAGCGAACCAGCAATTCAAGCCGTGCGCGCATTCTGCCCCGAACAAAAGTCCGACCTCGGGCTCCGGCCGAACCTCTTCACTGGCAGTCCGGCTGACGCGGTCACTCACGTGCGCGGAGGGTTACCACCGTGCGTGGTGCGACGGGTACGCGAGTATATCGATCACAACATCGATCAGCGGATCAGGGTAATTACCTTGGCGAAGCTGGCCAATCTTTCCGTCTGCTACTTTCTGCGCACTTTCAAGCAGTCGGTCGGGGTTACGCCGCGCGACTATCTGATACGACGGCGGGTCGAGCGCACCATGGAGCTGCTGTCGGGTACCGATATGGAAATCGCGCTTGCCGTTGGGTTTGCCGATCAAAGTCACTGCGCTCGCCGCTTTCGGCAGCATGTCGGCACGTCGCCGCGAGAATACCGGCGTTCCCTGAAGGGACATGGAGTTCGACCATCCGTCAGCGATGGGGCTGGACCAAAGCGGTCCTCGCCGCAGCTGACGATCCGGGGGACAGGCTCGCCAATGTACCTCGCGCGCCGCGCGTTGTTGCGCACTGACTCCGCAAGTTGCCGTTTCTGCATAGTCAAAAACCAAATTCCTTCGTAGCAAGGTCGCCGGAGCTTGGCAGGAGGCGGGTTTTCGCGGCCGCGAGAGCGAACAATCGTCCGCCGTGCCGTTGACCGCGGCCGCGGGGCTTGGCGCCAACATGACAGGAACGATATGCGGCGATCCGAATCGCGCGGGGAGTAATTGACGATGCAGTGGCTTGATGCCGTCAGCTCGCACTTACTAGCCATGCCGAACTTGGAAAAGTTTGGGATTATCATCGCAATTGTCGTCGGTGTTCCGGCCCTGGCGCGCTACCTCCGAATTCCGGAACTTATTGCGCTGCTGGTCTTCGGAGTTCTTTTGGGTCCGCATGTTCTGGGCATCTATGGGACGGACCACCCAATCGTGCAATTCCTCGCCGACCTCGGCAAACTGATGCTGATGTTTACGGCCGGGCTTGAGATCGATATCAACCTTTTCCGGCGGACGCAGACTCGTTCGATCACCTTCGGTGTTATCACAACGATACTGCCGCTTGTGCTCGGCACCGTGTATGGTCTTGCGTTCGGCTATTCGATGATTCAGTCCATCGTTATCGGCTCGCTGCTCGCTTCGCACACCCTGCTCAGTCTACCAATTGTCACGCGCCTTGGCGCCGTAGGGCTGGAGCCGGTTGTCGTCTCGATCGGTGCCACAGTCGTATCGGACACGCTGTCGCTGATCATCTTCGCGATCTGCGTTTCGACCTACACGACCGGCTTTTCGCTGTCCGGTCTTGCGGAGCAAATCGGTGAGGTCATCATTTTCGTGCCGCTTATCCTGATCGGAGTCAGCCGCGTGGGTGCCTGGATCCTGAGCAAGCTGAGCAGCAACGAAGAAGGCTATTTCGTCACCATGCTTGGCATCATGGTGGTGGCTGGCGTGCTCGCTGATGTCATCAATCTGCCAAGTATTGTCGGTGCGTTCCTGGCTGGGTTGTCGGTCAATGCCGCGGTCGGTGGCCACCGCGCGAAGGAAAAACTGGAATTCTTCGGAAAGGCCCTGTTCGTTCCGATCTTTTTCATTGTCACCGGTTTCCTGATTGCTCCTGTCGAATTTGCGCAGGCTCTCTTGGATAATTTCTGGCTTGTTGCGGGTATTGTTGCTTCTCTCATTGTCGGAAAGGGAGTCGCCGCAGCCATCGCGGGTCGCGCCTTCGGCTATTCGCCTCAGGCTAGGCTAGAGATGTGGGCGCTGACGTTGCCGCAGGTTGCGGCTACGCTCGCCGCCACGTTGGTCGGCTATGACACCCTCAATGAGGCGGGGGTACGGTTGCTGGACGAGAAGATGCTCAATGCAGTGCTGGTGCTGCTGGTCGTTACCTCGATTCTTGGACCACTCATGACAGAGTTGTTCACGCCCCGAATGATCAAACCGGAGGCACACGCAAAGGCTGCGGTGGCCTAAGGCGGGGTGCCGACCTTGGAAACGTATTGTGGCGCCCCCTAGACGTGGCCGAAGTTGGAAGGATAGCAACCCGGTTTGACCGCCAGGAAATGCACGTCTCTTATTGGCCTTGGCGGACATTGCATCCGACTTCGCCGATGTCCGTTCTTGGGGGTAGAGCCGACTTCGTTTAGTCGCCCGCCGATGTCGCCTTCTGACCCAAAGCGGACCCTGGGATTGTCATCATGCAAACGCCTCGAACGGCATCTCAGTTCACCGAGACAAGCTTTAGTCCAATCACGCCTGCCACGATCAAAACAATGCAAAGCAGCCGCGCCGGCGACGCGGAGTCGCCGAGTACTGCGATACCCAGAATGGCGGTGCCCGCTGCGCCGATACCGGTCCAGATCGCGTACCCCGTTCCTACCGGAAGCGTCCGCAGTGCGAGCGAGAGGAGAAAGACACTCGACAAGCCGGTAGCAGCGGTAAACAGCCCTGGTATCAGCCGCGTAAACCCTGCAGACCACTTCATGCCGAACGCAAATCCGATTTCGAGAAAGCCGGCGGAGGCCAGCATTATCCATGCCATGTGCGTAAATCCGTTCACGCGTCGTCGGCGCTACGGCCGGACGTCGTAGGGTGCGCGCACGGACGAATTTCCATGCGCGAAATGTTGGGTACCTCAAGCCTTGCTGGCGGCAGCGGGAATCGAACGAAACGAAATTCCCAATCGGTTGAACGCGCTCATCAAGCCAATGGCATAGGTGAGGTCAGCGAGCTCCTTGTCGTTGAATTCGCTGGCCGCGGCCTCATAATCGGCATCGGGAACGCCGGTATCGGCCACTCGCGTCACGGTTTCCGTCCACGCCAGCGCAGCGCGTTCGCGCTCGCTGAAGACTTGCCCCGCGTCGCGCCACACCGCCACCAGTACGAGGTTGTCGACGGCGACGCCGGACTTGAGCAGGTCGCGGGAGTGCGTATCGATACAGTAGGCACAGCCGTTGATCTGCGAAACCCGCAGATACACGAGATCGACGAGTTGCTTTGGGAGGCCGCTCTTTTGAAGATAGACGTAGACACTCCCGAAAGCCTTGAAGCCATCCGGGGAAGCCTTGGCGTAATCAATGCGCTTGTTCATGATTGAATCCTCATCTGGTTGAAGGATTCCATCGTCTCGTATCTTGGCCTATTCAAGAAGGTCCATGATTGGCTCTAGTAGATGGGCCATGATGTTCTGGCACCAGCTCCCACACCAGCCGTCACAACAATCTCAAAATGCGCCGTCCGAAATTGTCGGCCGTGCGCCGAGTGTCAATATTCGTGAAATTCAAAAGAAGGGCCGAAGCTCCATCGTCCCGCGTTGTCCAATTCGTGAGTGCTTCCGCGTACAAATTCTGTTCTCGCATGCTTGCGACGAGCCGACGGTCTGAACGGTTGCCTCGCAGACGCAAGATCAGGTGCATGCCCCCCGGCTGTGAATCTATTCGCGCATGTTTTCCCAGCACACTCTCCAGGCCCGCTGCTGTCGCCTCACGGCGCTCGGCATAGAGTTTCCTCATCCGTTGAATATGGCGCGCGAAATGTCCTTCAGCCATGAACGCAGTGACGATAGTTTGCGTGATCCCGGGACAACCCGCTGAAAGGCTTTCCGCGACCTGTTCAAACCGCTCGACCTGTAGTTCCGGCACGACGAGATAGGCAAGCCGCATGCCTGGAAAGAGCACCTTGCTGAACGTGCCTGCATAGAGCACCCGCCCATCACGATCCAGGCTCTTCAACGCAGGGAGCGGGCGGCTGACATAACGGTATTCGCCATCGTAGTCGTCTTCAATGATCCATGCCTTGTTTCGTGCAGCCCAGTCCAACAGCGCGAGGCGCCTGGGCAACGACAAGGACATGCAAAGCGGGCTTTGATGTGCAGGTGTGACCACCGCTGCGTGCGCCCTCGGCGCCAGCTTGACGGCATCGGAAACAACCATGCCCTCCCCGTCGACCGGCACGGAGACGCCTTCGATGTGCATATGGTTGAAAATTTCCCGCGTGGGCGGGTAGCCGGGATCTTCGAGCCAGACGCGATCACCCGGCTTCAGGAGGGCATAACCGATCAGCTCAACTGTTTGACGATATCCCGAGGTGACGAACACCTGCGATGGCCCGCAGCTGATCCCCCGCGAAACCTGGAGGTACCTCGCGATTTCCGCACGCAGCAGAGGCAAGCCGTACACGGAAGGATGGATCATGTCAGATGGCTGCATGGCGCGTACACTGCGCGCGCCGAGGCGTGCCCAGATCTTGCGGGGAAACGCATCCAGGGCTGGCAAGCCCATCTGGAACGGCAGGATGGAATCCGGACGGAAACTGACAGCGTCGATGTCGGGGATTTCCGGCAAAAGCAGCGGGCTCGCAATAGGCGTCCGCGGCTTGAGGTCCGGGCTCACAATGGTCCCCGCCTGACCGCGCGCCTCGATATACCCCTCGGCGGCGAGCAGGGAATACGCCGTTTCGATAGTACCTCTGGCCAGCCCCAACTCCTTGGTCAGCGCCCGTGCCGAGGGAATGCGGTCCCCGGGCTTCAACATTCCGCTGGCGATGGCGTCGCGAACCCTGTCGTAGATCTGCCGGTAGAAAGGTGCGGCCGCCGTCGGATCAAGCGGCGTGAGTTTTTCGGGCTTCGCGGCAGGCATGGCCTGATCCGATCTGTGGATGAACGAAAACCCACTATGCCACAACGGCCCAGATCGGTCGCCACTTCTCGCAGGCCGCGGCGGGCTAGCGCATCGCGCGGTAAATCATGTACCAGTCACAAAGCTCATTCATGGTCCTTGGATGCAGGCCGCGATTGCTTATCGTCGAGTCAGAGTTCAGACGACAGCGATGGAAAGCCGATCATGAAAATACTGCATTTGATTTGCAGCCCCCGCGGGCAGGCGTCGGAGAGCTACAGGCTGTCTCAAACAATCGTCGGCCATCTGCTGAATAGCGAGCCCACGGCAACGGTCGTCACTCGACCGATAGGCGGCGCCCTCGTCGATCTTGATAAAAATTACGCAACGGCTCTTGGCGCAACGGAGCGGTCGTTCGCGGAACTGTTTCCCGAAGGCTCCATGTCCCGGTCCGAAGAACTGATCCAGGAGCTGGAGAGCGCCGACTTCGTGGTCATCGCAACGCCAATGCATAACTCCACCGTGCCTGCCGCGCTCAAGATGTGGATAGATCACGTCGTTCGAGTTCGTCGAACGTTCCACGTGACTGCCGAAGGAAAAGCTGGTGCGCAGCGCGACCGTCCGGTTTTTGTCGCAGTGTCATCGGGCGGAAGATTCTCCGGCGAGCGCACGCATCAGCCCGATTTTCTCACGCCATATCTCAAAGCTATCCTGGGTTCCATTGGGCTGCATGATCTGACGTTCTTCTCCGTTGAAGGGTCGGCCCTCGGTCCTGATGCATTGGTCGAAGCCCGAACCAAGACCGATCAAGAAATGCAGAGGTTCTTCCTCCGTTTCATGCGCAATTCAACGGCGTTGTTTCAGCGAGCTGTATGAGCGGCCAACGGTCCCCGGGGACCCAATCCCTATTCTAGGAGAACAAGCATGACCATCGTCAAAGCCGCCGCCGTACAGATCAGTCCCGTGCTCTACAGCCGGGAAGGTACGGTGCAAAAAGTAATTCAGAAAATCGCGGAACTCGCCAAGCTGGGGGTTCAGTTCGCCACGTTCCCGGAAACAGTTGTGCCGTACTATCCCTATTTCTCATTCGTGCAGACTCCTTTCGAGCTCCGAACCGGCAAGGAGCACCTAAGGCTGCTCGATCAGGCCGTAACGGTACCGTCAGCCACCACGGCCGCCATCGGCGAAGCTGCGAGGCTGGCCAGGATGGTGGTGTCGATAGGCGTCAACGAACGCGACGGCGGCACGCTCTATAACACGCAATTGTTGTTCGACGCAGACGGCACCTTGATCCAGCGTAGTCGCAAGATCAGTCCCACTTTTCATGAGCGCATGATTTGGGGCCAGGGCGATGGCTCCGGGCTGCGCGCAGTGGATAGTGCGGTCGGCCGTATCGGCCAATTGGCATGCTGGGAGCACTACAATCCGCTGGCGCGCTACGCCCTGATGGCTGACGGCGAGCAAATCCATTCTGCGATGTATCCGGGTTCATTCGCGGGTGATCGATTTGCCGAGCAGACACAAGTCAATATCCGTCAGCACGCCCTTGAAGCGGGCTGTTTCGTCGTTGACGCAACAGCGTGGCTGGATGGCGAACAGCAGGCACAGATCATGAAGGACACCGGCTGCACCATTGGACCAATCTCTGGCGGCTGCTTCACCGCGATCGTCTCGCCGGAGGGTGAATTGATCGGTGAAGCCTTGCGTTTTGGTCAAGGCGAGGTGATTGCCGATCTCGATTTCGCGTTGATCGATCGACGCAAGCAGCGGTACCCCTACCTCGCCGACCATGGCTGATCCAATTGATGAAGATAACGTCAGGGCGGCATAGGGCGGGACGCAATTGCGCGAGGTGTATTCTTTGACCTCCCGAGCCCCAAACCATTTGTGACGACATCGAATGACGGACTTTCCACGCTCAATTCGGTCACGGATACGTCCGTTCCTCACCTGCAGCGGATCTTCCTGCCGAAGGTCGCCAGGTCCGCTGATGACCCATTTCGGACATCAGCGTCGGTGCGCGAGCCACCGGGCTCTGCCTGTTCGCCATTCCGCCAGGATGAGGGGCTTACGGCCGCAGGCGTCACAGTCAGTTCGTTATATAGGACCTAGCCTCGGCCAGTTCGGGGCGCGCCGGACCGACGGGTTTACTTAGCGCCACAAGCTTCCGATAGGCGAGTTGAGCGGTCACGGAATCACCCATCTGTTTCGCGGCGCGGGCCTCGCCGAGAAGGCTGCGGAAACGATTGGGATCGCTACTCAGCATGGCCTGGTACTCGATCAGGGCCGCTGCCGGCTGGTTGAGTTCGAGCAACAGATCGGCCAATAGCTCGCGCGCTGGCAGCACCGAGGACGGGGTGGCCGGGTGCTTGTCCATCGTGGCTTCCAGATCGACCGCGGCCCGCACCAACGCGACGGCCGTTTTGTCGTCGCCTCGGACGTGGGCCAGGATGCCGGCGGCTGCCAAACGTTGGACCTCAACTTGGTTGGCCCAATAGGTGTCGCTGCCCTTCAGCTTGTCTTCAAGCGATTGTAGACGGCCGATCTCCGACTCGGCGCCGGCGGTGTTCCCGGTCCGCGCGTCGCCCAACGCGCGGGCATAGGCGATCATCGCTTCTGCCCAGGGGAAGCGCTCAAGCGGGAAGCCGATCGCCGGCTCGCTCAGGGCGGCGGCGGCCGCCCAGTCGCGGCGCTCGAGCGCATAACGAACCGGGATCGCGGCGACAGCGTAAGCCGCGGCCAGATTGGCACTCTCGCTCTGGCGAAAGCCGATAAGTTCGTCGACCACCTCTTTGGCCGGGCCATCCTGCGCGGTCTGCAGATAGGCGTATTCGAGATAGTCCATCGTGTGGAGGGTTTCCTGGTCATAGCTCCCCGGCCCCCGGCTCTTAAGCACATAATTAAGGGCGGCCGTGTGAGCGGCGCGGTTTGAGTCAATCGATTGCTGCCACATGCCAAGCCGCGTGAAGATGTGCGACGGCATGTGCAGCGCGTGTGGCACGTCGGGCGCGACCTTGGCATAGCAGATCGCAGCGTCCAGCCCCGCCGCGGCGAATTGTGGCGAGTCATCGCTGTGGATCAGGTAATGTACGACGCCGGGGTGGTTCGGTTCCTCCTTCCAGATTTTGTTGAGGATCTCGGCCGCCTTTTTTTGGTTGGCAAAGGTCTTGTCGGTCTTGAGCGCGCTGGCGTTCAGCGCCAAGGCATAGAAAACCGCGGCTTCGCGGTCGTCCGGGTAGCGCTCAGACACCTGCTGCATCGCCTTTTCGTAGGCAACCGCACGAGTCTGATGGTCGAGCTTGTCATTGTCGCGATAGAAGGCGGCGATCGCTGCGATGTAATCCGCCTCGCGCGGCGTCTTGGTCGGGGCCGCCGTCGCCTTGGCGATTGCCTCGGAGCCGGCCTTGAGCGCGGCCGCCGACGGGGGGTACCACAGCGGGTACCAATGACTCATCGCGATGCCCCAATAGGCCATCGCGCAGCCCGGCTCGGACGCGGCGATCGCTGTGAACTCCTTTAACGCCTCGGGATACCAGAACGAATGCAGCGTCCAGGCTGCGTGCTTGAATGCTTGTTGTGACGTCGGCCCGCAGGAGATCGCGAAATCGACGTCCTCGATGACCTTGGGCGCGGTCTCCGCCGGTGCTCCCTGGAACTGCAGCGCCAGCAGAGATGTAGCAACGAAACCTGTTGAAATTCGATGATAAGCCATGACGGTACCCTCGCGTCTGCTTGGGCCTGCTCCACGGGTCGAGCGGGCCGGTATGTGTGACCTAGCTGACACTCGATTATCAATATTGATCATATCATAGCTTGCGGAAGGGAGCTCCATCATAATGGGCGCGAGGGACGCTGCATTTGCCGGGATAGCTCCGTTTCACCACCTCGGTCTAGTTGCATCATGGACCGCTCTCGCTATCGGCGCGCGATCCGACGTCAGGCCAATGTTGCAGAGCATGAGTCCGTTATTGGCCCGTTGCTGACCTCGGTCGTAAACGTCGCGATGCCTGCTCTCGGCGTAGGAGCGGACCAAGGTCCGACAGATATGGACTTCGGCTCCTGACCCGAAGCCGACCTAGAAGGCGCTACCCCAGACGGGCGATATCGACTAGGATCATGGTGAGGTAGGCGGAGCGGGGGCGCCACCATGGATGTCGGAGATTGGTTGCGGAAGCTTGGTCTCGAACAATATGAGGCGGCATTCCGCGAGAATAAGATCGACGACACGGTCCTGCCGAGTTTGACGCCGGAGGACTTGAAGGACCTTGGCGTCGGATTCGTCGGGGATCGCCGCAAGCTGCTCAATGCCATCGCCGCCTTGCGCGCTGAAGCGAGTGCACCGACGCCACTGTCTAACGCTGCTCTGGCAACCGACGAAGCCGCCAAGAATACCGCCGAGCGCCGCCAGATTACAGTGATGTTCTCGGACTTGGTCGGCTCAACGTCGCTCTCCGCACGGCTGGATCCGGAGGACCTACGGGAGATCATTTCGGCGTACCAGGCGTCCGTCGCCGCTACCGTCGGCCGCTTCGGCGGTTTCGTCGCGAAATACATGGGCGACGGCGTGCTCGTTTACTTTGGCTACCCACAGGCGCACGAGGACGATGCTGAGCGAGCCGTGCGAGCAGCACTGGAAGCGATTGCTGTCGTTGGCGCACTGAAATTCCCTGTTCGCCTACAAACACGCATCGGTATCGCAACTGGATTGGTCGTAGTGGGGGATCTTGTCGGTTCGGGAGAGGCCCAGGAGCGCGGCATCGTCGGCGAAACACCCAATATCGCCGCACGTCTGCAAGGCGTGGCCGAGCCGAACGCCGTTGTCATTGCCGAGAGCACGCGAAGGCTCCTAGGCGAGCTGTTTGAATTGCAGGACCTTGGACCGCAAGAGCTGAAAGGCATTCCGGCCCCGATCGGAGCTTGGGTAGCGCTGCGAGCTTCGGCGGCCGAGGGCCGTTTCGAGGCGTTACGCGCTGGTCGTCTGACTGAACTCGTCGGGCGCGAAGAAGAACTCGAATTGTTACTGCGGCGCTGGTCCGGTGCAAAGTCCAGTGAAGGACAGGTCGTGCTTCTCTCAGGCGAGGCCGGTATCGGCAAATCGCGGCTCACAGCGGCGTTCATGGAAAGCCTCGCCAACGAACCCCACACACGTTTACGTTTTTTCTGTTCGCCCCAGCACACCGACAGCGCGCTCTATCCGATTATCGCTCAAATGGAACGCGCTGCTAGACTGACGCGCGATGAAGAGCTGCAAGCGAAGCTCGACAAACTCGATGGTGTGCTTGCGCAGACATCGACCCCAGCCCAGGACGCCGCGCTCTTTGCGGAGATGCTGTCGCTGCCGAATGATGGACGCTATCCCCCGATTGATTTTACCCCGCAGCAGCGCAGGCAAAAGACATTAGAGGCGCTGGTTGCTCAAATTGAGGTTCTGACGCACTCCAGCCCCGTGCTGATGATCTTCGAGGATGTCCATTGGATCGACCCTACAAGCCTGGAAGTTGTCGGTCGGGTATTGCACCGGATAGCCACCCTTCGTGTACTGCTGATCGTGACGTTCCGGTCGGAGTTCGAGCCTCCCTGGATTGGATGTCATCATGTTACGCATCTCACAATCAATCGGCTGGGTCAGCGCGAAGTTGATGCGATCATCGACCAAGTTGTCGGCAACGAATTACTGCCGACGAACATCCGGCAGGACATCATTGAGCGCACCGACGGCATACCCCTGTTCGTAGAGGAGATGACGACCGCAGTTCTGGAAGCGGCCAACCGGGAAGCAGGGGAATACACAGTTGCGGCGGTGCCATCTCCAAGACTGACGGTCCCGGCGAGCTTGCACGCATCGCTGATGGCGCGGCTCGACCGACTTGGCCCCGCCAAAGGGGTAGCCCAGATCGGAGCGGCGATCGGGCGGGAGTTTTCGCACGCCCTGCTGGCTGCGGTGGTCCGTACGACGGAGACAGAGTTGGGATCGGCGCTCGTCCGCCTCATTCAAGCTGGTTTGTTGTTCCGGCAGGGCTCGCCTCCGCTTGCGACATACCTGTTCAAGCATGCCCTCGTGCAGGATGTCGCGTATGGGACGTTATTACGTACCTCGCGGCAGCAGCTGCATGGGCGGATCGCGAACACCCTCGAAAGAGAGTTTCCCGAGTTGATTGAGGTGCAGCCGGAGCTTCTCGCCAGGCATTGCGCGGAAGCTGGATTTAACGAGCAAGCGATACGATATTGGCGTGCGGCAGGAGAGAAAGCAGTTCGGCGGGCAAGCAATCGCGAAGCGATCAGGCATTTCCGCCAGGCTCTAGCTCTAATCAAAAGGCGAACTTCCGAGATTGACCGTTCGGATGCTGAGCTTGCAATTCTATCTCAGCTTGGTCCAGCGCTGATGAGTGTTTATGGCTGGTCGGCTCCAGAGGTTGGCGTTGCCTTCGAACGCGCCGAACATTTAGCACGAGAACTTCAAAGCTCGATCGATCTGGCACCGCCCTTAGCCGGATTGTGGCTGTTTCATACCGCTCGCGGTCAGTTCTTCCGGGCGGAGGAGATCACAAAAGAGCTGTTTCATATCGCGCATACTGTTCACGATCCAGACATCAAGCTCCAAGCACATCACTGTGCTTGGCCAATTTGCTGGTTCCGTGGCGCGCTCTCAGAAGCGAATGCGCATGCCGACGCTGGAATGGCCCTCTACGACGAGGGTCGACATGCTAAACACCGATACCTGTATCTCGGGCACGATCCGGCTGTCTGTGCTCTGTCGATCAAGTCAGTCTTGCAATGGCTCCTCGGTCATCCAATACAAGGGGTACAGTCGGAACGCGACGCAATTGACCTGGCGCGGCGTTTGAAACATGCGCCGTCACTAGCTCATGCGTTATGGTTTGTTTGCCAAGCTCAGGTTGCTCGCGGTGATGCTCCGGCCGTGGTAAACACGGCCAGCGAGTTGCTGACGTTATCTGACGAACATGGTTTGCCGCAAACGCGCGCCACTGCCTTGGCTTACCTTGGATGGGCTATCGTCCAAACCGCCGACGTCAGTCGCGGCATCCCGCTTCTTGAGGAAGGCTTCGCGACGTATAGTCGGCTCGGCGTGCGAAACAATCTATGCCTGATCATCTGCCTGGCGGCGGAAACCTACTTGGCGGCGGGTCAATACAGAAGAGGCTTGGAACAGACTGAGTTGGCGATTGCCGCATCTTCGGAGATTGGAGACCGCTGGTGTTTGCCTCGAATTCACATGATCCGCGGGCGGCTGCTTCAGAAGTTGCGGGAAATTGATGCCGCCGAGGCTGACCTGAGAATGGCAATCGACATTGCCGCCGCGCAATCCGCGAAAGGCGCGCAATTGCAGGGCGCCAATTTGCTGGGGCGGCTTTGGCGCGATCAAGGAAAGCCGCAACAAGCTCGCGAACTGCTTGCGCCGGTTTACGGCTGGTTCACTGAGGGCTTTGACACGTCGGACCTGAAGCAGGCTAAGGCCCTACTCGACGAGCTAGCGGCATAATCACGCAACATGTCGGCTCGTGGGCCCGTAGCGCCCAAAGGCCCACTTCTGAAAGATCAGCGGACCACGGGTAGGCAGGCTGCCACGGTCAGCTTGTGACCGTGGCTGTGTGAAAACGTTGCGCCCTCGTTATGATTCTCCGGTGATTCTGGGAGGGTTTCGCTTCGTTGAGCAGGCAGATCGTGGGTAATGGACGCTCTTGCCCGAATGCCTCGACGATTTCATCGACGAGAGCAATCCGGTCCGCGCGATCGATGCGCTCGATCTGGCGGAGATGAGTTTTGAAGGGGTAGAGCCGGCAGCGACGGGCCGGCCGTCGTATCATCCGTCGGTGTTACGGCTATTTGAACCGGGTGCAGTCGAGCCGGCGGCTCGAACGTGAAGCCGGCCGCAATGTCGAGGTGATGTGGTTGCTGGGTCGGCTCGCTCCTGATCACAAGACGATCGCGGACTTCCGCAAGGACAACGGTCTGGCACTGCGCAGGGTCTGTGCACGCTTCGTCGAACTCTGCTGCGAGATGGGGCTTTTTGCGACTGCGAGCGTCGCCGTCGATGGCAGCAAGTTCAAAGCCGTGAACAATCGGGACAGGAACTTCACCAGGGCGAAGGTGCAACGGCGGCGCGCTCAGCTGGACGAGAGCGTCGCTCGTTACCTGAGCCAGCTTGACACGGCCGACCGGCAGGAGCCGACGGAAGCGTTGGCCACCAAGGTAACAAAGCTCAAAGAGAAGCTGGCGAAGCTGAAGGAGGAGATGGGTAAGCTGGTTGTCTACGAGAAGCAGACGCTTGCGTCGCCTGATCAGCAAATCTCCCTGACCGATCCCGACAGCCGTTCGATGGCGACGAGTGGGCGCGGCTCCGGCGTGGTCGGCTACAATGTGCAGGTCGCCGTGGATACCGAGCAGCATCTGATCGTGACGCATGAGGTCACGAACAGCGGCTCAGACCGGGCGCAACTCGCCAATATGGCCAAGCAGGCGAAAGCAGTGCTCGGAACCCGGACGCTCGAGGCCGTGGCTGATCGCGGCTACTTCAGCGGCCCGGAGATTCTCGCCTGCCACGAGGCCGGCATCATCGTAACATCGCCCAAACCCCAGACGTCGAGCGCCAAGGCGGACGGGCGCTTTGGCAAGCAGGACTTTGTCTATTTGCCGGAGGAAGACGCGTATCGTTGCCCGGCCGAAGAGCAACTGCCATATCGCTTCACGAGCCAGGAGGACGGCAAACTGATAAGACGCTACTGGACTACGGCCTGTCAAAATTGTTCGATCAAATCCCAGTGCACGACGGGGCCTGAGCGGAGGATTCCGCGGTGGGAGCATGAGCATCTGCTCGCATGGGGGCGACGCACTTCCTCACTAAAACGCTTCCAAAGGTAGCCGCCGAGATGGCTCTATCGGTTTTGGCCTATAATCTGACCCGGGTCATGAACATCATCGGGGTCAGGCCGTTGATCGCTGCGATCGCTGGCTGAAACACCGCCGGGCTCTGGCTACCCGGCGACATCCCAAGGCCGTTTTAACACGACCAAGACCCGAAGCGGACAAGTTGCTCGTCCGACTAACGATGTCCGAGCTGCGCCACGACCGCATACCACAAGGCCATAGCTTCGGCCGATTTGGGGTCCCCGATTGGCAACTTACGAACCGCCGTCTGTACCATGACCAGTTTCGACTCGGGATCGACGAAGAGACCTTGTCCGTGAATGCCCAACAGAAGAAACATTCGCCGCTCGCCCGGCAATAACCAGGCCTGATAGCCGTAGCCCCAGGACTGGGCAACCGTGCTACGTAGGTAACTGTCCGGTGGTACCGATGTCGCATCGATAAGCCACTGCCGCGGAACCATCTGCTGGCCGTTCCAGGCACCGTCATTTGCCAACATCAATCCCAAGCGTGCCCAGTCGCGTAGCGTGGCGATGAAGCAGCAGTAAGCCACCTCCTGCCCCGTCGAATCGATAGCCCAGGCGGCGTCGGACTCGGCACCAAGCTTTTGCCAGATGCGTGTCGCCAAATAATCGGCAAGCGGCATGCGCACCGCGCGGCTGACGACGAGGCCGAGCACCTCTGTCTCTGAACTGGCGTAAGCAAAGTGTGTGTCCGGTGGCGCGTCACGGGTGCCGAATTGGCGAAGCGCCGCGATTGCGCCAACCGCATCTTTCCCCAGCAAGGCCATATGCAACTTGAAAATATCCTCGTCTGGCTGATAGGTCCTTTCGAGAAAAGCAATGCCTGACGACATGTGAAGAAAGGCGCGCAACGGGGTAGCGCCGTATGCTGTACCCTCCAATTCGGGAACGTAGATTGCTGCTGTGTCGTCGATCGAGCGAATTGCACCTTCAGAGATCGCGATGCCGACCAGCAATCCCACGATCGTCTTGGCCATCGAGTTAGAGAGCAACCGATCCTGATCGCTGCGAGCATAGCGATAGTGCTCAAACAGGATCGTGTCACCGCGCGCGATCAGCAGTCCGGTTAGCGGGTGCGCATCGAGGTAGTCGCCGATCGCCTTCTGCCGGCCGTCATAATGGTAGACTGGAACGATCTCCTCGGCCGCGCGCCTCAAAGCGGAAGGTACCGCTGGCTTTTGAATGGTCCGCATTACGTGCAGTTTGTCAAAATGACTGTGGGTACCAACCAGAAAATCCTGCCGGGACCCCGGTGGGTATTCGAAAGGGGGAACTGGATATCCTTTGGAGGTCCCATATGCCTCCGCCTCAGGACCGGTATCCGAGAACACCGGACCTGCTCCTGCGAAAACAACGTCTTCGAGGACGAGCATCGAAGCGAATGCGAGCAGAAGGAGACGGACCATGGTGCCCCACGCGCAAAGAGGCAATATCCTTGGGCACAACTTACCACGAGTTAGGGCCAGTGTCCTGCTCCAGGACGTTTTTCGCAAACAGGTTGCCAACCGTGCCTCCCTAAACATGTTCGGAGTTGGCCCAAAGCTGACTTGCGGACGGCTTGGCGGAATGTCCGGTTTCGGGGGTTGAGCGGACCATGCCCGGGCCGTTGGCGGCCCGAGTTGCGAGTCCAAACAGCGCGTTGGTCCGCCCCCCTACTTTTAGATGTCAACTTGTTCAGCAATTGCGAGCGCGTCGTCGACCTCAATTCCCAGATATCGAACGGTGCTCTCGATCTTCGTGTGGCCCAATAAGAGCTGCACGGCTCGCAAGTTGCCTGTGTGGCGATAAATGAGGATCGCTTTTGTTCGGCGCAGTGAATGCGTCCCGAATAGGTGCGGAGCCAGTCCCACGCTGGCGAGCCAATTGGACAACAGCCGCGCGTACTGCCGAGTGGTCAGGCTGCAGTTTGGTCTCCGCCGTCCGGCGAATAAATATTCGCCCGACTTCTTGCCGGCCGCCTTCAGATAGTCGTCGACGGCTTGGCGTGTTGACTCGGTCAGTTCGAACTTGACAGGCCGACCCGTCTTCCTTTGCCGGACGTTTGCGCGATCGGCAGCATGACCGTTTGGGGCAATGTCGTCGACCTTCAGCGCTACAATATCGCAGCCACGAAGTTTGCTATCGATGGCCACATTGAACAGGGCCAGGTCACGGAGCCGACCTTCGACTTGGAGCTTTGTTCGGATCGACCAGACGTGCTTGGGACGAAGTGGCGGCTTTGCACCGACGATCTTTCCCTTGTTCCACGGCACGTTCTTTGAGGCGCTTTCGATCGTAGCTAAGACTTCAGTCATGACGACCTCCCGTTAATGAGGTCTGTCATTTTCAGGGCGGCTGCCTCAAATGACCTCGGCTTTCAGACGATCGGAGGGTCCAATGCGACGAGACCGGTCAGCAGCGCCTTTTGACCCTTAGCCGGCACAGTTAGATTCGCCAATGTCGGCTATGGGCCACAAGTGAACAAACATATTGGATCAACTCTTCAAACCATCTCTTCGCCATCGGCTCTTACTCAAATTCCCGCCCGCTGCGGGAATGGATGCGATGACGAAAGCAGCAGGCGCGCCTTGAAACGACGATGACGGCTCTGGGTCAGGACAGGTACTCCTTCCTTGAGAGGATGACGGTCGATGCACCTTCTTCTACCTACCCCGATGGAACCAACGGTCGGAGGAGCTCTTGACGCTCCTTGGAATGTGATCCCGCAGACCAGTTCAGCCCGAAGAGGGATATCGGAGGCAAACGTGAACGTCGGCGGAGCGAACAAACTGAGATACGACCTCTTTCTGGAAGATCTGGTGGCGCTTTCCAGCTTTCATCTTCTTTCGTCCGGACTTTTTGCGAGGAGGGTGCGGCGAGCGCGGCTGTGGATTCTCGGTCTCGGAACCATTCCCTTGGTAGTGGGGGGCTTTTTCGTGATCCAATATCAAAGCTTGATCGCGGGACTGGCCGCTGCATGCTATTTGCCCCTTGTCGCATTCGATTTCCTGAGATTCGAGAAACGTTACAGGCGTATTTACAAGCGGCTATATGAAAAGCGAATTCGCGCGATCTTGAGCGAACGCTATGCCAAGGATGGCAGGGGTCTCGGCGAGCACACGGTTGAAATCGAAGGTGATTGGATCGTGAGTCGCTCACAGCTTAGCGAAGGACGTTGTCTGGTTGCAGAAACCGAACTCAAGGAGTGTGGAGAGCACAGTTTCGTTTTCCTGGGCGCGAACGCCTTCTGCATCCTTTCAAGGAAACAGATCGTGGCTGGAAATCTCGAAGTTTTTCTGAATGAACTCAAGAGCCGAACGCGACTGGCGTCCTCCGCTCTGCCTTCGAAAGGGGACATCGAGGCGGCACATGTAAATATCCGCTAAGGGCAGATAGTGTTGCAAAAGTCGAAACGCGCATAATGGCAAGGAGAACCGCATGATCAAGGTCACCGTGATGTACCCGTACACCGAAGGCGCGCGCTTCGACCATACCTACTACCGCGATCGGCACATGCCGATGGTGAAGGCCAAGCTGGGCAGTGCCTGCTCCTACTACACCGTCGAAAAAGGCCTGGCCGGCGGAGCGCCCGGTGCACCGCCCGCCTTCGTGGCGATGTGCTCATTCATCTGTGATTCGCTCGAGGGCTACCAGGCCGCCTCACTGAAGCACCGTGCCGAGATCCGGGGCGACATCGCCAACTACACCGACATCGCGCCGGTGATCCAGTTCAGCGAGGTCGTCGTCGAGCGGTCGGATCGTTGAACGCACCGGATCGAGTCTGACAACACCTGGCGCCTAGTACCCGGAATCATAGCTGGGTGATACGTCGGCCTTTGAAGGGGCGCTGGCGGACCTTTTTCCTGGTCCAGACGAAGGGCTCGGCTCTGTCGTTATAGGCGTTGATGTAGGCATCGATGTGCTGCTCGAGCTGTTTGAGGCTTGTGAATGAGGCGCCGCTCAACGACTGCCCCTGTAAGATCGAAAACCACACCTCGACCTGATTGAGCCAGGACGCGCTGGTGGGCGTGAAATGAAATTTCACGTTGGGATGTGCGTTGAGCCATTCCTCGTTCTTCTTATGGGTGCTGAGGTTGTCGAGAATGACGTGAAGCTGGCGGTTCGGAAATGCCGCGGTGACGCGATCCATGAAGTCGAGAAACTCG
>Ga0207707_10001485_pt1 | contig 21668 bp, 19 predicted proteins | sample KBSC83BmetaG_FD_184336 | JGI IMG/M metagenome (GOLD analysis project Ga0207707, IMG submission 184336) | Corn rhizosphere microbial communities from Kellogg Biological Station, Michigan, USA - KBS C8-3B metaG (SPAdes) (version 2) | ecosystem: Host-associated > Plants > Roots > Rhizosphere ...
CGCACAACGCCATCAGCTCGTCGCCGGAATGGAACGCGAACGGCAGCGGCGTCGTATCCGCGACGATGCGGTCGGCCGCCGCTTCGTCGGCGTTGACCACGAAACCGCCGCCCACCGAGTAGTAATCACGCGTGACGATCACCGCGCCGACGGCGTCGAACGCGGTATAGCGCATGCCGTTGACGTGGTACGGCAATTTCTGGCGTTTGTTGAAAATCAGGTCGGCCTTTTCGTCGAACGCGATTTCGCGTTTGCCGCCAAGATGGATGCGCCGGCTGCCGCGCACGCGCTCCAGCAGCGGCGGGATTGCGTCGGGATCGATCCTGTCCGGCCAGTGGTCCTCCAACCCGCAGATCACCGCCTTGTCGGTACCGTGACCGCGCCCGGTCATCGCGAGCGATCCGTACAGCTCCACCGTCACGCGCGCAACGCGGTCAAGATCGCCGGTTTCGGCAAGCCAGCGCTCGACGAAACGCGCGGCCGCGCGCATCGGCCCGATCGTGTGCGATGACGACGGGCCTATGCCGATCTTGAAGACATCAAAAACACTGATGGACATTGCGGTTCGTGCCTGATGGGTGCGAGCCGCGCTATTGTATGCGGCCGGCGCGGACGCGGCTCAGCAACATTCGGATGCACCTGCAGCTTTTCCAGCGCGATGATTGCAAATTGTGCGACGAAGCAGTCGCGCTGCTGGCGCGCGCGCGCGTGCCGGATTTCGAGAGTGTCTGGATCGATGGCGACGCAGGACTGGAAACGCGCTACGGCGAGCGCGTGCCGGTCCTCCGGGACGAAGCATCCGGCCGCGAGCTGGGCTGGCCATTCGACGCGGCGGCGCTGGGCGTGTTCCTGGCAGCCTGATCCCCGCGGCGCAACTATCGAGCCTGCAACTGCAGGTGACCGTGCACGGTCACGCCGTCGCCGATCATCGAGGGATCGGCCCATTGTCCGGTGCCGATGCCGAAATCGAGGCGCTTCACCTGCGCGGTCACGTCCAGCGCGGCGGTGTTGCCATGCGGTTTGAACGACACCGTCAAGGCGACGGGTTTGCTGATGCCGTGCAACGTGAGCACGCCGTCGGCAATGACCTTGCCGTCCGCGGTCTTGTGGAACGCGGTGGTGGCGAAATGCGCCTTGGGAAACTTCGAGGTATCGAAAAAGTCCGCGCCCAGCGCCGTCTGGTCGCGCTCGCTGTTCTGCGTGTCGAGGCTGGTGATGTCGACGCTCACGTCGAACTTCGCATGCGCGAGGTCGTTCGGGTCGTAGTCGATCGCGGCGTTGAAGCGCCGGAACTGCCCGGTGTACTCGACGTTCTGGTAGGTGTTGGTGAAGGTGAGATTGCTGTGCGCGCGGTCTACCTGCCAGGTCTTCGCCAATGCCGGCGCGGCAAATCCCAGCACCGCAGCCATGCACAACCCACCGAACATCCGCGTCATCGTCTGCCTCCAGTTTCTTCGCCCGCACCCGAAATCATCCTTCGCAGCACGTTGTCGCGCTGCCGGAAGTGATGCCACAGCGCAGCCCCGACGTGCAGCACCAGCAGCGCCACCAGAATCCAGAACAGGCTCTCGTGCAGCAGCAGTGCGCGCGGCTTCCACACGGGATCGAGACCGCGCGTCAGGCTGGGCACGTCGAACCAGCCGAACCATACCAGCGGCGCATTCGCCGCGGAGTTGAACCACCACCCGCTCAGTGGAATCGTGAGGATCAGCAAGTACAGCGCAAGATGCACCCCGCGCGCCGCGCGTACCTGCCAGCGCGGCATCGCGGGCGGATCGGCGGGACGCTTCTCGGTGAGCCGCCACGCGATCCGCAGCAGCACCAGCGCAAGGATGGTGAGGCCGATCGACTTGTGCAGCGCGAACACGCGCACCTTGGCAGGCGTCAGGCCCATCTGCACCATGCTCAACCCGATCACGCCCTGCGCGATGATCAGCGCCGCGATCAGCCAGTGGAACGAGCGCACCAAGGCGCCCCAGCCTTGGTCAGTGCTGCGCAGCGGCACGCGCCTTCTCCACTGCCTGCAGGTAATCGTATTCGGCTTGGCGATCGAGCTTGGCTTCGATCTCCAGGCGAATCGTCACCTCGGTGCCGATGGCCTTCGGAAACGCCTTCATCCCGAATTGCGTGCGATCGAGCGTCGCGTGGCCCGAGAAGCCCGCGATCGTCTCGAATCCGAACAGCGTCGCGCCCACGCGGTTGACGGAGAACCCGACCTTCACCGGCAGCGTGACGCCGCGCAAGGTGAGTTTGCCGTCGAGTGTCCCGGTGTGCTCACCGGTTTTGGTCACGGCGCTGCTTTCGAAATGCGCCGTCGGGAATTTCGCCGCGTCCAGGAAATTGCTTCCCGTCACCGCCTTGTTCCAACCCTTGTCGCCAAGATCGGCAGAAGCGAGATCGATGTCGGCGACGATTTTCGACGCGCCCCAGTCATCCGGATCGAAGCGCAACCAGCCGCGCGCGATCGCCAGCCTGCCGACGGGCTTGGAGTAACCGTCGTGGTCGGCGCTGAACAGCACCTGCGAATGCACGGTGTCGATGCGGTAATCCAGCGGATGCGCGACCGCCGCGCCGGCCACCAACGCCAGCGCGAGCCCCAACGGGATTGACGACCATCGTCGCATGCAGGACCTTCTGCCTGTCACCATCCTCGCACAGTATGCGTGTGTACGCATTACGGTGGTTTTTGTTGCATCATCGGAAACCGGTTCGTGGGGGGAGACGGGAGATGCTGGCAGCATGGATTCTGGCCGGGGCCCTCGCGGGCGCCGCACCCAACGCGGCCCAGGTGTCGCCCACGCCGGTGTTCCGCAGCTACGGCGTGGCCGAAGGGCTGCCTTCCACGCTGGTGTACTCGGTCACGCAAGACCACACCGGCTACATCTGGATCGGCACGCATGCGGGACTGGTGCGTTATGACAGCCGCACGTTCCGCGTGTTCCGCCACGAACCCGAGCATCCGGGCTCGCTGCCCGCGAGCGACATCTCCGCGTTGCTGGTCGACCGGGCGGGACGGTTGTGGGTGGGTGGCGAAGGCACCGGGCTGAATCTTTACGAACCGCACGACGGCAGCTTTCGCCACTGGCTGCACGGCCCGAAGCAGCAAGACAGCCTCTCCGCGAACGACGTGATGGCGATCGCGCAGGACAACGCGGGCGCGATCTGGGTCGGCGTTTACGCAGGCGGATTGAACCGGCTCGACGCAGACGGCAAGGGCTTCACGCATTTGCGGCACCGGGACGGCGATCCCGCCAGCATCGCTTCGGACAATGTCACCGCGCTCACGCCGGACGCCGCGGGTGGCTTGTGGATCGGCACCGACGCGGGCCTCGACCGCATGGACGCGCTGGGACGCATCCGGCCGGTCACATTGCCGAATCTGCAAACGCAGCCGACGGTCTGGCAAATCCGCGGTACGGACGACGGCATCGATGCGGCGACCAGCGCCGGATTGTTCCACGTTGATGCCAACGGGCAAGCATCGCGGGTCGGACCGGCGCGCGAAGCGCTGGCAAGTTTGCGCGACGACGATGGCAGCGTGTGGATCGCGGAACGCGGCGGCCTGGATCGCGTCGGCGCCGAAAGCACGAGCCGCTTCGAACGACCGGCACCCGGCATGACGGGCAGTTTGCCGGGACGTCTGCCGGATGGTTTGTTCCGCGATCACGAAGGCGGCCTGTGGGTCGCGATGGTGGACGGCGGCCTTGCGTACCTGCCGCCGCAGTGGCGTGCCTTCAGCATGTATCGCCACGTGCCCGGCGATGCGGCCAGCCTGGCACGGGATCGCGTGCGTGCGCTGGCGCTCGCCAGCGATGGCTCGGTGTGGGTGGGCGGCCCCGGGATGCTGGACAGACTGGATCCGGTCACGGGTGAGGTACGGCACGTCACGATTCCGGGGCTCGATCGCACCTCGATTTCGGCACTGGCGGAAGACACCGCCGGAAATCTGTGGATCGGCACGCGCAAGGGCTGTTTCGTGTGGGATGGCAAACGCCTGCAAGCAGTGGCCGCGGGCAATGCGGCGCTCCGCCACGGCGTGTGGCGGCTGCTGGCCGCGCGCGATGGCGCGGTCTACGTTGCCGGCGTCGGCAGCGGCGTGTTTCGCGTCGATCCACGCACCCTCGCCATCCAGCCGCTTGCATCTACGGGCACGGACGAAGCGGCGCGTGAAATCGTGCAACTGCGCGAAGCCGCCGATGGATCGATCTGGGCCGCCAGTCATGCCGGGCTCGCGCGCCTGGCACAAGGTGCCACCGCGTTTGCGTTCGTGCCCGGCGTGGCCAAAGGCGATCTGAGCGCCTTCGCATTCGGACCCGACGGCAGCCTGTGGATCGCGCGCACCACCGGTCTGCAACACTACGTGCTCGAGCATGGCAATGCGACCTTGAAAGAAAGCGTGCGCAACACCCAGGGTTGGCCGTACACCAGCGTGCTCGGCTTGCAGGTCGGAAGCCGCGGCCGCGTGTTCGCGCTCGGCACGCGCAACCTGCTGGTGTACGACCTGCACAACCGCCAGTTGCACGCCTTCGCCACCGCGGAAGGACTCGCGACCGCGGATTTCACTGGCGACGCGTTGCTCGCCACCGGCCATGGGGAATTGTTCGCCGGCAGCCTGGCCGGCGTGATCGGCATCCACGCCCGCGCATTGCCGCGGCGTCTCGCGACACCGAAGATCGCGCTGGAATCGGTGAGCGTGCGCCACAACGGCAAGCCGGTCGAACTCGACCCGCGCAAACCCATCGACCTCGACTGGCACGACCGCGAGCTCACCGTCACCGCGCAGGCACTGTCGTTCGTCGATCCGTCACGCAACACGTATCGCTTCCGCCTGCAGGGCTTCGACCCCGGCTGGGTGGAAACCGGCAACCGCAATGTGCGCGAATTTTCGGTGCTGGATCCCGGCAGTTATCGGCTGCTGGTGAGCGGGCGTACCGGCGACGGCCCCTGGAGCGCGCCGCTGGACGCATTCACGCTGCACATTGCGGCGGCGCCCTGGAACACGACGTGGGCGCGCATGTTGTATGCCATCGCGACACTGCTGTTGCTGGCGTGGCTGATCTGGATCCTGCGACGGCGCCTGCAACAACAGCACCGCCTCGCGCTGAGCGAGCAACGCCAGCACATCGCCGAGCAGGCCAACACGGCGAAGTCGCGCTTCCTCGCCAACATGGCGCACGAAATCCGCACGCCGCTCACCGGCGTGCTCGGCATGACCGAGCTGCTGCTGAAAACGGCGCTCAATGATCGCCAGCATCAATACGCCGACGCAATCCGTCGATCCGGTGCGCTGCTGCTGCGCCAGGTCAACGACGCGCTGGACGTGGCGCGCATCGAAGCGGGCCGGCTGGAATTGAACCTCGCACCGTTCGATCCCGCGGCGACCCTGCGCGAAATCGCGCACGCGGATGCCGGACTGGCGGCGCAGAAACAGCTCGCGATCGATGTCGTGGTCGCGCCGGACGTGCCGCGCGCGGTGCGCGGTGATGCATTGCGTGTGCAACAGATCCTGTTCAACCTCACGCACAACGCGCTGAAATTCACCACCCACGGCGGCGTCACCCTGAAGCTCGATCGTGATGGCAACGGCATCGCCTACAGCGTGATCGACAACGGACCGGGAATGACACCGGAAGAATGCGCGCGCATCTTCCAGCGCTTCGAACAAGCTGATCACGGACGCCTGCAGCGCGGCAGCGGCCTCGGCCTCGCGATAAGCCGTGAGCTGGTCGGGCTGATGGGCGGGCGCATCGACCTGCAGTCGGTACCCGGCCGCGGCAGCACGTTCACCGTGCAGCTGCCGCTGGCCGCCGTGACGCCATCGGCACACGCGACAACGACGCCCACCCGCGTCCGCGCAGATGCGGCCGCAGGAATGCCATCCGTCACCGCATCACCATCGCGGCGCGTCCTGCTGGTCGAGGATGATCCCATCGCGGGACAAGCGATCGCGGGTCTGATCGAAACATTCGGCTACGCGGTGACGCTGGCGCCGCACGCGCTCGCCGCATTGTCGGACATCGACGCGAGCGAGGCGTTCGATGCGATGGTGTTCGACTTCGACCTGCCCGGCATGGGCGGCTGCGAACTGGCGAACATGTTGCGCCAGCGCGGCGACCTCACGCCGATCATCGCGCTCACGGCCAGCGCCCACGGCGACGAGGAACAACGCGCACGCGCGGCGGGCATGGATGCATTCCTGCGCAAGCCGGTGCTGCCCGGCCCGTTGCGCGAAGTGCTGGATTCGGTGTTCGGGAAAGCGTCGTCGCCGTAAGTCGAATACAGGTAGGGCGGGTGCCAACCCGCCATCGGGTCGTCGGCAGGCGGGATTCGCTGCGCTGCTCCCGCCCTACCGGCCGGCTGTCGATGATGCGCTGGCGGCGGGGGCGGCTTCGTACGTGACGGCGGGTTTGTACTTGGCGTATTGCTTCAGCAGCGCCTGGAATCCCGGATCGTGGCGGATCGGATCCCAGTACGGGTCCAGCCACAGCAGCACGGGCGAGTAGTAAACACCGATACCGGACGTGGCCAGCGCCTTGGCCAGCAGCGGCAGCGCAAGGTCGGGACGGCGCGCCTGCGCATACAACTGGGCGTTGAACAACATGATTTGCGAGCCGTACAGGCGATCCTTGGCGTTGTCGAGAATTTTCATCGACTTGGCGACGCTGTCCAATCCCGCCGCGGTCTGGCCCAGCGCGATTTCCGCATGAGCGATGTTCGTCCATTGAAACGCCCGGGTGGTTCCCGTCAGCATCCTGAGCTGCGCAAGTTGCACCGGCAGTGACTGTGCAAACAGCGGCCGGGCATGAACGTCGTCGCCCATCAGTTGATGCAGGATGGCCTGCTGCTCGATCTTGGGGCCGTTGAGCGCCGGCGGAAAGTTGTCGGGGGTGTCCGGAACGCTGTCAAGCAAGGCGAGGGCTTCACGAAATTTGCGCTGGTAGATGAGCAAGCTGACACGCTGCAACTGCAATACCGGGCCGTCGCCCTGCGCTGCGGCCAGTGCACGCGGAATGTCGCCCGTGGTCAACAGAATCGAGCTGGAATAAGAGGTTCTGGCGTTGCGGTTGTCCGGGTCCAGCGCCAGCGCGCGCTGGAAGGCGCTCTCGGCCTCGGGAAAGCGACTCGTCATCTGGTACGTTGTACCCAATTCGTAGGCCAGCGCTGAATTGCGTGGATCGAGCGCCTGCGCCTGTTTGAACGAGGCAATCGCATCGTCCGAACGTCCCTGCCGGCGTTCGACGTAACCCCGCGCCGCGTGCGTGTCGGCATCGTTGGGCTTGAGCTTGAGCGCGACCGAAAACGCTTGCAACGCGGCAGCGTAATCGCCGCGGCCGTAGTAGTCGCTGTAACCAATGGCCAGCTGCGCGGCGGCCAGATCGGGCTGCAATTGCAGTGCGTGTTCGGCATCCGCGCGCGCCTGTTGGAAAAGTTGCTTCACATTCCCGCCGCCGCCGCCGAACCATGCAAGCTCACTTTCTGTATAAGACAGCCGTGCGTAGGCCAGTGCAAAATTGGCATCGTGCTGGATGGCTTGCTGATACAACGGTATCGCGGCTTTGTAACTGGCCGTGTCGTAATTGATGAGGCCCTTGTTGGCTTGATACTCGGCGTGCAGGAACAGGTCATAGGCGGCCTTGTTGGTGGTCGGCGCGGCGGCCAGTTGCGCGCTCTGCGCGGGCGAAAGCTTGGCGTTGAGGTTTGTCGCGATCTTGCCCGCCACCTCGCCCTCGACGCCGAACACGTTGTCCAGCGTGCGCGTGTAGCTTTCGGCCCAGATATGGCTGTCGGTCCTGGCGTTGATCAACTGCACGTTGACCAGCACCTGGTTGCCCTGTTTCTGCACGCTGCCTTCAAGGATCGTCGCGACGCCGAGTTGCTCGCCGACCGTCTTGAGGTTTTCCGGATGGCTGCCGTACTGCAGGGTCGAAGTGCGCGAAATCACCTTCAAGTCGCCGATGTCGGCCAGCTTGGTCAGGATCAAATCCTGCATGCCGGCGACGAAATAATCATTGTCCTTGTCGTTGGACAGATTCTGGAATGGCAGTACCGCGATCGACTTGGCGGGAATCGCGGCCGCTTGCGCATTCGCCACGTGCAACCCGGACGCAGTCGCACCCGCGGCGGAACCCGTCATGGCGGACGCGGAATCCAGCTGCGCTGCCGCCTGTCCGGGTGCGGTTACGACAGAAGGCTTGTCGTTGATCGCCGGCGAGCCACCGCGCGCAAAATGCCACAGCAATCCGCCACCGACTGCAAGCACCAGTGCGATCAGCAGCAGCTCCGGCCCGGATATCCGTTGTGCGCCGCGCTCGCCGTGGTACCAGGCCAGCACCAGTACCACTACAAAGCCCAGCGCCAGCAAGCCGAACACGATGTGCATCACGCTGCGCGGCCACACGTAGCTGTCCGAAACCACGTCGAGCACCTGGATCAGTGCGAACGATCCGGCCACGTAGGCAATTGCCCACTGCACGATCTTGCGCTGCTTCAGGCGGTGCAGGAAATCGTTCACGGAGCCCCCTGTGGCGGATGACGCGCGGTCAATGCACGCCGCGTGGCAAACAGAATCCCGGCGATTCTAACCCGCGCTGACGAAAACCCGATGATTTCACGCTACACCCGCCAGGGAACCTCTTATTTTGCTTGTCATCCCGGAATTACTCGCGCTGCGCGCCGCCGGAGCCTGCCCCGGACTCGATCCGGCGGCGTTCGCGTTTGCAATTCCCCGATCCAGGTCGGGGGCAGGCTCTGCAAACGCAGCCGGCTTCCATCGCGGTAAAGCCGCGATGGCCCCGGAATGACAACGACCAGGTGGGCCGGAGCTTTGCCCGCTACGCGCTGCGATCGATCAGCCACTGCGCCAGCAGCGGCACCGGACGTCCGGTTGCGTAACCCTTGCGGCCCGACACCCACGCGGTACCGGCGACGTCGAGGTGTGCCCAACGCGTGCCTTCGGTGAAGTGCGACAGGAACAACGCGGCAGTCACCGCACCAGCGCTCTTGCCGCCGATGTTGGCGATGTCCGCGAACGCAGACTCGAGCTGCTTGCGGTAGTCGTTCCACAACGGCAACCGCCACGCGCGATCGAGCGAGGCATTGCCGGCGGCGAGCAACGCATCGGCCAGCTCGTCATCCGCACTGAACAAGCCGGAGGCGTGCGCACCCAGCGCGACCACGCAGGCGCCCGTGAGCGTCGCCGCATCGACCAGCGCCTGCGGCTGGAAACGCTTGCAGGTATAGGACAGCGCATCGCACAGGATCAGGCGCCCTTCCGCGTCGGTGTTCAACACTTCCACCGAGATGCCGGCGTGGGTGTGCAGCACATCGCTGGGACGATAGCTGGCGCCATCGACCGTGTTTTCGACCGAAGGCACCACGCACACGAGGTTGATCGGCAACTTCATCTCGACCGCCGACAGGAACGCACCGAGCACGCCGGCCGCGCCGCACATGTCGTACTTCATTTCCTCCATCGAACCGGTCGGCTTGATGTTCAAGCCACCCGCGTCAAAAGTGACGCCCTTGCCGACCAGCGCGTAAGGCTTTTCATCGCCCGCGCCCTTGTACTGCAGCACGATCAGCTTGGGCGGCGTGGCGGAGCCCGAGGACACCGCCAGCAACGCGCCCATGCCGAGTTTCTGCATGTCCGCGCGTTCCAGCACTTCCAGTGTCACGGATTCCGCGTGCTCGTCCGCGATGGTCTTGGCTTGCGCCGCGATGTGGGTGGGCGTGCACAGGTTGGGTGGCAGGCAGCCAAGTTCGCGCGCGAATGCCACGCCGCGCGCAATCGCGCGCGCCTGCTCGATGCCAGGCGCCACATCGGCGCCGGCGGCGAGCGCCAGTTTCTGCAGGCGCGGTGCATCCGCATTGGCGGGTTTCAGCGTCGCGGTGTAGCGGAAGCAGGCGTGGTCGATCGCCAGTGCGCAGGTGCGCACACGCCAATTTGCATCGTGACCGATGACATCAACCTCGGGCAGATATGCTGTGGCGTCGCTCACCGGCAGGTTCTTGAGCGCCGCACCCGCCTCGCTGCAGCCACGCCGGAAAGCGAGTGCGTCCATTGCGGATTTGCGGCCCAACCCGACCAGCACGACGCGCGGTGCCTTGATGCCGGGCACGCCGTGCAGCACCAACGTGGCGCCGGGCTTGCCGCTGAAATCGCCCGCGGCCTTGAGCCGCGTCAACACGCCGTCGCCGGCGGCATCGACCGCCGACGCGGCGGGCGACTTCGCGTCCTCGAACACGCCCACCACCACGCATGCACTCTCCACGGCATCGGCGGCAGTGGAACTCTGGCTGAATTCAAGCATCGCAATACACTCCTGGAAAACCGGGCAAACAGGCGCGTGCCACTACACTGCGAAACCTGTTTGCAAACGACCAATTCTAGCCGATGCCACGTCTCTCCATCCTCGACCGCTACATCCTGCGCGAATACCTGTTCGGTGCGCTGGCGGCCGTGGTGGTATTGCTGGTGATCTTCACGGGCAGCACCTTCGCGGACATCGCCAACAAGGTCGCGACCGGTCGCCTGCCGGGCGCCATAATGTTCACGGTGCTGGGGCTGAACCTGGTCAACACGCTGCAGGCGCTGCTGCCGATGGGCATGTTCCTGGGCGTACTGCTGGCCCTGGGGCGGATGTATCGCGACAGCGAGATGCACGTGCTGTCGGCATCCGGATTTGGACCGAAGGGCCTGCTGAAACCCACTGCGATGTTTGCCGTTGGGGCCGGGATCATCGCAGGGCTGGTGGCGCTGTGGCTGGGGCCGATGGCGGCACGCGCATCGAATGCCGAGGTGGAACAGGCCAACCGCTCGGTAATCGCGGCGGGGCTGGAAGCCGGGCGTTTCACCAGCCTTACGGGGCGCGGCGGCATCCTGTTCGCGAACACCGTCAGCCCGGACGGCACCAAACTGGGCAAGCTGTTCGTCGAAAGCGAGCGCATCGACAAAAACGGTGGCGTCGACATCAGCGTGATCGTCGCCGATCACGGCGACCTGTTCCACGAAGGCCAGGAAGACAACCGTTTCATCGCGCTGCACGACGGCCATCGCTACGACATCCGTCTGAACCAGGACAACTGGCGGCTGATGCAATTCGAGCGCAACGACATCGCGCTTTCACAACCCACCGACGACAGCGGCGACGATGATCCGGAATCGCTGCGCACCACCGCGTCGCTGATCGGCGACCACGACCCGTCTGCCCGCGCGGAACTGCAGTGGCGCATCGCAATTCCGTTCGGGCCGCTGGTGCTGGCAATGCTGGCGCTGCCGATGTCGCGGCAGGGGCCGCGCTCCTCGCCGGTCGGCCGCATCCTGATCGCGGTGCTGGCCTACCTGATCATCGTGAACCTGATGCAGTTGGCGCGCTCGTTCATCGCCAGCGACAAACTGGCGGCGCCGATCGGGATGTGGTGGATATTGATCCCCGTGTTCGCCGGGGCGGCGTGGGTATTCGCGCGGCAGTACGCGGTGCGCAAACCACGCGACGCGGAGCTCGTGTCGTGAGCGGCACCGTCTGGCAGCACTTTCGCATCAAGCGCGCGGACTGGCTCATCGCCGTCACGGTCCTGGGCGGCCTGCTGCTGACATGGCTTGTATTGACTGGCCTGGACGCCTTCATCCAGTTCGCGGGGCAGATCGGCAACATCGGCCACAACGGCTACACGCTCGGCAACGCGGTCGCCTACATCCTGCTGACGATCCCGCGCCGTGCCTACCAGTGGTTCGTGTTCGCGGCGTTGATCGGCAGCCTGGTCGGCATGGGCGCGCTGGCCACGACCGGCGAACTCACCGCGCTGCGCGCGGCCGGCATGTCCAAGCTTAGGATTTGCCTGTCCGTCACCGGGCTGGTGCTGGTACTGATGATCGGCGTGTTCATCCTCGGCGAAACCGCGGCGCCGGCCGGCGACCAGCGCGCGCAGCAGATCCAGCTGCAACGCTCCTCCGGGCAGCTGCACATGCGCCAGAGCGGCGGCCTGTGGGCGCGCGACGGCGACGACATCATCAACGCCAAGGCGGCGCTGGCGCATCTGGTCGATGGCCGGCCCGAAGTCGAATTGGCGGACGTGCGCGTGTTCGGCTTCAACGACGTGGGCGAGCTCACCTCATTCCGCAACGCCAAGCTGGCGACCCAGGTGGGCAAGGCGTGGACGCTGCACGACGTGCGCGATACGCGTGTTTCCACGGAAGGCGCCGTCAGCACCATCCACGCACAACAACCGTGGAAAACCTCGCTCGATCCGGATGTGCTGGAAGCTTCGGTCGCACATCCGGAATACCTGTCGCTGCGCGACCTCTCGCGCAACATCGATTACCTGCGCGCCAACCGGCAGAATCCGAGTTCGTATTTGAATGCGTACTGGACCCGCGCGTTCTATCCGCTCAACACGGTGCTGCTGGTGCTGTGCGCGCTGCCGTTCGGTTTCGGCGCGCTGCGCTCGGGCGGCCTCGGCAAGCGACTGTTCCTGGGCGTGATCGTCGCAATCGCGTGGTACTTCATCCAGCGCGCGATCATCAGCACCGGCACGGTGTTCGGTGCACCGCCGTTCATCGTGAACCTGATTCCCGCGCTGTTGCTGCTGGCGATCGCGGTCTGGTATTACCGGCGCGTGTAGCCGGAAGTCGCGCGCCTGCCTGCGCTCTCCGTCATCCGGCGCAGGCCGGGATCCATTTTGATCTTTGGCAAGCACGGAACCCGCGTCAAAGACGGACCACGTGCGTCCCGCACATGTGGTCGTGCCACGTGCGGCGTTCGTCATCGAGCCACGCGTACCAGAATCCGCAGCCGAGTGCGGCCAGCGACACCAGCGCCAACACGAAACGCAAACACGCCGTGCGCGTGTCGACGCGCGTGCCGTCGTCGCGCACCAGCCTGAATTTCCAGGCGCGCGAACCGACCGTCGCGCCCACCCGCACCCACGACACCACGAAGTACGCGCCGGTCACGATCAGCAGCCACAACGTGAGCAATGCGCGCAGCAGCAGGCCCGGGTGGCGGGGGTCGTAAACATCATGGAAGACCAGCACCCACAAAGCGGCGGCGACCATCCAGATTCCGATCAACGGAAACAGGTCGTAGAACATTGCCGCGAAGCGCCGCCACAATGGCACCAGCTTTGCTTGCGCGACTGAAACAGGCGTTGACGGCATCGGAAGGCTTGCGCGAAAAAGGAGTGTGCGCCAGCATCGCGTGATGGCCCCATCCACGACCGACCTCAATCCGCGCGACCGCGCCGCGATCGACGCGTTCCTCGAAGGCGTGTGGTCGCGCGATGGCCTCGCGGATCTGACGCTCGCCGATTATCGCGGCGATCTGGACCGTTGCGCCACCTGGCTTGCACAACATGCGCACGGCTTGCTCAAGGCGACACGCGCGGAACTGTTCGATTACCTCGCGGCACGCAACAAGGCCGGCATCGGCGCGCGCACCAACGCACGCGAGCTGACCGCGTTGCGACGGTTCTATGCGGAACAGGTTCGCCATGATCCCGCTTTCGAAGATCCGACCCTGCTGCTGGACGCACCCAAATTGCCGCGCACGTTGCCAAAGGCGCTGGCCGAACGCGAGATCGAAGGCCTGTTGAACGCACCCGCCATCGACACGCCCATCGGACTGCGCGACCGTGCGATGCTGGAATTGATGTACGCCTGCGGATTACGCGTCAGCGAACTGGTGACGCTGCCGCTGGCGGGACTGAACCTGCGCCAGGGCGTGCTGCGCGTCACCGGCAAGGGCGGCAAGGAACGCCTGGTGCCGATCGGCGAAACCTGCATGGATTGGCTGACGCGTTATTTGCGCGAAGCGCGCCCTGCGCTGGCGAAGGGTCATGAAACGCCCGCGCTGTTCCTGTCCAATCGCGCCGCCGGCATGACGCGACAGATGGCCTGGACACTGGTGAAGAAACACGCGCTTGTCGCGGGCATCGCCGCGAAACGCATTTCGCCGCACGTGCTGCGGCACTCATTCGCGACGCACCTGCTCAATCACGGTGCCGACCTGCGCGCGCTGCAGATGCTGCTGGGCCACAGCAATCTTTCGACCACGCAGATCTACACGCTGGTCGCGCGCGAAGGACTGAAGCGGCTGCACGCGCAACACCATCCACGGGCTTAGGGATCGCGCTTTTCTTCCCCCTTCGCTTGCGAACGGCGGAGCGAGGCGAACGCGCGCGTAGCGCGACGAGTGGGATGGCTTTCCGGCACGCAAGCCGCTCGCACAAGACGACATCCCCCGCGCGCTGCGCGCACGCCCCCTTCGTTCCGAAGGGGGTGAGCAGGCCCGCGCGCCGTGCATGTGACACGCTATCATTCCGCTTTTCAGCGGAGCCGCGACATGGCCGAACAGAAGTATCCCGAGTGGGTCTGGCACAACGGCAAGATCGTGCCGTGGGCGGAAGCCACCGTGCACGTGATGTCGCACAGCCTGCAGTACGGCTCGGCGGTGTTCGAAGGCATCCGTTGCTACAAGACGCCGAAAGGCGGCGCGATCTTCCGGCTGGCCGCGCACATGAAGCGCCTGTACAACTCGGCGCGCATCTACGACATGCCGATGCCGTTTTCCATCGAGGAAGCCGCTGCCGCCTGCCACGTGATCCTGAGAAAGAACGGCTTCGAACAGGCCTACCTGCGCCCGTGCGCGTTCCGCGGGCTGGGCGGTTTCGGCATTTCCGCCGACACGCCGGTCAGCATGACCATCGCGGGCTGGCCGATGGGCCCCTACCTCGGCCCGGAAGCCTTGAAGAAAGGCATTACTGCGTGCGTGTCGAGCTGGCAGCGCTTCGCACCGAACACCATCCCTGCGGGAGCGAAAGCTGCGGGCAATTACCTTTCCGGCCAACTGATCGCGCGCGAAGCACGCCAGCGCGGTTTCGGCGAAGGCATCGCGTTGGCGTCCACCGGCCTCCTCAGTGAAGGCGCGGGCGAAAACGTGTTCCTCGTGATCGACGGCGCGCTGCACACCTCGCCCGTCAGTGCCGCGCTGCTGAACGGCATCACGCGCGACTCCATCATCACGCTGGCGCGCGACAACGGAATCACCGTGGTCGAACGCGACCTGCCGCGCGAATACCTGTATCTCGCCGACGAAATCTTCATGTGCGGTACCGCGGCGGAAGTGACGCCGATCTGCGCGATCGACAGCAAGCAGGTCGGCAACGGCGAGGGCGGCCCGCTCACGCGCAAGATCCAGGATCTGTTCTTCGGGCTGTTCGACGGCCGCACCGAAGACAAGTGGGGTTGGCTGGAGATGTTGTAATAATGGGCGAATGAACCCTTCGCCCAACCTGTTCCTGATCGGCCCGATGGGCGCCGGCAAGTCCAGCATCGGACGGCGACTTGCGGAACGCTTCGGCATGCCGTGCGTCGATCTCGATGCCGAGATCGAGCAGCGCACCGGCGCGAGTGTCGCGACGATCTTCGAGATCGAGGGCGAAGCCGGATTCCGGCGCCGGGAATCCGACCTGCTCGCTGAACTCACCGCGCGCAACGCCATCGTGCTCGCCACCGGCGGCGGCGCGGTGCTTGCGCCCGCGAACCGCACGCTGCTGCGCGAGCGCGGTTTCGTGGTCTGGCTGCAGGCCTCGGTGGAACAGCAACTGGAGCGGCTGGCGCGCGATCGCAAGCGCCCGCTTCTCGACGCACCCGACCGCCGTGAACGGCTGGAACAATTGGCACTTGAGCGCGACCCGGTCTATGGCGAGCTTGCCGATTGCAGCGCCGGGAGTGCCGAGGAATCCTGCGAACACGCGGCAATCCGCATCGCGGCATTGCTTGAAACACAATGGCAGCGCACGCCGACGATGAAGGAAAACGCATGACGACCATCGAGGTCGGGTTGGGCGCTCGCCATTATCCGATCCGGATCGGGACCGGCCTGCTCGGCGACGCCCAGGGCTGGCGTGACGCCCTTCGCGGCGGCCACGCGCTGATCGTCAGCGACGGCAACGTCGCGCCGATTTACGCACAGCGATTGCGCGATGCGCTTGCGCAAGCATCCGGAACGCCGATCCATTGCGAAGTACTTGTGCTTCCGGCCGGCGAAGCGCACAAGAACCTCGACGCCGTTTCGAAAGTGCTGGACGCGCTGGCTCGACTCGGCGCCACGCGCGATGCGTGCGTGCTGGCGCTGGGCGGCGGCGTGGTCGGCGACATCGCGGGTTTCGCGGCGGCATGCTGGATGCGCGGCATCGATTTCATCCAGTTCCCCACCACCCTGCTGGCGATGGTGGATTCCTCCGTCGGTGGCAAGACCGGCGTCGATCATCCGTCCGGCAAGAACCTCATCGGCGCGTTCCACCAGCCGCGCGCGGTGATCGCCGATCTGGACACGCTGGTCACCCTGCCCAGCCGCGAACTTCGTGCCGGCCTGGCGGAGGTCGTCAAGACCGCGTGCATCGGCGATGCGGATTTCTTCGAGTGGCTGGAGGCGCATGCCGACGCCTTGCTGGCGGCCGACACCGAAGTCCTGACCCATGCCATCGCGCGTTGCTGCCGCTTCAAGGCCGGCGTGGTCGAACGCGATGAGCGCGAGGCGGGCGAACGCGCGCTGCTCAACTTCGGCCATACCTTCGGCCATGCGATCGAAACCGAAACCGGCTACGACGCGCTGTTGCACGGCGAAGCGGTCGCGATCGGCATGGTTGTCGCGGCGCGCCTGTCCGCGCAGCTCGGCATGGGTGACGATGCGGATACCGAACGGCTGGAAGCCCTGCTGAAGCGCCTTGGACTTCCGACCACCTTGCCGACGGGCTTCGCGCCTGACGCATTACTCGCACGCATGCATCTGGACAAGAAAAATCGTGCCGGCGCGCTGCGCCTGATTCTATGGCACGGGATTGGGCGCGCGGAGATCGTCGAGAACATTGACGCTACCGCGATGCGTGCCGTGCTCGCCTGAACCGGATTCATGTAAACCCGAAAAGCCATCCCCCTCTTCGCGCTGCGCGCGCGTTCGCTTCGGCCCTTCGTTCCGAAGGGGGAAGAAAAGCGCGAAGCCACATGCGGGTCACCCCCTTCCATAGGAAGGGGGTCGCCGCGAAGCGGCGGGGGGATGAAGTCAGGCTCCTCCCTTACAATTCGCGGATGCACCTGTATTTGCAAACCCCGCCCGGTCCCGGCGCGCCGCGCTACTGCCGCATTGCGCTGGAGCAGGATTTGCTCGGCGGCTGGACGCTGTACCGCGAATCCGGCACCGAGGGCGGACGCGCGACGCTGAAGCGCGAGGTGTATCTGGACCGTGATGCCGCGCTGGCCGCATTCGAGAGCGCGCGCGACGCGCAGATCAAGCGCGGCTTCAAGGTGATGATCACGCAGGGCATCGAAAACTCGCATGGCTGAAACGTCCGACCGCAGCAACAGGTTCCTGCGCGCGCTGCGCCGCCAATCCGTCGATGCCACGCCCGTCTGGATCATGCGCCAGGCGGGTCGTTATCTTCCGGAATACCGCGCGACGCGCGAACGCGCCGGCAGTTTTCTCGCGCTCGCGCAGACGCCGGAACTCGCCTGCGAAGTCACGCTGCAACCGATCGAACGTTTCGATCTGGATGCCGCGATCCTGTTTTCCGACATCCTCACGGTCCCGGACGCGATGGGGCTCGGGCTGCATTTCGTCGAAGGCGAAGGCCCGAAGTTCGCGCGACCGCTGCGCAGCGCCGCCGACATCGCCAGGCTCGGCGTGCCTGATCCGGAACAATCGTTGCGCTACGTGACGGATGCGGTGCGTCTGATCCGCCGTGAGTTGAACGGCCGGGTGCCATTGATCGGTTTCGCCGGCAGCCCGTGGACGCTGGCCTGCTACATGATCGAAGGCGAAGGCTCGCGCGATTTTGTGCGCGTGAAGGCTTTCGCGCTGAACAAACCCGCCGCGATGCACAAGCTCCTTGACACCAACGCCCGCGCGGTCGCAGCGTATCTCGCCGCGCAGGTCGCCGCGGGCGCGCAGGTGCTGATGGTGTTCGACAGTTGGGGCGGCATGCTGGCGCCGGCGATGTTCGAAGAATTCTCCGCACGCTACCTCGCGCAGATCGCGGCATTGCTGCGCGACGATCCGGCCGCGCGCGGCGTGCCGCTGATCGTGTTTTCCAAAGGCGCCAATGCCAGTCTGGAAACGCTGGCCGACACCGGTTGCGCTGCGCTGGGCGTGGACTGGACGATCACGCTGGATGCAGCGCGCCGCCGTGTCGGCGACCGCGTCGCGCTGCAGGGCAACCTCGATCCCGCAACGCTGCTGGCGTCACCCGAAGTGATCCGCCGCGAAGTGCGCCGCGTGCTCGACGACTTCGGCCCGCATCCCGGCCACGTGTTCAATCTCGGCCATGGCATCACGCCCGACGTCGATCCGGAAAATGTGGCGGTACTGGTGGATGCCGTTCATGGTGTTTAGTCGTCATTCCGGCGCCGGCGCCAGGTCCAGCGGCGACGGAATGACGAACAACGGCGACTTTCCGCGATAATCAGCGTCCATGACTACCCGTTACCTCACCGGCATCACCACCACCGGCACGCCACACCTCGGCAACTATGTCGGTGCGATCCGGCCCGCGATTGCGGCCAGCCGGCGCAGTGATGCGGATGGATTTTTCTTCCTCGCCGATTACCACGCGCTGATCAAGAGCGATGACCCGGTGCGCATTGCGCGCTCGCGGCTGGAGATCGCGGCCACGTGGCTGGCGTGTGGCCTCGACCCGCAACGCGTCACGTTCTACCGGCAATCGGACATCCCGGAAATCCCGGAACTGACGTGGATGCTGACCTGCGTGACGGCCAAGGGGCTGCTCAACCGCGCGCACGCGTACAAGGCCGCGGTCGACCAGAACGCTGCGAAGGGCGAAGACCCGGACGCGGCGATCACCGCCGGCTTGTACATGTACCCGGTGCTGATGGCCGCGGACATCCTGCTGTTCAACGCCGACAAGGTGCCGGTCGGGCGCGACCAGGTGCAGCATGTCGAGATGACCCGCGACATCGGGCAGCGTTTCAACCACATCCACGGCAAGGCATGGCGCGCGGCCGGCGGCGACGGCGAACCTTTCGTGCTGCCTGAAGTCGCGATCGAGGAATCGGTTGCCACCCTGCCCGGCCTCGACGGCCGCAAGATGTCGAAGAGTTACGACAACACCGTGCCGTTGTTCGAGGGTGGCGCGAAAGCATTGCGCGAGGCCATTGCAAAAATAGTCACCGACTCGCGCGAACCGGGCGAGCCCAAGGATCCGGATTCTTCCAGCCTGTATGCGATTTTTCGCGCGTTTGCGGGAGATGCCGAAAGCGCGACATTCCGCAAGGAACTCGAAGCGGGCATGGGCTGGGGCGACGCCAAGAAAAAACTGTGCGAACGCATCGAGCAGGACATCGCGCCGCTGCGCGAGCGTTACGACGCGTTGATGGCGCATCCGGACGGCATCGAGGACGCGCTGCGCGAAGGCGCGAAAAAGGCACGCGCGGTCGCGATGCCGCGGCTGGAAATCATGCGGCGCGCGGTCGGGCTCGGCCCATTGGCCGCGCCGGGCGGCAAGACCAGGGCCGCGAAGAAAACCGACAAGCGCGCGCGCATCGTCAGCTTTCGCGACAGCGAAGGTTTTCGCTTCCGCCTGCTCGGCGCCGATGGCGAGGAACTGTTGCTGTCGCGCGCATTCGCCGATCCGAAAGCCGCGGGACAGGCGTCGCGCGCGCTTTCGAGCGATGGCGCCGCCGACGCGTTGAAACCGATCGATGCGTCGCGCTTCGCATTCCTCCAGGAGAACGAAACGCTTGCGACCAGCGCGGAATTCGCCGAACTCACCGCACGCGATGCCACCATCGAACGCACGCGTGCGGCGATGGCTTCCCTGCGCGAAGCGGCGGATTGAGCAATGGCCCGTTTCATCGCGTTGCTGCTGATCGGACCCTGGCTCGCCGTGCTGGGTTGGTTGTACTGGTTGTACGCGCGCCGGCGCGCGGCGAACGGCGTATCAGCCAGGTTCGATGCCGGCGTATTGATCGCATCGGCGGTGGCGACGGTCGCCTGCACGGCGATCGGCTACGAAGCCGCCTTCGGCCACGGTGGCCCGATCTGGAAACAGGCGGCGGCCGCGCTCGGCGCCTACGCAGGATTCAACCTCGTCATCCTGTTTGGACTGCTATGGCATCGGTTTGCGCGCCGCCGCTGGCACACAAACCGCCAAGCACGCTAGCTCCGCAGTGACTTACTGCGGCAGCGCGAGGTCGTCCAGGATCGCCTTCAGGAAGCGTGCGGCTTCGCCGCCGGTGCAGGCGCGATGATCGAAGGTCAACGAGAGCGGCAGGCGCCGGTGCACCTCGATGCCGCCGATCACCGCGACCACGTCGTGCGACAGCTTGCCCACGCCCACGATCGCGACGCACGGCGGCACCACTACCACGGTGCCGTAGCGGCCCGCGAACATCCCGAAGTTGGAAAGCGAGATCGTGTAGCCGGTCAGTTCCGACGCGGGGATCGAGCGATCCTCGACCTGCGCACGCAGGCGGTTGATGCCTTCGCGCAGGCCGCGCGCATCCAGCATGTCGGCGTTGCGCAACGCCGGGACGAACAGGCCGTCGGGCGTGTCGACCGCGATGCCGAGGTCGACGTGCGGGTGTTTGGTGAGCGTGAGATTCTGGCCGTCGAACCACGCGTTCAGCGCCGGCTCGGTCTTGCAGGCCACGACGATCGCACGGATCGTGCGCCCGGTGATGTCCTGCTTGCCCAGCCACTGATGAAGGTCGGCGTCGTCGACGATGGTGGTCTGCACGACTTCCGCGTGAGCCTGCGCCATCACCCGCGCCATGTTGCGGCGCACGCCCTTCAACTGTTCGGGCTGACCGGTCACGCTGACCGACGGCGGCGTGGTACGCATCGGCTTGCCGGATTGCGACACGGTGCTGCGCTGCGGCGCCGCCACTGCTGCGGGCGCAATGCGCGTGGCGGCCGGTGCAGCAGCAGGCGCGGCGCTGAACTGTGCACTGCCGGAAGCGGCGGCGTTCTTGACGTCCTGCATCGTGACCACGCCGCCTGCGCCCGTGGCCTGCACACGCGCGAGGTCGACTTTCAATTTCCGCGCCATCGCGCGCACCGCCGGCACGGCTTTCACGCCGCCGACGCTGCCTGCCTGTTCCGTGCGCACTTCGTTGCTGCTCGACACGGCGCCGACCACGGTGCCCTCGTCCTCGCGATCGGCGGCGCCGCCCTTCTTGATTTCGCCACCTTCGTCGGACGCGATCACCTTGCCCTCGTCATCCGGTGCCGGTGCACCGGCGCCTTTCGCGGGCTCCGCAGGCGCGTGGTGATGGCCGCCCGCCGCATTATCGGCACGCTGCTTGGCGTTGGGATCGAGTTCGAACTCGGCCAGCGCCGCGCCGGTCACGATCACGTCACCAGCGGCGCCATGCTGCTTGAGCAGCTTGCCGGTGAACGGCGAGGGCACTTCCACCACGGCTTTGGCGGTTTCCATCGACACCAGCGGCGCGTCCAGCTTCACGCTGTCGCCTTCCTTCACCAGCCATTCGACGATGGTGGCGTCGGGCAGGCCTTCGCCAAGGTCGGGGAGATGGAATGTCTTTTTGTCGGCCATGATTTTGGTTCCGTAGTCGAAACTGCTTCGTGGTTCTTTTTGACGTCATCCCGGCAAAAGCCGGGATCCATTTTGCCTTGAGTCCAAGGAGCAACATCAAA
>Ga0207707_10001486_pt1 | contig 21665 bp, 19 predicted proteins | sample KBSC83BmetaG_FD_184336 | JGI IMG/M metagenome (GOLD analysis project Ga0207707, IMG submission 184336) | Corn rhizosphere microbial communities from Kellogg Biological Station, Michigan, USA - KBS C8-3B metaG (SPAdes) (version 2) | ecosystem: Host-associated > Plants > Roots > Rhizosphere ...
TGACTATGGTGAAAATAATAAGGGTAATGGCAAAGGCAAAGATAGCAATAAGGTAAAATAAAACCATGTACAACGTAAAGCGATATATCCGCAGCCTGCTCGTAGGCTTCGTGGGCGGCATAGCGGCAGAAGGCTTGCCGTATGTGGCGGCATATCTCGTGCCGGGCTCCGATCCATACCGATTCATCGAGGAGCGATTCACGGCAATGGGCGCGAACGCGATTGTCGGATATTTTGAAGCGGTGATCGTGGTTTCCTTCGTCATCTTCCTTATATTCCTCATAACCCCGCTTCGGCCGAAAATAGGGGGATCAGGCGCCAGGAAAGCGCTTGCAATCATCCTGCAATTTGCCGCGTGGGACATCGGCATGATCGGGGCGGTGGGGGTCTGGGTGCTCGTGCTTATTGCTCTCGTTCGTTTCATGGGGCCGGCGTTCTTCTAATAGAAGAACCGGTGGCGGGACTTGCCACGCCGCGCTTCCCGCGCCCGGCCATTTGCCTTTCCCGGAAAATAGTAGTATCATAGTCCCCATGGCTAAAGTTAAGCGCGCAGACCGGCTCATTACCCTTCGCTGCTCCGTTTGCAAACGGCGGAATTATTACACGAATAAAAATAAGAAGCAGGTGGAACGGAAGATCGAGTTGAACAAGTTCTGCGATTGGTGCCGCGCGCATACCCCTCATAAAGAGGCGCGCATTACGGGTAAATAGTTTGAAAAATTCGCCCCGCCTCAAGCGGGGTGAATTTTTTCTGCGGAACTTGTATAGTTAGATTCGTTAGGGGGTATCGTATAATGGTATTACGGCGGTCTCCAAAACCGCATACTGAGGTCCGATTCCTCATGCCCCCGCACCGTTGTGCATTCGTTTTAGAGAACCAGAATAAAATCATTCCAGCGATGATTTTTTCTTGCCGCTCGGCACGTTCGCCGAAAAGCAATAACAATGCTTTTCGGACCAAGCCGAACGTGCCTGCGCGAGCTTCTCTAAAACGAATGCACAACGGTGCGGGGGCAGAAGGGAATTGAATGGAAATTGATAAGATTTCCCGTAAACCACTCTTTGTTATAGTTAGGATATGAGTAAGAACGCTATTATTTTTCATGGCACCGGAACCAAGCCGGATGAATTTTGGTTCCCATATCTCCGAAAGAATTTGGAATCGCGAGGATACTCAGTATGGCTTCCGCAGCTCCCGAATGCCGACGAGCCGAATGTTTTGGAATGGCTTCCTTTTGCGCTTCAAAATGGAACCTTCACAGAGGAAACGGTTCTTATTGGACACTCGAAGGGGTCGGCGTTAATTCTTCATGTTCTCGAAAAAATCGATTGTCAGATAAAGCAGGCGATCCTTGTTTCTGGCTATGCTGAGGGACTTTCAAAAATCGCCGGAAGCAAGGAAGTCGCTGTGTTGAACTGGGGTGTCATTAAAATGCACGCGAAAGATTTTATATTCATAAACTCAGATGACGATCCGTGGAAATGTACCGACGTGGAGGGTAGAAAAATGTTTGATCATCTCGGAGGGGTGCAGATTATCCTTCATGGCGAAGGGCATATGGGCTCAACGACTTATAATCAGCCGTACAAAAAGTTTCCATTATTGACGAAATTGATCGATTAATCGTGCGCGGTTCCAATATCCTCCAAGGGTCCCCGCACCGTTGATTTATGTATAACAGAATCATGAATCATTCGGAGCAGCCTCACCCCCGTCGGGATCAGGGCGTCGAATATAGAGAAGGGGAAGGCCTCACGATACATGAGAGCGTCAAAACCGATAAATTAGAGCGCCCGTTTCCCGCTCCGGATCAAGAAGTAGAAGAAGGTCCGGTTAAAGAGGAAATTTTCTACACGAAAGAACGCGTGCCTATTACGCTTTCATATCGAATGTTTTCGCCCAAGTTATCCGAGGGCGAAGATCCGCGTTCCGGAGAGATTATTTTCATTCCCGGCGTTGGAGTCGGCGCCGGCGACTTGATGGCCCAGCGGTTCGGCGAGGACTATGCGCGAGCGGCGAAAAAACCGGTTCGCGTTATCTCCACATTTTCTGCGGCGTGCATCAAAGATTCCCTGAAGGAAGAGTCGGATGCGATTATTCAATTTATTAAAAAATATAATATTCACGAGCCAATGATTGTCGGCAACTCACAAGGCGGATACAAGGCTATGTATGTTGCTGCTGCGCTCGATAATCAGGAAAAAAATGGAGAAGCTGGCACCGAGGGGCTTGTTCTCCTGGCCTCTCCCGGACTTGATGAAAAATCTCCAAAAAAATTATTGAAAAATTTTTTCATGGGCGATGTGCTGGGAACGCGGAACGAGCTAAGGGTGCGGCCAGAGGAAAAAGGAACTCCGGCGCAGACCCTCAAGGATGTCATCGCCGGAGCGCAGGATCGCATTGCGAGTGAATCGGCGGCGATCCCAGCGAAGGAAGCGCGTGACGAATGGGCAAAGGAGCATCTTTTCACCGAAAGCGCTGGAGTTTCTGTAATCACGCCGACTAAATTGAGCTTTCATAACGATACTTTTTGGCGCGAAAACGCCGCACGCGCTTCGCTTTCCGCGCTTGAACGGCTGAAACGAAAAATAAAGACGCAAGACGAAAACTTCGAGCAGGAATCGGGGTTCGCTGACTGACGAATATTATATTCTTCAAGATCACGAATACCACTCTGGGTGTTCGATCTGGATCATTGCGGCAAGGATAGAAGATTTGATCTGATCTTCGCGTGTTAGCCGTCCGCCGGTAAGCATCCCCATGGCGCCGCCTTGGACTGCGCCTACTTTTTCATGCGTTGTGAGTCCAGCTATCTTAAATGCAGAGCTGCCGTCCGCCTGTCCGCCTAGTATCAGTTCCGTAACTTTTTTCGGCCACTCGAAGGCCGGCGCGAATCCGAGATGTATATTTGTGCCGTCATAAATCGCACATGCCTGGAGCTCCATGTAACCCGATTGAGAACGAGGGACTTCAAATAGCCCGCTTTCAATGCCGAAGCTGTAAGTGCAATCTTGGAATGCGGCTTTTGCCCGCGCAATCGCACCATCAATGATTTCATCTAAATTTTTCGGATGGCCCAGTTCTGCCACCTGCACGTCGATTCCTTCGATCTCCGGGTTTGGCAATATTTCCGGATACAATTTTGCAGCATCGGCAACGGCGGACACTTTGGTTGGATTTTTAGAACCGACATTTATTTTCATATTTAGATTATAGCAGAGCGATGTAATGCCCTATAAATAGAAAGCCCCGCACATAGGTGAAGCTCGTGGGAAGCTCTCTATGGACGGGGGAATGATGATTCTAGGCGGCGTTTGCTGCTGCCCAGTGTTCGAGTTCCTCGATAGAGATGCCGAACGCATCTCTGAACTGCCCGGCGGTCGTTACGTTGCGCAACTCGCTGCGCTGCGCATCCTCGCCGTGGATACCGACCTCGGCGCCGTTCGAAAAGGGAACGAAGATGCCGCTGTCATTGAACGTTACACCTCCATTTTCCCCGAGGTATTTTTTGAGTTTAGCGAGCAAGCTGAGGCTGCCGGTGTACCAGGGAGATGTTTTGAAGCGATCGTCGTTGCAAAAAGTGAAGATCGGTTCCGCGTTCATGTGCGCGATTGCTGTGCGGGCTTCTTCTTTTACGGAGTGGCGCTCTTCGATGTTTGCGCGTCTGCCAAGCTCTTCGACAATTTCATTCATCTGTCGGTAGTCGGCAACATAGTCTTTCCAGGATTGCCAGGGCATGATCGCGACGACTCCGTTGTTTGAGCAAGTGACGAACGTGCGGAAGTTGTTCGCCGGAGGTGTCTGCTTTGGATTCATGATGAATCTCCAGTTGGAAAAAGTACCGTGAAGTTAAAAGTTCCATTCGGGACCCCTTCACGATCTGTATATATTATATAATTAAATGGCTCAATTTGTCAAGTCATGCGAAATACTATCGATGATAGATCCGCGCAAGCGATCGGCCGAACGAATCGAGGCGCCGCGCAAATTCAGATGGAGCGGCGTTCGCGCCTTTTCCGGGCACGATGCTCTCCGCGAGCTCTGCGCGCTGTTCTTCGAGCGATGCGAGGAGCATCGTAAACACCACATCAGTTTTCTCCTGGTTATTTTCGCCGAGCCCTTGGATGAGTTCGCCGAGCGCCGTGCTGTCGAGTCCGAGATAGAAGACCGGCACGCCCGTAAGTCCCGCCCGCGCGAGTTTTCCGTTTTCCATTTTGAAGCCGTAGCGGATTTCGGCGCCGCCTCGCTTCGCGATTTTGAATATTTTTTCCTGTTTCTTTTTGAGGCGCGAGCCGTCGCCGCCTTCGTGCACTTCATCGAACGCACCGACTACGTCGCCGGTCACGCGGTCGAGGATCAGGTTGTCGACCTGGCTTTCGGCATGATAATCGTCGCGCGCCGCGGTGCGGACGACGAGGAAATCGGCGCCGAGTTTTTGGGAGAGGAGCGCCGTGATCGCCATCTCCATCTGTCCGCTTTTCTCGCGCGATTTATTTTCGCGCCATCGCGCGATGATTTCGTCTTCCGTCTGGGCGCCGAATTCGCTTCGGTAAAAGTCCTGTACGTTCGGATTATTCGCGCTCGTGAATTCGATCTCCCGTTCGCGGACGAACGCCCGATCGGTCTCGATCGTTTCTGCGCCGTAGAGCTCCGCGTATCCTTCCGGATTGATTGATGCGTCGGGATTCAGAAGTTCGCCGGACAAGCCTTCCTGCGCGAGCATCTCATTCACAGTGCGCGATTGGTTTTCGAGAATGCCTTTCAGCATGTCGGCGGGGTGCAGTTTTGTTTCCCTACGGCTGCCGAACCGTTCAAATTTATTCATGCGATTATTGATGCAATACCATGATTCTAGCATATGTTTGAAAAGTAAAATGCGGCGCTTTTTTCGAAAGGCGCCGCACGATGACTCTATCTTTCTCAATCGAAAAGAAGGTTTTCAGCCACGAAACAGACTGCGCACTGACAGGGCTTACCAACGTGTTCGCCGTTTACCCGCGCGAGCTCCTGATGGCACCGGTGCTCGAAAGGTAGCTCGACGCTGCATCCGTCGCAGATCACGAGCGACCGCCCGGGAATATGCTCGAATGCCAGATAGGAAATCGCGTCGTCAACCGTTTTCAGTTTCAGGAGCTCTTGCGCGCGTGCGATTTTCTGTCGAGCAACTTCCGGCTCCCATGCATACTTTTCCCCGACAAGCTTCAGGTAGGGGGCGGGAATCGTTTCGGCGGTAAGCGGCGGCGGACCGATGATAAGCTCATCGATATGGTCCAATATCCAGTCATCGGTCACCCCAGGGTTCGACATGATTCCCGCACGCGCAAGGGCATTGCGAAGGCGGACGCGATACATCTGTAGGCATTCTCTGAATAATGTGTCTTCCATCTCACTCTCACCTCTGCGGATACCATATCAGGACAGAGAAGCAAGTCAAGTACATACCCGCGCGTAATGAAATTGAGGGCGCGGCGTATCTCTCTCCATGCCGACGCCATGGGATAAATCATTATCGAAGAAAAATTTTCCGCCGCTTCGCAAGGATGCGGCGGTTGACGTTGCGATTGTGGGCGGAGGGATCACGGGAATCCTTTCGGCATACATGCTCGCGAAAAAAGGCATCACGGTGGCGGTTCTTGAAGCGTCGTCGCTCGGCGCTGGCGCCACAATGCTTACGACCGCGTTCATCACGCAGGTTTTGGACACGAGCTTTTCACAATGGGAAAAGCTAGTGAAGCCTGCCGAGGTGCGCATGATTGCCGAATCGGGCGCCGCCGCCATCGACGCTCTTGAAGAAATAATCAAAAAAGAAAAAATAAATTGCGACTTTATGCGCGCGCCGGTATTCGAATATGCGAACGATATCGAGCAGGTTAAGGCGCTGAACGAAGAAATGAAAGTGATGAAGAAGCTGGGCATCGAAGCGGAACTCCACGCTGCGGGCGATCTTCCGTTTAAAAATGTGGGATCGCTTGAGGTGCCGAACCAGGCGAAGTTCGATCCGGGAAAATTTCTTTCGGCGATCATTGCGAGCGCCGCGGCGCAGGGCGCGATGTTTTTCGAAAATACCGAAGTGAAGGAGATTTCGGGCGACGGGCCGATCGTGCTTACAACCGACGGCGGCATAGTGACCGCGCAGGACGTGATTATCGCCACGTATCATCCGATCACCGACGAGGGTACGCAGTTCAAAAAAGGAATGTATCACACCTATGTTGAAGAGCTTGCGATGCCTGCAGGACAATTGCAGGAGGCGCTGTATTGGGATCTTAATAGTCCGTATCATTATTTCCGCGTTGATCGCGTGGACGGCGGCGGAAAGGACCGCATTATTTTCGGGGGCGAAGATCACAAGTGGCGCCTGGAAGGCGCGGATGCGAAAAGCCGCGAAGCGCTCCGGGGATATATCGAAGGCACGTTTAGCGGACTCGATTACGAATTTACGAATCAATGGGACGGGCCGATCGTCGAATCGAGCGACGGGCTTGCGCTCGTGGGCGCCATCAAGTCGCATTATTATGTTGCAACCGCGTTTTCGGGAAACGGGATGACGTATGCGATGATCGCGGCGATCATGTTCGAAGACCTGATTGCGGGCCGCAAAAATCGATGGACAAAAATATATGATCCGACGCGCTCGCTCGCGAGCAAGAAAACCGCAACCAAAGCGCGCGATTATTCGGAGGAATTAATGGGTGGCCTGCTTAAGAACTTGCTTAAATAAAAAAGCCCTGCGAAAGGATGCGCGATGCGCGTCTTGCAGGGCTTTTTTGTTATCGTGATGTCCGGAAGTGAACTTTGATTACGATCACGTCCGGGCAGGTTTTCGTGGGGTCGTTCTTGCACGGCGGGTGGGCCGTAGCCAGATCGGAGTTAAAGTAAACGGTTATTTTCCGCGCCGGGATTGGACGGAAAAAAGTTATCGGCGGCGCATGCACGCCCTCAAGCGGAATGATGCAACTGCCATTTTCCGGATCGGGGATAACGCATTGCGCGGCGCCATAGGGAAGGGCTACTTTTTCGCCCATGAGAATCGGTCCGTCGCAGCAGCGCGCGAGGCCTGCATGTTGATCGGCGTAGAGCCAGTAGTTGATGCTCGCCCGACCATCGCCGCCGCCGCGATACCCGGATTCGCCGCTTATCGATTCGATGAGCACTTCGTGCGGGAATCGCGAGAAGCATTTTGGGTTGGATGGCGTCTGCGCTGCGTAGATAGCGATCTTGAATGCAGCCGTGTACCCGTTGTCATCCGGTTTCATGCTTGAATCGCACGTGCCCCAGGTGTCGGAAAAATGCTCCGCATCCGGCGTTTGAATTCCATCTTCGTTCGGCGCCGTGTCGGGATCGGCCATCGCTTCCGGCGGCGGCTCTTCGTACTCAACCGTAAGATTGAGACTGAAGGTTGAACCGACCGCACCCTCGGTTTTTTCATAGACGATCTTGATCGGCGGCGCCGGAAGATCGTTTTGGAAAAAAATTTGGGGAATCGATATGGTGCAGCCCGGACTCTTCATCCATCTTCCATGATGGCCGTGCGGGGAATCGATCCGGATGCGGCATTGATGTTCGTCGCCCTGGATCTTTACCGTAAACATGAGCCCGGCATTTCCTTGGATCGCGGCACGGAAATCAACGTGCTTGCCCGCGATCGCCATGTTGACGGTGCCCCAGGCGCTGCGGATCTTCCAATCGCCGAGCGCGAAGGGGAGGTCGAAAAAATTATCCGCTTTGCTTGCCGTATCGATGGGAAAGTTTTTGCTTCCCGCGCAGGCCATAAAGTTCGGGATATCGGTCGTGCAGCGGACCGGCAGTTCCGGAAACGAAGCGGGACTCACGTCGCTGCCGTATCCGTTTTCAAAGCCGACGGACGCCGTTCCGGTTTTCATCATATGGTTTTCGAACTGGCCATATGCGTTGTTGACGTTGTTTGCGGTGAATCCGCATCCGGCTATGAACGATATGCAATGGATGAGGAATACGAACGCAGCGGTTTGGCAGGGATGCCGTCTGCGATACATAAAGGGCCCCTTTCTTTATTGATTTTTGGGAACCCGCTTCGGAAACGCGTTCCGAAGTACTGCCCAATTCATACTGCTTTTCTGGGTTGCCGTCAAGATTAAAAAAATCATTAAATGGGTCTTGATGTTTCCAGTGTGTCTTCTATAATCTTTATAAAGGCTTTGTTCGCATAAACTGCGGATGAAATCAGCTTGTCGCATAAACGACCGCTTTGGCGGCCGTTTATGTTTTTAAGAAAAATTTAATGGTGAAAGGAATATATTGTATCTCGCCCGTGGTGAGGGTCCGTAGTTTATGAGATAAAACAAAGCCTTTGACAAGCTGAGAACCGGGTTTAAATCCCGGCGGATCCACGGGCGCGGAAAGGCGTTGATTTTGATGTATAATAACACGCATGGCAAACACAAACCTGGGAGTTGAAAACGTGCGGTGGGATTTGAGCCCGATGTATAAGAACCTCGATGATCCGCAGCTCGATGCCGATTTGAAAGACCTCATCGCGCGCTCGAAAAAGTTCAACGAAGATTATAGGGGCAAGTTAAAAGAGAAACTCGCGGGCGCTATAAAAGATTTCGGCGAGCTCGACATGCTCGGCAATAAAATTTTCGTCTATTTATTTTTAGTGCAGAGTCAGGACGTGACGAATGATGCCGTGAAAGCGAAGTTGGCGGCGGCGCAGACGGCCGTGAGCCAAGCGCAGGCCGAATATCTCACGTTCTTTGATATCGAGCTTGTGGCGCTCGATGATGCCGCGCTCGCTTCTTTGTATAAGAGCGATTCTATAATCGCGAAGCACAAACCCTGGATCGAGCATGCGCGCATTTTCAAGCCGCACCTTTTGAGCGAGCCGGTCGAGGCGGCGCTTACGAAGCGGTCGCCCTTCGGCCCGGGCGCATGGGCGGAATTCTTCGATGAGGTGGAAGCGGACTTGCGCTTTGATCACCGCGGCGAAACAAAGACGCTCACCGAGATGCTTGATATTTTGAATAATGCGAAAGATGCTGCGGAGCGCGCGGAAGCGATGCAGAAGATCAATGTCGGCTTTGCCGGCAATTTCGAGAAATATTCCGCGCAGACGCTCTATATGATCGCAGGTGAGAATGCCGTTGAGCGGAAGGATCGCGGGTACAAGAATCCGATGGATGCGCGCAATAAATCGAATCGCATCCCGGACGATGTGGTGGATGCGCTTCACAGGGCCGTAACAGAAATCGGCGGGCCGCTCACGAAGCGGTATTATGCGCTCAAGGCGAAGCTGCTTGGCGTGAAGACGCTCGCATGGAGCGATCGCAATGCACCGCTGCCCTTTGCCGACATGGCAATCGTTTCATTCGATGAAGCCATGCGGCTCGTGCACGCGGCATACGAGAGTTTTAGTCCCACGCTTGCGGGGCTCGTTGCGCAATTCCAGGCGCAGGGGCGCATTGATGCGCCGGTCACGAAGGGCAAGCATGGCGGCGCGTACAACTATTCGATCGTGCTCCCGGGGAGCAGGCCGGTTTCATTCACGTTGCTCAACTATCTCGGTTCCGATCGCGACGTGATGACGGTTGCCCACGAACTCGGTCATGGCGTGCACGGCATTTTGGCGGGCGAAGCGCAGGGCCCTTTGATGTTCCACGCGCCGATCGCATACTGCGAAACCGCGTCGGTTTTCGGCGAAATGACGACATTCAATTTTTTGAAAAAACGCCTTGCTGAAAAAGGTGACAAGAAAGCGCTCGCCGCGCTTATTGCGCAGAAGATCGAAGACTCGATCAATACCGTCGTGCGCCAGATCGGATTTTCGAATTTCGAACGGCGCCTGCACGGCATGGATGCGCAATATAAAGAGTGGCATGATCCGGCAAAACGATCCGCGGCCGATCTCGACGCGATTTGGCTCGCTACTTTAAAAGAGCTCTATGGCGAAGAAGGGGAGGTGTTCACCTATAAAGACGCCGAACATTTATGGGCATACATTTCGCACTTCCACACGCCGTTCTATGTATATGGATATGCATTCGGCGAGCTCCTCACCCGCAGTTTGTACGCCGCACAGCCCGCGCTCGGCGAAAAATTCGAGCCGCTCTATCTCGACATGTTGCGTTCGGGCTCGACCCGCAATGTAGTTGAACTCCTCGCGCCATTCGGGCTTGACCCGGTGCGTGAAGATTTTTGGGCGAATGGCATAAAAGTAAGCCTGGCCGACATGCTGGACGAACTCGAGGGACTCGTCAAAGACATAAAGTGAATATGATATGATAACAGCATGAACACTCCAGTTAAAATCATTGCCGTCGTGGGCATTATTGCCGTCGTGATCGGACTTGCCGCGTTCTCGTTCACCGGCGTGAATACGTCGACGCCCGCGCCTATTGATAACACGCTCACGGCGTCCTCAACGCCCGCAACGTCAACCACGTCAACCATCACGCGCGGCCCCACATCGCAGGAGCCGGAGATCCCGCTTAATCCGAATGTTAAGCTCGACACCGCGCCGTCCGCTTCATCGTCTTCGGGTGCGAAGTCATCGAGCACGATAACCGTGCAGCAGGGACCCGTTTCCTCCGAGCCGCTCATTCCGCCGAAAGATGGCGTTGACCCTGCGCCGCAGAGTTTCACGATTCATGCGAGCGATGAAAGCGCGGACCTTACGAATATTTCCGTTCCGTCCGGAACCAAGGTCACGATCACGTTCTTCGTGAATCAGACGGGGACCTATTACGGCGGTCTTGATTTCCGCAGCTCCGTTTTGAATACGGGCACGATCGCGACGGGCCAATCAAAATCGATTTCATTCACGGCAACGAGTTCGTTCAGTTTCACGCCGTACTGGCCGGCGAGCAACGTGGCAAAACCATATAAGATCAATATCAACGTTCAATAAAAAAAACAAAGGCCGCCGATCCCCAGGAAGGGAACGGCGGTTTTTATTCTGATGATTATCGGCTTGACGTTTCGCCGGTTCCTGCTATACTGAACCTACTTCCAAAGACCGCAGGCATCCCGTCAAAGGGAATAGGCCCTGCCGAGGAAAGCCCCGAAAGCCCTGCTTTCGCCCGGCTTGCCGCAAACGACTTTGGAACGAGGTCGTTTTTTGTTTACGGGTCGATCAATCAATCACGCATCACTGCGAATGATATGAAAACAAAAGCACAGAAAACTGAAGAATTAAAAAAAGCTAAAGAACTTCTGGACAAATCCCAGGCGCTTATTTTCGCTGATTTCACAAAAATCACGGCGGAGCAGATCCGCAAGCTCCGCACGGAGCTCAAGAAATCCGATGCGAGTTTTCTCGTCATCAAGAAGCGCCTGCTCGGCCTCCTCTTGAAAGAGAAGGGCATCGACGCGAACCTCGGCCAGTTCAAGGTTTCCGTCGGCACGATTTTCTCGAAGAGCGACAGTGAAAAGGTTGCCGGACCGGCGTTCAAGTTCTTTAAGGGACTTGAAGTTCCGGAGGGCGGCGCGAAGGACATGTGGACGAAAAAGATTTTGAGCGGTTACGATCTGAAGGGCAGCGCCCCGATGACGGCTGACCAGATCGTCTACATCGGCCAGCTCCCGCCGCGTGAAGTGGTTCTCGCTCAATTGCTCGGCATGTTGAATGCCCCGCTGAAATCATTCATGTATCTTTTGGATCAGAAAGCAAAAAGCCAAAAATAAAGGTCACGCTAACGCAAGCAAAATAAAATTATCTAACAATAATACAATGGCAAATCACGACGACTTGATCACAAAGATCGAATCAATGACGGTCGTAGAGCTCGCGGAGCTCGTAAAGAAGCTTGAAGAGAAGTTCGGCATTTCTGCCGCAGCCCCGATGGCGGTGGCGGGCGCAGGCGCTGGTGCGGCTGCCGCGGAAGAAAAGACGAGCTTCAACGTTGTCCTTAAATCGGGCGGCGCAAGCAAGTTGAACGTCATCAAGGTTGTGCGCGAAATCAACTCGGCCCTCGGCCTCAAAGAAGCCAAGGACCTCGTGGACGGCGCGCCGAAGACCGTGAAGGAAGGCGTGAAGAAAGAAGAGGCCGACGAAATGAAGGCCAAACTCGAAGCCGCCGGAGCGCAAGTGGAGATTCAGTAAAATAAAATACAGGGCGGTAACTTTTAGCACCGGTTGTCGATTCGCTCTCGCGGCGAATCGCAACCTGCGCTCTCGGCATTTTGACCGAAAATATACATCAATATATTTTCGGAACAAGCTCAAAATGCCTCCGAGAGCTGCTAAAAGTTGCCACCCTGTATTTTTTTCATTAGAATCTTCAGGTCGGGTTTTGGCCCGATCTCGCGCCTTTAGCTCAGTGGTAGAGCGTTCCGTTCACATCGGAAAGGTCGTAGGTCCGATCCCTACAAGGCGCACATTTAGGACGGCGCGTTACTGCGTGGTCGGAAAGGTCGCAAGTCCGATCCCTGCAACGCCCACACTCGATGGTCTTTGTTTTGAAACTGCTTCCTTGAGCAGCGCCTCGCACTCGGGCGATTCTATGAAGATCAGTTCGGGGCGGGGAAATGCTTTCGGCTGGTAATCCGTTCCGCCATAGAGCGGATCCTTTGCGCCAATAACGACGCGGCCGATGCGGCTCCATAAAATGAGCGACCAGCACATGGGGCAGGGTTCGCAGGTCGCATAGAGCGTGCAATTCGATAAATCTTCGGTGCCGAGCTCGGCAGCGGCTTTGCGGATGGCATTCACTTCGGCGTGGTTCGAAGGATCGTGTTGCGAGTGAACCGTGTTGCGTGCCGCGGCGAGCAGCGTGCCGCCATTCGTGATTGCTGCGCCGTACGGATCATCGCCAATCTCTGCGGCTTTGCGTGCTGCTGCAGTGGCTTCGGCGAGTCCCGCCTGGTCGTTGTATGATTCCATATATCTAATTATAAACAAACGCCCTTCACGAGGGCGTTTGTTTTATTCGATGGCGGGGTTGATTACCTCGTGCAGAGCGCGTTCAGTTCGGCTCGCGTCCCCGCGCCCACGAATCCGTTTCCGGCCGTGAGGCTCGCGGGAGCGAGGATCTCATCCGAGAAAATGTTCTGGAAGTTTACGACCGCGTTCTTCGTGGCGTCACCGAAGTGGGTCGTTTCGTTATTCGGCGAACCCGCGCCGCTTTGCGCAACCTGCGTGAACGAGGAGAGATTGAGCAGCTTCTGGAGCGCGAGCACTTCCTGATGCGTCATGCCCTTCGAAAGATTGCGATCGAAGACCGCGCTGCACGAGCTCGCTTTTGCGTTCTTGATGACGAGCTGTTTTTCAAGCCCTTTCAATTGGAGGAGAAGCATCTGAAGGAACGCGAGGGGATCGGTTACGGTCGAAGTTGATGCGCCGAGAACCACTCCGCCGCCGCTCGAAGTTCCGCCGCTACCATTCGAGTTAGACGAAGGGAATACGCCGGTGCCGCTGCCGACTCCTACCACGGTCGGATTCGGGAAGAGAGGTGTCGTCGGCGCGGGCGGTGCCGGAGGCGTGAAGGTTTCCGTGATCGCGCAGTTCACGGAACTGTTGGCGATGATGCCGCTCGCGTCTGCACAGAGTCCATTCGTGCTCTCGGTGTAATTCGCGAGGCCGGCAACGTTCACGCTGAAGGGCGTTGCGGCATCAACCGTGACGGCCGTGCCCGATGCGCTGCCCGGGAACGTGGCCGGAGCCGGATTGCCGGCGAGGACGGTCACCGTAAAGTCCGAAGATGTCGCCGTGCCGCCGGCGCTATTATCCACCGCGAGAGCCACATTCAATGTGGAGGTTGCGGTTGAAGTGGGTGCGGGCGCCGGGTCGATCGTGATGCTATAGGTGGCATTCGCGCTTGCGGTCGGATCGCTCACGCTCGTCGCGAGAATCTCAAAGGTCGATACTCCCGGGGTCGTGGGCGTTCCCGCGATCGAAGCGGAGAGGTTATCGGGAGCCGTCGTGAGCGTAAGCCCCGTGGGCAGCGTTCCCGAAGCCACGCCGAACGTGAAGATGTCCGTCGCATTCGCAGAATTCGTCGCAGTGATCGTCGGCGATGTGTAGGCCGTGTTCACCTGGCCGCTGGGCAGCGCGCTCGAAGGAATGTTCAAGCTCACGATGCCCGGCGTGGATGTTGGCGTTGTCGTGGCCGTGGATGTGAATATCACATCGCATGCCGTGGTCGCCGTGATTGTGCCGCTGCAGCCGGATCCCACCGTGAAGGTGTATCCCGCGGGGCCCACGACGAGCACCGAGTATGCGTCGTTTGCATTAAGCGTGAAGGGCAGCGTGCCATTGCCGACGTTCGTAGAAGTTGAAAGCGCGTTCGTTGTGGAATCGTTCAAGAGGATGCCCGTCGTGTCAGAGCCCTGCAAGCCGCTCACGGTGATGTTCAAGAGATCAGTTGTGGAAGTGGGCGTAGATGTAGCAGAGGAGAATGTTTCCGTGATCGTGCACGTTGCGCTCGCGCCGGCCGCGATGGCGTTATGACATGTGGCCGTGTCCGAAGGTGTGTAGCCGGGTTGCGTGGTCGTTGCAGCTACGCTGAATGCGGTGCCGCCATCAACCGTGAGAACGGTACCCGAAGCGCTGCCCGGGAAATTATTGAGCGTTGGGTTGGCCCCCGTGATTGTGACCGTGAAGTCCGAAGACGTTGCCGTGCCGCCCGAAACATTGAGAATCACATTCAGCGTGGACGTCGTTCCCGTGGGAGGAATCGGCGTGAACGCCACATCGCACTCGGTGGTCGTCGCAAGCGTGCCGCTGCAGCCCGCGCCAACCGTGGAAGTGTATCCTGCGGGGCCGACAACGAGCAGCGAATACACATCGTTCGCGTTGAGCGCGAAAGTAGTTGTTCCGTTTCCAACAGTCGTTGAAGTGGAAAGCGCGGTCGCCGTTGCGTCGTTCAATAAGATGCCCGTCGTGTCCGTGCCCTGAAGTCCGCTCACGACCACATTCAAATTATTCGTGGTCGGCGGCGCCGGGTTAACGATCAGACTGTACGAAGCCGTGGCCGAGCTCAAGACGTTCGTAACGTTCACGCCGAAGGCGAAGGTGCCCGTTGCTGAAGTGGTTCCGGAAATCGTGGTCGTTGTGCCGTGCGCTGAAGTGTTGAGCGTGATGCCCGCGGGAAGCGTACCCGTCGCAATGCTCCACGTGAAAGGGCTCGTGGCCGTCGTTGAGGCGGTAAGAGTTTGCGCGTAGGAAACAGTTGCGGTTGCCGAGGGGAGCGTGACGGGAAGAACGTCGATCGCAGGGATCGGCACAACCGTCACAACATCAGTGTTGCACACATTGTTCGATTCGCTCGATTCAGGAACTTTGTTCGCCGGATCAACGCTGCAGGTGCTCGAGGCCGCTGGGTTCGTGAGCGAGCCAATAGCGGTCGGCGTGACGGGGATGGTAATTTTCACCGTGCCGTTCACCGGAATGTGAATATTATTTGCGCCATTGCCCGAAAGGCAGTTGAGCGTGCCGGAAGTGATTGAGCAGGCGATCGTGCCGGTTACGCCGCCCGTCGTCGTGGCGGTCGTCGTGCCGAAGCTTGCGCCCGTTGCGGGAAGCGCGTCCGAAAGCACCGTCGCGCCATTCGGCGAAAGGTCGCCGAAGTTCGCGCTCGCCGTGCCGCTGTTTTTGATTAAAAGGATCCAATTGAAGGGGACCGTAACGATCACATTGCCGCCGGAGAGCGAATCGCTTTGCGAGACCGTAAGATCGGGCGCGGTGACGTTCACCGTGTTCGTGTTGCAGTTGTTATTCGTTTCCCCGGTATTCGCCGTGTTCGATTCAAGGATGACATTCGAAGGATCCACGTTGCACGAACCGCCGGTCGGGTTCGTAATCGAACCGACGACGTGCGCCGTGACGGGGATCGTTACCGTAACCGTTTTACCGGCCGGAATGGAGAGGTTGTTTGCGCCGTTTCCTGAAGTACAGGTGAGCACATTGCTCGTAATGGAGCATGACATCGAACCGCTCACGCCTGAACCGTTCACGACAGTCGGCGTGCCGTATGTCGTGCTCGCAGAGGGACCCGCGGGGAGCGTGTCGATGAGTACTTGTTGATTGCCGTTCCCGAATGTCGAGGTTGCCGTGCCGGCGTTCGTGACCGTAAGAATCCAGTTGAACGGATTCTCGATTGTCGCGCTCGCCGTGCCCAGGCTGTTTGTTTTCTGCACCGTAAGATCCGGCGCGATGATCGTGATGTCCGCCCTCGAAGCGAAGCTATCGACAACTGCATCCGCGTGGCCCGTTCCCGCGCCCGTCGGCGTGAAAACCGCCGTTGCGCTGCCGCTCGATTGAATGGAAGTTTGCGTGCTCGTAACCGTACCGAGGACGGCGTTATTGAATGCGATCGGAAGGCCGATCACGCGATCGAGATTCGCCGCCGATATCGCCGCGCCGTGATTGTCTTTCGCGAACGTCGCCGTCAAAAGATCCGTGCCGCTGCCAAGGAGAATCGGGTTTACGGCCGGCGTGTGTGTAAGATTGATCCACGGATCGACGTTCGATATGCCGCCGTTCGTTGTCGAGATCGTCGTGGCCGGCGTGTTCGTGCCCCACCAGTTGTCGGTTCCATTCACGGTCGTGTCAATGTTTGTGAGGTTCGCGCCCAAAGGAGCGGTGTTGCCCGCCACGCGGCTGAAGTTCATCGTAAGATTCCCGCCGCCCGTAAGGTTGCCGGTAAAGATGCCGCCGCCGTTTCCGGTCGCGCTGTTGCCCGTGATCGTGACGTGTGAAAGGGTTACGGAATCGGTGCACGCGCCGGGGCAGCCCTGCGATGGAGCGTTGAGCCACAAGCCGCCGCCGCCCGTCGCATTCGGAAGGTTTGCGGTGCCCGCAACGTTATTACTGATCACTGATCCGGTGTCGATGAGGAGGTTTCCTTCGCTGTGAACGCCTCCGCCGTTGCCTGCCGCGTGGTTTCCGGAGATCATGCTGTTATGGATAGAGATGAGTGGGTTTCCGGGAACATTGGTCGTGATTGTAATGCCGCCCCCTTCTCCCGCCACGCTGTGATCGCCGCTTACCTGCGTTGCGTTGTTATTGATGATCTGGCTGTTCGAAATGGTAAGCCTGCCGCCGATCGAAACCCAGATGCCGCCGCCCGTTGCTGCAACAGTGGGACTCACGTTATCGGACGCAGAGTTGTTCTCGATGATGCTGTTCGTGATCGTCACACCGCCCGTGCCGGTCGGCTTCAGGAAATTGAAGATTGCAATGCCGCCGCCTTCGCCTTGCGTCGTGGAGCAGCTGTCGAGTGTTACGTGATCGAGCGTGAGCTGCGCATTGCCGCTCGTGCCCGTGTCGAATTCCATGCAGCCGCCGTCGCCGTCGTTGCCGTGCGTGCCCGTGTTGCGCCCGAACTTGAGCGTAAGATTTGAAATGTTCGCGCTCGCGTTCGAAAGCGGATTGATGTCTTCGTTCACGGACATCACCATGTCGACGCCATTCGTGGCATTCGTGCCAGCCTCAATAATAGTAGAGGCCTGTCCGGCTCCTGTGATGTTTACGGAGTCAGTTATATAGAGCGCGCCGTGATTGCCGCTGTAATCGCCGGCGACTTTCGGGAGGGTGAGCGTGTATGTGCCTGCGGGGACAGTGATATTATCCGTGCCCGCATTCGCGTTCGCCTCAATTACCGCTTCGCGAACCGTGCACTGGTTGGCGGTGCCGCTCGCGCATGCGCCGGGATGCACGCCGTCCGCCGTTGTGTTCACGGTAAGATTGAGCGTACTCGCGTTCGCAAGCACCGGGTTAGTAATAAAGATGATCGACCCCGCTGCGACCGCAAGCCCGAACCACAATCCTTTCTGAGGCATGTATTTGATTGGTTGCTGTTCCTGGCGACAATCAGGAACACTATATATTTAATGTGTCAATTTTAATAATTTTTCTGATTTATGTCAAGAAGGAACGCTTCAGCCTTTTGAATGATTTCAGATTGGTTCATGTCGCCGCTATAACGTCGGATAAATTCTTCACGTTCGATGAGGTCGCGCTCAAAAACATCCTCGCTCGTTACGCTGAATTAAAATTTTCGATCCGCGGATCGCATACAGAAACACCGAACTCTAATATTCTTTTGCAGGCAGGTGAGTTCCATTTGGGGGGAGGCAATGGAATAGGCATATTTCATGGATTCAGTTTAGCAAATATTGGAAGTGGGGAATGGCCGCTCTAAAAGCGGCTTTTTATAGTGGGGAAAATTGTGCATATCTGGCCCGATCGTACCTTCTGAAAATTCAGGAAAATCAATATTTCCAGGCCTATTTTGCGCACAGAGGTAACGGCATTTGACGCTGGCGCGTAGTGGTTTATAGTTACAGAGAAGTGGTGAGCTGTGGAGGAAACTGGGGATAAACCCCCCTTTCTGTGCAGAACTCGCCAAGAGGATGGCTGAAAAGCCGCATAAACCAATGCTATTAGGCGAATACCGACACAATTTAGATACAAAAGGTCGCATGGCGATGCCGGCAAAGTTCCGCGATAAATTAACGGCCGGCGCCATTGTCACGCGCGGAATCGATAATTGTTTATTCGTGTTCGCGCATGCCGAGTGGGAGGAACTGGCGAAAAAATTGATCGCCCTGCCCTTGGCGCAGGCGAACTCGCGGGCATTCGTCCGCTTGATGCTCGCGGGAGCGTCGGACGTCGAGCTCGACAATCAGGGACGCATTTTGATCCCTGATTATTTGCGGAAGTATGCGGGTTTGAAAAAAGAAGTGATCGTTGCGGGGCTTTATAACCGCATCGAAGTGTGGGATGAGGATGCGTGGACCGCCTACAAGATGAAGACGGAGACATCGTCCGAAGAGATCGCGGAAAAATTAGGTGAGCTGGGGATCTAGGTCGCAATCGCGAATCATGTTTACGACTTTGATCCAAACGTTACTCATGAATATCCAATGGCTCATCGACCGGTTCTTTTAAATGAGGTAATCGAGCTTCTTGATCCGCGGCCCGGCGAATTCATTATCGACGGGACGGTGGATGGGGGAGGGCACGCGGCGGCGATCATCCAGAAAATAATGCCGCACGGAATATTCCTCGGCCTTGATTGGGACGAGCGCCTGCTCGCCGAATGCAAAGCGCGCCTCGGCGATGAAAGCGGCGTGATCCTCGAACACGGGAACTACGCGGACATTCCGGCTGTCCTCGAAGAAAAGAAACTGCCGAAAGCCGACGGACTTCTCGTCGATCTCGGGTTTTCTTCCGAACAGCTCGAAGGATCGGGGAGAGGGTTCAGTTTCAAACAGGAATTTGCCGGCGAACCGCTTCTCATGACCTACGATGACGCGAAGGCGCCCGTGAAGCAGATTATCCGTGAATTAAAAGAAGAAGAGCTTGCGAATGTGATCTATGAATTTGGCGGTGAACGCGGATCGCGCAGAATCGCGAAGACAATCAAAGAAGCGTTGCGCAAAAAAAAGATTGAGACGAGCGGGGAGTTGGCGGAAGTGGTGCGCGGTGCGCTCCCGAAAAATTACGAGCGCGGACGGATCGATCCGGCCACGCGCACATTCCAGGCGCTCCGCATATATGCGAACGGCGAACTGGAAAATCTCGCGAAGCTCCTTGGCGAATTAAAAGACATCGTGCGGCCCGGCGGACGGGTGGCGATAATCACATTTCATTCGCTCGAAGACGGCATCGTGAAGCGGGCATTTCAATCAATGGCAAAAGAGAGCATTTTACATATTCTCACGAAGAAACCGGTTGCGGCATCTCGGGAAGAAATAGCAGAGAATCCCCGGAGCCGGTCGGCGAAAGTGCGGGCGGCGGAAATAACAGCGTAAGCGATCAACATAATACATCAAAATGACATTCATCCAGCCAAGTAAAAATAAAAGCATATTGAATCTGGTGCTCGCCGGGATGGGAGTTATCCTCATCTTGGGTACCTTTTGGGTGATTGTCGCTTATAATCAAACAGTAAGCCTTGCGCACGACATTGCGAAGATGAAATCCGAGCTCGATACGCTCGGCGCAAAAAATACCGCACTCAATAATGACCTCATCGCATCGCTCGGCAGCGACGCAGTGACGCGGATGGCGGCTCAAGGCGGGTTGGTTGAAGATAAAAAACCCCAATACTTCGAGCTCGATCCAAAATGGCCTATCGCTTCGCAATAATATTTTCCATACTTTTCATCGCATACGGAGTCCTTGGCTTCCATCTCTATGAAATCCAGCTCGTAAAAGGCGGATATTACTACGCGAAAGCACAATCCCAATCGCTCGCCGCGGCAAGCACGAATGCTTCGCGGGGGGCGATTTATTTTACCGATAAAGATGGCAACACATTGCCGGCGGCGGTGAATCAGGAGTTTCCGACGATCTATGCCGTGCCATCAGCCATTAAAAATGTGCAGGAGGCGGCGGCGACCTTCGCGCCGGTGCTCGACATGCCGCAATCAACACTCCTCAAAACATTCAACAAGCCGAAAGATTCATACGAACTTCTCACGAAGAAAGCCGACGCGTCGGTTGCGCAAAAAGTGACCGACATCAATATGCCGGGCGTGTACGCCGACTTCGAACCGGAGCGCTTCTATCCGCTTTCAACCGTCGCTTCGCAGATTCTGGGATTCGTGGGGCCGAACAGCAGCAATGCGGGGGAGAGCGGCCACTATGGACTCGAGAAGTTTTACGACGACCTGCTTTCCGGATCATCAACGGATCCCGGCGATGATCTTACGCTCACGATCGATCCGAACATTCAGATCGAGGCGGAAAAAGTGCTGGATAATTTAGTGAAGGCAAACAACGCAACGGGCGGCAGCGTGATCGTGGAAGATCCGGAGACGGGAAAAATTCTCGCGATGGGCAACGATCCGTCATTTGACCCGAATGATTACGGCTCGTATCCGCTCGCGGATTTAACGAACGTCGCCGTGCAATCGGTCTATGAGCCCGGCTCGATCTTTAAGGTGATCACGATGGCTGCGGGCATCGACGCGGGGAAGATCACGCCCAACACGACGTATACCGACACGGGCAGCGTTACCGTGAACGGCGCGCGCATTACGAACTACGATCTTACGACGCACGGGCCGTACGGTCCGGGTACGACGATGACGAACGTGATCGAGCACTCGATCAACACGGGCGCCGTGTTCGCGGAGAGCAAAATCGGGAATGATATTTTCACGAATTATTTGAAGGAGTTCGGGTTCAACCAGAAAACGGGCGTTGATCTTCCCGGTGAAGTCGCGGGCAATATGAACGCACTCACGCCGAAGGCGCGCCAGGTTGCGTTTGCCACCGCTTCATACGGACAGGGCGTTGCCGTGACGACGCTCGAACTCATTAATGCAATATCGGCGATCGCGAATGGCGGCGTCTTGATGCGCCCCTACGTGAATGCGGCGCTCTCGCCGCAACCGATCCGCCGCGTGATTTCCGAAAGCACCGCAGCGCAGGTCGCGAAAATGATGGTGTCGGCCGTCGATAAGGCGGGCGTCGCAAGCATCGAAGGATATTCGCTCGCAGGAAAAACCGGCAGCGCATTCATTCCGGATCTCGTGCACGGCGGCTACACGGACAAGCTGATCGATTCGTACGTCGGCTTCGGCCCGACCTCGAATCCGCGCTTCGTTGCGCTTATCCGCCTGAACACGCTGCCATCTTCCGCGCTCGCCGCAGAAAGCGTCGTGCCCGCGTTCCGCGAACTTTCGCAATATATCGTCAACTATTACAACATTCAGCCGGACCGGCTGAAGGCAG
>Ga0207707_10001489_pt1 | contig 21643 bp, 19 predicted proteins | sample KBSC83BmetaG_FD_184336 | JGI IMG/M metagenome (GOLD analysis project Ga0207707, IMG submission 184336) | Corn rhizosphere microbial communities from Kellogg Biological Station, Michigan, USA - KBS C8-3B metaG (SPAdes) (version 2) | ecosystem: Host-associated > Plants > Roots > Rhizosphere ...
TGCGGCCCTCTAACCTTCCTTTTGCGGGGGCGCCCAGCTCCCGGAGTCCGTGGCGTCGATCAGGAGCTGGCCGTCGCGGACCTCGATCCGCGCGCCCGGGTCGTGATCCATCTTGATGGTGTGCTCCTGGTCATTGAGGCGGTAGCGGACCGAGTAGCCCAGCTGCTTGACCGACTTGTCGTAGACCGTCCGGCACTTGGCCTGGGTAATGGTCTCGGTCTGCTTGTCCTGGACGTGCTTCTCGATCCGATTGCCGGCGTATCCTCCCGCCGCCGCACCGGCCACCGTGGCGATGTCCCGGCCCGTGCCACCACCGACCTGATGACCCAGCACACCGCCCACGACCGCACCGGCAATCGATCCGAGAAATCGATGCTCGTCGCGAGGCTTCGCGGGCCGTGTCACGGTCTCATCGTGGCAGTCTCTGCGAGGCACGCTCACTGTCCTGGTCAACGGAGTGACCTTTACGACCTCGGCGTATTCGGGCCCCTTGTTCAGCATCTTATAGCCCGCTACGGCACTCACGCCCGCGGCGGCCGCCACGCCAATCGCCACACCGGTCAGCAGAGACTTGTTCATCATTCATCCTCGAGCCAATCACTGCACGCAGCATAAGGGTTGGATTCGAGCGTGAAGCTGAACGGACGGAGGCGCCTCGTTCAGCTCATATTCAGCTGGGGGGAAAAAGGCGATCGCCGCTATGCTATGCGCTCCTTGCGCGAGGGAAGACTCAGCAGATTTGCGATGACTGACGCCCTGATCATCGGCGCAGGCCATAACGGCCTGGTGTGCGCGTGCTATCTCGCAGCCGCCGGCCTCGAGGTCACCGTGCTCGAGCGACGCGACGTGGTGGGTGGCGCCGCCGTAACGGAAGAGTTCCATCCCGGATTTCGCAACTCCGTCGCCTCCTACACCGTCTCGCTGCTCAATCCCAAGGTCATTCGCGACCTCGATCTCCACACTCACGGCCTGCGCATTCTCGAGCGGGAGGTGGCGAACTTCCTGCCGACCGAGGACGGCCGCTACCTCAGTACCGGCGCGGGCCGGACCCACTCCGAAGTGGCGAAATTCTCGCACCGGGATGCCGGGAGCCTGGAGGAGTACGGCAGGCGCCTGGAGAGCATGGCCGATCTGTTGCGCCAGCTCGTGCTCGAGAGGCCCCCCAACGTGGTCTCCGGATCGTGGCGAGCCGCGCTCCCGGAGCTGTTGCGTGCCCTGAGCGCAGGCAGGCGCGTGGCCCGGCTCGATATGGAAGCGCGCAGGGATCTTCTGGGACTGTTCGCCACCTCGGCTGGCGAATACCTCGAGCGATGGTTCGAGAGTGCTCCCATCAAAGCGCTGTACGGCTTCGACGGCATCGTCGGCAACTACGCGAGCCCCTACACGCCCGGATCGGCGTACGTGCTGCTGCATCATGTCTTTGGCGAAGTGAATGGCAAGCGGGGCGTGTGGGGACACGCCGTGGGCGGAATGGGAGCGATCACGCAGGCGATGGCCCGAGGTGCCGCCGCGCGCGGCGTTCAGATCCATGTCGATAGTCCCGTGCGCGAAGTCCTCATTGAGAACGGCCGCGCGGTCGGCGCCGTCACGGAGTCGGGCCGGACGTTCCGGGCCGGGGCGGTGATCTCCAACCTCAACCCGAAGCTGCTCTATCTGAATCTGATCGCCGCGGACGCTCTGCCGGACGGATTCCGCCAGCGCATGAGCCATTGGCGCTGCGCCTCGGGCACATTCCGCATGAACGTCGCGCTTTCCGAGTTACCGGATTTCCAGTGCCTGCCCGGTCGTCGCCGCGCCGCGCATCACACCGCCGGCATCATCCTTGCGCCGACCCTGGACTACATGGAGCAGGCGTATTTCGATGCACGCACATCCGGCTGGTCGCGCCGACCGATCATCGAGATGCTCATTCCATCGACCCTGGACGACAGCCTCGCGCCGGCGGGCCGGCATGTGGCCAGCCTCTTTTGTCAGCACGTGGCGCCGCAGCTTCCCAACGGCGAGTCCTGGGACCGGCATCGCGAGAAGGTCGCTGACCTGATGATCGAGACAGTGACGGCCTACGCGCCGAATTTCAAAGCCGCGGTGCTCGGCCGCCAGATCTTCAGTCCGCTGGACCTGGAGCGCACGTTCGGGCTCGTCGGCGGAGATATTTTTCACGGGGCGCTGCAGCTCGACCAGATGTTCTCCGCGCGGCCCATGCTGGGGTACGGCCACTACCGTGGCCCGATCCCTGGCCTGTACATGTGTGGGTCCGGAACGCATCCTGGCGGTGGCGTCACTGGCGCTCCAGGACACAACGCGGCCCGCGAGATCATTGCCGACTTCCGGCGCGGCCGCCTGCGGCGATTCTCGCGGAGCTGAGGCCCCCGGCCAGCCGCCCAGTCCTCCGCCGCCTACAGCGCGCGTCCCTGCGCGCAGCGTTCATTCCCTGCCGTCATTCATACGCGCACGCGATGACGGCTACGTGACGCTCTCGTCGCGATCAAGGCACTGCGATGGACAGTGGATTGGCGCGCCGCAACACTGCACTCTGAGCGATCAGGAAGCCCGCCGCGTTCCATGACTGACCGGGCATGCCGCGCGGCGCGAACGTCCGGCCATGCAGCCATTCCGCAAAAGCCCACTTCCTGAGGGCGCAGGCGCGCGCCAGTTTCAACAGCTCCGCGCAGGCCTCGGAATGGCGTCCACATTCGACGAGCGCCGCGATCCAGAAACCGCCGACCATGGGCCAGATGCCCCCGTTGTGGTATTGCCACGCGTAGTTCTGTCGATGCCGCTCCATATACGGACGCCAGAGCAGGCTTCGCTTCGTGAGGGGATGCGTGACCACCCGCACCGGGTAGGGATTGCTGACGGCCTGCTCCGTCAGCGATCCGAGAGTGCGCGCGCGGGCGCGGCCATCGGCGAGACCCAGCAGCACTGCCAGAACATTGCCGAATACATCGCCCTCCTCGCCGAAGAAGGAAAAGTTGACGAAGCTCAGGTATAACTCACGATTCTTCGCCTGGCGACGCACGTAGTTGTTGAGGAGTCGCGCGCGCCGGTACTCCGCAAGCTTCGCCGAGAACGGATGGAACAGTGCGTTGAAGTTGCTTCGGGTGCGCTCGGCGTGCTCGATTGCGTAGAGCCTCTTCACGCAATACCACAGCGCATTCGTGTACAGCACGAATCCGGAGCGGGGCATGATGTCGGCCCAATCGCTCGCTTCATTCTGCTGCAGCAGGAAGAACCGCTGATGTTCCTGGGCGAGTAACCACTGGATCGCCTTCGCGATACCGGCGGCATGCCGCTTGCGCAGTGCCGGCCCGATCGCCGGCCTGCCTTGCGCATCCAGGAAGGCGATCGCCAGGAGCCACCACAACGTCGAGTCGATGCAACCGAGATACCAGAAGTCCGCCTCGCGAGCATGCACGTCGACGAACTTGGGAATCTGCCCGTTGGGCGCCTGATGAAGCGCCAGCGTCTGCAGACCCGTGGCAGCCTCGTGCTCGAGGATCCGGTCATCCGAGAGCGCCATGGCGATCGCACACACAGCGGCATCGCGCCCGAAGATGGACGTGTAGCCCCGCCGGCGCGCGTGCGGGCTGGGTGTAGCCGCCAGAATTCCCGCCGGAGACAGATTGCGCTTCAACAGCTCGATCGAGCGCCGCCGACAGTTTTCGATGAACGCCTGTTCCGCGGGTGGCGAGGCCTGCTCGGGTGCAGCGGCTTCGGGCGAGCCTGCCCGGAGCCGGCGTGCCCCGGGCAGGGGGGATGTCTCCGTCATATCCTTGGTGCGCATATCACTGGCATCATAGCGGTCTGATGGACATCGCTCGCCTGATTCAATCGGCCGTGGCTCCCGTGTTTCTGTTGTCGGGAGTGGCGGCAACCCTGGGCGTGCTCACGAACCGCCTGGCGCGTGTCGTCGATCGCGCGCGCCTGATCGAAGACCGCATCGAGAACCGTCCGGGCGCGGCCCTCAGCCTGCATCGGGACCTGGAAGTCCTGGCCCGCCGTTCGCGCTATATCAACGCAGCCATCATGATGTCCGCGTTGTCCGCGCTGCTGGTTGCGCTGGTGGTCATTTCGCTGTTCGCCAACGCCTTCTTCGATGCCCAGCTCGCCGCGTCCATTGCAATCCTCTTCTCCGGCGCAATGCTGTGTCTCATCGGAGCATTCGGCGCCTTCCTGCTGGAAGTGAGAATCGCCACAGCCCATCTGCGCTTCGGCGGGGCGAGGCCCGAGGCTGCGCCGCCACCGGAGGGTGACCGAGGCCGGTCATCTTAGTGAAATCAAAGGCTTATAGGGTGCGCAAAGTCCGGCACCGCCCCCGCGAATCTGCTACCCTGCGCACCCTTTTTTGCTGACCTCCAATGAGGGCGCCCGCCGGGCGCACCCGATCCCCATGAACCGCCCGATCCGCAACATCGCCATCATCGCGCACGTCGACCATGGCAAGACCACGCTCGTGGACTGCCTGCTGAAACAATCGGGCACGTTCGCCGCGCACGAAAAGCTGGGCGAGCGGATCATGGACTCCAACGACATCGAGCGTGAGCGCGGCATCACCATTCTCGCCAAGAACTGCGCGATCGAATACGGCGGCACGCGCATCAACATCGTCGACACCCCCGGACACGCCGACTTCGGCGGCGAGGTGGAGCGGGTGCTCTCGATGGTCGATGGGGTGCTGCTGCTGGTGGATGCCGTCGAGGGTCCGATGCCCCAGACCCGCTTCGTCACCCGCAAGGCTCTCTCCCTGGGACTGAAGGCGATCGTGGTGGTCAACAAAATCGACCGTCCCGGTGCGCGCCCGGGTTGGGTCATCGACCAGACTTTCGAGCTGTTCGACAAGCTGGGCGCCACGGATGAGCAGCTGGATTTCCCGGTCGTGTACGCATCCGCCCTGCAGGGGTGGGCGAGCACCGACTACACCGAGCGCCGCCCGGACATGTCGGCGTTGTTCGAGGCGGTTCTCACCCACGTGCCACCGCCGGCGACCGAGTCGGACAAGCCGCTGCAACTGCAGATCTCCACGCTCGACTACAACTCGTACGTCGGCCGCATCGGCATCGGTCGGATCCGCCGCGGCTCCGTGAGTCCCGGGCAGACGGTCGCACTGCGTTTTGGGGACGAGGATCACGGCACGGCGAAAATCGGCCAGGTGCTCACCTTCCACGGCCTGGAGCGAACCCCGGTGGAGGAGTCCTTTGCCGGGGACATCGTGGCGATCACCGGCATCGAGGATGTGAACATCGGCCTGACGGTGTGCGACCCGCTCGCGCCCGCGGGCCTGCCTCCGATCCGCGTCGACGAGCCGACCCTGGCGATGAACTTTCAGGTCAACACCTCGCCCTACGCCGGCCGCGAGGGGAAGTATGTCACCAGCCGCCAGTTGCGCGAGCGGCTGTATCGCGAGCTGCAGAGCAACGTCGCCTTGCGCGTCGAGGACACTGACGAGCCGGATGTCCTGCGCGTCTCCGGTCGCGGCGAGCTGCACCTGACGATTCTGATCGAGAACATGCGACGCGAAGGCTACGAGCTCGCGGTATCGCGCCCCCAGGTGCTGACGAAGATCGTCAACGGCGAGGTGCACGAGCCCTACGAGGCGTTGACCGTCGACATCGATGTCGAGCACCAGGGCGCCGTCATGGAGGCGCTCGGCACCCGTCGCGCCGAGCTCACTGACATGGCGATCGACGGGAACGGGCGCGCGCGCCTGGAGTACCGCGTACCGGCACGCGGGCTGATCGGGTTCCAGGGTGAGTTCATGACGCTGACCCGCGGCACCGGGCTGATCAGCCACATCTTCGACGGCTACGCGGCCGTCAAGGGCGACATTCCCGACCGTCACAACGGCGTGCTGGTGAGCAACGAGCAGGGTGAGGCGGTGGCCTACGCGCTGTTCAATCTGCAGGAGCGCGGGCGCATGTTCGTCAGCCCGGGCGAGAAGCTCTACGAGGGAATGATCATCGGCATCCACAGCCGCGACAACGACCTGGTCGTGAACCCGATCAAGACCAAGAAGCTCACCAACATCCGCGCTGCCGGCAAGGACGATGCCATCCTTCTGACTCCCCCGATCCAGCTCACGCTGGAGTATGCGGTGGAGTTCATTGCCGATGACGAGCTGGTGGAAGTGACGCCGCTGTCCATCCGCATCCGCAAGCGCTTCCTCAAAGAGACCGACCGCAAGCGTTCTGCGCGGGCCGCTGACGCCGCCGTCACAGCCTGACGCCGCCGCCCGCGGCGGACGCCAACACGGCACGACCGCGCCGCGCGACAACGCGTACCGGCCGGACCGCGTCCGCGCAGTCGCCAACCGGCCTTTCGCCGCCGCGAGCTGCGCCGTCAGCGTACGCCGGGCCTGTTCCGCGGGTGGCTGTTGTTGCCACCGCTTGATAGCATCCCGCTCAAACTCACAACAAGCGGGGGTGATCCATGAATCGGGAAAGTCCCATCTGCGGCTCTACTGTAGGGCTGGGAGCCCTGCTCCTCCTGACAGCCGCCAGCGCCTCGGCCGACATCACCACGGAACAGAAGGTCTCGATCCAGGGCATCGGCCCGATGTCCTTCGCCGACATGTCCGGCACGACCCGGACGGCGATCTCCGGCGATCGCTCCCGCACCGACAGCGATCTGATCATGCAGTCGAAGCTGGTGCGTTTCCTGGCGCACAACGCGGTCGGCCCGACGGCGGAGATCGTCCTGCTGGACGGCGACAAGTTGTATCACCTCAACCTCAACAGGAAGGAATACACCGAGCAGTCGTTCGAGGAGCTGCGCGGCAACCTGCAGAAGGCCCTGCAGAGCGGCAGGAGTGATGCGACGGAGGCGCGCCAGCAGCCTTCGGCCATCGATCAGTCCAAGTGCGACTGGCTACCGCCGAAATCGGATGTGAAGAGCGGCGCCAAAGCCACGGTCGCCGGTTTCGATGCCCAGGAGATCGTCATCACCGCCGAGCAGCCCTGCAAGGATAAAGAGACCGGGGCCATCTGCGAGATCGCCCTCACGCTCGATGAGTGGCTCGCCCCCTCGTTCTCCACCAACGAGGAGATTACGAGATATCACAAGGCCTACGCACAGAAGCTCGGCCTGGATGCGGCTGGCCAGGATGCCAGTGATCGCGCCAAGGCGATGTTCAGCCAGTACAAGGGCGTGTGGGAGGACGTCGCCTCCAGGATGAAGGACGCCAAGGGCTATCCCGTCAAATCCAGCTTCTCGCTTGCGATCGGCGGAGAGCAGTGCAAGCAGGCGCAGACGGCCAGGCAGGAGTCGGGCGGCAGCGGCGAGGGCGCAAGCAGCACCTCCTCCGGGTCTTCCCCGGGGTCGGGCGCCTCCTCCGGCCCCACCTCACCTGCGGATCTCGCCAACCAGGTGGGCGCCAAGCTCGGCTCTCTGTTCCATCGCAAAAAGGACGACTCCCAGGCGCCCGCGAGCAACCCGGGCACGCAGAGACAGACACCAGCGGCTCCCGCGGCGACCGGCCCCTCCGGAACCATCCCCCTCATGACCATCAGCTCGGAGTTGGTATCCGTCTCGAGCGCGCCGATCCCGGCGAACGCATTCGAGGTTCCGGCGGATTTCAAGAAGGTCGAGCGCAAAGGAGCCCGCTGAAGGGCCGCCGATCGACAGAGCGCTGCATCCTCGCCGAGCGGCCCCCGGCCGCCTGGCGCCCACTTACGGCAGACTCGGGTCGATGAGCACCGGTGCGGGTGTCAGGGCAGACTCCGGCCCGACACCCGCGTAGGCGCGCTCGAGCCGCTGCGCGCTTCGCTCCCATGTCAACAATCGCTCGGCGCGCGAACGCGCCGCCTGCCCCATCTCGCGCAAACGGCGAGCATCCTGCAGCATCTCGCGCATCGCGCTCACGAGCGCGTCCAGATCCAGACGCGGGACCAGCCGGCCCGTCGCACCCTCCTCAACGAGCTCGGGAATACCCCCGCACCGGCTGGCGACGACGGGGACGCCGCTCGCCATGGCCTCCGCGATGGGGAGCCCGTACGACTCCTGCCATATGGAGGGGAGCACGAGCAGGTCCGCCTCTCTGTAGATCCGTGTCAGTTCCTCCAAGGGCACCGTGCCTCGGAAATGCACGCGCGTTGCGACTTCGGGTGACAGCAGCCCACGCAGATGGGCGAGGTAGCTGTCGCGCTGACCGAGGACTTCCTTCCTGAGCCATCCCATCGGCGACTGACCGTAGAAAGCTCGCAGGCTCCCTAGAGCCGGATCGTCCCGCAACAGCACACCGAGAACGTCGAAGGGCATCATCCCCGCCTTGCCAACGAGCGTCAGCTCGAGATCGGCGCGCTCCCGCGCGAGCCTGTTGAAGGCCTGAATCAGCAGATGCACTCCCTTGTCCGGCGCGATCCGTCCGACGAACAGGATACGACTCGGACGACGCGGGCTCTCCGCGGGCGTCTGCGGATGAAAGCGAGCGATGTCGACGCCGTTGCCGATGGTGTGCATGCGCGCCGCCAGGTCGGGAAAGCGCTGCTGCGCCCTCGCAGTCACGAAGTCGGAGACAGTGACGACGGAGTCGAAACTTGCGAGGTGTCCGCGCAGGAAGTCGTAGTCGACGTGCGCGAGCTCATCCTGATGCACGTGCAAGGCGAGCTTCGCTCGCGGCACGGCGCGCTTGAAGAGATCTCCCACCTGAAGTTGTACTGGAATATGCACAACGTCCACCGGATGCCGGCGCAGGTCCCGTGCGACCTGCGTGTAGTACTCCCGGTGATACAGCGGTGAGAAGGCGTACGGGTACCGGCCTTTGAATCGGCCCGCCACCAGCTGCACGGCTTTGTGCAGATACCTGGCGGCGAAGCGCGTGCGACGAATGTCGATTCCACGCCAATGTTCCGCAGCCGACTGCGTGCGGCTGCCCGGTGCGTAGACGGTAACCTCGTGCCGTTCCGCCAGGCGTCTCGCCAGCTCCCAATTCACGATCGCTACCGAGCCACGCTGCTCTTCGTCGGCCAGCACCGGGTCCTGGGGTTGATTGAGGATTGCGATTTTCATGCGGCACGGCTGCGGCCAAGGCAGCGCTCTGATGTTTGGGGGCAACCTCGCCGCAGCCCGAGGTCGGCACGCTTCCTGCTCCGCTCAACGCAAAGCCCCCCCAGGAAGGCGGCATTCGATATCACTCGGACCTCATGCATGAGTGTGGGGAAAACAAACTCTCTGACTGCGAGATTAACCATGAAATTGTTCCGCTCGGGAATTCAGGCGCTGCTGCGCGCTAGTGACGCCTCCGCGCGCGCCTCGTCGGTAGTAGGAATGCATTCGAGGCCCCCCGGGTTCGACGCATCCGCCTCTAATTTTCAGCCCGCGCTTGTAAGAGTTGCGCGGCAGGGGCGTCTGCTTTCGACTACATCCCGAGCAGGCGCCCCCTTTACCTTTCCTTACCCTTTCCGGCTGGCGGCGCCCTCGCTGCTCGCGCTCGCACTGGCCGCCTGCGGTGGCGGGGGAGGCGGAGCTTCCACATCGAACAGCACTGCGCCACCACCCCCGCCGGCCACTTACACCATCGGTGGAACGGTCTCGGGTCTGACGGGCACGGGATTGGTTCTGCAGGACAACGGCGCTGACAACCTCACCGTATCCGGGAACGGACCCTTCACGTTCGCGACCGCCGTCAACTCCGGGGCGACGTATGCCGTCACCGTCATGACGCAGCCTTCGAGTCCGGCACAAACGTGCACGGTCGCGAGCGGCAGTGGGACTGCCAGCGCGAATGTAACGACCGTCGCCGTCACGTGCACGACAGCTGCCCCCGCTAACTTCACGATCGGAGGCACGGTGTCGGGACTCTCCGGTACCGGGCTGGTCCTGCAGGACAATGGCGGTGACAACCTGCCCGTCTCCGCCAACGGCACATTCACCTTCGCCACGGCGATCGCGCCGGGCGGCGCCTATGCAGTCACCGTAGCCACACAACCGAGCGGACCTGCGCAACGTTGCCTCGTCACGGCAGGCGGCGGCAATGCGGCGGCCAACGTGACTGCGGTCGTGGTCAACTGTCTCACGACCGGCCAGTTCGCGTACACGGCCAACAACGGCGAGGGCACGATCAGCGGCTACGCGATCGATCCGACCAGCGGGCAACTGACCCCCATGGCGGGCAATCCGGTCGCCGATGGCGGCGCCGGAACGCAGCCCGCGGCTGTCTCGCTAGCCCCGAACCGCAAGTGGGCATTCTCCGCGACCAATGCCGGCAAGCAGATCTACGCCTTCGCCATCGATCCGGCGACCGGCGCCCTCACACCGACACCCCACAGCCCTTTCAACAACACGGCGTTCGTCGTGGGTCATCAGTATCCTGACATCGCCGTCGACCCGACCAGCAAGTTCCTCTATCTCGCCAGCTTCGGGGACAACCTGGTAGTCGGGTTCTCGATCGATCAGACGACGGGCGATCTGACGCCGATCGGTACGTCGTTCCCCGCCGGGGAAGGCGCGGGCGGCATTCCCGCCTTCAGCCCCAACGGCAAGTTCATGTATGTCATGAACCAGAATCCCCCCTCAGGGAGCACGACTGGCAACTCAGTCTCCGGCTATTCACTCGATCCGACCACGGGCTCGCTCACGCCGATCGGCGCCGGTGCATTCCCCGCCGGACCCAATCCGACCTGGATCAGCTTCCGGCCCGACGGACAGTTCGCGTATGTCTCCAACACGAACAACGGTGCCGCAGGCAGCATTTCAGTCTACTCGGTGGACAGCACCGGCGCGCTGACGGCCGTCGGAAACCCCGTCGCGGTCGAGAACGGCCCGGCGGACCTCACCATCGACGCCACTGGAACGCATCTGTACGTGCCGAACCGCGGGGCCAACAGCATCTCCGTATTCTCCATCGATCCCACGGCAGGCACGCTGACACCCGTGGGCGCGGGTGCCGTCGCCGCCGGTCCCGGCCCGCAGCTCGTCGTCATCGATCCCACCGGCAAGTACGCTTATGCGTCGAGCTCGTACGGGGAAGATGTCTGGGGCTACTCGATCGATCCGACCACAGGAGACCTCACTCCGGTCGCCGGGAGCCCATTCTCCAGTGGCGCGGGGAGCCGGCCGCTGTTCATCAACATCGACCCGAGCGGCCAGTTTGCCTACACCGCGGACAACGGCACCTCCATGGTGTCCGGCTGGACGATCGATGCGGGCACCGGAACGCTGACCCCGATCCCGGGCACGCCGATCAAGGCCGGATCGACTCCCTTTGTGATCTCCATTTCTCCGGAGCTTCCGGGCATCAGGGACTGATCCCACGACCATGAACATTGCGCAGATCTATCCGCACTCCGTCATCTCCGTGCCCCGCGCGGAGATCTTCGATGCGCTCGCCATAGTCAACTACGAGCTGGGACGGCGCCTTGCACGCACGCACGGCGTCGTCACCTACTCGAAGTGCGGCCGCGGCCAGCGCGCAGTGGAGCGACACGAGGGAGTGACCTATCGACGGATGTCCGAAGGATGGGACTCGGCGATCAACCTGCTCAAGGTTCTGGACAAGCGTGTGCTCAAGCCGGAACGTCCGTTCCGGCTGAGCCAGCTCTACTATGCGCACTATGCGCGCCGGGTTGCGCTCGACATCCGCGCGCGGCAAAGCCATCTCATTCACATCCACAGCGTGACCAACTTCATTCCGGTCATGCGCGCTTTCAATCCGAAGGCGCACGTCGTGCTGCACATGCACGACCATTCGCTGGCCGACTTCGATCCGGCCGTGGTCGGTCCGCGGCTGGAGCAGGCGTCGCTCGTCCTGGGGTGCAGCGACTTCGTGATCGATGCGATCGCCCGGCGCTATCCGGCGATCGCCGGCCGCTGCCATACGCTCTACAACGGAGTCGATCAGCGATTCCTGGAGACCCGCGCCGACCCGGCTCGCTCGCAATCGGTGTTGTTCGTCGGGCGGCTGTGTCCGGAGAAAGGTGTGCACGTTCTGCTGGAAGCGCTGCGACGCCTGCCCGCGCGTCACTTCCCGCCCGAGCTGAATCTGGTCGGGCCGCTGGACGTCGCGCCGAAGGAGTTCGTCGATCCCTTCTCCCAGGATCCGCTGTTCAAGGGGCTGGAAATATTCTACTCACGGCCGAACGCCTACCAGGAACACCTGCGCAAGCAGGCCGAACAGCTGGGCGGAGCGGCGACACTGCATGGACGCGTGCTCAACTCGGATATCGGCGCGCACTACGCCAGGGCCGGGATTTTCGTGTTTCCGTCTCTGTGGCACGAGCCTTTCGGCATCCCGGTGATCGAGGCCATGGCCGCGGGCCTGCCGGTGGTGGCGACCCGCGGCGGCGCTCTACCCGAGATCGTCGTGCACGGCGAGACCGGATTTCTGGTCGATCGCGGCGACGCCGACGGACTCAGCTCGGCGATCGCCACGCTGCTGGCGAATCCGGCGCTGCGCGCACGCATGGGAGCCGCGGGGCGCGAGCGCGTGAAGCAGCTATTTACCTGGGATCGGTGCGTCGACCGGCTCAATCGACTCTACGAGCTCACGCGGCCTGGACCTGATCACGTGCGCTTCGGAATCTCCAGCCCCCTGGCGACCGCCGGGCGCATCACGAACGTCTCGAGCGCTCGTGTGACGTTGGGAAAGTCGGCAATGCCCACCAACTCTCCGGCTCCGTAGAATCCGATCAGGTTGCGCACCCAGGGAAAAATCGCAATGTCGGCGATGGTGTAGCTATCGCCCATCGTCCAGGCGCGGTCGGCGAGCCTCTGGTTGAGCACGCCGAGGAGCCGCTTGGACTCTGCCGCGTAGCGCTCGCGAGGACGCTTGTCCTCGTAGTCCTTGCCCGCGAACTTGTGGAAGAAGCCGACCTGCCCGAACATCGGCCCGATACCCCCCATCTGAAACATCAGCCACTGCAGGGTCTGGTAGCGCGCCGCGCCCTCGGGCGGCAGGAACATGCCGGATTTGTCCGCCAGATAGATGAGGATGGCTCCCGACTCGAACAGGGGCAGCGGCTGCCCGCCCGGGCCGTGCGGATCGATGATGGCCGGGATCTTGTTGTTCGGATTCAGGGAGAGGAATTCCGGCGACAGCTGCTCGTTGGCGTCGAAGCGCACCAGGTGCGGCTCGTACGGCAGTCCCGTCTCCTCCAGCATGATCGAGACCTTGACGCCGTTGGGCGTGGGGACCGAATAGAGCTGGATGCGGTCAGGCTGCTGCGCAGGCCATTTGCGAGCGATCGGAAACGCGGTGAGGTCGGACATGTGGGGCAGAATACGATCGTTTGCCCTGGCGGCGCTACTGGATGCGCATGCTGATGCGCCCCGATTTCGGCCAGACGGGCGCTACTGGATCCGCATGCCGATGCGTCGCCATTTTGGCCAGCCGGGGATCTGCCAGCTCATCCAGATGCGCACGGCGTGGCCGATCAGATTCTCGCGCGGCACGAACCCGACATCCTCGAACCGGCTGTCCTCGCTGTCGTTGCGATTGTCGCCCATGAAGAAGTAGCGTCCGGAAGGCACCACGCCATCGAAGTCCGTGGCCCAGCGCCGGCTGGCCAGCAACAGCTCATGCTCGGAGGTGCCGAACCGCTCCTTCATCAGCGGGGAGCCGTTGAAGCCGAAGCCGCCAGCGTAGCGGCCGTCTGCTCGCAGCGGCATCCGGACCCCATTGACGATCAACTGGTTGTCGCGCACCACCACGTGATCGCCCGGCAAGCCGACCAGCCGCTTGATCAGGTTGACGTCCGGCTCTGAGGGCGAGCGGAACACGATGACATCGCCGCGCCGCGGGTCACCGGTGGAGAGCAACACCGTGTCAGTGAGTGGCAAGCGCAAACCGTAGGAAAACTTGCTCACCAGGATGAAGTCGCCGTCGATCAGGCCGGGCAACATCGATTCGGAAGGAATGCGGAACGGCTCGTAGAGGAAGGAGCGGAACAGCAGCACCGCCAGCAAGACCGGAAACAGCGAGCGAGCCTGGCTGAAGAGCCACGGCGCCGGTGCGGGCTGGCCATCGGGCCCGGCCGGCCGGCTCGGCTTGAGCATGAGGGTGTCGACAAGGGCAAGGCCGCCCGCGAGGATCACTGCAAGGGCAAGGATGGCCGTGTAATCTGACACTAGTGCGGCGCCTTGTGACACGCAGTCGCATGCGGCGCGCACGCAGGTACGTAAGTGGTGGCGGCCCACGTCAGCGTCCCGACACCGAGCGCGGCCACGACGAGTATGGCGACGAGCCGCCTGGTCATGCGATGCAAGAACGAGAACCGGTGAGCCCATCGCGCGAGCGCGTAGAGCATGGCCAGCCCCGCCTGCCTCCAGTACCAGAGGCGGCTTCGCCCGCGCTGGTACTCCTCGAAGAGATCGCCAATCAGCGCATCACGCTGATAGCTCGAAGCGAGATGCTCCACGAGCCACCTTGCCAGTCGGGGCGGTCGTCGTGCGGTCACGCGAAGTCCCCTTTCAAACCGGGAAGTCCGTCGCACAGGCGCAGCAGGGTGCCGTGCGCCTCACGTGCCTCCCGGATCCCCGCAGGGGTCGCCTTGAAGTAGGTCCGCGCCTTTCCGCCCCGCTCCGCTGTGGGCTCTCCGAGCGTGGACGTCACGAATCCCTTCTTCTCCAGACGCTCCAGGGCTGCATAGACGCTGGCGAGCGCAACCTCGCGTCCACTCTTCTCTGCGATGTCACGTGATATGAGGACGCCGTAGGCATCTCGCGCCGGCCGCATGACAGCCAGCAACACCATCAGCTCCAGCTGGCCGAGATATTCTCGTCTCCTCATAACTTCCACATTAGAGAAGTTATCAGGGATTAGCAAGCGGAAAGGTCTCAGATCTCCTTGCGCTCGCGCATGTCGATGAACTGCAGAAACTCCGCACGGGTACGCGCGTCCTCACGGAACGTACCGGTCATGCGGCTGGTGATCATGGACACACCGCGCTTGTGAACGCCGCGCGTCGTCATGCACTGGTGGACCGCGTCGACGACGACCCCCACTCCGCGTGGCTTCAGGACATCGGTGATGCAGCCTGCGATCTGCGCAGTGAGCTTCTCCTGAACCTGAAATCTGCGCGCGTACCCGTCGACGACGCGCGCGAGCTTGCTGATCCCGACGACCTTGTTGGTCGGCAGATAGCCGACGTGCACCCGCCCGATGATCGGCGCCATGTGGTGCTCGCAGTGCGATTCGAACGAGATGTCTCGCAGCACCACCATCTCGTCGTATCCGCCGACCTCCTCGAACGTGCGGCGCAGATAGTCCGCCGGATCGATCTCGTAGCCGGAAAACCAGTCGCGGTAGGCGTTGACGACTCGCTTGGGCGTGTCGAGCAATCCCTCGCGCGCCGGGTCATCCCCCGCCCATCTCAGCAGCGTGCGAACTGCCTCCTCGGCCATCGTGCGCGAGACTCTGTTCCGCGATTTGCGTGCGGCCATCATCGACCCCCTGACTGAATGTTTCCGCATGTCTGAGGAGCTGCTCCGGGTCCGAAGCGTCTTCGGGGTACAGGCTGATACCGATCCGCGGCGTCACCGACAGGCTCGCGCCGCCTACCTCCAACGGCGCCTGCAACACCATGCGAATGCGGTCCGCAATCACGCTCACCCCATGCGCATCAGGCAACAGCGTGGCCACTACCAGGAACTCCTCACCACCCAGGCGCACGACGACATCGTGTCCCGCCACACAATCGCGCAATCGATGCGCCAGGGTCGTCAGCAACTCGTCGGCACTACCGTAGCCGGACGAATCGCGCCCATTGCCAAGGTGATCCAGGCGCACCCCCAGCAGCGCCAGCCGCGTGCCGTTTCGACGGGCTCGAGCCAGCAGCTTGGGCAACACTCGCTCCAGGTGCCGGCGGTTGGGCAGTCCCGTCAGGACATCGTGCCGGACGAGGGTGGGCTTGCGCTGATCGAGCCAGTCGCGCCGCACTGGCAGCCGGCTGCGCAAGCTCCAATAGAGCACCGGCAGAAGCGCCAACGCAGCCACGCACAGGGCGATGAGAGCTTGCTTGCCCAACGGGTTCGCTTGAATCTCTGTGATGCTGCGCTGCAGCAGGATTAGCGGCGCAATTTCTCCATGCGAGCGACGAGCGTCGATGGCTGGATCTCCAGCGCCTCCGAGAGCTTGCAGAGCGTCGTGAGGGTGGGCTGGCGGATACCACGCTCCATCTGGCTCACGAACGTGCGGTCGACGTTGGCGCTCAAGGCGAGCGCCTCTTGTGATATTCCGCGGGAGTTGCGCTGCTCACGCAGCACTTGCCCAAACAGGGTGGGGATGTGGTCGGCCATGGTCGCGTATGGTCATGGTGCTTGTGGCTGTGGGTCCACGGGATATATTCTACCACCAGGGGCCCGTCCGCACTGCGGCGCGGCCTTTGCCGTGAGATCAGCGCCCGGTGCGGAAATGAGATCCCTGCGGATTCCCGACACCTGTCAGAATCCACGGCGCCATCGACACACGCTTACGGAGAACGTCCATGCCCTCAGGGGCCGAAACCACCAATCTGGCGCTGTTCTGCGATTTCGAGAACATCGCCCTCGGGGTGCGCGATGCGCGCTACGAGAAGTTCGACATCACCCGCGTGCTCGAGCGGCTGCTGCTGAAGGGCTCCATCGTCGTCAAGAAGGCGTACTGCGACTGGGAGCGTTACAAGGAATTCAAATCCTCCATGCACCACGCAGGTTTCGAGCTCATCGAGATCCCGCACGTGAAGGTCTCAGGCAAGAACTCGGCGGACATCCGGATGGTCGTGGATGCGCTCGACCTGTGCTACACCAAGCCGCACGTGGACACCTTTGTGATCATCAGCGGCGACTCCGACTTCTCCCCGCTCGTGAGCAAGCTCCGCGAGAACAACAAGGGTGTGATCGGCTGCGGCGTAAAGAATTCCACCTCCGACCTGCTCATCGCCAACTGCGACGAGTTCATCTTCTACGACGATCTGGTCCGCGAGCAGCAGCAGCAGAAGCCACGCCGCGCACCTCGCAAGAAAGCCGCCGCCAGCCAGAACGCTCCCGCCCAGACCAGCCAGCCCCCGGCGGGCCAGGCAGCCGCCGGCCAGACGGCCGCGCATCCACCGGGCGGCGCCGACTCCAGAGAAGAAGAGCCTCGGGAGGAGGTGAAGGAGGAGGACCGCCGCCAGGAGGCCTTCGACCTGGTGCTATCGACGATCGACGCGCTGGTCTCGACCCGCGATGCGGAAGACAAGATCTGGGGGTCGATGGTCAAACAGGCGCTCAAGCGCCGCCGGCCCGGCTTCAACGAGAGCTATTACGGCTTCCGCTCATTCAACAAGCTGCTGGAGGACGCGGCGGCGCGCAAGCTCCTGTCACTGGAGCGGGATGACAAATCCGGCGGCTACCTGATTCACACCAACGGCGAGGGACCGTAGTCCCCCGCCTCTTTCACCCGATGGCCCGGGGGCCGGGCAGTGTGGGCCAGGCCTGTTCCACGGCCATGCCGAGAGCGAGCAGCTCGCTATCGCGGCCCGCGAGCCCGTCGAGCTCCAGACCCACCGGCAGTCCCGGGACGTGAGGCCGGCGGGAAGCGCCAGGCCCGGTACGCCCAGCGCGCAGGTGACGTGCGTGTTGCGGATGAAGATCAGCCCCTTGTTGACGGGCTTGCCGTTGATCTCGATCTCATCCGAAGGCAGGTCGCCCTCGGGGCTGATCAACGGTGCCACCATGGGCTGCGTCGGATAGACGATCGCCGCCAGGCCGTGCGACTGCAGCAACTCGCGATACGCGCGTTCGATCTTGCGCCGCAGCTCGCCGCGCGCCTCATCCATCTGGTTGCGGGTGAATGTCATGCCGAGCGCACGCTCGAACATCGCTTTGGTGTCCTTGCTCGCGATCGCTGCGGCGACATCCGCCGGGCGCAGGTTCGACCCGATCCGCTCGAGGTAGGGACCGAGATCCTCCTTGAGCCCGTGATGGACGAGCGTTCCATAGACTTCGCTGCCTGAGGGGTAATAGCTGCTCGTATCGATATCGACGAGTGTGGCGCCCGCGGCGCGCAACCGAAGCAGTGCATCCTCGGCGACTCGCGCGACCTCCGCGTCGAGCCCTTCCCAGTACGGATTACGTGGCACGCCCAAGCGCACGCCGCTGAGATCCGGCGCGGGAAGCGACGGCTTGCCGGTAATGGCGGAGTGCAACAGAGCCACATCCGCAACCGTACGCGCCATCGGCCCCACGGTGTCCAGGTCGATGGCGAGCGGCAGCACCCCTTCATCGGAGTAGAGCTTGCCGCCAAAAATCGAAGGCCTCAGTCCCGCCGTGCCGCAAAGCGCCGAGGGGATCCGCACCGAGCCGGCGGTATCGCTGCCGAGGCCGGCAGGAACGATGCGAGCGGCGATGGCGGCGGCGGTGCCCCCGCTGGAGCCGCCAGGAACGCGGCGCGGATCGTAGGGATTTCCTACGAATCCCGTGGCCGGATTGCTGCACGTGCCGCCGCCGGCGAGCTCATGCATGTTCGCCTTGCCGAAGAACACCGCGCCCTGCTCGAACAGCCGTTGGGCCACCGGGGCATGCTGCTGGGCGACGTTGTCCCGGAAAGTCGCGGACGCGGCTGCGGTGGGCGTACCGGCGACGTCGATGTTGTCCTTGATGATGACCGGAAGACCGCCTAGAGGTCCGAGGGCCGCTCCCTTGCGCCGCTTGTCATCGACCGCGCGGGCGGCTTCGAGCACGCGGGCCTCATCGATCCAGGTCAAGGCATTCAGCGACTTCAGCGCGCGCTGCCGCTCCAGCAGCCGCAACGCATACTCTTCGGCGCGCAGCTCCCCGTCGGCAATGCGCTGGACGGCCTCGGAAGCCGTGAGATTCGACAGATCGCAGACGTTATTCACCGCGACGTTCACGCTAGGAGCCTTTGCGCATCGGAAGAGATCGCAGTTTAGGCCAGACGCTGTGAGCGTCTCCATCAGCCCGACAGCCGTGCCCTTACCGCGGATGCCATCCCAGACAGTCGCAGGCCCGTGCGTCTCTCTCATGCTCACAGTTGAGCACTCCGCGCGCAGCAGTGCAACGGGTGCGCGTAGCGCTAGCGAGAGTCAGCTCGCGAGATGCGCAGCTCGGAAGCGCGCGCGGTGCCACGCCTCGCGATCATGGCTTCATTCAATTCGGTGATGGTGCGACTTCCGGTGCGGCAGAAGAGAAAGGGCAGCAGAGCGTGCACCAGGCAAGCGCACCCGCCGGCGATCATGCGCGCTCCGAATCCGAAGGCCACCAGCAGATGCTGCGTGTACGTCTCGCCGACGGCGTGCGGATGCTCGGTGAATAGCTCAACTATCCTCATGGGAGGCAGAGCTTAGCTCCCGCGCCTCGCTACCCGGTTGCAATCGGCTGGTAAAAGCCGACGATTTGCGCAACAATGTTGCTCAAATCACGCGATTCGAGGAACCCCCGTATCGTGGATAAGCTCGATCGAAGAATCCTCGAGTATCTGCAGAAGGACGGCGCGCTCACGGCGGCCGACATCGCCGAGCGCGTGGGCCTTTCGAAGGCGCCCTGCTGGCGCCGCATTCAACGCCTGCAGGACGAAGGTGTGATCAGGCGAACCGTCGCGCTGCTGGATGCCCGCAAGCTCAACGTCGGCACGACCGTGTTCGTGACTCTGAAGACCGCCAATCACAGCGAGGCCTGGTTCGAGAAATTCGTGCGCGCGGTGCAGGACATCCCCGAAGTGACGGAAATCCACCGCATGAGCGGCGATGTGGACTACCTGATGCGGGTGGTCGTACCTGACATCGAAGGGTATGACGCGGTGTACAAGCGGCTCATCGCAGCGATCGACTTCCTCGACGTCAGCGCCAGTTTCGCTCTCGAGACCATCAAACAGACCACCGCGCTGCCGTTGACGTACATCAAGGTTTGAAGGACAGCCCGACAGGGGGGCTGAACGCCCCTATGTGTCGGGCGTCACAAACCTGCGTTCCCGAAGCGGCAAATCGCTTCAGTCGTGTGTTGCGTCGCCGTAAACCCCCTGTACGCCGGGGCACCCTGGCATACGCCGGTGCACAGCGGATACCGCCAACAGGGACTCGCCGTATGAATGTTCTCGGCCGCCTGAAGCTTTGGCAGAAGCTCGCCATCCTCGTCGCAGGACTGGTGCTCCCGACCATCCTGGCCGGCGCATTCTATTTCCGTACCGTAGGCGACAACATCCGCCTGGCACGCGCCGAGCTGGACGGCGCCCGCTACCTGCAACCGCTCGGCGCAGTGCTTGCTGAAGTGTTCACCCACCGCGGATCCGCGCATGCGCTGTTGAACGGCGATACGAGCCAGAAGGAAGCCCTTGCCCGCTCCGAGAGCCGGATGGATGCGCTGCTGGCCGAGGTCGACAAGGTCGATGAGGAGCTCAACACTCGATTCCAGTCCAGCTTTCAGTGGAGGGCGATCAAGGCCGCGTGGGTGGACTTGAAGGCGCGTAATTCCAAGCTGACTCCGGCGGACAGTCTGAGCCAGCACGATGCGCTGACGGACAAGCTTCTCGAGCTCAATCTCAGCGTCTGGATGAAGTCGGGACTCGCGCACGATCCGCAGGCGGATACCGGCTTTCTGATAGCAACGGCCACCGATAACCTGCCCGCGGTCATGAACGATACCGGCGGCATGCGCTTGCGCGCCGCCGGCGCCGCGCTTGCCGGGTATGTCGGTACCGGTGATCGCGAGGCGATTGCCGACCACTTTCATCAGGCGCAGCTGGGGCTGAAAACGATCCGCGCGGAACTGGGCGCCGTTGCGGATACCTCCCGGCATATCCGCGAGGTCGTGATGCCCGCGCTCCTGCACGCGACTCAAACCTTCAAGGCCTATCACCAGGCGGTGCTCACGCAAGTCGTCAGCGCGCAGAGCATTACAGCCAAGGGCGAGGACGTCTTCCAGCAGGGCGAGCCTGTTACCCAGGCCCTCGCGGACTTCTCCACGGTCGTGTATGCCGGCATGGTCGAGGCGCTCACCGACCGCGTCCAGTCCGAAATGCGCGTCGCGACCCTGAACGGTGTCGCGCTCGCGATAGTCGTGCTGTTCGGCCTGGCGCTGAGCGCATTGATCACACGCGCCGTCGTCAATCCGATGACTCACGCCGTCGCGCTCTTCAGGTCCATCTCCACCGGACGCTATGACAATCGCATCGAGCTGTCCGGGACCGACGAGCCGGGCCAGGTGCTGCTGGCGCTGCGGGACATGCAGGCGAAGCTGCGGCGCCTGAAGGAAGAAGAAAGCAACACGGCCGCGACCATCAGCGGCCGCATTCGCGCCGCCCTGGATCACGCCACCTCGGCCATGCTCGTCGCGGATGCGAACCTCGAGATCATCTACGTCAACCACATGTTCGAATCGATGATCCGCGAGCTGCATCAGGACTTGCGCCGCGACCTGCCGCAGCTCGCGGGCGCCTCCCTGGTCGGTTCCCCCATCGACGTGCTCTACAAGGATCCCGCCGCCGGCCGCCGGGTGTTGCAGACGCTCAACGGCAGGCACGTCGAGGAAATGCACCTCGGCGGCCATACGTTCCGCCTGGTCGCGAGCCCGGTCATCGGCACGGGAGGCGAGCGCATCGGCACGGTCCTGGAATGGACGGATCGCACGCAGGAAGTGGCCGTCGAGACGGAGATGGAGCAGATCCTGCAGAGCGTGCTCGAGGGAGACCTCGAGCGGCGCATCCGCCTCGCCGGCAAGGCCGGGTTCTTCCACAAGATGA
>Ga0207707_10001490_pt1 | contig 21639 bp, 22 predicted proteins | sample KBSC83BmetaG_FD_184336 | JGI IMG/M metagenome (GOLD analysis project Ga0207707, IMG submission 184336) | Corn rhizosphere microbial communities from Kellogg Biological Station, Michigan, USA - KBS C8-3B metaG (SPAdes) (version 2) | ecosystem: Host-associated > Plants > Roots > Rhizosphere ...
TTCACCGAATCGGTGACGCGTTGCATCTGCTGCACCATTTCCTTGCCGTGGCTGGACATCCAGGTGACGTGCCAGCCGATCATCACCACGGCGGTCAGCAGCACGACGGCCTGGAACACTTCCTGTCCGACGCCGCCCAGCGAACCTTCGATGAAGCCCATGCACACGGCCACGACGATCGCGCCGATCACGCCGAGCGCGATGCCACCGCCCACGAACACGCTGCGCCGGGGCACGCCGCGCGTGGCCGCCGCGACCACGGTCACGATCAACGCGGCCTCCAGCACTTCACGAAAAACCAGCAGCGCGATACCTAGCATGGGTTACTCCGCCACCAGCGTGCCGGTGGTGGCCTGGTTGAAATCATCGAAAAATTTGTAGGTGCCCTTGTCCAGCGGACCGATGAACACCGTGATGGTGCTGTTCGGCAGCACGATTTTTTCGCGGTTGAAATCGGCGCTTTCGAATTCGGAGGGCGTGGCGTTGCGATTGGTCACCAGCACCTTGAACTTGGTGTTCGCCGGAACCTTTAGCGACGCCGGTTCGAACTTGTGGTTCTGCAGGACGAGGTGGAATTCGGGCGTGCCCTCGGCGTGCGCGGGCAGCGCGAACGCGGCTGCGCATGCAACCATCAGGACTGGCAACCACCGCGACCCACGCATTGCTGAACTCCGCCAAGGGCTTGTGCCCGCTTGCTTTCGATAGCAAATGCTAATCGTTCGCATTTAGTAACGCAACCGCGGGGTTCGCTGCCGTTCATTCCGCTGCGGCCGAAGCCGCTTTCGGTGACCGGCTATCCTTGCCATTTTGGCCGGCGCGATCCATGCCCGAAACGATCCGAATTGAACGCAACGGCGCGGTGGCGACCCTGTCGCTGGACCGGCCGCAGGCTCACAACGCGTTCGACGACAGCCTGATCGCCGAAACCACGGCCGCGTTGGCGTCACTCGCGGCGGACGCGAGCCTGCGCGCCCTGGTGCTGACCGGTACGGGCGCGACTTTCTCGGCCGGCGCCGACCTCAACTGGATGCGGCGCATGGCGGCAGCCAGCGCGGAAGAGAACCGCGACGACGCGCTGCGTCTGGCGAAACTTCTGCGCGCCCTGCAGTTTTTTCCGAAGCCCACCCTTGGCCGCATCAACGGCTCGGCATACGGCGGCGGCGTCGGATTGGTTGCATGCTGCGACATTGCAATCGGCGTCGAGGGCGCGAAGTTTTCGCTGAGCGAAGTGAAGCTCGGCCTCGTTCCCGCCACCATCGCACCGTATGTAGTGCAGGCCATCGGGCCGCGGCAGGCGCGCCGGCTGTTCGTCAGCGCGGAAATTTTCGACGCCCCCGAAGCTGCGCGCATCGGACTGTTGCATCAATGCGTCGCTACCGACCAACTGGACGGAGCCATCGATCGCCAGTTGCATTTTCTTGGCAAGGGCGGCCCGATCGCGCAACACGAAGCCAAACTTCTTGCGCTGCGCACGTCCGGCATGACGATCGAATCCGCCGAACGCATCGACGCCGAAAATGCAGCGTTGATCGCGCGGCTGCGCGTGTCGCCGGAAGGCCAGCAGGGCTTGTCCGCGTTTCTCGAAAAACATCCGCCGCCATGGCTGAAGGAGTAAAGCGATGCTCGACCACATCGGATTCCCGGTTTCCAATTTCCTCAACAGCAGGAAGTTCTACGAGGCGACGCTGGAGCCGCTCGGCGTCGGCATCGTGATGGAGGTGACCGCCGAACAAACCGGCGGCAGCTCGCATGCAGGCTTCGGTGAGAACGGCAAGCCGTACTTCTGGATCGGCGACGGCGAAGGCATGGTGCGCGGCCGTTTCCACATCGCGTTTACCGCGAAAACGCGCGCCGACGTGGACGCATTCCACCAGGCCGCGCTCGCGATGGGCGGCCGTGACAACGGCAAACCGGGCCTGCGGCCGCACTATCACGAACATTATTACGCCGCGTTCGTGCTGGATCTGGACGGGCACAACATCGAAGCGGTCTGCCACACGCCCGGATAGATACCCACGAACCGGGAGGAAAACATGCAACGTCCCGTGATCAATCTCGCCGATCTCGAAGTGCGCGGGGAGACCGCCGAACGCGCACCCCGTGGCCCGAACGCGGACCAGTACGACATCCGCTGGGCCGAAATCGCGAGCCGCATCGGCGCACGCAAACTTGGCTACAACCTGACGGTCGTCGCACCGGGCAAGCGCAACTGTCCGTTCCACAGCCATCGCGCGGAAGAAGAAATGTTCTTCATCCTGGAAGGCAGTGGTGAATTGCGTTACGGCAGCGAGCGTGTGCCGCTGCGCGCCGGCGATTTCGTCGCCTGCCCCACCGGCGGCCCCGAAACCGCGCACCAGATCATCAACACCGGCGACACGGAAATGCGTTACCTCAGCATCAGCACGATGGCGCCCATCGAAATCTGCGAATACCCCGATTCCGGCAAGTTCGGTGTTTACGAAGATTTGCCCGATGATGCGAACGGTGGACGCGCACGTTTCCGCCACCTGGCGCGGCACGAGGATGCGCGCGATTACTGGGAGGGCGAATAAGTGTTCCAACGCGTATTGATCGCCAACCGTGGCGAGATCGCCTGCCGCGTGATCCGCACGTGCAGGCGGCTGGGCATTCACACCATCGCGGTGTTCTCCGAAGCCGACAAGGACGCGCAGCACGTGCGCCTCGCCGACGAAGCGTGGCCGATCGGCGGCCCGCGCCCGGACGAATCGTACCTGCGCGGCGACGCGATCATCGAAGTCGCCACGGCATCCAGCGCGCAGGCGATCCACCCCGGTTACGGGTTCCTGTCCGAGAACACCGGCTTCTCGCGCGCGTGTAAGGAAGCCGGCATCGTCTTCATCGGGCCGGACCCGGAAAGCATCGAGGCGATGGGTTCCAAGGCTGCGGCCAAGCGCTTGATGGCCAAGCACCACGTGCCGCTGGTGGCCGGCTACGACGGCGACAACCAGGACAACGCCCACCTCGCCGAACAGGCGCACAAGATCGGCTATCCGCTGATCATCAAGCCGTCGGCGGGTGGCGGCGGCAAGGGTATGCAGATCGTGCGCAGCGACGCCGAATTTCCGGACGCGCTGGCGACCGCACAACGTGTCGCGAAAGCCTCGTTCGGTGATACGTCGATGCTGCTGGAACGCTACATCGAGCATCCGCGCCACATCGAATTCCAGGTGTTCGGCGACCGCCACGGCAACGTGATCCACATCGACGAACGCGAGTGCTCGGCGCAGCGGCGTTACCAGAAGGTGCTGGAGGAAACGCCCTCGCCTTTCCTCGACGCCGAACGCCGCGCCGCAATGGGCGCGGCGGCCGTTGCCGCCGCCAAAGCCGTGAACTACGTCGGCGCCGGCACCGTGGAGTTCATCGTCGGGCCAAAAGGCGATTTCCATTTCATGGAAATGAACACGCGCCTGCAGGTGGAACATCCCGTCACCGAGATGACCCACGGCATCGATCTCGTCGAATGGCAGCTGCGCATCGCCGACGGCGAGCCGCTGCCGTGGACGCAGGAGCAGGTGCACTCGCGCGGCCACGCGATCGAGGTGCGCGTGTACGCGGAGGATCCCGACCACGGTTTTTTGCCAAGCTCCGGCAAATTGACGCGCTTGACGTTGCCGCGGCCGTCCGCCCACGTGCGTCTTGATGGCGGCGTGATCGAAGGCGACACGGTGACGATCTTCTACGATCCGATGATCGCGAAGCTGATCGTGTGGGACGTCGATCGCCCTTCGGCATTGCAACGCATGCGCGAAGCGCTGGCCGCATGTGAGGTCATCGGCCCGAAATCCAACGTCGCCTTCCTCGAGCGGCTGGTGCACCATCCGAGCGTCATCGAACACCGCATCGACACCGGTTACCTCGACCGGCATCTGGAGGAATTCGTCGCGGGCGAAACGCAACCGGAACCATCCGTCGTGTTCGCGGCCACGGTCGCGGCGCTGTTGCAGGATGAAGGCCACATGGTTGGCGATCCGGCTGATCCGAACTCGCCGTGGAACAGGTCCGACGCCTGGCGCATCGGTCACCCGGGCAAGCGCATCATTGCGCTTGCTGTCGGCGAGCAACGCCACGAAATCGAAGCGTGGGGTTACGCGGGGAACTACCGATTGCAAACCGATGACGCAAAGTGCGCTGTCGAGCATGCACGTTGGGACGGCGAAACCTTGAGCGCGCGGTTCAACGGCCAAGCACGCCGCTTCGACGTCCGCGCCGACGACTTGCGCGTGCTGCTGCATGATGCGAACGGGGTCCGCTGGCGCCTGGAACGCGTGCCCGCCTTCGCATGGGAAGCCAGCGACTCCGCAGGCGCCAACCAGATCATCGCGCCGATGCCCGGCCGTATCGTGCTGGTCAAGGCCGAGCCCGGCGACGAGGTGGAAACCGGCCAGGAACTGCTGGTGATGGAAGCGATGAAGATGGAGCTGTCGCTGAAAGCGCCGCGCGCGGGCACGATCGACACGTTGTCGGCCGTCGCCGGCGATTTCGTGGAAGCCGACGCGGTGCTGGTGCGCTTCGCGGAATGATCGAACACGAGCGCCGTCAGTGCGCGCTCTGGATGTCGACGATGCCGAGCGCGTTGCGCAACGGATCCAGCAATGTTCCGTAACGTGGCGCACGCGCCGTGTCGCGCCGCAACGGTTCGCGTACCTGCATCGCGCTGGGGGAACGCACTTCGTGCGAGCCTGTGCCGAAGGCAAGACAAGCGTCCTCGAACGGCAAGCCGCAGAACACCAGCAAGGCGCGCACGCTCGATTCCGGTTCGGCCAGCAGGTTCTCGTAATTCTGCGTGTACACGAAACCCGGATGGCGCACCTGCCACTGTTGCAACGCGCGGTCGAACGCATTCCAGTACGCGGCGAGGTCCTCGAAGCGATGCGTCCAACCCTGCCCGTCCGCTGTCATGTACTGGCGGTAACAGGAAAAGCAGGTTTCCAGCGGATCGCGGCGACAAACGACCACTTTCGCGCCCGGCAGCATCGCGCGGATCGCACCGATGTGCATCCAGTTGCCCGGCAGCTTGTCGGTGAAGAACGGCTTGCGCTCGCGCCAGCGCACCGTGCGTTCGAGGTAGCGTTCGCCCAGCCTGCGCCAGTCGTCGCCCGCCATCGATACTACCCAATCGGGGTAATGCCGTCCGCGCTGTCGCGATTCCTCCGCCAGCACCTGCGGCAGGTCGCGCAATTCGCCGGACGCCCCGACCTGTGAATGCGCGGCGAGTACCTGCTCGGTCAGGGTCGAGCCCGAACGCGGCAGGCTGGCGATGAAGATCACGCCTCGACCGCGGTCAGCGATGGCTGGCGGCGCCGCGGCAAACGCCGCCATGACGGCTTCCATTCCGCGTACAAACGCCGCGGCGTCCCAGGGTTGCAGCTTGCGTGCATGCGCGTGGGTTTCTTTCAAAACGCCCATCGCCTCGATGCAACGATCGGCGCGATCCAGCACGTGGGCAATCGCGAACCCCAGCGCGATGCGGTCGCGTTCGCCGGCATGCGGATCGTGCAGTGCGGCCTGCATCGCCGGAATGTCGTCGCTGCCCAGCCCCGCTTGCTTGAGATCCGCGAGGCCCCACCAGGCATCGCCACGGCCGGATTCCGCTTTCAACATCCCGCGATACACCGTGGCGGCGGCATCGATACGACCCGCCATCTTCAGCAGGTCGGCGAGTTGCAGGTGGGCTTGCGGATTGTCCGGCGCAAGCTCCAGGGATTTGCGCAGGGCGGCTTCGGCTTCCTCGAAGCGCACCGCGCGCACCCACAACACGCCGAGGTTGTACCAGGCCATGGCGAGGCCCGGCTGCAACGAGCAAGCGCGCTGCAACGCTTCGATCGCGGCATCCAGTTGTCCGGTGGCTGCGAGTTGCGTGCCGAGGGTGCAGCAAAACATCGCATCATCGGGACGGGCGCGCAACGCCCGCTGGACAGCATTGACCGCGCCAGCATGGTCACCCAGCCGCCCACGAATGCCGGCGATCAGGTGCAGGACATCCGGTTGTTCGGGCACGTGTTCGACCAAGGCTTCGGCCAACGTCGCGGCTTCGCGCGGCTTGCCCGCCGCGAGCGCTTCGGCGGCGCGTGTGTATTGCGCTTGCGCCTGCGCATCCAGACCCTGGATTCCACTCGTCATGGCATCATTACGTGGCCGAGAATGCCGCATACTGCCGCCGGCGTTGGTGCGCCGGCAAGACGCAGCGCGCCGGCAGTCTTTTGTCTTTTCGTCTTTCGAACCGGATCACGCATGTTTCCCAACCATGTCCGCATCGTCGAAGTCGGCGCCCGCGACGGCTTGCAGAACGAGAAGACGGTCATCCCCACCGCGACCAAGATCGAACTGATCGACCGGCTTTCCGCCTGCGGGCTGGAAACCATCGAAGCGACCAGTTTCGTCAGCCCGAAGTGGGTGCCGCAGCTCGCCGATGCCGAAGAGGTCTACGCCGGCATCAGTCGCAAGCCCGGCGTCGACTATCCCGCGCTGGTGCCCAACATGCTTGGCTACGACCGCGCCCGTGCGGCGGGCGTTACCAGCATCGCGGTGTTCACCGCGGCCAGCGAAGCGTTCAACCAGAAGAACATCAACGCCTCGATCGATGAATCCATCGAGCGCTTTCGTCCGGTGCTGGAGCGTGCACGCTCTGAAGGAGTACGCGTGCGTGGCTATGTTTCCACGGTGCTCGGTTGCCCATACCAGGGCGACGTTCCCGTCAGCGATGTGGTACGCGTATCGAAGCGGCTGTATGACCTTGGCTGCGACGAAATATCGCTGGGCGACACCATCGGTGTCGGCACGCCAGTGAAGGCTCGTGCAATGTTGCACGCGGTATCGCACGAAGTACCGATGAAGGCGCTGGCGGTGCACTTCCACGACACCTACGACCAGGCGCTCGCGAACATTCTTATGTGCCTCGAAGAAGGCGTGCGCGTGGTGGACAGCTCCGTTTCCGGCACCGGTGGCTGTCCGTATGCGAAGGGTGCGACAGGCAATGTGGCCAGCGAAGACGTCGCCTACATGCTGCAAGGCATGGGCATCGAAACCGGCATCGATCTGGACAAGTTGGTGGAGACCGGCTGGTGGCTGGCGAAACAGCTCGGCAAGCCGACGTCGAGCCGTGTCACACGCGCCAGGATGGGTGAGTAATGGATGCTTCGCGGGTATTCCGGATCCGCCCCATCGAACCGCGTGACGATGCTGCTGTCGCCGCGATCATCCGCAGCGTGATGCCCGAATTCGGCGCCGGCGGCGAAGGCTTCGCGATCCACGACGCGGAAGTCGACGCAATGCATCATGCGTACTCGCGACCGCGCAGTGCCTATTTCGTGCTTGGACTTGACGGCAAGGTCATCGGCGGCGGCGGCGTGGCGCCGCTCGAACACGGTGAACCCGATGTGTGCGAGCTGCGCAAGATGTATTTCCTGCCCGAAGCGCGTGGGCTCGGTGCGGGCCACGCAATGATCACGCGCTGTCTCGATGCCGCGCGCGAATTCGGATTCGGGCGCTGCTATCTGGAAACGCTGACCGGCATGGACGCGGCACAGGCGCTGTATCGCAAGCACGGCTTCGCCACCCTTTGCGCACCGATGGGCAGCACTGGCCACCATGGCTGTGATCGCTGGTTTATCCGTAACCTGTAGTCGCCGCAAAACTGCCTTTCCCCTACAATCGCGGGTTTTCCAATCAGGGAACACCCGCATGCAACTCGACAAGGCCAAGGCCATCATTACCGGAGGCGCGTCCGGACTCGGCCATGCGGTCGCGCAACATATCGTCGCGAATGGCGGCAAGGTCGCGCTATTCGACGTCAATGAAGAAAAAGGCCACGCTGCCGCGAAGGAACTGGGTGATTCGGCGCGGTTCTACAAGACCGACGTGACCAATGAGGAAGGCGTCACCGCCAATGTCGCTGCCGCGCGCGATGCGATGGATGGGCTGAACGTGGTGATGAACTGCGCAGGCATCCTCGGCGCCGGCCGCGTGCTCGGCAAGGAAGGCCCGATGCCGCTGAAGAATTTCGCCGGCACCGTGATGGTGAACCTGGTCGGCAGCTTCAACGTCGCCAAGGCCGGCGCCGCCTTGATGCAATCCAATGAACCGGGCGAGGACGGCGAACGCGGCGTGATCGTCAACACGGCGTCGGTCGCGGCCTACGAAGGGCAGATCGGCCAAGCGGCATACTCGGCTTCGAAGGGTGGCGTGGTCGGCATGACCCTGCCGATGGCGCGCGAACTTTCGCGCTTCGGCATTCGCGTGATGACCATCGCCCCGGGCATCTTCTGGACACCGATGGTGGACGGCATGCCGCCGCAAGTGCAGGAATCGTTGTCGGCGTCGATCCCCTTCCCTTCACGGCTCGGCAAGCCGGAAGAATTCGCCGCGACTGTGGGGTTCATCCTCGGCAATCGCTATCTCAACGGCAGCGTGATCCGGCTGGATGGCGCGGTGAGACTCACGCCCAAGTAACCGCCGTCATTCCGGCGTAGGCCGGATTGCGGAGGCATGGATGCCGAAGCGAACATCGGCAAAAGCCGATGGCCCGAAGGGCGCACCGCAGGAGCGGCGCGTAATCCATTTTGATTTTCATGGATGAGCACGAGAGCGAAATGGATTACTCGCGCCATCCTTGGCGCTCGCCCTTCGGGCCGCTGCAGCGTTCGCGTTTGCAATCCTGCAAACGCAGTCCGGATCGCGGTTGCGCCGCGTCCGGAATGACGACAGAAAGCGACATGCACCCCGGCCCACCGTTCCCGAGTCCCCGAAACATATGAAAGCTTCCGACGTCAAGAAAGGCAACGTGGTCGAACACGAAGGCACCGTCTACCAGGTACGCGACTTGGAACGCAGCGCGCCGACCGCGCGCGGCGGCAACGTTACCTTCCGCTTCACGCTGTATTCGATTCCCGGCGGGCGCAAGTTCGACCTGAGCCTGCGCGCGGACGATGATCTCAAGGAAATGGAATTGACGCGTCGCGCCGCGAATTATTCCTACAAGGATGGCGACGCCTTCGTGTTCCTCGATGCCGAGGATTACACGCCCTACATGCTCGATCCCGACGTCGTGGGCGACAGCGCGGCCTACATCGTCGAAGGCGTCGAAGGTTTTTACGTGCAGCTGATTGACGACGCACCGGTTGCGCTGCAGGTGCCGACCAGCGTCGCCATGACCATTGTCGATACCGCGCCGGAATTGAAAGGCGCCTCGGCCACCAAGCGCACCAAGCCCGCCAAGCTCGACACCGGCATCGAAATCCAGGTTCCGGAATACATCAAAACCGGCGAGAAGGTGTGGGTGAACACGCTCACCGGCGAATTCGCGGGTAGAGCGTGAGGCGTTTGCGGGAGTCCGGGGGACTGTTGCGCCGAACACCAGGGTGAGACATGGACGCGGAACGGGCTGCGCGCCATGGATGGCTGCTTGCCTCAATCCACGATGCGTTTGTGGGAGTCTGCCAGATTCCCGCGCGCCAGGCTCTGGAGAGACGGGAGACGCATGCTTGCCGCTGTCCCTGCCGCATTTGCGCACGAGCCGAGAAAAGCAGGGAAACATGCCATCCGGCGCTTGTCGCCGAAGAAAAGGGCCGGTAAGGTACGGCACACTTGCGCCTATTGCGCGAGCCGCATTGCTTCGAGGGGAAGCGCGAGCGGACATCCGGGCGCAAGGTGTGCCCACCCACGGTTCCCCCGCCGCGGACCCGATTGATTGGGAGCACAAATGATCTTCTGGCGTGTAAAGCCGCTTGACCAGATTCTCGCTACGGCCGAAAAGAAATCGCTGAAACGCCAGTTGGGTCCGATCCAGTTGACCTTGCTCGGCATCGGCGCGGTGATCGGCACCGGCATCTTCGTGCTGACCGCCGAGGCTGCGCAGAAGGCCGGCCCGGGCATGATGGTTTCGTTCGTGATCGCCGCGGTCGTATGCGGGCTCGCCGCCCTCGCCTACGCCGAACTCGCGGCAATGGTGCCAGTATCGGGTTCGGCCTATACCTACAGCTACGGCGTGATGGGCGAACTGATCGCCTGGATCGTCGGCTGGGCGCTGGTGCTGGAATATGCGATCGGGGCGACCGCCGTGTGCGTGGGCTGGTCCGGCTACGTCAACGGATTGCTCAACAGCGGCGTCTTCGGATTGGTCAAACCGGGCGCGTTGTCGCTTCCACATTGGCTGCAAGTCGGACCGACGCTCGGGGGCGGATTCAACCTGTTGGCGTTCCTGATCGGCGTCGCCGTGACCGGCCTGCTGGTGATCGGCACTTCCAAGAGCGCACGTGTGAACGCCGTGCTGGTGGCGATCAAGATCATCGCGCTGACCGTCTTCGTCGTGATTGCGGTACCGGCCGTCAAGGGCGCCAACCTGCACCCGTTCCTGCCGACCGGCTGGGGCAGCCCGCTCGGCAGCAATGGCATCGGCGTGCTGGGCGCGGCGGCATCCATCTTCTTCGCCTACGTGGGGTTCGACGCGGTCTCCACCGCTGCCGAGGAAACCCGCAACCCCAATCGCAACATTCCGATCGGCCTGATCGGCGCGCTGGTGATCTGCACCATCTTCTACCTGCTGGTCGGCTATGGCGCGGCGGGCTCGGTCGGCGCACAGCCGATGACGAGCGCGGCCGGCGCATTCCTTGACCCGGGCACTCCTTCCTTCGCGGCGGCGTGCGGGAATTCGCAGGCGCTGGTGTGCAGCCGCGAACCGCTGGCGCAAGTAATGAGTACGCTCGGACACCCGAGGGTTGCCGTCATGATCGAACTCGCGGCGATCGTGGCGCTGCCTTCGGTAATCCTCGTGATGATGTTCGGGCAGACCCGCATTTTCTTCACGATGTCGCGCGACGGGCTGCTGCCGAACGTGTTCTCCAAGATTCACCCGAAGTTCTTCACTCCGCACGTGATCACCTACATCACCGGCACCGTGGTGTCGCTGTGCGCCGCGCTGTTCCCCGTCGGGAAACTCGCGGACACGTCGAACGCCGGCACCCTGCTCGCTTTCGCGATGGTGTCGATTGGCGTGATGATCCTGCGCCGTACCCAACCCGGCCGGAAGCGTCCGTTTCGCACGCCACTTGTCTGGATCGTGTGTCCGCTGGCCGTCGCCGGCTGCATGTTGCTGTTCGTCAACCTCAGTGGCGTCGCCAAGGGCGTGTTCGTGGTGTGGGCCGTGATCGGGCTGATCTTCTATCGCCTGTACGGCTACAAGCGCAGCCAGATGTCGCCGGAACAAATCACCCACGCGCTGGACGACGTGGTGTGATGATGCATACGGGCGATCGCGTGGCGGGCCCGCTGGTCTGCCCGTGTTGGGCGGGCACTCCGTGACCATCCTGCAACGGCTTCTCGCGCGAAAAACGGTCGGCGACGCCGCAATCACGGACGATATTCATGGCGGCGTCCAATTGCGCCGCACGCTGGGCCCGTGGGGACTGACCGCGCTCGGCATCGGCGCGGTGATCGGCGGTGGCATCTTCGTGATCACCGGGCAAGCTGCGGCTGAACACGCCGGCCCGGCGGTGTTGCTGTCATTCATGATCGCAGCCGTTGTCTGCAGCTTTACCGCACTGTGCTATGCCGAGTTCGCGACGCTGATTCCGATGTCGGGTAGCTCGTATTCCTATGCCTACGCCACGCTGGGTGAATTTGCCGCGTGGTTCATCGGCTGGAACATGGTGCTGGAATACGGTGTTTCCGCATCAGCCGTGGCGGTGAGCTGGACGGGCTATTTCAGAAGCCTGGTCGAGCACATGGGGTTCCACCTGTCGCCCGCACTCATCAACGCGCCCATCGCGTTCGAGGATGGCCACCTCATCACCACGGGCGCGCTTTTCAACCTGCCCGCCGTGGTGCTTGTGCTGGCACTCACCTGGCTTTGCTACGTAGGCATCCGCGAGTCGAGCGGCGTCAACACCGCGATCGTGATCCTGAAGGTTACTCTGATAATCATCGTGATCGTGGCAGGTTGGCATTACGTCAACCCGGACCTGTGGCACCCGTTCATCCCGCCCGCGCAGGGTCCGGAAAAATACGGCTGGGGCGGCATCATGCGTGCGGCGACGTTGGTGTTCTTCGCCTACATCGGCTTCGAAGCAACTTCCACCGCGGCACAGGAAGCCAAGAACCCGCAACGCGACCTGCCGATCGGCACGCTGGCGTCACTGGCGATCTGCACAGTGCTGTACGTGGCCATGGCCGCCGTGCTGACCGGATTGATTCCCTTCGCACAACTCGGCACCGCCGAACCCGTCGTCACCGCCGTCGCGGCACACCCGGAGCTCAACTGGTTGCGCTGGCTGGTGGAGATCGGCGCGCTGCTGGGACTGTCGTCCGTGGTGCTGGTGATGATCATCGCGCAGCCGCGCATCTTCATGATCATGGGCCGCGACGGCATGCTGCCACCGGTCTTCTCGAGGCTGCACCCGCGCTACCGCACGCCTCACATCAACACGCTGATCACCGGCGCCGGCATCGCGCTGCTGGCAGCCGTATTCCCGCTGGATGTGCTGGGCGATTTGGTGTCGATGGGCACGCTGCTGGCATTCGTCGCGGTCTGTGCGGGCGTGCTGATCCTGCGCCGTACGCGGCCGGAACTGCCGCGCACCTTCCGCGTGCCGTGGGCCGGTGTCACGTGCACGCTCGGCGTGCTGAGCTGCCTGATGCTGTTGTACTGGGAGAACTGGTACAACTGGACGTTGATGGGCCTGTGGACGTTGCTGGGCTTCGTGATCTACTTCGGCTACGGCTATCGTCACAGCCTGCTGCGCGCCTCCAAGTAAGCGCGAATGATGGTTGCGTCGCCGCCCTCTCCGGCGGGTCCCGCCATACGGTCAGGTATTGTGGATAACTCTCGAAACAATGAAACATTAACGTTACAAGTCAATGTTTCTGCGAAAGAAAAAATTTAGTTTCGAAATCCGGTTTGTCAACCTTGGCCCCCGTCGATCCCCGCGCTATGATGCGTGCTCCGAGGGATTTCCCATTGGCAGTGGACCCCGGACCGTTGCCCGGTGCGGCAGGCGTAGTCAGCTCCTCCGCTTGCCGTATCCGGGCAGCAACTTGTCTACGCTGCCCTTCTTCCCCCTACTGAAATTGCTCGCGAGCAGCGCGATCGCCGCTCCGCGCATTGGCGACGCAGCGGTCATGTATGCCGCTCAACTTTTCGCCTGGAATCCCGAGCACCAACCCTTCGCGTTGACGTCAAAACCCGGGAAGATCGCGCACGGTCCGTAGGCTTCGCCGGGCTTGCCCGAGAAGTGAACGCACTTCGAGCAATCCTGACCCGGCTTGTGCGGCGGGCCGGCCTTGGTATCGTCCTCGACGTACTTGAGTGCCTTCGCCGTGGCATTGGTTGCGGCGCTCAAGTGTGGCAATGCCGCCCACGCGCGACGCGGCAGCGAACCCAGCAGAACCATCGCCGCAGCAGCACCGCCGGCGAGCTTGAGGAAGCGGCGGCGTGGCGATGCAGTTTCTTCGATCATCTTCATACTCCTTGTCGACGAATGAAAAGCGGGCACTGCACGCATGGTACGCCCACACCGCGCCGATCGCACCGTTTTTCGGAGTGGGGCACGTGTTACATTCAGCCGCCTGAATGACCATCGCGACGACATGCCACTCACGTCCGCACAACTCGCCGAACGCTTGCATGCCTGTGGCGCGGAAATCTCGCAGGTGGGTGCTGAGTTTGCCGCACGCGGCTGGACGCCCGCCACCAGCAGCAACTTCTCGATGCGCATCGACGGCGGTACCGCTGCCGTCACGATTTCCGGACGCGACAAAGGCGCGCTGACACCTGCGGACGTGATGGCGGTGACGCTCGACGGCCAACCACTGGATCCGGAGCAGCGTCCGTCTGCGGAAACCGCCCTGCACCTCCAGATCTATCGCCGCCAGCCCGATACCGGTGCGGTGCTGCATACCCATTCGCACAACCAGACCGTTGCGTCCCGCCTGTTTGCGCCGCAAGGCATGCTGGCGCTGCGCGGATGGGAACTCCAGAAAGCCGTGACGGGCTACACCACGCACGAGAGTGAACTCGATGTGCCGGTGTTCGCGAATTCGCAGGACATGCGTGACATTGAAACACGGGTCGACGCATGGATCGACAGCGGCCGGCCGCTGCATGCCTACCTCATCGAAGGCCACGGCCTTTACACTTGGGGCCGCGGCATGCCGGAGGCCAAGCGCCATCTCGAAGCGCTGGAATTCCTGCTGGCTTGCGAACTCGACCTGATCCGCCTCGGAGGCATTCCATGAGCCGTCTGCGCGTGTACGACCAGCGCGATCCAGCGCGTCCGCTGGCCACAGAATCGGATCACGCCGCCATAGCCCGTACGCTGGGCGACGTTGGCGTGCGCTTCGAACGCTGGCAGGCCAACAAGCCCGTGGCGCCCGGCGCGAGCCAGGAAGAAGTGATCGCCGCGTACGGCGACGATATCGACCGGTTGAAGCAGGAAAAGGGCTACCAGGCCGTGGACGTGATTTCTCTGACGGCCGACCATCCGCAAAAGGACGCGCTGCGGCAGAAGTTCCTGTCCGAACACACGCACTCCGAAGACGAGGTGCGTTTTTTCGTCGCGGGCCAGGGCCAGTTCACGCTGCACATCGGCGAGCGCATCTACGACGTGCTGTGCGAACAGGGCGACCTGATCGGCGTGCCGGACGGCACCCGCCACTGGTTCGACATGGGGCCCAACCCGCATTTCGTCGCGATCCGCCTGTTCACCAATCCGGAAGGCTGGGTCGCGAGTTTTACCGGCGAAGACATCGCCGAACACTTCCCGCGCCTCGAAAACTGAATCCGGAACGGAACGCCATGTCCTATCTGCAGCAGTCGCTGGCGCCGGGCGAAACCATCGTGGCGATGTTCAAGTTGCACTGGTTCATGTGGATCCGTTTCTGGATGGTGATCGTGCTGGGCATTATCGCGGTCATTGCGTTGTCGATCGCGCAGATCCCGTGGGCGCCGCTGGCCGTGGGCCTGCTTGCCCTGATTGTCGCGGGGCACCAGTGGCTGTGGCTGCGCGCGATCGAGCAAGGTGTCACCAACCGGCGCGTGGTGCGCAAGACCGGCATCGTGTCACGCACGACCACCGAGCTGCGCCTGGCCTCGATCGAAACCGTGGATCTGCACCAAAGCTTCTGGGGCCGCATCTTCGGCTACGGCAACGTGGAGATCACTGGCCGCGGCGAAACCGCCATGGTGCTCGACCGCATCGCGCACCCGGTGGAAGTGAAGCGCGACATCGAAAGCGCCTATTCCGCCCACATCGAAACGCAGCAACCCGGCACCGCGGCATGAGCAACACACAGGCGACCGGCGTCCGCGCCGTGCTCACCGATATCGAAGGCACCACCAGCTCGATCGCGTTCGTCAAGGACGTGCTGTTTCCTTACGCGCGCGCGCACCTGACACGTTTCATCGAAACGCACCGCGATGATCCGGCGGTGACGCACTGGCTCGACGCCACCGCACGCGAGGCGGGCATCGACGACCCGCATTCGCAACGCGTCGCTGAAACTTTGCTTCGCTGGATCGATGAGGACCGCAAGGCCACACCGCTCAAGGCCTTGCAGGGCATGATCTGGAAAGCCGGTTACGAAGCCGGCGATTACAAGGCGCACATCTACCCCGAGGTACCGGCGAAGTTGCGCGAGTGGAAAGCACAAGGGTTGAAGCTGTACGTTTACTCGTCCGGCTCGGTGCCCGCGCAGAAACTGTTCTTCGGCCACACCGAAGCGGGTGATCTCGCCGGTCTGTTCGACGGCTGGTTCGACACCGAGGTCGGCGGCAAGCGCGAACGCGGTTCGTACCTGCGCATCGCCGAGACGATCGGTCTGGCGCCACCCGCCATCGTATTCCTGTCCGACATCGGCGCCGAGCTCGAAGCCGCGCACGGCGCGGGCATGCAGGTCATCCAGTTGTGCCGGCCGCCGGAACGTTGTTCCGCAGCCGCCCCGCACCCCTGCGTTGCCGATTTCGGCGCGATCACGCTCGCATGAAACGACTCGGCCTGATCCTGCTGCCGATCATCGCGTTCGCGGCCGGCGCCATCGCGATGGCGGGTTGGCACGACGTGCAGGCGCGACGCACACTTGCCCACCACGACGTCACGCTCGACGGCGCGCGGATGTTCGCGCCGTCGTCCGAATCGATCGCGACTGCCTCCGGCAGTGCGGACGACGACGCTTCTTCTTCCGGGTTGTTGTCCGACAATAACTGGCCCGTCAACGCTCCCACACCCGAGCAGGTGATTTACGCGCAATCCGATCTGCTGCATCGCGAAATCGCGCACCTGAAGCCGCGCACGCCCGGCAAGGTGAACCTCTACGCAGTCGTGTTCGCGGGCGACGGCAGCCAGAACGTTTTTCGAAACGAGGCCGAATATTTCGATGGACTTTTCTCGAAGCGCCTCGGCGCCGACGGACACGTGCTCGTGCTCGAAAACAATCAGGCCTCATTGACCACGCGACCGCTCGCCACGTGGAGCAATCTGGAAGACGCGCTCGATGCCGTCGCAGCGAAGATGGACCCGCAGCAGGACATCCTGCTTGTGTATTTCACGACGCACGGCAGCGAAGACCACACGCTGCTGGTCGACATGGATCCGCTGCCGCTCGACCAGATCGGCGCGACCGACCTGCCCGGCATCCTTGCCGAGCATCCGTTCAAGTACAAAGTGATGATCGTGAATGCCTGTTATTCCGGCGGATTCATTCCGCCCCTGAAGAACCCCGACACCATGGTCATCACCGCCGCGCGCGCCGACCGTTCCTCGTTCGGTTGCGGTGAACAGTCCGAGCTCACCTGGTTCGGGCACGCGTTCCTGGTCGACGCGCTGAACAAGACCGATGATTTCCGGGAAGCATTCAAGCTTGCAAAAGCGCAGGTCGCGGCCTGGGAGAAACGTGACAACTACGAGCCTTCCGATCCGCAGGTTTCCGCAGGCGACGGTATCGCCGCGCAACTCGCGAAGTGGCGCAAGGGCTTCACACCCGGCCCGGTAGTGCCGTTTGCGCCGGCCCCGGCCACTTCGACAACCCGATGAGCGAACCTGCGCTGGTCGTCCTTGCCGCGGGGCTCGGCAGCCGCTACGGCGACACCAAACAAGTCGCGGGTGTCGGCCCGAACGGCGAATGGCTGCTGGAATACGCGATCCATGACGCGCTTGCGGCGGGCTTCACCCAAGTCGTGATGGTCATCCGCGAATCCTTGCGTGCACCGTTGCAGACCCGCCTGGTGCCGCGCCTGCAAGGGCGCGCCGCCCTGCACCTGGTCGTGCAAACGCCCGGCAAGGTTCCCGCCAGATGCGAAGTGCCGGCCGATCGCAGCAAACCATTGGGCACCGGTCACGCACTGTGGTGTTGCGCGCCATTGCTGCAGGGGCCGTTCGCGGTGATCAACGCCGATGATTATTACGGTCGCGATGCGTTTCACCTGCTCGCCGCCCATTTCCGCAGTAGCGCACGGCCTGCGATGGTCGGCTACCGGCTTGCCGCGACGCTGTCCCGCCATGGCGGCGTCAACCGCGGCGTATGCCGCGTCGATGCCGAAGGCCATCTCCAGAACGTCACGGAATTCATCGACATCGCCGTGCGCGACGGTGCGCTCACCGGCATGGGGCCCGACGGCGCGCGCAAGGCGCTGGCGCCCGACACCGTGGTGTCGCTGAATTGCTGGGGATTGCTGCCCGACCTGCTGCCGGATCTGGAAGACGGCCTGCGCGAGTTCCTCTCGCATGCCCGTGCAAAGGACGAATACTTCCTGCCGCACGCGATCGCGGCGCATCTCGCGAAGCATCGTCAGCCGCTCTCCGTCCTGCCTTCCGGCGACGCATGGTTGGGCCTCACTTATCCCGACGACCGCCCTCGCGTAACCGGCGCGATAGCCGCGCTGCACACCGAAGGCGTCTATCCGACACCGCTTTGGTCACACACATGAACGACAGCATCGTCCTCGACCCCGCCACCCGCAAGGGCCTGGCCGAAGCCTGGGGCTTGTCGCCGCGCGCGCGCTTCGCGCCGCTGGGCAACGGCCTGATCAACCGCACGCTGCTGGTCAGCGACGATGGCCGCCGCCGCGTGTTGCAATGCCTCAACGTACACGTGTTCCGCGACCCCGCACTGGTGATGCGCAACTGCCATGCGGTGACCGCCCATCTCGGCCGCGAGCGCGCCGCGGGACGCTACGACTATTCGGTACTCGAGCTGGTGCCGACGCTCGCCGGCGAGCCCGCCGCGGTGCTGAACGATGGCACGTGGTGGCGCATGTACGACCACGTACCGGACATGCGCACCCACGAAACCGCCGACGCCCCCGCGTTGACGTTCGAGGCAGGACGCGGCTTCGGCGCCTTCGCCGCGGCGCTGGCCGGCCTTGGACGAGATGCCGTGGGCGAAGTGATCCCCCACTTCCACGATCCGGTCAAACGTTTCGACGCCTTTCGCGCTGCGCACGCGGCCGATCGCGTGGGGCGCGTCGCGCAAGCGTCGCGCGAATGCGACGCGGCGCAGGCATTCACCGGCGTACTTGCGCATTGGCAGTCGCTGCTCGACGCCGGCCTGCCGTGGCGCATCACCCACAACGATTGCAAGTTGAACAACCTGCTGTTCGATTCCGGCGGCCACGCCATCTGCGTGGTCGACCTCGACACCGTGATGCCCGGCACCCTGCTGTTCGATTTCGGCGACATGGGGCGCACGATGTTGAGTCCGGTGCCAGAGGATTCCACCGAACTCGACCGCGTCGGCGTGCGCCGCGAGCATTTCGCCGCGCTGGCGCGCGGTTACATCGAGGGCTGCGATGATCTGCTGACACCGCTGGAACGCGACAACCTGGTGTTCGCCGCGCGGATGGTCACGGGCGTGATCGGTTTGCGTTTCCTCACCGATTACCTGGACGGCGACCGCTATTTCCGCGTCGCGCATCCGTTGCACAACCTCGAACGCGCGCGCAACCAGTTTGCCCTGTATGCATCACTGACCGCGGAAGCCGACGCACTGCAGGCACTCGTGCCTGGCTCTGGTTGACTCGCCGTTCGCGAACCCGTACTGCCGCTTCACACCAAAGCACGGCAACTCAACATCTCAGCGCTTCCTTGAGCGTGAATTTGTGCTCCAGCAATGCGCAACCGAGGACCACGCTTCGCACCCCCGCCGCGCGCACCTTGCGCACCTCTTCCAGCGAACACGCACCGCCCGACGCCTGGATCTCGAAATCCGATGCAAAGCCGGAAAGATCGCGGTAGAGGTCGAGGTTGAACCCGCCCAATGTGCCGTCGCCTGCGATATCGGTGCACAGCACGTGGCGCGCGCCGGCACGGGAATAGTGTGCAGCCAGCGTGTCGAGCTGCACGCAGGAATCCTCGGCCCAGCCGCGCACGGGCAAGCGCCACGCGCCGGCTTGCTGGCGCACGTCCAGCGCCAGCACCAATCGGTCCGGCTCGAACTGGCTGATCCAGATCGCCGTCGCGTAAGGGTTCTGCACCGCGACACTGCCCACCACCACGCGCGCGACGCCGACCGAATACAAACGCCGCAGGTCGTCGGTGGTGCGCACCCCGCCGCCTGCCTGCACCTTCAACGCACCGGTCCGAACAATGGCTTCGATTACCGCAAGGTTGGCAAAGCGTCCCGAGCGCGCGCCATCCAGATCGACCACGTGCAACCATTGCGCGCCCGCATCGGCATACCCCTGCGCAAGTTCGACAGGATCGCCCGGCAACACCGTTTCGCGCGCGTAGTCGCCCTGCCGCAGCCGCACGACGCGGCCGCCACGCAGGTCGATGGCAGGGATCACCTGAAAGCTCATGCAAGACCCCAGGACATTCCGAAGTCCGCCACCCCCGCGGCGGACTTTCCGATGGTACCGCATGCCCGTCGGCCGAGCCTGAAGTTGCCGGCCAACACGCCTCGCGCGATCCGGCGCATCGCCGCGCAGCGCGCCCCGGAATGCATGCTGAGGTCAGGCGATGAAGGCGCGCTCGCGTACCAGCCTGCAGGCCTCGGCAATATCGTGCTGCATGGCGCGATCGCGGTGCATGAAGGCGATCGCCTGGCGCAAGCGCCCGTGCGCGTCGGCGACCGCTCCACCCGGCCGGAAGTTACCCGCATCCGCCAAGTGCGCGGCCAGCGCCTGCAACTCGGATTCGAATTGCGCGCGCTGCGCATCTCCCGCGACCGGCGGCGGGTTGTCGATCTTTGCCGCCAGGGCCTGCCAGCCGCCCTTCGCGGCCAGGCGCCGCGCGGCATCAAGCATGTCGTTGCGGTAATCCAGCGCCTGCGCCGCAGTGTAAAGCTCCAGCGCCAGCACGTCGGACAAGTCGCGCGTCATGTCCAGCACCTGACGGGCTTCGTTGGCGCCCATCGAGACGTGATCCTCGGTGTTGGCACTGGTCGGGATGGAATACACGCTGGCCGGATGTGCGCGCGTCGCCAAATCGTTCACCAGCGCCGCCGCGGTGTATTGCACGATCATGAAACCGGAGTCGGTGCCGTCCTCGTTGCCGGTCAGGAACGCCGGCAATCCATCGTTGGTGGCCGGATCGACCAGCTTGTTGAGGCGACGCTCGGAGATCGACGCCAGCACCGGGATCGCCGCCTTCACGTAGCTCATCACCAGTGCCAGCGGCATGCCGTGGAAATGACCGGCCGAAATTACCTGCTGCTCGATGTGTTCGGCATTCGTCGCATCGGGAAAGATAAGCGGGTTGTCGGTAACTGCATTCAATTCGATGTCGATCACCCGGCACGCCTGTGCCCACGCATCGCGCACGGCGCCATGCACCTGCGGCATGCAGCGCAGGCAGTAGGCATCCTGCGGCTGGTGCTTCTTGCCACCCTTGAACGGCAGGAAACGCTGGTAGAACGCCTCGCGCCCGTGGCGACGATCGGCCGGCACCCACTCCCAGCGAATGTCGAACGACAGTGCCTGGTCTTCCGGCGCCGTCCAGGCCTGCGCGGTCCAGGTGCGGAAGCGCGGCACCAGGTGGTACGGAATGTCGACGAGAGTCGAATCCGCGAGCAGCTCGCGCACATGCTTCGCGGCAGCCGCCTGGCCCGGATGCGGACGCAGCGCATGGACTTCCTCGCGCAACGCGCCGCTGCGGCCCGCGAAAGCATCCAGCGTCATCGCCGCGGCGAGGTCCGCAACACCGAGCAGGTATTCCAGTTCATCCAGCGCCAATACCGAGGTCGCCAGCATCTGCGCGGTGCCGTTGTTCAGTGCCAACCCTTCCTTGAAGGAAAGCTTCACCGGTTTCAGGCCCGCGCGACGCAAGGCTTCGTCGCCGGCCATGCGATCGCCTTCGTAAAACGCTTCGCCGCCACCCAGCAGCACGATTGCAAGATGCGACAGCGGCGCGAGGTCGCCACTCGCGCCCACGGATCCCTTCGCCGGCACCACCGGCACGATGCCGCCATTCAACATCGCGGCCAGTGCCTTCAACGTTTCGACACGGATGCCGGAATGCCCGCGCATGAGCGTGTTGATGCGGATCACCAGCATCGCGCGCACCACGTCAGCCGGAAGCGGTTCGCCCACGCACACCGCATGGGTGATGATGAGGTTGTGCTGCAATTCCTCTGGCAACGTCTCGTCGCGCGGATCGGGATTGCCGCCGGGCAGTTCGTCGCGCGCGCGATGCGCGC
>Ga0207707_10001491_pt1 | contig 21620 bp, 19 predicted proteins | sample KBSC83BmetaG_FD_184336 | JGI IMG/M metagenome (GOLD analysis project Ga0207707, IMG submission 184336) | Corn rhizosphere microbial communities from Kellogg Biological Station, Michigan, USA - KBS C8-3B metaG (SPAdes) (version 2) | ecosystem: Host-associated > Plants > Roots > Rhizosphere ...
ATCATCGACGCGCTCAACGAGTACAAGAGCGGCGCGCGCAAATTCCCGACGATGAACGCGCAGGCCAACAGCCTGACGGAAGAGCAGATCGAGAACATCGCGGCTTATCTGTCCAGCCTCGCGCCCAAGCAACTGCAAAAGAATTGAGGGGACCGACCATGCAGCAACGCACCATCCTCGTTTCCCTGCTCGCCGCGACACTGGCGTTCGGCTTCGGCACCGCGTCGGCCAAGGGCACCGCCGCCGCCGGCAAGACCAAGGCCGCGGCCTGTGAAGCCTGCCACGGCACCGACGGCGACGGCATCGCGCCGAACTACCCCGCGCTCGCCGGCCAGTACCAGGATTACATCGCACAGGTGCTGCACGAGTACAAGGATGGCCAGCGCACCAATGCCATCATGAATGGCATGGCCTCGCCGTTGAGCGACCAGGACATCGACGACTTGGCCGCGTACTTTTCCAGCCTGCCGAGCAAGCTGTCCGACCTGCACGGCAAGGTCAACGGCGGCGACTGATCGGAACTGGCAATGACCCGCGACGAACTCGCCAGCCAGCACTGCGAACCCCGCAAGGGCAAGGAACACGCGCTGAGCGAGGCACGCATCCGCGAATTGCTGGCTGCGCTGCCGGAGTGGCAAGTCGCGCTGGACGGCAAATCGATCGCCAAAACCTTCGGCTTCAAGAACTTCTACGAAACGCTGGCTTTCGTCAACGCCATCGGCTGGATGGCGAACAAGCAGGACCATCATCCCGATCTTGAGGTCGGTTACAACCGCTGCGTGGTGCACTGGTCCACGCACGATGTCGGCGGACTGTCGATGAACGATTTCATCTGTGCCGCCCGCGTCGAGGCGATCGCGCACGCGTAAAAAAAGGGGACGGAGGGAATTAAACGGGAGGGAATTAAGCCGCGACTTAATTCCCTCCGTCCCCTTATAAAAAACGCGGCCCGAAGGCCGCGTTTTTTGTAGCAACGCGAATCGCCGCGATTACTGCGCGCCGATCTTCACCAGAGTGACGTCGAAGATCAGGGTCGCGTTGGGCGGGAAGCCGTTCTTCGGGTCCGCGCCGTAAGCCAGATCTGACGGGATCACGAATTTGTAGTGGCTGCCGGTCGGCATCATCATCAACGCTTCCTTGAAGCCCGGGAACACGTTGGCGAGGTCGAGCTTGGCCGGGCCGCTGCCGTGCTGTGCGGACGAATCGAACGCCTGGCCATTGACGAACGAACCGGTGTAATTCACCTGCACGGTGTCGGTGGCTTTCGGCTTGGCCCCGGTGCCCTGCGTGATCACCTGGTACTGCAGGCCGTCGGATGTGGTGTGCACGCCAGACTGCGATTTGTTCTTGGCGAGATACGCGGCGCCTTCACTCTTGTTCTGCGCGGACACCTGATCGAAATGCTGCTTGGCCTTGGCCTGGAACTCGGTGCCGAACGCCTTGGCAACACTTTCCGCCTGCGTCTCGTTCATGCTGGGCTTCTGACCCTGCAATGCGCGCGTGACGGCCGCGCCCACTTGCTGCGGATCAATCAGACTGCGCGCCCATTCCGGATACCGGCCCGCCAGTTCGTAGCCAACGATCTCGCTGGCCTGCGCCTTATTGACCGTGGTGGATTGAGTCTGCGCCTGCGAAACGCCGGCAATGCCGAGCACCGCGATCACGGCAACGGCGGCCAGGCTCGGCCGCATGATCTGCTTCATCTATGTATTCCTCTGGTCAAAGGGGATGCGCGTCGAACGTGCATCGTGGGTGCTGCATGAAGTCGCTCATTCTGCTTGTTCCCACGCGGAATGGCAACGCGTGGGGCTGAGACAGCGCGCTGGCGACAGGGTTCATTCACCCTCGCGCGCGCGAATGCGGCGGTTCGAATCGGGCGCTGCGCACCGCAGACCAGACAAGGCCCCGGGCGTCCACCCATGACTGATGGCAGGGGGTATTGACGGGTGATTTTTTGGTGTTATAGTTCACTACAACACTGGTCAACGAGGTCACTAAGGAGGCCCGCCATGAACGTCCAGAAGTCCGCCGCAATCGTCGCCGCCATGCTGATCACCGCCGCCGGAATGACCGCCATCGCCAGCTACAGCAATGCCGCCGTCGCCAGTGCCAACCGCGGGGCCAATGCTTCCACCACGGTCATCCGCACCCTGCCGACCGTGAACGTACACCCGACCCCCGAGCAGATCCGCGAACTCCGCGGGAACAAGGTCGGCGCGGTCCCGGCCAGCCTGCGGATGCCGTATTACTCCTTCGCCAGCGAAAGCACCGGCGCCTGATCCGGATGAAAAGAGCCTCGCGCAATCCGTGCGAGGATGAGAACAGCACCGGCAGGATCGAACCATGACTGTTACCTGGAATGACAACGTCCCGATCTATCGCCAGCTGCGCGAACGCGTGGTGGCGATGATCCTGGACGGCGCGCTGAACGAGGGGGATGCCCTGCCCTCGGTGCGCCAGGTCGCGGCGGACTACCAGATCAACCCGCTCACCGTTTCCAAGGCTTATCAGGAACTGGTGGACGAGCAACTGGTGGAAAAGCGCCGCGGCCTCGGCATGTTCGTCACCGATGGCGCCCGGCAAGCCTTGCTCCGCAGCGAACGCGAAAGCTTCCTGCGGGAGGAATGGCCCCGTATCCGGGCGCGCATCGAACGCATGAACCTGGATCTCCAAAAACTGCTGGCCACGCCAGTGCAAGAACCACACAAGAGGGAATCGTGATGAACGCAGCAGCCGAAGCCATCGCGGAACAACCCGCCTCCAGGCACGCGTCCGGATCGGACATGGTCGTGCGCGCGCGGGGACTCACCAAGCGCTACAAGAACGCCGTTGCGCTGGATGGCACCGATTTCGAGATCGGCCCCGGCCGCATCGTCGGCCTGATCGGACCCAACGGCGCGGGCAAGACCACCGCACTGAAGGCGATCCTCGGCCTGACCGACTTCGAAGGCGAACTCTCGGTGCTGGGCATGGACCCGCGCCGCGAACGCCCGCAGCTGATGCGCGAAGTCTGCTTCATCGCCGACGTCGCCACCCTGCCCCGCTGGATCCGTGTCCACGAAGCCATCGATTTCGTCGCCGGCGTGCACCCGCGCTTCGACCGCGCCAAGTGCGAGCGTTTCCTCAGCCGCACCAAGCTCACGGCCAACCAGAAAGTGCGCGAAATGTCCAAGGGCATGATCGTGCAACTGCACCTGGCCATCGTGATGGCCATCGATGCACGCCTTCTGGTACTGGACGAACCCACACTGGGTCTGGATATCCTCTACCGCAAGCAGTTCTACCAGAGCCTGCTGGAAGACTATTTCGACGAGAACAAGACCATCCTGATCACCACCCACCAGGTCGAGGAAGTGGAACACATCCTCACCGACCTGATGTTCATCCGCGACGGCAAGATCGTGCTTTCGTCCACCATGGAAGAAATGGGCGCGCGGTTTGCCGAAGTACTGGTGAACGCCGACAAGATCGAAGCTGCTCGCGCGCTGAAACCCATGGACGAGCGCACCGCGGTGTTCGGCAAGAGCATCTTCATGTATGACAGCGCCGATCCGGAACAACTGGCGCAACTGGGCGAGGTCAAGCGGCCGTCGGTGTCCGACTTGTTCGTCGCCATCATGAAAGGGACCTACGCATGAACGCGATCGTGAAATCGCCGTTTGCCTGGTTGTTGAAACGCGAGTACTGGGAATCGCGAAAGGGGTTTTTCTGGGCGCAGGTGTGGACCGCCGTCGTGCTGCTGGCGATCACCGTACTCAGCATCATCACCCTCGAAGTGTTCCGGTCGCGCCTCGGCATGAGCATCAACGTCGGCGCCAACGGCACCGACATGAACGCGCTGTTGAACAATGCGTTGAGCCACAACATGTCCCTGGTCGTGCGGGGACTCGATGCCTCCATGCTGAGCTTCGCGACCATCGGCGGCATCGTGATGACCTTCGTGGTGTTCTTCTACTTCCTCGGCGCGCTGTACGACGACCGCCGTGACCGCAGCATCCTGTTCTGGAAATCGCTGCCGGTCTCGGATACCGCTACCGTCGGTTCCAAGGTCGTTTCAGGCGCCCTCATCGCCCCATTGATCACGGTCGGCGTCATTCTGGCCGCCTACGTGTGCAACCAGGTCATCTACAGCATCTGGTTCGCCGCGCACGGACTCAACCCCTTCACCCTGATCTGGGCGCACGTCGAACCATTCCAGGTCTGGCTGCACATGCTCGCGATGGTGCCGCTGTATCTCTTCTGGGCGCTGCCGACCATCGGTTGGTTGCTGTTCTGGTCGGCGGCCGTGCGCAGCAAGCCCTTCCTCTGGGCGGTCGTGATCCCGATCGCGGCAGGCGCACTCAACTCGTGGATCGCGCTGCTCGGCATCCCGCACATCAACGTCGGGTTTTTCTGGGGCCAGCTCGTCGCACGCTCGCTGCTCAGCATCATCCCGGCCGGGTGGGTGACCGTGATGAATCCGGGCAACCTGACGGATGCTCCGGAAACGATCCGCCACTTCGGCAGCTACGCACAGATGGCACACGTATTCGCCACGCCCGAGTTGTGGATCGGCGCGATCGTGGGCATCGCCCTGATCGCCGCCGCGACCTGGTTCCGCCGCTGGCGCGACGAAGTCTGACCCCACGGGAGACAGCCATGAACAAGCTCCTGACGCTCACCGGTATCGCGTTGGCCACCATCGCGCTGGCCGCATGTTCGCCGGGCATCAACGAAGGCATCGGCCACCGCATCACCTTCGATTCGAACGGAATGATGGTCCACGCGACCGGGAAGCCCGATGCGCACATCGGCAAGGATGGGAGCCTCGCGATCGATGACCATGCCATCAACGTCACGCCCGCGCAGCGGGCCATGCTGCAACGTTATTACGGCGAGGCGCGCAGCATGATGCAATCAGGCGAAGCCGTGGGCGAGCAGGGCGCCGCGATGGCCGAGCACGGCATCGGCAACGCCATCGCCTCCCTCCTGCATGGCGATTCGTCCGGGGCCGACAAACAACTGGACGCGCAGTCGAATCAGATGGACAGCGCCGTCGGCAAGTTGTGCACGAATCTCAAGGCAATGGACGACACGCAGCAAGCCCTCGCAACCGGGATTCCCGCGTTCGCGCCCTACGCGACCAGCAGCCACACGTACTGCACCCGTACCACTTCCATTCGCGATGGCGGCATCGTCGTTGCCAAATCGTCGGCAATCGCGACGGCAACGCCACCGAGCCACCCCGGAAGTTCCAGCGCTTCCACATCGAGCAAGCCATGACCATGCGCAAACTTTCCATGCTATGCATCGCATCCACGGCTGTGGCGTTGGCCGCTTGCGGTTCCGGCAACGCGCCTGCGTCGCCTGCTTCGTCGACCGCCAGCGCGTCATCGACGTCATCCCTGATCGCCAGCGTCGTCGATCATGCGCTCGACCGCGCCGAGACCAGGCTGCGCACCCAGAACATCACGATTTCGGGCAACGATGGCATTGTCGTTCTGTCCGACACCGACACGACGTCGGATGACAACCGCGCATCCAGGTTGCCCAAGGCGCAAATCACGCCGCAGGGTGACCTGCTGATCAGCGACAAACCCGTCGCGATCACCCCCACGCAGCGCGCGATGCTGCTCGACTATCGCCAGCAGCTCATCGAGATCGGCGCGCAAGGCATCGCGATCGGCAAGCAAGGCGCGGCGCTGGGCATGAACGCAGCGAGCGAAGCCATTGCAGGCGTGTTCTCGGGCAAACCCGAACAGGAAATCCGCCGACACGTCGAAGCCAAGGCATCCGGCATCCGCGAGGCTGCCGCGAAGCTTTGCGATCGCATGCCCGCGCTGATGGAGAGCCAGCAAAAACTCGCCGCCGCGCTGCCGGTCTTCAAACCGTACGCCACGCTGACGCCGGTGAAGATCGATCAGTGCCGCAAGGATGCGTTGCGCGACGACAACGACTGAGCGCCCGAACCCGAACGGAATTCCGGAATGAACATTGCTCGTCCCGCGCGCCTTGCAGTCCTGTCATGCAGCATGGTCCTGCTCTCGGCCTGCGCCACGTTTCGTACCGCCGACCGCGACCTCGACGCGGCTTCGCGGCAAATCGCGACCGGGGACATGACGCTGACCGCTGCTGACGATTCCGGCGTTCCCAAGGCGGCCATCACGCCGCAGGGCGATTTCCTGGTTGCCGGCAAACCCGTGGACATCACACCGCAACAGCGCAAGAAAGTCCTCGCCTATCGCGCGCAATACATTGACATCGCGCAGCAGGGCATCGCCATCGGCCATGAAGGCGTCGAGGTCGGCAGGCACGCCATGGTGCCGATGATGTTTGCTTCACTGTTCGGCGCACCGGAGAAAACCATCGACGCCAACATGGACAAGCGGCTTGCCGGGGTTCGCGCTGCAACCGCGAAGCTATGTGATCAAATGCCCGCACTGATGGCGGCCCAGCAGCAACTGGCCGCCGATCTGCCCGCATTCGAGCCTTACGCGGCGCTGACACGGAAGAAGATCGAAGACTGCCGCCAGGACGCGCTGCACGACATCAGCGTTGCCGACAATTGAGATTTCCCGAGATCGTTGTGCATCAACGAAAAGGCCGCCCAATGGGCGGCCTTTTGCTCTCGGTCGTCATTCCGGGGCATCGCCAGCTTCATCGGCGATGAACCGGAATCCATGTCGTCTTTCACGAAGTAGCGAAAAACGGATTCCGGATTGCCGCGTCGCGAAGCCGACGCGACCTCCGGAATGACGGCATGATGGGAATGCTCCCAAGTTGCCGAATCCGACAGCTCATTGGCCGTGGATGCCGCCCTTCGTGAGGGCCACGGGATCCAGCAGCTTCTTCAACTCCGTCTTCGACAAACCCGTCGTTTCCAGCGCCACGTCCATGATCGGGCGCTTCTGCTTGTAGGCCTGCTTCGCGGTCGCGGCGCCTTTCTCGTAACCGATCACCGGGTTCAGCGCGGTGACCAGGATCGGGTTCAGCGCCAGCGCTTCATCGACGCGTGCCTTGTTGACCTTGAATCCCGCGATGGCCTTGTCGGCCAGCAGGCGCGAGGCATTGGCGAGGATCACGATCGACTGCAGCAGGTTGTAGGCGATCACCGGCAGCATGACGTTCAACTGGAAATTGCCAGCCTGGCCGCCGATCGTGATCGTGGCATCGTTGCCGATCACCTGCGCGCAAACCATGGTCATCGCTTCCGGAATCACCGGATTGACCTTGCCCGGCATGATCGACGAGCCGGGCTGCAGCGCGGGCAGTTCGATTTCGCCGAGGCCCGCCAGTGGGCCGGAGTTCATCCAGCGCAGGTCATTGGAGATTTTCATCAGCGAACACGCCAGCGTCTTCAATTGGCCAGACAACTCGACGGCTGCATCCTGCGAGGCCATGCCCTCGAAGAAATTGTCCATCGAGGCGAACTTCACGCCCGTCGCCTTCGACAGTTCGTTGCAGAACACCTTGGCGAATTTCGGATCGGCATTGATACCGGTGCCGACCGCCGTTCCGCCCTGCGGCAGGCGACGCATGCGCTTGCCTGCATCTTCGATGCGCGCCATGCCGGACACGACCTGTGCCGACCAGCCGGAAAGTTCCTGCCCGAACGTCACCGGCATGGCATCCATCAGATGCGTGCGTCCGGTCTTGGCGACGTTCTTCAGTTCGCGTGCGCGCTTGTCGATCGTCTTTTGCAGGTGCTTCAGCGCCGGCAGCAATTGCTCATGCACCGCCAGCGAGGCACTGACGTGGATCGTGGTCGGGATCACGTCATTCGAGCTTTGCCCGTAATTCACGTGATCGTTGGGATGGATCTTCGCCTTCGAATCGCGCGTGGCGATGTGCGCGATCACCTCGTTGGCATTCATGTTCGAAGACGTGCCCGAGCCGGTCTGGAAAATGTCGATCGGGAAATGCTTGTCGAACTCGCCCACCGCCACGCGTTGCGCGGCCTTGCGAATCGCGGCGGCCTGCATTGGCTTCAAGTGCTTGAGCTTGAGGTTGGCATCGGCAGCCGCGACTTTGATCAATCCCAATGCGCGGATGAAATCGCGCGGCAACGCCAGCCCGGAAATCGGGAAGTTGTCCACGGCGCGCTGGGTCTGCGCGCCCCACAGCGCGTCGGCGGGCACTTTCAGTTCGCCCATGCTGTCGTGTTCGGTTCGGAAGCTCGGCATAGCGGGAAATCCATGCGGGAAAGCCCCTCATTATAACGAGCGGTCGCCATTACAATGGCCGGGCTTTCCGTTCGCCCCGAGCGTAGGCCCGTCTTCACGGGCCGAAGTCGAAGGGTGAACGGCGCGTGCGTTTCGACTCCGCTCGCTGCGCGAGCTACGCTCAACGCGAACGGAACTCTCAACCGAAGTCAGCAGGCCGCCATGCAACTCGACTCCCTGACCGCCCTTTCGCCATTGGATGGCCGCTACGCATCCAGGGTGGATGCGTTGCGCCCGATCTTCAGCGAATACGGACTGATGCACCGGCGCGTGGCGGTCGAGATCGCGTGGCTGGTCGCGTTGTCCGACGAACCCGGCATCATGGAATTGCCGCCCTTCCCCGCCGCCGCGCGCACGACATTGCAGAAGGTCGCCGCCGACTTCTCGATTGCCGACGCCGCGCGCATCAAGGACATCGAAGCCACCACCAACCACGACGTCAAGGCGGTCGAGTATTTCATCAAGGAACGCATCGGCGACGACGCCTCGCTGAGGCAGGCCAAGGAATTCGTGCACTTCGCCTGCACGTCCGAAGACATCAACAATCTTTCCTATGCATTGATGTTGCGCGACGCGCGCGAGCACGTATTGCTGCCGGAAGTCGACAAGACGACCGGGAAACTGCGCGAACTGGCACACGCCAACGCCGACATGCCCATGCTCTCGCGCACCCACGGCCAGACTGCAAGCCCGACAACACTTGGCAAGGAAATGGCCAACGTTGTCGCGCGACTGCAACGTCAGCGCGCACAACTCGCGGCCATCGAGATTCCCGGCAAGATCAATGGCGCGGTCGGCAATTTCAACGCGCATGCGATTGCCTACCCGGAAATCGACTGGCGCGCGTTTTCCCGGCGCTTCGTCGAATCTCTGGGCCTGCAGTGGCAGCCATACACCACCCAGATCGAACCGCACGACGGCGTCGCCGAACTCTGCGACGCGCAGCGCCGCATCGACACGATCCTGATCGACCTTGCGCGCGACGTGTGGGGCTACATTTCGCTGGGCTACTTCAGGCAACGCCTGAAGCAGGGCGAAGTCGGTTCGTCGACCATGCCGCACAAGGTCAACCCGATCGATTTCGAAAATGCCGAGGGCAACTTCGGCGTCGCCAATGCGTTGCTCGGACATTTCAGCGAGAAGCTTCCGGTCAGCCGCTGGCAGCGCGATCTCACCGATTCCACCACGTTGCGTGCACTGGGCGAAGCCTTCGGTCACGCACTGATCGGCTTCGCATCCTTGCAAAACGGTCTCGGCAAGCTTGAAGTCAACGCCGACCGCATCGCCGCCGATCTTGACCATGCGTGGGAAGTGCTGGCCGAAGCGATCCAGACCGTGATGCGCCGCCACGGCTTGCCGGAGCCCTACGAACAATTGAAGGCGCTGACGCGCGGCAAGGGCATCACCCGCGACACGCTGCAGGCATTCATCGCGTCGCTGGCGCTGCCGGACGCCGACAAGCAGCGCCTGCTCGCGCTGACGCCGGCGACCTACACGGGTCTTGCCGCCGATCTCGCGCACGACATCTGATTGGCCATGGCAACGGCCGCACCCGCCTCGCGCTTCACCCAAGCCGATATCCGTCGCCGGCTCCTGATACGCCAGATACTGGTGTTCGGCGGCATCACGTTGGCTACCTGCACCGCCAACGTGTTTACCGCGCTGAGCAATTACGCGCGCGAGGGCATACGGCTGGAATGGTGGGAACCAGCGCTGTGGGAGTACTCGAGCGCTGCGATGATCCTGGCGCTGATCCCGGCGATCGCGCGGCTGTACCGGCGTGCACCTGTCACCGCCCAGACGTGGCGCTGGGCCGTGCCGCTGCACCTCGCGATCACACCGGCGTTTTCGCTGATCCACGTCGGCGGCATGGTGCTGCTGCGCAAGCTCGGCTACGCGCTGATGCATGCGCATTACGATTTCGGCGCGTGGTGGCCAAACTGGTTTTACGAATACCGCAAAGACCTGGTCGCCTATGCCTTGATTCTCGGCGGCCTACAGGCATTCCGGACGTACCGGCTGTGGCTGGAGACCCAGATGGTGGCGCCGCCTGTTCCGGCAGAGGGTCAGCCGGCAACCAGCGAACAACCCGTTCCGGAGTCCGCGCCACTGGAACGCCTGGTGGTGAAGAAGCTCAACCGCGAATTCATCCTCAACGCGTCGGACATCGACCGCATCGATGCGGATGGCAATTACGTAGCCATCCACGCCCAAGGGCAAACCTGGCCGCTGCGGGAATCGCTGTCCGCACTGGAGCGCAAACTCGACCCGAAACGTTTCGCACGGGTCCATCGTGGCCACATCGTGAACCTCGACCGCATTCGCGAAATCCAGCCTTGGGACAGCGGCGACTACCGCATCTTGCTGGCCGATGGCAGCTTCGTGAATTTCAGCCGCCGCTACCGCAGCCGCCTGCCGCAGTTGTTCAATTGAATCGTCGCCGCGATGGCGCCGTTCGTCACCGCACGGCGCCGCTCACCACATGGCAGCTTGCCTGCACGCTGCACACAGCCTAATTTTCGCGCTTTCCTCATGGGGAGCCGCGCGATGCGCATGTCGGTTGGCGGGTGCATGATTTTCGGGCTGGCGACTTTGCTGGCCGGCTGCAGCCGGTACACGCCGCCACCACCCGCACCGGACGCCGGCTGGGCCTATTACGGAAGTGACGCTGGCGGAACCCGCTATTCACCGGCCTCCCAGATCACGCCCGCGAACGTGAAGCACCTGAAGGTCGCCTGGACTTTCCGCAGCGGCGAACACGGCGCGGGCTTCCCCGGCGACGAGTGGACGAGCCACATGACGTGGGAAGCCACGCCAATCCTCTACGACGGCGCGCTTTATTTCACCACCAGCGAAACCGACGTAGTGGCGGTGGACGCGACAACCGGCAAATTGCGCTGGCGCCACGACTCGCACGTCCCGAAACTCTGGTACTCGGATGCAGCCTCGCGCGGCGTCACGCTGTGGGTCGATCCGCAATCGGCCGGGGACGCGCCGTGCCACGCGCGCATCTTCGCGCCCACGCTCGACAGTCGTCTGCTGGCGCTGGATGCCAGGACCGGCAAACTGTGCCAGGACTTCGCTGATCACGGCGTGCTGGATTTGTTGCCCGGCATCCGCTCGACATACAAACCCGGCAGCCATTCCCGCAATTATCTGGTCACTTCGCCGCCGGTGATTCTGGACGGCAAGGTGATCCTCGGCTCATCGGTTGGTGACAACCGCGGCGTGGAATTGGAGCATGGCACGGTGCGCGCCTACGACGCACGCACCGGCAAGTTCGTGTGGGGCTGGGATCCGATTCCGCACGATGCTTCCAATCCGGTGTATGCGCAATGGACTCCGCAAGCGGCGGCGGTGACCGGCGCCGCCAACGCGTGGGCGCCGCTGTCGGTGGATTCGCGGCGGCACCTGGTGTTCGTGCCGACCGGTTCGTCGAGCCCGGATTTCTTCGGCGGCCTGCGCCCGGGCGACGGCCGCTGGGCCAATTCGGTCGTGGCGCTGGATGGCGACACCGGCAAATTGGCGTGGGGCCATCAGCTGGTGCATCACGATCTGTGGGATTACGACAGCGCCGCGCAACCCTCGCTGGTCACGCTGCAGCACGATGGCCGCACGATCCCGGCGGTGATACAGCCGACCAAGACGGGCATGTTGTTCACCTTTGATCGCGAGAACGGCAAACCCGTTTTTCCGATCGTCGAAAAAGCCGTGCCGCAGGACGCCGCGCCGGGCGAGTTGCCGTCGAAGACGCAGCCGTTTCCAACCGCGCCCGAACCGCTGGTGCGGCAAGGCCCGGTAACGAAGGACGATCTCGCGCATGTCTCGTTTGGCTGTCATCTCGAGCGCTACAAATCCGAAGGCATCTTCACGCCGCCCAGCCTGCAGGGCAGTGTCGAACAGCCCGGCTACGCCGGGGGCGTCGAATGGGGCGGGCTGGCGTTCGACCCGGCTCACCAGGTCGCGGTGGTGAACACCAACGACCTCGCGATGCTGGTCGCGTTGGTGCCGCGCGACCAGCTCATGGCGCAGGAAATGTCCGGTCAATACAAGGGCTGGGATTTCTCGGAAATGCGCGGGACGCCTTACGGCATGCGCCGCAAGGCGTTCACTTCGTCGCTGGGAACGCCTTGCGTCAAGCCGCCATGGGGTGAACTTTCCGCAATCGACATGCGCACGGGCAAACGTCTTTGGCAGGTGCCGCTGGGCAATGCGGTAAAGAATCACTGGAACCTCGGCGTGCCCGGCATGGGCGGGCCGGTCGTCACCGCATCCGGATTGGTCTTCGTCGCCGCAACCATGGATGGTGACATCCGCGCGTTCGACGAGCACGACGGCAAGCTGCTGTGGCAGTACCACTTGCCCGCCGGCGGCCAGGCGACACCGATGACCTACGCAATCGGCGGCAGGCAATACCTGGTGATCGTGGCGGGCGGGCATGGTGGCCTGAACACGACACGCGGCGACTACGTCATCGCGTTCGCGTTGCCGAAGTGAGGCACGCTGCCGGCGCGGGAGATCCGCGCCGGCTAAAATGCGGCATGCCCGCAACTCGACAAGAATTTCCCATCGAAATCCATGCGACCGCGCGCCATCGCCTCGGGATGCCGCCCGCGCGTTTTTTGCGTGACTACTGGCAAAAACGGCCGCTGCTGATCCGCAACGCGTTTCCGGATTTCACGCCAGCATTGTCACCGGACGACCTGGCCGGACTCGCGTGCATGGACGGCGCACTGGCACGGATCGTATGGCACGATGCGAAGGGTAATCGCTGGACGTTGCGCAACGGCCCGTTCGACGACGCGACCTTCGTAAAACTTCCGAAGTCGCACTGGACATTGCTGGTGCAGGACGTCGACAAGTGGGACGCCGATACGGCCGCGCTGCTCGATCCGTTCCGATTCATTCCAAGTTGGCGCATCGACGACGTGATGATCAGCTATGCGGTCGATGGCGGCGGCGTCGGTGCACACGTCGATCAATATGACGTATTCCTGCTGCAGGGATTGGGACAACGACGCTGGTCCATCGACACGCGCGCGAACCCTTCCACCGCATTCCGCGAAGACGTGGAATTGAGACTGTTGCGCGAGTTCCACCCGACGCACGCGTGGACACTCGAGACCGGTGACATGCTGTACCTGCCGCCGGGCGTGCCGCACGACGGCGTGGCCGTCGGCGAATGCATGACGTTCTCCATCGGCATGCGCGCTCCCGCTGCAGGTGAGCTGCTGTTCGATTTCGCCGCCCACGTCGCGGAAGCGATGCCGGAATCGCAACGCTTTGCCGATCCCGATTTGAAGCCCGCCAGCGATGCAGGGGAAATCGACGACGCAGCACTACGCCGCGCGCGCCATGCTGTCGGCGCCGCCGCCAGCGCATTCGAAGATGATGCCTTCGCCGACTGGTTTGGCGCATTCATCACTCGTTATCGGACGGCGCAAGTTCCGGTTCCGCGCAGGCGCGGCATCGATTGCGCATCACTCGCGGAACGCCTTCCCCGCGTCGTGCTGGAACGTGACCCGTGGAGCCGCTTTGCATGGCGCCGCCGCGACCGGGATGCACGATTGTATGTTGCAGGCGCGGCCTTCGACGCACCACTTGGCTGGGCGCGCGAACTGGCGTCGTGTGCACGGAAATTAAGCGGTGCACGGCTCGCCGGATTGCCCCAGCAGGCGCGCGGAATCGCGCTGCTCGCCGCGCTGGTCGACGCCGGCCATTTGCGTTTGCGCCGGCGCTGAGCCGGGCACAGAAATCGCGCACGGAACTGGCTTACAATCCGCCAACACGCACCCGGCCATGACCCGGAGGGGGTTTGATCGCATGCCGATTGACGGCGATTTCCAAGTCGAAGTATGCGATTGGGCGAATGAAGTCGATCGCGAGGGACTGCTCGATGTTCGCGAAGGTGTGTTCGTGCTCGAACAACACGTGCCGCGGGAAATGGAAATCGACGACGACGACCCGCGCAGCGTGCACGTGTTGGCGCGCGCGCAGGACAGCACGCCCATCGGCAGCGGACGCCTGACCCAGGACGGCCGCATCGGGCGCGTCGCGGTGTTGCGCACTTGGCGCGGCCGCGGCGTTGGCACGATGCTTCTCCACTCCCTGCTGGATCAGGCACGGGTGCGGCGGCTCACCACGGTTTCCATTCACGCCCAACGCGACGCGGTGCCGTTCTGGCTGCGACACGGCTTCGCCAGTGTGGGCGAAGAATTCGAAGAGGCCGGCATTCCACACATCATGATGCAACGCCCGCTGGACGGCGCATTCGAACCGCAACGCCCCGCCGCGCCCACGCCACCGGATCCGGTGACGTTGCGCGCGACCACCCGCGAAGAATTGATCGACACCACCCTGCACCTGCTGGGAGGTGCGCGCCACAGCATGTGCGTGATGGTGCGCGAACTGCACCCGCTGCTGCTCAACGACACCGCCTGCCTTGTGGAGCTGCGGCGGTTGGCGATATCCGGGCGCGGCGCGTCCATCCGCGTCCTCGTGCAGGATCTGACGCGCGCCCTGCAGGAAGGTACGCGACTGCTGGAACTCGCGCAGCGGCTGTCCAGCGTGATCGAAATGCGCAGGCCCGTCGAACCCGCCGACCTTGCCTACAGCTCAGCCTTCATGTGCGTGGATTCCTGCGGTTACCTGTTCCGCCCGCAGGAAAGCGAAATGGTGACGGTGGGCTCGACCTACGCACCGGGCCGCCACGCCGAACTGATGCGCCTGTTCGAGGAAGTGTGGGCGCGGTCGGAGCCGTGGCCGGAGTTGCGCGCGTTGGGTATCTGAATCGCGGATCACGCCAGCCCCCGCGAATTCCGCATTGCAGCATTAAACCGTTATAATTTCAGGTCGCGGCGCGGCTCAGGCCTGGATCGCGCGCGTATCCATCGACAGGGGTTGAAGACACCCCTGTTGTAGCGGGTCATGGATGACCCGCCGCGGATCGAGCGCCACAAGCGCTCGATCCGGCGAAGCCGAGTCCGGACCTGCGCCGGACTCGGCGCGTTGAAAAAGCGCAGGGCGGCGCTTTTTCAACATCCAATAATCATCCGTGGTGACCATCGTGAGTGACGGCGGCAGTTTGTTGCAGCAATTGGCGGAAACCTCCCAGTTCGGCGGGGGCAATGCCGCCTATCTCGACCAGTTGTACGAGGATTGGCTGCGCGACCCGCAATCGGTTTCGCCGCAATGGCGCACATGGTTCCAGGGCCTGCACGGTTCCGGCGATGTTTCCCACGCCGACGCGATCGCCCGCATCGTCGCGGCACAGCGACAGGGCCATCGCGCGATCGCCGCGCCAATGGATGACGCCCACGCGCGCAAGCAAGCCGGCGTCCTGCGTTTCCTGACGGCGTATCGTTCGCGCGGCCACCTCGCCGCCGACCTCGATCCGTTGGCGATCGCGCCCAAGCGCCCCGCCCCCGATCTCGACCTGCCCTTCCACGGCTTGTCCGACGCAGACCTCGACACCGAATTCGATTGCGGCACGTTTGCCGGCGGTGGCCAACGCATGAAATTGCGCGAGCTGCGTGATCGCCTGCGCCGGACCTATGTCGCCACGATCGGCGCCGAGTTCATGCACATCAGCGACCACAACCAGCGTCGCTGGATTTACGATCGGCTCGAAAAGGCCAGCGGCAATGCCGGCCTCGACGACGCAACCCGCAAACGCGTGCTGGCGAAGCTGACCGCCGCCGACGGGCTGGAGCGTTACCTCCACACCAAGTACGTCGGCCAGAAGCGCTTTTCGCTGGAAGGCGGCGATTCGCTGATCCCGCTGCTGGATGACCTGATCCGTCGCGGCGCCGACCAGGGCGTGCACGAGTTGGTGATCGGCATGGCGCACCGCGGGCGCCTCAACGTGCTGGTCAACATCCTCGGCAAACCGCCGCAACAACTGTTCGCCGAATTCGAAGGCAAGCACGACGGCCCGGACGATCCCGCGCACTCCGGCGACGTGAAATACCACATGGGTTTCTCGGCCGACATTGCCGCGCCCGCGGCCAACATCCACGTCGCGCTGGCGTTCAATCCTTCGCACCTCGAAATCGTCAACCCGGTGGTGTCGGGTTCCGTCCGCGCGCGCCAGATCCGCGCCCACGACGGCGTGCGCGAGCACGTGCTGCCGGTGCTGATCCACGGCGACGCGGCGCTTTCTGGCCAGGGCGTGAACATGGAGCTGTTCAACATGTCGCAGACGCGCGGCTTCGGCGTCGGCGGCACCGTGCACATCGTGATCAACAACCAGATCGGCTTCACCACCGACGCCGACGACAGCCGCAGCACGCTGTACTGCACCGATGTCGCCAAGATGGTCAACGCACCGGTGCTGCATGTGAATGGCGACGATCCGGAGGCCGTGCTGCAATGCATGCGCCTCGCTTTCGATTTCCGCCAGCAATTCCACAAGGACGTCGTGGTGGACCTGGTGTGCTACCGCCGGCACGGCCACAACGAGGCGGACGAACCCTCGGCCACGCAGCCGATCATGTACGACGTGATCAAGAAGCTGCCGCCCACCAGGGAGCTCTATGCAGGGACGCTGGCCAAACGCGGCCTCATAGCCGACGGCGACGCGCAAAAACTGTTCGATGCCTATCGCGACCAACTCGACGCTGGCGAGCCGGTCACCGAACTGGCGCCACCGGGCTCGCAGAAATTCATCGTGGACTGGTCGCGCTTCGCCAAGGGCGGCCTGGCGCAAACGGTCGAGACCGGTGTGAAGCGCAAGACGCTGGACGCGCTCGCGGCGAAAATCCTGACGTGGCCGGAAGGCATGATGCTGCAATCCCGTGTCGGCAAGATCTACGCCGACCGCCGCAAGATGGCCGAAGGCGACACACCGCTCGATTGGGGTTACGCCGAGAACATGGCCTACGCCACGCTGGTTGCCGAAGGCAACGCGTTGCGCCTGGTAGGCCAGGATACCGGCCGCGGCACGTTCTTCCATCGCCACGCCGAACTGCACGACCAGAAGACCGGCAACATCTACACGCCGCTTGCGCACGTGCACGAAGGCACGTCGGTGGAAGTCATCGACTCGCTGCTTTCCGAAGAAGCGGTGATGGCCTACGAATACGGTTTCGCAACCGCCGATCCTGGCACGCTGGTGCTGTGGGAAGCACAGTTCGGCGACTTCGCCAACGGCGCGCAAGTCGTGATCGATCAGTTCATTTCGTCCGGCGAGGCCAAGTGGAATCGTCTGTGCGGACTGGTGCTGCTGCTGCCCCATGGATATGAAGGCCAAGGCCCCGAACATTCCTCCGCGCGCCTCGAGCGCTACCTGCAGTTGTGTGCACTCGACAACATGCAGGTGTGCGTGCCGACCACGCCCGCGCAGATGTTCCACATGCTGCGCCGGCAGATGCTGCGCGATTGCCGCAAGCCGCTGGTGGTGATGACGCCGAAATCGCTGCTGCGCCACAAACTGGCGGTGTCGTCACTGGACGACCTCGCGAATGGCCACTTCCATCTCGTGATTCCCGACCAGCGCATCAAGGACGACAAGAAGGTCAAGCGTGTGGTGCTGTGCTCGGGCAAGGTTTATTACGATCTGTTCGAGGAAGCCGAAAAGCAGAAGATCACGGACGTCGCGATCGTGCGCGTCGAACAGTTGTACCCGTTCCCGCGCATCGAGGTGAATGCGGAGCTCGACAAGTATCCTGCCGCCAGGGAAATGATCTGGTGCCAGGAAGAGCCGCAGAACCAGGGCGCGTGGTTCCAGATCCGCCATCACCTGCAAGCCTGCGCGGACGGTCGTCACAGCCTGCATTACGCGGGGCGCGTGCGCTCGCCGGCGCCGGCGTGCGGCCACTACAACACCCACGTCGCCGAACAGCACGCGCTGGTGCAACAGGCTTTGGTTGATCCCGTCGGCGACGATCATTCCGCAGAGTGAGATTCACAACCACGAATGCACTGCGCGCGTCCACCCCTTGACTCCAGGGGTTTGCAAGTCAGTTATCCAAGACCCATTCCAAGGAAACGTCATGTCGATCGAAGTCAAGGTTCCCGTCCTGCCCGAATCCGTCAGCGACGCCACCATCGCCACGTGGCACAAGAAGCCGGGCGATGCGGTGAAGCGCGACGAAAACCTGGTCGACCTCGAAACCGACAAGGTGGTGCTGGAAGTGCCCGCTCCTGCCGACGGCGTGCTGAAGGAAATTCGCCACGCGGAAGGTGACACCGTCAACAGCCAGGACGTGATCGGCATCCTCGAGGAAGGCGCGGTTGCGGAAGCGCCCAAGCCTGCTGCGAAGGAACAGCCGACAGCTGCGCCCGCGAAGCCCGAACCCGCCAAACCCGCACCCGCCAAGGCCGCACCGGCAGCCGCCGGTTCGAACGAGGGCCTCTCGCCCGCCGGACGCCGCATGGCCGTCGAAGAGAACATCGACGCTTCGCAAGTCTCCGGCACCGGTCGCGGCGGCCGCGTGACCAAGGAAGACCTGGTCAACTTCTCCAAGGTTGACAAACCTGCCGCGGCGCCTGCGCCCGCTGCACGCGCGGCCACGCCCGGCGCGCGTCCGGAAGAACGCGTGCCGATGACGCGCATGCGCGCGCGCATCGCCGAGCGCCTGATGCAGTCGAAAAACTCCATCGCCATGCTGACTTCGTTCAACGAGGTCAATCTCTCGAAAGTGGTCGCGATGCGCAAGCAAGTCGGCGAGCAGTTCGAGAAGACCCACGGCATCAAGCTCGGTTTCATGAGTTTCTTCGTGAAGGCCGCGTGCGAAGCGCTGAAACGATATCCGGTGGTCAACGCATCCGTGGACGGCAACGACATCATTTATCACGGCTACCAGGACATCTCGATTGCCGTTTCGACCGATCGTGGCCTGGTGACGCCGGTGCTGCGCGACGTGCAGGACATGAGTTTCGCCGACGTCGAAAAAGCCATCGCGAATTACGCGAAGAAGGCGCGCGAGGGCGGCCTGACACTGGACGACCTGCAGGGCGGCACCTTCACCATCACCAACGGCGGTACCTTCGGCTCGTTGTTCTCGACGCCGATAGTCAATCCGCCGCAGAGCGCGATCCTCGGCATGCACACCATCAAGGAACGCGCCGTGGTCGAGAACGGCCAGGTCATCGCCGCGCCGATGATGTACACCGCGATTTCTTACGACCACCGCATCGTCGATGGCAAGGATGCGGTGCTGTTCCTGGTCGACATCAAGAACCAGCTGGAAAACCCGTACAAGATGCTGCTTGGCATCTGATGCTTCGAGCCCCTTTCCCACCGAAAGAGGGGTCGGGGTGAGGGTTCGGCAACGCCGCAACGACTCACTTTGCTCGCACCCTCATCCGGCGCTTCGCGCCACCTTCTCCCGAGGGGAGAAGGAGAAAACCAAGGAACCGCAATGGCTGACAACAAATTCGACGTCATCGTCATCGGCGCAGGCCCGGCCGGTTACGTGTGCGCCATCCGCGCAGCACAGCTCGGCCTCAAGACCGCGTGCATCGACGCCTTCAAGGGCAAGGACGGCAAGCAGGCGCTGGGCGGCACCTGTCTCAACATCGGCTGCATCCCGTCCAAGGCGTTGCTGGATTCCTCCAAACAGTTCTGGGGCCTCACCCACAACCTGCCCGCCCACGGCATCGGCGTCGAGAACGCCAAGGTGGATATGGCCACCTTCATCGGCCGCAAGGACAAGATCGTCAAGCAGTTCACCGGCGGCGTCGGCATGCTGTTCAAGGCCAACAAGGTCACGCCATTCTTCGGCACCGGCAAATTGCTGAAGGGCAACCAGGTCGAGGTGAACGGCTTCGATGGAAGCAAGCAGACACTCGAGGCCGCCAATGTGATCATCGCCACCGGTTCGGTGCCGATCGAGTTGCCGTTCGCGAAGTTCGACAACAAGACCATCATCGACAACGCCGGCGCGCTGGACATCGACGCGGTACCGAAGCGCTTGGGCGTGATCGGCGCGGGCGTGATCGGATTGGAGCTGGGTTCGGTATGGAAACGCATGGGCGCCGAAGTCACGATCCTTGAAGCGTTGCCGGATTTCCTCGGCGCCGCCGACGCCGACATCGCCAAGGCCGCCGCGCGCGAGTTCAAGAAGCAGGGCCTCGACATCCATCTCGGCGCCAAGGTTTCCAAGGCCGAGATCAAGAAGAATGCCGTCGAGGTGACCTTCGCCGACAAGGATGGCGAGCACAAGATCACCGTCGACAAACTGCTGGTCGCGGTGGGCCGCCGCGCGTACACCGAAGGCTTGCTGGGCGAAGGTACGGGCGTGAAGGTGGATCAGCGCGGCCGCATCGAGGTCGATGAACATTGCTGGACGGGCGTCGATGGCATTTGGGCGATCGGCGACTGCGTGCGTGGCCCGATGCTCGCTCACAAGGGCGAGGAGGAAGGCGTGATGGTCGCCGAGCTCATCGCGGGCAAGGCCGGCCACGTCGACTATGGGGTGATCCCGTGGGTCATCTACACCGAACCCGAAATCGCCTGGGCCGGCAAGACCGAGCAGCAATGCAAGGACGAAGGCATTCCGTACAAGACCGGCAACTTCCCGTTCGCCGCCAACGGCCGCGCGGTCGCAATGAACGAACCTGCGGGCCTGGTAAAGGTGATCGCGCACGCGGACACCGACCGCATCCTCGGCGTGCACATGTGCGGACCGGTGGTGTCGGAATTGATCGCCGAAGCCGTGGTGGCGATGGAGTTCAAGGGCTCGTCCGAAGACCTCGCCCGCATCGTCCATGCGCATCCGACGCTCTCCGAAGTCGTGCACGAAGCTGCGTTGTCCGTCGACAAGCGAGCCCTCAACAAGGCCAACTGACGACAGGATGTCGTCATCCCGTGCAGGCCATGGATGGCCGACGACACGGGATCCAGCCATTGCTCGTCATCCCGACGTAGGCCGGGATCCATCTTGCTTTTCATCGATCTCGCAATGAGACAATGGATTCCGGCATTCGCCGGAATGACGGCAAAAGCATGAGCATCCCCGCAAACTTCCACGCCTTCCGCATCCACAACGACGATGCCGGCTACCGCGCCGGTATCGAACCGATGCGCGTGGACGATCTCTCGCCCGGCGAAGTCGTCATCAAGACGGCGTTCTCGTCGATCAACTACAAGGATGCGTTGGCCGGCACGGGCAATGGCAAGATCCTGCGCCGGTTTCCACTGAACGGCGGCATCGACGTCGCGGGCCACGTGGTCGAATCGAGTGACCCACGTTTCAAGCAAGGCGATGCGGTGCTGTGCACCGGTTGCGGGCTTTCGGAAACTCGCGACGGCGGTTACGCCGAATACGCGCGCCTCAAAGCCGAGTGGGCGATCCCGCTGCCGAAAGGATTGTCGCTGCGCGAAAGCATGATCCTCGGCACCGCGGGTTTCACCGCCGCACTCGCGCTATATCGGATGCGCGACAATCGCCAGTTGCCGGAACTCGGCCCGATCGC
>Ga0207707_10001495_pt1 | contig 21587 bp, 33 predicted proteins | sample KBSC83BmetaG_FD_184336 | JGI IMG/M metagenome (GOLD analysis project Ga0207707, IMG submission 184336) | Corn rhizosphere microbial communities from Kellogg Biological Station, Michigan, USA - KBS C8-3B metaG (SPAdes) (version 2) | ecosystem: Host-associated > Plants > Roots > Rhizosphere ...
TTAGGACTGCTCACGAGTATCCTCGTGATTCGGCGCCGGTGGCGAAGCCGTCGCGAGGGTCGGGCGGGGCGGGGGCTGTCGCAGCAGGTCGGTGACGCAACAGAAGAGCCCCTGCGCCAAGGTCTCCAGCGTCGCCAGGGTGACGTTGATCGTTCCCTGCTCGATGTTGCTGACGTAGGCCTTGGTGACGCCGCAGCGCTGGGCGAGTGCCCGTTGCGTCAGCCCGCGCGCCCGGCGCAACCGCGTCAGGTTCTGCGACAACCGCTCGAGGATCTCCGGGCTCGCCTTCCGGGCTCTATTCGTCCGCACATCGAAGCGCTGTGCGGCCGGGTGGGAGGAGAGAGACGAAGACCGAGAGGCGGAAGGCGGGTTCGTCGGCACCTCCGCAGACGTCTCTTCGGCATGCGGCCGCACATCGAAGCGCTGTGCGGCCGGCCGGCTGCGCCGGGGCCGTCCCGCGGGTCCGAGCCTGTTCGGGACGCGCGTCGTGCGCGGGATCGCCCTCATCGGCGCGCCTTCCGAGCCGTCGGCTTCGGGTCGCGCGCCGGCGCCGGCGCCGGCTGGAGGCTGCGTGCATAGCGCAGGAGCACTCGCAGCTGGCTGCACGCGGCGGCGATGACTTCCGCGGCGTCGCGCTCGATGCGCTGGGCCTTCGCGCCGTGGCCGTGCCGGCCATCGACGCAATCCTTTAAGTCCGCCCAGGCGCCGTGCAGCCGATCGTGGATGAGATCGATCGTTCGCACATCGAAGGGCTGTGCGGCCGGATGGGAAGCGTGCGTGCGCAAACCCACAGTCTTTTCGCCCGATCCGGAGCCCGAGCGAGAACGGGGATGTGTGCGAGACGGCGTCAGCGGGGATCGGGAGCCGGCGGAACCTGGCGGTGCAGCCGCGCTGCGATTCTTGAGCGCGCCGCGGCGCGCATTCTTGAATGTGCGGTGCGCAGCACTCATGGGCGCCACCGGCCGATCCATTCGGCGAGCGGCCGGCCTTCTTTCAGACCGTGGATGAGCGCATACAGCCGGCTGAGCTCCACGCCCAGCACTGCGCTCGCGCCAAAGCCCAACGCACGGGCGATATCGATCCCGCGCGCCACGCCCGAACCCTCCAGCGCACTCTGCGCGGTCATGCAGGTCGATCGGGCGATGCCGATGCGATCTTGTATGCGCTCCAGTTCGGCAATAAGGGCGTTCGTCCGCACATCGAAGCGCTGTGCGGCCGGATCCCGCGGGCCGGAGGGCGCCGTCGAATTCGATGTTTAGGAGTGCTCACGGGTCCCCCCGTGATTCGGCGCCGGCGGGGAGGCCGTCGCGACGGTCGGGCGGGGCGGGGGCCGGCGCACCAGATCGGTGGCGCAGCAGTTAAGCCCCCGCGCGAGCGTTTCCAGATTGGCCAGGGTGAGGTTGATCCGACCCTGCTCGACATTGCTGATGTAGGTGTGGGTGAAGCCACAGCGGTGGGCCAGCTCGCGCTGGGTGTCCCCACGCGCCTGGCGCAGGCGTCGCAGGTTCTCCGAGAGCCGCGCGAGAATCGCGTTCGGCCTCGAATCCGTCGCAGACGAGGACTTCGAGGGGCTCGTCCGCAAATCCAAGGGCTTTGCGGCCGTGTGGGAGCCCGAGCGGAAAAGTGAAGAGGCAGAAGGATTCCGACCCGAACTGTTGTCTAAAGAATTCGGTCTTTTGTCGGTCAAATGAGGCCCGACGCTACTGCTGCTCGTCCTCGAACCCGTCGCGGACGACGTCTTCGAGGCCGGAGGGGACTGTCGAGAGGCGACAGAAACCGGGCCCGAATTCCCTCCCAGGGATTTCAGACTTTTGTCAGGAAAAACCTTCCCGACGTGCCCTTTCCGCCGCTGTCCGCGGCTAGAATATTTGGCAACCATGCAACACCCTCATACGGTGTTTCGTGGCCAGGCGTCCGGTTGGTGTTTGCGCACCGCCGGGCGCCGCCTGATCGTTGTGAGAAGAAGTATTCTGGGTCGACTACTGTCCGTGTAACGCCACTTGGGCGGACAATGGAGTGTGACGAGCGGGGCTCCGAAGAAGCCCATGCCCACAGTGTAACGATACCAAAAACTTATTTACCTGTAAATACCCATCAGAGCACATGGTTCATCAAAAAGGCCGTCAAGCGCAAGTCACGCTCTACTTGACTCCCGAGACACAGGAGGCCGTGAAGGCGCTATCGAAACGCACGCGCATTCCGCAGGCGGCACTGTTCCGTGAGGCCATCGAGGATCTGCTGAAGAAGTACGAGGAGCCGAAGAAGGGGAAGAGGTGACGCCAGGTGTCACAACGGGCAGCTCCCTTCGCGACCCACGGCTCCGTCGGCTGGAAGCCGCGCCCCATCTACTCTCCCTTGCGAAGTATTCCGTTGCCTATGCGCTTACTCCTGTTGGTTGGTATCAGTGAATGCGAATACGCGAGATCAACATCATCGAGTGGCGTCACTTTCAGAATCTGACGCTAAGTCTCGACGAGAATGTGACGCTCGTCTGCATCGTCGGCGCGAACGGGGCGGGGAAGAGCCAAATCCTTGAGTTGATTGCCTCGTGCGCACATCGACTCGGACTGGCGCAAGGAGTTGACTTGCCACGCGGTGATCCGTTTAACGACATCCATAGTTTTTCGTTGCGGTTCTCTATTGCTCCGGGTGTCAGCGCCGCGGTCGACGAGGGACTTCGGGAGCATGCCGCATTCGGCGATTGGGATCGCACCATTACGATCACCAGTAGAAGGTCGGAACATCAAACCAGCACGAGAATCGAAGCTGGAGGCAATGCACCAGAAGGCGACCGATTGCAACTCGCGGAAGCTATTGTCGGAAGTCTTCGACGTTCCAGCGATGTACACTTTCTCTCGTTAGACGCTGACCGCGCATACCCGAAGAAAACCATCCAGATTCATGAGGTTGCACAAGCCTACGAAACGGATTGGGAAGGCCTGGAGTTCACACGTGGCCGATCGTTTAGACCGACCACTACGCTATACGACGAGTGGATAAAGTATTTTCTTGGCCAAGAGAATCAATCCGGCACGCGCCTCATGGCGGAGTTTCGTAGGGCGAGAGAGCTGGACTTACCAGACCCCCAATTTGTCGATCATTTCTTCGCGTACAAGGAGGCACTTCAAAAGGTGCTCCCCCATATCGTGTTCGTGGGCGTCGATGCGAAACGAAAGACGCTCATGTTTGACACAACCGGTAAGGAGCTGTCTTTCGATCAGCTCAGCGGAGGCGAGCGGGAGATCGCATTCCTGATCGGCCAAATCGATCGATTTCAGCTGAAGCATGGGCTTTTCCTCCTTGATGAGCCTGAACTACACCTCAATGCTGACCTCATTCGCGCCTGGGTTGCCTATCTGACTAGCACAGTCACGAAAGGGCAGATCTGGGTAGCGACACACTCGCTTGAGGCAGTTGAGGCAGCCGGTCAACAGGCAACCTTCATTCTTGAGAAGAATCACGAAACGAAGAAAATTGACACCGTCGCTAGGATGGATTCCCGCCCCATACTCTCAGCATTGGCACGCGCAGTCGGCACACCAGCTTTTTCGATTTCGAAGCTGAGGTTCGTGTTCGTTGAGGGGGAGGAGAGCGTCGGCGAACGGGAACGTTTCAGGAATCTCGCGGGCTCGATGACTGACTATCGATTTGTGGAGTGCGGCTCCGGTAAGGAAGTGACGCGACGTGTGAGTGCGCTACGGTCACTGTCTAACGAGGGTGAGACGCACATCAGAATTGGTGGTGTTATCGACCGCGATTGGATTTCTGACGCGGAAGCTCAGAAGTTGGCCGCAGCTTTCGGCGTCTATATTTTACCAGTTCATGAGGTCGAGAACCTGTTCATCTGCCCAGCGGTGCTTCGGCTGCTCTTGAATCAAAACGGGAGGCCGCAAGAGGATCCCAGTGCAGTCATCCAAGCTGCCGCCGATGATCGCGCGGGGAGTTGGATCTTCCAGCACGCGATGGCAACGCCGAATGCAAAGCGCCTCCCAGAAATTAGCGACGCCGTAAAAGATGCAGCCAAAAGGGGCGCTTGGGGTCGATTCTCGGATGATCGGGGAGGGGCCATCGACGATATTGTCGCTACGACGCGGTTCGCGGGAGATGATGCGGAGGCGCTCCGGAGACTGCTGAACATCAGTGTTGATGCATACGGAAGGAGGCGGCAGGATGCTGGTCTGTGGAAGGTGTGCGAGGGAAAGCAGGTGCTCAATGCTATCGCGCGCTCGATTGGGTTCGCGGATCAGCAGGCCCTAATTCAGGCGACGTTCGCATTGTGGTTGAGAGAGGCCCAGGCAATTCCTGGGGAGATTATTGCGTTGCGCGGCTATCTTGGCGCGCTGTAACTCCGCGAGCGAGTCGCTCCACGTGCGACGTACTTCAGGGAAAGCAATGCAAAAGAAGTACGACGAGCCGAGGAAGGCCAAAAAGTAAGCAAGCAAAGGGACAAGGGTCTACTGGCGTTTTGGGGGGATAGTGGACGTCGAAGCGCTGAAGAGTTCGTATCAGAAGGAGTCAGAAAGGGCCGAGCGGCTGCGTCGTGCCGTTACTGAGCAGCTGGATCGTCTCTTTCTAGACAAGGGCATCACGCTTGGCGTGCCCCTAGAGAGTCGCGTGAAGTCGTGGGCCTCGATCGAAGAGAAGCTTCAGCGCAAGGCACTTGATGTCAGATCCATTACGGAAGTCGGCGACTTCGTCGGAATACGAGTGATTCTTCTGTTCCGCACGGACCTAGAGGTCGTGGGTAAGCTGCTTGGTTCTCAATTCGACGTTGTCAAGATCGAGGATACGGCGAGTCGGCTCACGGAAGTGCAGTTTGGGTATCAGTCGCAGCACTACACCGTGAAACTAGCCAAAGGCTGGTTCGCTGTTCCAACCTTCGCCGCCCTCGGCGAGCTGCAGATCGAAATTCAGGTCAGAACTCTAGCGCAACATATCTGGGCGGCAGCGTCGCACAAGCTGCAATACAAGCACGAACAGAGTGTTCCGCCGCCGTTGCGTCGGAGCATCCACCGAGTATCGGCACTGCTTGAAATCGTTGATCTTGAATTCGAGCGTGTGCTGCTTGAACGTCGAGAGTACGTCGGAGAGAAGGTCGCTGCGCCTGCTGGCTCCGAGCGCTTGAACGTGGATCTAGTAGAGATCACGCTCGGTGAGATCTTTCCGCCAGAGAATCGCGAAGATCAAGAGGCATATGACGAGCTTCTTGATGAGCTATTTTCGATGGGGATTGAGACTGTAAAGCAATTGCGGGAAATGCTCCTGCGCCAGCGAGACAAGGTCGTTGAAAGCGACAGAATGTTCGCGCACACTGAGGATGAGGACGACACCGATGATGACGCTGAAAGGCGGTCTCGCGGCGTGTACTTTACATTCGTGGGGCTAACTCGTCAGGCTCTGGGTATGGAGTTCGGAAAGCGATTTCAGGAGTTTCTTGCTGGTAAGCAAAACCGCAAGGCTGAAGGACGGAGCCGCTGAGCTGCGTCCGAGAATGAGTGAGCGCCTACCGGACATTTCAATTGATCACTGCCGACGTGACCGGACGCCCTGGTTCCGAGGAGTTCGCGAGCACATGAAGGAAGAATTGGAATGAAAGATGCTGCCACTCTGATTCTGCGGCTCGGGCAGAATCAGAGTGAATGGTTTGGCGGCGGCTGGATGTGGTCGAGTTCGTCGCGGTAGCGAAGGCGCTCAAGCAGGATCCGGTGAAGGGGTTTGCGAGATTCGCGAGGGGGCAGGCGCATGCGGCGAGAACGGAGGGAAGAGTGACGGACGAGCAGCTCCTTGCCGAGGTGGAGGATATCCTACGGACGATGCCTCCACAGGCCTCCCTCCTGAACTCGGATCCTTCAAGTTTTCAATGGCTGGGGAGAGCGGTGGCTGTGGTCGCCGCCTGGAATCCGATGCGCGGGCCCGCCGCAGAAGGCTACGCTCACATGGTTCAGGATGGGATGGGCATGGCTCACGATAAGGGGTTCAACTCGCTGATGGTCCTTCTGCATCAGGTGCAGAGCGATCTTCGCATGAAGACCGTCGGACCCGTGAGCATTGCGGTCGGCAGTGGAGCGGTGTTTCACTATTTCGACAGCCTTCGAAAGCTAATCGAGGAAGCCAGCAAAGACATCCTGTTCGTCGACCCCTATTTGGATTCCGATTTCGTCTCTCGGTATCTGTCCCATGCTCGGCGGGGAGTGGAGATTCGCCTGCTCACCGGCATCCACAAGAAATGGCTCGACACACTGGTTCCGGCTGCGGCGTTGTTCGCGAAACAGCGCGGCGCTCAAGTCGCGATCAAGACATCGGACCAGCTTCACGACCGATACCTCATTGTCGATTTTGCCCGCGCCTATCAGTCGGGGGCGTCATTCAAAGATGGTGCGAAGACTGCATCAACGGTGATTTCGCAGGTGACCGACGCGTTTGAGGCTGTGCGAAAGACGTACGAGGACCTGTGGGCGAAGGCCACAGTGATGCCGATATGACAGTTGTGGTTGAGGGTCGGCACGTGCGGCGCCCGGCGAACTCGTGACGGAATTGGACTGGAGGTCACTGGTGGGAAGGGCCGAAGATCTATTTCAGAGCTTGATTGACGTTGGCGAGTCGATGATCCGCCAACTGGTGGAGCAACGCGCTTCCGAAGAACTGTTTCTCGATTTCAAACGGGCAGCTACGCAGGCACAGCACACTAGACTTCAGCTAGACGATCGAGAGAATCACGCAAAGTCCTTGTCCGGGTTCGGTAACACGGCTGGCGGAGTGATCGTCTGGGGTGTGGACTGCCGTAATCTGCGTGATAGCGGCGACGTCGCGAGAGCGTTGCATCCGATCCCGTTCGTGGACCGCTTTAGAAGCTGGTTGGAAGCGGATGTGTCAGGCGCAACGCTACCTTCGCATGTGGGAGTGCGACACGGGGTGTGTCATCGAGATGCCAACGGCGCTGGCTACGTCGCGACATTGGTTCCGGCTGCCGACCACGGTCCTCTGCAAGTACCGACCCAGTGGCGCTACTATATGCGCGCAGGGTCATCCTTTACCGCCATCCCTCACGCGATGTTGGCTGCGATGTTCGGCAGAAGGCCGACGCCTCAATTTGCTGTTAATGTTAGCGTCGCGTATCCGTTGAATTTGCAGGGCGAAAGAGCGGGGACCGCTGCTCACATTACGGTCCGAAACGACGGTCTCGGTATCGCTCGCGATCTCTTTCTTTCAGTCCGAGTGGTTACCTCGCCGGACTCCGACTGTGTGCGGATCATGCCCGCGGGAGATGATCGAATTCAAGAAATGTTCGGCCCTCATGGTAGCCGGACAGTCATGTGCCACCCGCACGCGGCATTTCCCCCGGGATCTGAGGTTCGGATGGCTGAGATTGTTTTGAGTCTCCCAAAAGTCATCCCGCGCGCTTACACAGACCTCACCTCACAGGAGGGCATCGGAATCGAGATCGCCGTAGGATGCGGCAATGGACCGACGAGCCATCTCCGGATTTCGCAATTGCAGAGCCGACTACAGCATTCGATTCAGCTTCTTGATGCGTCCAACGCTGACGGCATGTGGCTCGCAAAGAGAGTGTTCGGCTTAGTCGAGGATTAAGAGGTCGCGGAGACAAGAACGCGCTTTGTCATGCGTCCGGAACCAGTCTCGGACCGGGCGCCGATCTTCTTCCTCACGGCGAGTTACCTGATGCCGGCATCGTACGGGGCGGGTGCGCCTCGATGCGTAGCATACGAAGAGCGCAATACATCCCACGGTAATTCAATTGGGCGGGATGGCTGCGGCGCTACCGACAATCGTTGCGTGGCGGTCCGTCCGAAACGGACGGCTCGACACGCCAAACAGGAGCGTGCGCATCCGAATTCGCGCATCCGCGGTCAGCCAGTCGCTTTGGCTGGGTGGCCGCAAGTGCTTATCCATCGCGTGCCTTACCCTGTTTTAGTCAGCCTTATCCACGACGCAATGGGAAACTAACACCGTCACAAAGATTAACGCAGCGACAAGGATAGAATCAACCGACGGTACCCCAAGTGAGTACCGAACTGAGCGCTCTTCTGGGGTACAACGAGCAGCTCGCGGCGGAGTGGACCAATGACCGGCATGTGGAGGCCAGACTGGGCGACTAGAGGACCGCTTCTGGCCGGAAGGGCTCGAATCGCCACGGCAGAGACCGACCCGAAGCGGACATTCGGCATTCACGATAGCCGCCACTGCGCTCTTGTCGACACACGCTCCGCGCCGCGTAACGGCGCTGCTGGAGATCAGAGGTCGGTGCATCTGAGCAGCAGTTCGGCTACCTTCGCCGGCGCAGTGATCATCGCATCGTGCCCAGTCGCCAGCTCCGCATACCGCCACGATGTATCACGCTGCAGACGCTCGGCAAATTGTCCGAACGGACCGACTGCCGGATCGTTGCAGTAGACATAAGTGCGGGGTATCTGTGCCGCCTGCGGATTCGTCAGCCGAACTGCGTCGAGCTTGCTTTTGAGCGGATGCGGATTCAGCCGCGGACGAACCCATGCAAGGTCATTCTCGGCGGTGACGCCAAACGCCTCCGCCGGAATAACGCAGGGTAGCTTGAAGCCTTCGCCGTCCTTCTGGCTGCTTTCCTGGAACAGCTGCAAGATCTCCGGCGGCTGATAATCGGCGAGCGATTTTCCGTCCGCCGGTACAAAAGCATCGAGGTAAACCAAGTGCGCAATGCGTTTTGCGGCCTTCTCTGCTACGCCCGCGATCACCATTCCCGCATAGCTGTGGCCAACCAGAATGACGTCGTGCAGATCTTCGTACTCGAGCACTCCGAGCACGTCCTTGATGTGGGTATCCAATCCGATCTCTGGGCTCATCAGGTGCTGGCGCTCTCCAAGTCCGGTTAGCGTGGGCGTGAAGACCTGGTGCCCCAATGCCCTGAGCAAGGGCGACACGCGTTTCCAACACCAACCGCCATGCCAGGCTCCGTGGACGAGTACGAAGTTCAGAGAGTGCTCAGAGGCAGGGATCGACATCGACGTGCTCCTTGTTATTGGTTTCGGATGGGCCAACTCTCGAACATTCTACGAGGAAACAGGGAATCGCGGGCGGAAGATGGCTGGTGCAGCCCGCAATCGGTGGCAACCTGTACGTCAACTACGTTATTCGAGGCCGGGCCTGTGCCGTGAGCGTCTGCAAGCGCCGCTTTGTGTCGTCGCGCCCGACCCTTCGGCGACATCGTCAGCACCCGAAAGCTGCCGGTCAGATTGGGCTTAGCGGTCACTGCGGCTTGCGCCCTCGATTCGGAACCGCAACAACCCGACGCAGTGGTGGCGCCTCTTTGCACTTCGCGCAGCGTAATCGATAATCAACGTGACCGCGACATCCCTCATGCTCGAAGTGGACCGGCGGACCATGCGGGGCGGCCCAGCGATCGCCCCAAGCCGTCAGAGCAACGATCACGGGTTTGAACGCGAGTCCTTTTTCGGTCGGCCGATAGTGGTCCAAGTGACCTCCATCGTCGGTGGATTTCTCCAGCAGCCCCGCGACCACGAATCCCTCCAGCCGCTTCGCCAGCACATTCGGCGCCAAGCCGAGGCTGCGCTCAAACTCTGAGAAGCGTGTCATGCCACGAAACAGCGCATCGCGAAGGATCAGCAGACTCCATCGCTCACCAACTACTTCGAGCGCCCGAGCAGCGGAGCAATTTTGCTTTTCGTACGTTGTCCCAAGCATTGTTCCTCCATATCGAGCACTTGCATGATGATAGCGCACTGCTATTATCATGCAAGTGCTAAACTGCAAGGAAGGTTGGTTATGTCCCCGGCAACTCTGGTCAATCGGTACCTGACGGCGTTCTATTCCGGCGACTTCTCCACAGCCCGCGAGCTGGTGGCCGACGGCTTTCATTTCAAGGGCCCCTTTGTCGAAGCCTCGAACAAGGAAGCGTACTTTTCCTCGGCCGCTCGGCTTGCGCCGGCCGTGAAGGGCCACAAGTTGCTACGACAATGGCAGGAAGGCAGTGAGGTGTGCTCGATCTACGACGTGATCCTGGAGACGTCCAACGGCAAGGGTACGGTCACAATGAGCGAGTGGCACACAACGGAGAATGGTCAATTGCGCTCCGGCCGCGTAATTCTCGATACTGCGGCGTTTCGGGCGTTGATGCCACCGGGATGAGCCCGAGACCGCGAGCGCGCCGGTCGTCGCGGCCGGCGACGAGCCGAACATCCAGTTCGGCGGATTCGTTTGGCGCGATCGTGGCGACTTTCACACGCGATCAGCGCGTCGTTTACGGTGGTGGCAAAGGCTTCGGTTCCGGCGCTCTCAAAGTCGACGGAAAACTTTTTTTCGATGATTTCGTCCAAGGGAGAGTTCGTCGTCAAGCTGCCGGCGCACCGTGTGGATGAACTCGTTCGAGATGGAACAGGTCAGCATTTCGATGCTGGACACGGCAAGAAGATGAAGGAATGGCTCGCTCTCAGCGGCAAACCGGAAATGTGGATCGAACTTGCGAGGGACGCACGTCACTTCGTTGGAAACCGATGATCCACCTGTCTATCCAGTAGCAGACATCCAAGCGGCAGCTTTCGTGGAACTTCAAGGTGGCGGCTGAGCGTCCCTTCATGGCCGATGAGCGCTGCACGCACGCGTGCTACTTGTCGAGAAGCTCCATCGCTTGCCTGGGTAAGAACGTGACGCCTACAAGGCTGACCGTATGTGTCGGCCTCTGTCTATGATCGTGCCTCGATGGTTCCTGTGGCAGCGTCTCTCCGTATGAAGGCAGATTGTATGACCACATGAACAACGTATCCTCGTCTTTGGGTGGCGGGGGGCCGACCCTCGGGTTCTTGGGGAGATATTTCAGCTCGAAATCACCTTCCAAAACTTCGTTGGGACCGAATAAAAATGGATCGGGTTCGGCGACGATATACGCGAGTATGCTAACGGGGCCTATGGCAAACGTGCGGCCTGCGGAAGTCACGACCGTGCCGGTGAAATAAATGGGCTGCTTCCACGGAAGCCGTGACCGATCAAGTGCAAGCGCCGCCGAGGAGGGATTCTGCAGTCGACAATGAAGGACCGTGTGCCCTCCGGCTTCGCGCAGCGTCATTGTCATCGACAGCGGATACGCGCCGGGCCACGGCTGCTCCAAGCCGGTCGCCAGCTTCTTTAGGTCTGGATACTGGTCGTGTGTGCAACCGCAGAGAATGAGGAAAGAGGTCATCAACGCTCCCGACTTCTGCATACAGCTGCCTTATTGGATTTAGCCGTTCACGGCGGTAAGCCTACTCCAGACACCGAACGACTGCTTTCCGGCGCCTCACCACCGCGTTTGGATGACCGCACATGGCCGACACCGCTCTGTCGGGCAGCCGCTGTCGAGATGTCGATGTCGACTCTGCACCGGTGCAAGCCCGGAACTCCTCAGGCTGGAATCCGTCACGGTGGCCGAGTCGGGTGATCCCTCCCGCTTCAACTCTAGAGCACCTCATCGCCGGTCGGCAGCGCCGTCACGGTGACGGCGGCCATGGGGGTTACGAACGCGGGAACTTTGGAGGACCGGTTCACGAGCGCATGATAGGCCATGGACCTAGCCCGCACATCCGGATGGGCGAGAGCGGCGTCAGCGGGGGCTCTCCTCGATTGGCTGCTCGACCCGAAACCGTCGCTCACCAGGAAGGGAGGCGAGTGGCTCAGCGAGTCGTTTACTCGCCTCGCATGGCTATCTCGATCGAGTCCAGATATCGACCCTGGTGTGCGGCGTGCCGTCGGAAGCGTGCGCCACGACGGTTTCGATCATCTGCCTGCCGCCGTCGGACAGCGAGAAGACTCGGGTGTTGGCCGAATGCCCTCTGAATCCTCCGCCCATCACCAAGATTCGCCGACTCGGCATCGTCATCGACACAACGTCGTAGTCTGCGGTGCCCACCGCTGGGGACGGCGTGCCGTCTGGCCTGAATGTGCTCTCTCCGTGCCGCCTTGTCCCGGCGTGATCGACGATGTCCACGGTCATCTTGTACCTGCCGCCGCCGACCCCTGCCAGCACCAGGGTGACGCTGTTCGGTGGGTCCGGCATCGTCAACTTCGATACATCGACGTTCCAAGTCCCAACCAGCAGGCTGACGGGGTCCGCGAACGCCGGCAGCATAGAAATCAACAACGTCAGAAGACCCGAGATGATCGAGGCCGTTCGAGACATGACAGCCCTCCTGTCTTTCGCAGACTATAGCGAATGTCCGCCGCGGGCGAGGGCTTAGGTCAGCAGGGGGCTCTCCTCGATTGGGCTGCTGTCGACCCCAAGAGATGTTCGACCCCACGCCATTCCGATCGCTCTCAGAGAGAGAAGCGGACGTTCGGCCATCGAATCGGCGGACCGGAGCATTTGCCTCGACGCTGTGAGTTTCACTGCCTCGTTGTGGCCGCGCGCACCTTGTCGACGGTCCAGCGGACGGCGGCGACGACTTGATCCGGGTCGCCGTTCTGTACGTAATGGTCTGAGTTCACGTCTTCGTAGTGCCGACTCACGGTCGAGAGTGCGGCGAGCTCGTTCTGCATCTGCCTCCACCACTCAAGACGGATCTTCTCTTGGGCGGCCGTGAGCCCCAACCTCTGCGCAGACGGCTTCATGCCCGAGAGCACGTACACCGGACGCGAGCCCAGGTCGTGTACGGTAGCCGCTTCGGCGAACCACTCGTCGTCAGATTCCACCTCTCGCGTGGCACTGACGTAGGAGTAGGGACCATAAGCATTGACGATTCTCGCTGCTTCCGAACGATCAAACGGGGGTGGCTCGGGCTGCAGCCGGATCGAGCCCGCCCAGGCGAACGCGCGTGCGAATCTGTCCCACGTTCGTATCTCGGGCCGTCGTAAGCCTGGGACCGCTGCCAAGCGCTGAAACTCCTGAGGATGGGAGGCATCCACGAACACCAGTCCACTGACTTCTGCAGGGAAGTACTTGGTGTACACGAGGATTCCGAGACCGCCGGCCGAGTGCCCCGCTAACACGAATGGGCCCTGTTCCGCCGCGGCGTGCAGCAGTCTATGCAGGTCTTGCGCGGCACCTTTGGCCGTGTTGGGCGGATCCTTCGAATCGCTCCAGAGAATGCCGGCACGGCTGTAGGCGCAGGCGTGCGTAAATTGCCGCGACGCGATCGTGCACCAGGTACCAGCTCAGCGATCCGCGCAAGTCGCGACCGGCCTCGAAAACAACCACGGGCGTTCCCCTGCCGCGACAGTCTAGCTGCATTCGGCGGCCGCCGATGTCAACCCGTTTGCCTGCCGGAGGATACTGCGCCGCGACACGCAATCGAGCCCTATGCTCGTAGGCAGCACCTGCCAGCAATGTCAGGAGGGCGACCGCCATGAGGCTACCCGCGATACGGACGATCCATTTCATAGGCGAAGCCTTCCCGTTGCCTGCCATGCGAACTGCCCAGCGCGCCTATTCTGCCTCTGCCGGCGCACCGCGGAGAATCGACGGGAGATCTTCCCGCGGCTGCGGATGCCGCAGGCTCGGATGGCGGCTTTGGAGGGGCTATGGGTGAAGCTTGAACGGCTCGTCATGGCTGTTTCTGGGCGACACCGGTTCCGTCGAGCAGCCGCGGTCGCGTCGACCTTGGCACCCCTGCAGCGCGAGAATGACTCATGCGGGCATCCGTCACGGTGGCCGAGTCGGGTGATCCGTCCCGCTTCCACTCCTGGCCCCTCATCCCCTGTCAGCAGCGCCGTCACCGGGTGCGCGGCCCTGGGAGTCAGGAATGCGGGAACTTTGGAAGACCGGGGTCACCCGAGCATGTAGGCCTATGGACACGGCCTTCAGACCCGAGCAGGCGAGGGCGGTTTACACTAGCGCTAGATGACCCGCTGGCACGTACTTTGAACTCTATGCAGGATTTCCTCGTTGAGGACCGGCTGATTTCCCCAGTTGGGGACCACCTGACGGGGTCACTGGCGGAGCCGAAGGCGAGGATTCTTACGCGTCCCTCTTCTTGCTGGCAAGTTTGCGGGCCTTGACGCCGCGGTAGCTCTCGCCGGTGATCTGGATGACCAGGGCGGCGTGCTCGAGGCGATCCCGGATCGCATCGGCAATCACTGGATCGCCGACGACCTCGGACCAGTGAGCCAGGGGGAGCTGAGTTGTGAACACGGTGGACTTGCCGATCGAGCGCTCTTCGAGGATCTCGCACAGGTCCTGAGCCTCGGTGGAAGAGAGCTTGCGCATTCCCATGTCATCGATTTACGTGACGCTCAACGTAACAGGATTCATGTTGATAACTCAGTAATGTGGAGTGGCCTTTTGCGGAGGCTTGATTTTCCGGCTTATTGTCGTTTGTTCAATCACATTACTGTCACAGCCTTCGCAACCAGCTTGTCAGTTCGGCGCCGTCGATACGAAGCCGACCTGTTTTTGGAGGCGCAATGGCGTCCGGGAATACCTGAGACAGGGCGGCACGTTTGAGATCAATGTCGCTTCGCGCGTAGCGCATCGTGACGTTGAGGGTGGAATGCCCCAGCCACTGGCTGATCGTTGCGAAATCGACTCCGGACTTCAACAGCGAAAGTGCGGTCGTGTGCCTCATACTGTGCGGGTGCAGGTGTTTATCGCGCAGTGTCGTGATACGGTCAGCACTGACGCTGATGTACTTGCGCAGCAGGTATCGCACGCCGAAGCGCGTGAGCGGCATGCCGGAGCGGTTTCTGAATAGGCGCGCGCTGTCAGTCTCCACTTGGGTCCGCGACTGCCGTTCGATGTGGACACCCAGGCACTTGACGGTCGCGGGCCATAGTGGGCACAGGCGTATTTTGTTTCCTTTCCCGTGAAGACGTACCTGATACGGCGGGTCCAGGCGCAGATCTTGAGCGGTGAGGTTGAGGATCTCTTGGACGCGCGCGCCGGTGTTGAACATCAGGGCGAAGAGTGCGTAGTCGCGCATCCCGCTGGCAGACGCCCGGTCGATACTTTTGAACAGAGCGTCCAACTCGCGACTGTCAAAGTACTCGACCGGCGCCTCGCGTGCGCCGCGCTTAAACGGTACGTTGAGGATACTCTGGAACTGCGCCATGCACTGCGGGCGCTGCATGGCCAGGAAACGCGAGAAGGTATGCAATGCTGCCAGGCGCGTATTGCGTGTGGTGATGCCGTTGTGCCGCTCGCGCTCGAGGGACATCAGGAAACGCTCAACCCGAGTGGCGGTGATCTCGGTGAGTTCCAAGGTCTCGATGCGTCGACGTGTGTCGCGAGCCAGGAACCGCAGGAAGAGTACCAGGGCATCGCGGTAGCTGCGTATTGTGTGGGTACTCATGCCGCGCAGCCCGGGCAGGAACTCCTCGAAGAAGCGCTGAACCAGCTGGGCCAAGTCCGTTGATGACGAACGCCTCATGGGCTGTCTGAACCGATGAGGTGGGAGTAGCGTCGGTCAAATCGTTCGCTAGCCAGGGCTGCCACTTCGGGAATGAAGTGCAGGTAGTAGGCTGTTGAGACGATGGACACGTGTCCCATGTACAGCGCGAGCTTTGGCAGATGGGTCTGCACATCGCCTCCCTCGCGATAGCAGCGACAGAGGGCCTCGACGGCATAACTGTGCCTCATGTCATGAAGCCGCGGGCGGCGACCCTGAGCATCACGGATGCCAGCTTGATCAAAGAGCTTGCGAAATCCTTGCCAGATGGCAGCTCCAGTATAGGCGTGCCATCCGACACGACCGTAGCTACTGCTGCCGTTGCACAGTAATGGCGCTGTCGGCCGCTGATCATAAGGTGCTTTCAGGCGCTGGCGCATACGCGCGCAGTTCCCGGCAGGCATCCGGCGAGAGAGGTACCCACCGTGACCTGTGGAACTTCGACTCCCGAATACGCAGGATGCCATTGTGGGCATCCACATCCGCTAGCAACAAACGAACGAGTTCACCCCGGCGCAGCCCTGCGGTGTAAAGCAGGACGATGGCCATACGCATGACGGCGGGTCGCAAAGGAAAGTGCTGCGAAGGAAGGAGCTCGGCTGCCGCATGCAGTAAGACCTCCACCTGAGCGGCAGTCACGATCACGGGCGATCGGTAAGGCCGCGGGCGCGCGAAGCCGGTCGGGTCCGGAACGAAGCATCTCGGCTCCCGCCGGCGACGAAATAGGCACAACTTGCGCACCAGCAGTTGACGACCACGGCGAGTGTTCGGTGACAGATGCCCGTGCGCGCACCATTGTTCAAACACCTCCGCGCTCAGATCGGGAGCACGCCGACGTGCAACAAATCGCTGCAGTGCCCTCAGGACATACTCCTCCGAATAGTAGCGGCGGCCGAATACGCGTTGATGGGACACGAACCGTGTGATTGCCGCCTCAAGTGCCACAAGGCCGCCGTTAGTGCGCACTGCGTCCGCCTACGATGCTCTGAGGCCCGGTACAGGCAGCGCGACCGATCGCAGCGCAGACGTATCCAGCCGTAAATACACGCACGTGGCCTCCAAACTGCGGTGCCCGAGCAGATCGCCGATCGCCTTGACGCCAATCCTGCGCTGTAACAGACGCATCGCGAAGCCGTGGCGTAGGCAGTATGAAGAATACGCATCCAGAGGCAGACCGCTTTCGGCAGCTCGTTTGGAAAAGATGTCACAGACCGCGTAGTGATGCAGTCCGCCGGTCGGCCGACGGACCCGTACGAACAGCTGCGGCAGCGGGCGGTCTGGACACCGATGCCGCAAATAGCGCTTCAGCAGCGCCAGCGTTCGATCCGCCAGTGGTAGCAGTAGATCAGACTGCGTCTTGCGCTGTTCAATGCGACAAGTCTTGGAACGCCAGTTAATGTCTTCGACTCGAAGCGCGGCGATCTCCGAGGCGCGCAGCCCGTAGTAGGCCATGAAATGCAGGATCATATAGTCGCGCCAGCCGGCCTTGCTCTTGAGATCCACGGAACGCAGCAGCTTCTGTACAAGATCCCACGGCAACGCGCGCGGCGGCAGCTCGTCGCGATATGCGCGCGGTGAATCGATGACGTCTAATCCGTTACGCACTAGCCCGTTGGAAAATCCGAAGCGACAAAACGCCCGCAAATGTGCTACCACGTGCTGCAATGACTGCCGGCTGACCCGCGTGCTCTTCTCGGACAGATACTGTTCGATATGCTCACTTGTCAGTGTCGTGATGTCCCGTCGGCCACGCAATGCACCCTGAAGGAACTCAAGCACCGTCGAGGTATGTTGCTCGACCGTAGACTTTGCGAACCCGCGCACCTCAACCAGATACTGCTGATATCGATCCCGCAGCAAAGCGAGCGGGTCCCCGGGAGGTTGCTCTTCCAGCAAGCGCCCCTTAGTGGTTAGATACCGCTCGTATGCTCGCTCGGTTCCACGATAATCTTGCGACAGCCGAGCGCAGGTGCAATACCGACCGAAAGCGTGATGCAGAAACGCTGCCGACCGGGGCACATCAGCACCGACTCCTCGAGCATGGCTGAGCACCTTGAACAAGCGCCGCAAATGGCCGCGGATGTTCGCTTTTGAATAGCCCACGCATCGTAGCCAGTCGCAGAAGTCGGCCAGTTCTCGCCCAAAACGTGAGCGCTCGTAAGTCACGGAGGATCGTGGAAACAGCGTGCGTACCATGCCGTACTCCAAATCGCAGAATCTGGAGAATCACGCTACTCCGAACGCGGAAATTTATGTTGAGTACAGTGACGGATTTTGCTCCTGCCGCCACGGGATCAAACGGGGGCTCCACATTACTGAGTTATCAACATGAGTCCAATTACGTGACGCTCAACGTAACTGGATGAGAAGGGTGTGCGGATGGAGATTATGGCGTAGATGGTTTCGGTGGCGACGGCGCACATCGATCGAGCGTTCGTGCTCGGGATCCTGTGAACGAAGAAGAAGGAAAAGGACACGGATATGGCGGACTTGTTCTTCTACTGTTTGGGCGCCTCACTGGGGACTGCTGTTATGTGCTTCCCGATCGCGTTCATCGCAATGAGGTCGCACGTGAAGTGTGGAGGCAAACTGCATCAAGCGTGGGCGCCGTTCGGCTACAGCGTTCTTGCGCTGAGCATCGGTCAGTATGTTCGAATCACTGTCAGAGCGGCTGAGACCACGGCGACGCCTCTAGGCGTCTTGATCTCCATAGCATTTTCGATAGGGGTCTGCGCGCTTATCCTGTACCTGACCTATCGTGCCAAGCCTGCGCCCGCGCACGGCGATTGTGCTTCATCCAGAGCGCTTCCAGCGCGCCAACTGTTTGGTACGGAGGAAGTATCGTCGCTTGAGCTATCGCGGAGCATGCCTTCCGAGGTCAGAACTGCCACGCCCGGGAGTTTAGTCCGTCAATCGGTCACCGATGATCCATCATCGCTACAGGGGCCAACTCCGGCGCGCCACAGGGCGCTCCCGCGGCATTTGAAATGACGCGCAGAACGCCCTCGGACGAGGACGGTTCTACCGCTAGCAGATCGGTACGTCAGGCTCAATGGTTTCGAGCCACGCTCCTGATGTCGACGTTCCTGATCGTGGCAGCGATCGGGATCGCGATCGTAGGGGGTGCGCGCTATGCACGAGCGATGCGTGGTCTTGCTCGACTGTCCGGACCTGCGTACTTGGCGGACCGGGCCTGTGATGCGATTGCAGCTCGGGGAACTCACAGCAAAGATCCCATGCTCGAAGCGGCCCGCCTTGCGGATATCGCGAGCACTGCGACTTCTTGCCGGCTTGCACAGATGTATCAGGAAGACGAAGCGCCGCTGAAACGGAGCGTTGCCAGTGGCTGGGGGATGCTGTTGCAGGCCGGGCGGTGCGTTGCAGGCGCCGCCACGCTATTGTTCATCTTCTATGCCAGCCGATGGATCGTGACGGGCCGCATGAGACCGCTGTGGCCGCTTCAGTCGAAGTCGTCTGGCGGTGCGAACTGCGCGCCAATACCGTGATCCGTGTCCGGCGCTGAAGCGCCTTAGGATGAAGAGGCGGGGCGAGGGGAGAACCGCGGGGACTCGAGCAACGGGCCAATGAGGATCTCGACGCAGGGTCGGACGTCGAAGGCGAGTGTCGTGGATAGCGAAAGGTCGAGACACCGGCACTGGAGCGGATCGAGGCCGGCCCTGGGGAAGGAATCGCAAGAGCACGGAACAGGGGAGGAGGCATGAGCTGTCCGAAATGTGGAGCGGCGACCGCGATTGCGGATCCACAGTGCCGGCAGTGTGGGGCTGATTTGAACCGGCCGTATGCGGTGAGCCCCGCGGCGCTGGAGCAGTCGACACCGGCCAGCGTCCCGAGGAGCCCCTACGGCGGTTTTTGGCGGCGCGTCGGGGCGTTCGCCATCGATGGTTTCATTCTCGCCCTCGTGGGACAGGGACTCGGTCTGGTGTTTGGAGCGAGCTTCTCCAGCCTCGGCCAGAGCGGACGCTGGATCGGCTTCCTTGTTGCGGCGGTCTACGTCATCCCGGCCCACCACTTGCGGGGGCAGACCCTCTAGCGGATGTTGGGCGGTGCCTCCAAACGGTGAGTGTCGAGAAGTCGGGCCCGTGAGAAACTTTTTGAGGGGAAGTCGAGCCGCGGATCCGCGGTCGGCGCTTCGCGCCTTCGGATCGGGAAGTGATGCGAGGGGGAGAGGCGAAAAGCGAGAGAGACGCCCGAGAGGGAATTGGATGTGAAGGCGATCCAGCGTGTGCTGATGGGGGTGGCGTACGCCATGGGTGCTGTCCCTACCGATGCGCATTGGGTCGGCCGACTGCAGCGCCTTCGCGGGGAGTTCCGGCGCACGCGAGCGGACTGGTGGGCGGTGGGGTTCGCCGCCGGTGTGTGCGTGGCGTTCGGCGGTTTATGCGTGGGGTTGATGATCGGCACCGCGCGAGACCCGGAGCCGCTGTTCGCGCCTGCGTGGTTTGCACTTCCTGCGGTTGCGCTTTTTGGGCTCGCCGGATGGTTCGTGCGGAAACTGGACATTCAGTACCAGTTCGAGGACGGCGAGGTTCGTGCGGTACGGCGAGGGGTCGTGCTGTGGAGAGAGGATCTCGCCGGGCTTACCCGGGTCACCGCGACGCAGGGCCGGGGTGGGATGATCTTCATGACGCTTCGATGGCCGGATCGGACTCGGCGCATGGAGCTCTATCGGTCGGTCCGGGCGGCGGTGGAGGGCCGTGAGCGGGAGCCTCAGAATGACCGCCACTGAAGTGTGCTGTGATCGGATGCAAGCTCAACTGAACTGGCCTGCGTTGAGGACGTCAGCCCGTCAGATTGTCCGGATGCTCTGGTCGGGCGCTTTGCAAGCGCACGCGGCTATGGTCTTTAGTAAGCGTCCGCTCAGGGCCGCGTTGACTTTGACCGTATGACTTCGACGGAGAGCCACGCCTGCGCTGACTGCTTTAAGAGAACGGGGTCATCGCCGGTTGCAGAGTAACGGGCCTGTCCAGCTGGATCGTGGAGAGTGATGCGGTAAACCCCGGCAGAGACCTCGCTGAGGTCTGTCCTCCATCCGAGGACGCTGTTTATCTCGGTACTCACAGTGCGCTGCCGTTTCTGTTTTTGCGACGGGTTGTGAACAGTATTCCGACGCCGCACAGAAGAAATGCTGCACCCAGGATCACGGCAATGTAAGGCTGTCTGCACCGAAAGGTAGCTCCGAACAATGCGAAGCGACCCTGGCATGACAAGAAGGCCAGGTCGGACGAGGAGAAGAACCAAAATGCGCAATAGGTCGAAGCTGCGAGCAGTACCACCGCGACAATCTGTGCCGCTGTTCTGACAGGGCGAGTCGACACTTTAGTCATCCATGAATTCTAACAGCGCCCGGAACTACCGTAGGCGTCTCCACCTTCACCGGTAGCAGTGTCGGGCTCTCCGGGTTCGGCGCGCGCAACAGCCCCTTCTTGGCCAAATGCCGCCAACCGAACACGACGTTCGCGTTCACTCCATGTGCGCGGGCGACATCGGCCACCGATGCGCCGGCCTTGCGCGTCTCTTCCAGGATCCGGAGCTTGTCCACCAAGGAGTACTTCCGGCGCGGCCCCGTGCGCCGGCCGAGCCTATCGGTCTTCTCTCGTCTGAGGTGTCCACGTAACTCCTACGCGGACACGTAGCAGGCGGCCCGCTTAACAGCTACGCGAGATCATCCTCGCCGACGCCCGCCACTCATACGCGGCCAAGACCGGACGGATACTGTCTTTACATCCATGACGGCGGATCGTCGTTTCTCGGGATCCGGTTCTGCCCCTGGTGCGGCGCCGCACTGTCGAAGTGACTCTGCCGTGATCGGCGGTCTGATCCGCGATCCTCGATCCGTGTCCGGCGCTTCACGCCCAGATCCGACCCGTGGGCCAAGGGGGGTCCGTTCGTGGAAACCCGGGAGCGAGCGAAGAAGAGGCTCCTAGGAGGCAAGTTCGCCGGAATGGGCCCGCCCTCTGGTCGGGATGCGCGTGAAGTGGAGTGAGGTTGCACGCTCGAAACGGTGCAAAGCGAATGGACTACGCGCATTCGGTGCCATCGCCGTTTCGCGCGAAAATGCTTGTTAATTCAGTGCGTTGCCCCGGTCCTTACCCGACCTTGCCAAGGTCGGGGTCGCGAGTTCGAGTCTCGTTTCCCGCTCCAAACCCTCAACGATTTCAGCAGTTTGTGCGAACCTCACCAGAGCCGTTGATGGCGTGGCCACGC
>Ga0207707_10001496_pt1 | contig 21576 bp, 26 predicted proteins | sample KBSC83BmetaG_FD_184336 | JGI IMG/M metagenome (GOLD analysis project Ga0207707, IMG submission 184336) | Corn rhizosphere microbial communities from Kellogg Biological Station, Michigan, USA - KBS C8-3B metaG (SPAdes) (version 2) | ecosystem: Host-associated > Plants > Roots > Rhizosphere ...
CGAGAGCGTGCTCGTCTAGTGAACGGAAACATTTCCATTGAATCAAAACCAAGGCAGGGAACAACAATTCATGTTCGCGTGCCCCTTAATTCAGCTCCGGGGATTGAGAAGCGGGCTGTGTAGCCAAGGGGCTCAGAGCCCACATTTCGTGACGCACTGTGGCGTTTCGAGCATATCGCTAGCGCTTATCATTCACTCTTGACCATCAGGAGGCAAATCCATCGTGTTCTAGCGGCCGATTTCGAGGCCTGGCGCGATTTTGCGCCTAGCACTGTCGAGAAGATGCCCGGTGTGCTCATCGTTCCATTCATGATCGTGACAATCCGGCTTTGAGGGCAGTTGCTCGGAATGTTTCGGCCAGCCGTTTGCCGAGAGCAGCGGGAGCGAGTAGCACAGCAGCAGCACACCGCAATTCTTTACCTTCAATTCTTGCCAAACCCTCCTGGAGATCAAAGCTCACGTGTTCAACATTCCTAGTGTCAGACCGATGGCGAGTGAACTCTGCCTGACACATTTTCTGGCAATAGTGACAGTGTTCAACCTAGAGTGATTTTGAGAGTTTTTCTGGTAAAGCTCGCGGAGTATCGAAGAATAAGGCTGCGTCTTTTGCGCATATGTATCGCAAGCTGGATTGCTGCTGCGCTCACGCTCGAATAGCTCCTCGCGTCCGACCCACTGAGAGTAGTTCGGGTTTCGAATCTTCAGCCATGTTGCGTGGTCGGACAGGTAGGGATCGGATTTACTCTTTGCAACGATTCCCTCAAGATCATGCTGGCAACCAAGCTGGAATAAGCGTTGCCCTTCTGTTTCGACGTGGTCGCAATACGCTTCAGTCAGCATTCGGGCCAGAGCGTCTCGGAAGAAGAGCAGAAAGCAACGTGCAAGAGTCAGAAGAAGCTCTATTCTTCAACCGAGCAGGGTGAACACGTCGGCAGAAGTGAGTGCCCCAAGAACAGGAGGCCAAGGAGGAGAACGCTACCCGATTTGACGTCTTTCTTTGGCCCACGGAACGTGTCCAGAACGACCTCCAGCGGCGCATGAACGGCCTACCGAGTGGAAGCCCTGTATTTATTGCCAGGTGACCCAACGAAGCAGTTGGCTCCACGCTTACCACAGCGAATGTTAAGTGCGTAGCATATGAGTTAATCCTCTCGCCCAACCAAAAGAGCTGCTGACTTCGGGCACCATCACTTCAGGGAACAGCTCGTCGCGAAAGCAGGGTATGGAAGTGGAGGGAAAGAAGGTATTCCAGGTGAACTTCGTTGGCGTGGGTGACCAACACCCCCAACGTCCTGAAGGGGCTGAACCGAGCGTCGGGAAGAGTGACAGCAAGAGCTCAGCAGGTATCGACTCTGTCTTTTCTGGCGGCGGTGAGATGGGAGCGTTGATGCGCGCGCTCGACTGGTCACAAACTGCGGTCGGCACCGTGTCAACCTGGCCGCAAAGTTTGAAATCCGCTGTACGGATCATTTTGGCCTCGCGCTTTGCCATGTTTGTGTGGTGGGGACGAGACCTCGTGAACCTGTACAACGATTCTTACAGCCCGCTCCTCGGCGCTAAGCATCCTGCGGCTCTGGGTAAGCCGGCCCGGGAGGTTTGGGGGGAAATTTGGGACCAGATCGGACCGCGAGCCGACGCGGTGCTACTGCGTGGTGAATCTACTTACGACAATGCGCTACTGCTATTGCCGGAGCGTAACGGTTACCCCGAGGAAACGTACTTCACATTCTCTTACAGCCCACTGCCGGATGACCAGGGCAACGTGGGCGGCCTGTTTTGTACCGTAACCGAGGAGACGCAACGCGTTATTGGAGAACGCCGGTTGAGGCTGTTGCGCGAAATCGCGGCGGCGATGGCCGAAAGCCGTACTCAGGGCCAGGTATGTGAATCCGCTGCCGGCTGCCTAGCAAACGCTCCCCGGGCCTTGCCCTTCACTTTGATCTATCTGCTCGATGAAAAAGGCAAGACACTTACCAAGGCTGCCGAGACAGGCTTCAGCAGAGGTCACACTGCCGCACCGGCATCAGTATCGGTCGATGACCCTGAGGAGGTCTGGCCGTTCCTCAGTGTAATCAAATCCGGACACGCCGTTCTGGTGGAGGATCTGGCGAGTCGTTTCAGCGGATTGCCACGAGCGCCGTGGAGCGACCAGCCGAAATGCGCGATCCTGCTGCCGATTGCGCAGCAAGGACAGCCGCGACTGTCGGGGGTTTTCGTCGCCGGTTTGAACCCATATCGGAAATTTGACGATGAGTACCGCGGCTTCGTTTCCCTGCTTTCTAGCCAGATTGGCGGCGCTCTCGCGAATGCGGTTGCATACGACACGGAGCGCCGACGCGCAGAGGCACTGGCTGAATTGGATCTCGCCAAGATGAAGTTCTTCAGCAATGTTAGCCACGAATTCCGAACGCCGCTCTCTCTGATGTTAGGTCCTCTCGAAGAATTACTTTCGGAAGGTCGCGAGCGTCTGGGCGTGGACCGACATGAACAACTGGTCGTCGCTCACCGCAATGCTCTCCGCCTCTTGAAGCTTGTCAACACGCTGCTCGACTTCTCTCGCATTGAAGCAGGGCGCCACGATGCGGTGTTTGAGCCTACCGAGCTGGCTAAGCTCACACAAGAGATCAGCAGCGTTTTCCGGTCGGCGATGGAGAAAGCTGGACTGGCCTACTCCATTGAATGCGAGCCTCTTTCCGTACCTGTCTACGTGGACCGCGACATGTGGGAAAAGATCGTGCTGAACCTTCTCTCCAATGCCTTCAAATTCACGTTCCAGGGTAGCGTTATTGTTCGACTCGGCGTGGTGGAAGAGAGTGTGCGACTTCGTGTAACTGACACTGGCACCGGCATACCCGAAGAAGAGCTTCCTCGCATTTTCGAGCGCTTCCACCGAATCGAGGGATCTCGCGGTCGATCGTTTGAGGGTACTGGAATTGGCTTGGCGCTCGTGCAGGAATTGGCGAAGTTTCATGCCGGAACCGTCGAGGTGACCAGTTCTCTCGGAAAGGGCAGCACCTTCGCCGTGACGATTCCGCTGGGCAAAGATCACTTGCCTGCAAATCGCATACGAGAAAGACTAGGGCGACGGCCATCCGCGCCTTCCCGTGAGACCTACGTCGAAGAAGCTCAAAGCTGGCTGCCGCAAAGATCGGGGGCTTCAGGGAATGAGTCAGTTGTTGCCATGCTGCCCTCAGTCACGGCGCCCTCCGCCGCGCAGCCAGCCGAGACATGCGAACTTATTCTGCTTGCCGACGACAATGCTGACATGCGCGAGTATGTGGCCCACCTGCTGCGCGATAAGTACCGCGTCCATGCCGTCCATGACGGACTAGAGGCAGTCGAGGCTACGCGCCGCTTGCGCCCCGATTTGGTCCTGGCGGACGTCATGATGCCCGCTCTCGATGGCTTTGGCGTATTGGAGGTTATACGCAAGGATGCCTCACTCACCAGCACGCCAGTGATTCTCCTGTCAGCCCGGGCGGGAGAAGAGTCGCGCGTCGAAGGTTTGCACGCAGGCGCTAGTGATTACCTGGTAAAGCCCTTCACCGCTCGCGAACTGCTGGCCCGAGTTGGTAGTCACCTGGCCATGTCAAGGATCCAGAAGGAGCGGATCATCGCATCGCAGCGACTGGCGGCGATTGTAGAGTCTGCGGACGATGCCATCATCAGCAAAGAGTTGAACGGGATAGTCAGTAGCTGGAACCGAGCTGCCGAAGAGATGTTCGGCTACACCGCCGCTGAAATGATCGGAAACTCCATTACGTCAATTTTTCCGCCGGAGCTGCAAGCTGATGAACCGCGAATTCTGGAAACGATCATGCGCGGTGAACGGATCGACCATTGCGAGACCGTCCGTATGGCGAAGAGTGGCCAACGTATCGATGTTTCGCTCACCGTTTCTCCGATGAAAGACGAACACGGAAGGATCGTGGGTGCAGCCACAATCGTCCGTGACATCACGGAGCGCAAAAGAACAGAGCGAGCATTGCGCATGAGTGAACGCCTCGCATCTGTTGGTAGACTTGCGGCTACCATAGCCCACGAAATCAACAACCCTCTCGAAGCTGCCACAAACCTTGTCTACCTGGCGAAGTACAGAGCCGTATCCGAGGATCTGCGCGATTTTCTTACCGCAGCAGAAGAGGAGCTGGCCCGTATCTCTCATCTGACGAAGCAAACCCTCGGGTTCTATCGCGAAGCAAAAGGGCCCCAACCAGTCAGAATCGGACCGATGTTAGACCAGCTCGTCTCTGTCTTTGCTGCAAGAACAAGAAACAAGACAGTCGATATACGCAGAGAGATCAGGGATGATCCCACGATTTATGCCATCGCCGACGAGATTCGGCAGCTCATTACTAACCTCTTGAGCAACAGCATCGACGCCGTCCCAAGAGGAGGGCAGATTCGCTTGCGAGTTTCGTCGGCAACAGAATGGCATCGGAACCGACGATCTGGTGTGCGGCTCACCATAGCAGATTCGGGCTCAGGTATCCCAAGGGAAGTTCGATCTAAGCTTTTCGAGCCGTTTTTCACCACAAAAAAGGAGATCGGTACCGGGTTAGGCTTGTGGCTAAGCAAGGGCATTGTCGCCAGACACTCTGGTTCAATCCACGTGAAGAGCAGCTCGAAGGCAGGAAATAGTTGGACGGTGTTTTCGGTCTTCCTGCCGTCATCGGGACAGAGATCCGACGCCGAAGCTCTGGAAGCGGCCGTATGAATGGCAACCCTCTTTACCAAATGTCTTCAAGTCCTAGTGCCGATTTGCTACGACCCTCCATCGTGGTTGTCGATGATGAAAAACGTATTGCTGACACCCTCGTACTGATTCTTGATTCAGAAGGTTACTCGGCAGAGGCTGCTTACGAGGGAGCATCGGCTCTTGAAATCTGCCGGCGGAAGGCTCCTGATCTACTCCTCAGTGACGTGGCTATGCCTGGCATGAATGGTATCGAACTGGCGATCGCGGTACGCCAACAGTCTCGGGACTGTCACATCCTGCTCTTTTCCGGCCAGGCTGACACCAAGGAGATACTGGAAGACGCCAAGCGCCGCGGCTACGACTTCGAACTCCTTGCCAAGCCTCTTGGCCCCGTGGAGTTAGTAACAAGGATTAGGGATTTGATCGGACCACACGATGCGCGCGGGCAGCGGAGGCAACGATGAGTGAGCTGCGACGCCAGCTAGCAAGGGTCGTCATAACACTAATGACTCAAAGATCTCTGTTGCCGGGAACGGTATCTATCAAGCTCCTTTTTTCACACCTTCCTAAAATTGCTACCCGTAAGCCACTGCGAAGACAATAGTTAGCTTGATCAAATTGATGATGAAAAAAGCCTCTTGACAGGTCAAAAAGTTGTGCTATTAAGTCGTTATAAACCATGTTCTGTGGTGCTCATCATGGGAGGAGGGCGATCATGAAGGTGAAGGTCTGTCCCACCTGCGGTGAGCGGTGGTGGTGCGTCAACTGTGGTTATTGTCACTGGTGCCACCCCGATTTCGAACCGCCGGCGGGTGTTGCCGTAGCGCCGCGGGGAGGCAGTCCGACGCTGCCTTCCCGGGCGGTTGACCTCCCTTGAGACTGAAACTACGGAGGGAGCAGTTATGAAGGCCTTTAGATCAGGAGAACAGGTTCCCGCGTCTGGTGTTTACTTGGCCCTGCATGCGGCTCCGCATGAGGCACCGAAGCGTGAGATGTATTTCGAAGGAAGCCGCTTTCCGGGGTGCGGAATCTGTCAAGTTACCGTACTCTATCGTCTCGAATCGCCTTGCGCGGCCCTGGCAGTACCGGCGATGGCAGTCCTCTCTCCGGTTTGTTAGGACCGCAAGGATACTCGACTCAATGCGCCACCGGCAGCTGTCGAGTGCACCACCAGACAAAGTACGGGGTTCACAGGCGTCAAGGTCATCTGCAGCCCATTCGCATGACTTGGAGGGAATGAGGTCGCTTGCGAAAGAAGCGCGAGACAATCTCCAGCAAGGTCAGAGCAGACAGCGCGGGCGAGAATCGCGAGACAGCTCAGGGTGCGTAGAGAGGGAAGAGTCGAGTTTTAGGACAAGCCGGATACGGGATGGTGCTCTCCGCGCAGGAGCGAGGCCCTAGACGGTAATACCTGTTCGCGGATGCGGTGCGCCCTATTGCTCACTGTTATGCTGAGCACTACAGGCTCGCATTGCCCCGGATTTCAAAGCCCGAAGTGCTCGACGCTCTTAAAGAATCTTTGCGGGCCTTGGAAGGCGTCAAGGTCAATCCTGAAGAGTTGCACATCGTGGAACTAAAAGACTCCATTCGGAACAAAATATCAGAGTTGGAAGCTGCAGCCGACATACCTACAGCCAAGCGGCCTTAATCGTGGCCCGCTGTACCTCTCAGCGGGCTTTCTAGTTGAGAACCACTTTTGCACACTGTCGCAGCCGTGAAGGCCGGAGTGATCGCATCGGAGTGAGATGGCCGATTCGGGTTTCACAATTTCCGGCACTCGCTTGCGTCGTATCTTGTGCGGACGAAGACTGACGTGAAAACCGTGCAAGCCTTGCTCCGGCACGCCGATGTTAAGACCACGCTGCAACTCTATTCCCACAGCGTGAGCGAAGATCGGATGGCGGCACAGGGAGCCATGCTGAATGCAATTCTCGGTAATGGTGCCGATAAGTGCGGACTAACTGCGGACTGAGCTGTTTTTGAGAAAGTTGGCTAAGTACTTGAAAAGAATGGTGGCCAGGGACGGAGTTGAACCGCCGACGCCAGCCTTTTCAGAACTTGTATTTCCAGTCTTTCAACTACTTACAGGTTGTTGGAGGGTCGCAAAAGTACTGGAAATACAGGGAAGGCACATGAATCATGGGTGACGATCATGGGTGATGGCCGCTGTCGCCAGGTTTGCATACGATTTGCAAAACACGGGCACGCCCCGGCTCAGGGAACGGTTGAATCCCTGTTTCACACACGCCGCTTCGTCGCCCGTTCTCCGGCGATTTAGGCTTGATCTTTCGGCAACAACGGAGCATAAGGTAAATATCATGGCCAAACACTTTGATCCATCAATTGGACAGGCAACGCAGTTTAAGAAAGGTCTCCCCAGCGCCAACCCAGGAGGCCGCCCAAAGAGCAGACTCATCTCGGAAGCCCTTCGTGTGAAGCTAGCTGAGGTTAAGCTCGACGATCCCCAGGGGCGGACGTATGCGGAGGTTGTTGCGGCTAGCCTGGTCGAGACTGCCTGCTCCCGTGGCCATAGCATCGTCGCCGCGGCAAACGAAATCATTGACCGCCTGGAGGGCCGAGCGCGTCAGCAGATCGAGGTGGCGGACGTCACGAAGGAGCTACGTGAGCGTTCCGATGCTGATCTCATGTTTTACATGGAACATCACAGGTGGCCGGAAGAAGAAGAGGCCGATGCCCCCGCGTACAAGGTCTAATCGCAACCACCCTACTGAGGTTCGTTCCTCAGCGAGGCTTTCACAGGTTTTCGTCTGAGATTGGGGGAAGCACCGAGGATCGTTCGATGCCTTAGCACACGATCACTCTGAGCTGTATGCTAGATTCTCAGGCAAGCAGAAAGCAACCAACTGGTGAGTTCTCTAGACCCACATCCGAAAATCACTTTTGACCGTAATGCGCCGATCTTGAAGATCGCCGTGATGGCTACTGGCGTGATAACGGCTGACGGACTTCCGACCAGTCTGGAGTCGCTTCGGGTCTCGATCAGCTCAATCGCCCAACGGAAGGGCATGGTTTGGTACTATCGCGAGGCGGCCCAGACGGCGGCCCCGCCGCAATCTGCAGAGATTGTGAAATTGATTATTGAGCATCGAGTTCCTGTTAGGTTTTCAACCCGGCCTGATTACTCTGATTCAGTGGGCAGGGATGGTAAGCCAATCGGCAGGGATGGGCAGCCCATACAACCGCATTCATCACAAACGCTCATAGAGAGGACGCAAGACGCATTCGGATCGGTGCGCGCACAAGCTTCCCAAGGCAATTTGGTCGTTGTCCGTAACGACGGAAAAACCTTGCTCTTACCCGCGTTGCGGGTTGAGAAAGTCAAGGCCGAAGCAGTAGCAGCGGTAGAGGGGATCATACCGTCAACGACTAAGCGGAACGTGGCTGCCATCGCGGACACTAGCTGGGCGAACACCGAGGCACCAGCCATCCAAGCCGCAGGCCGAGCGATTCCATTTTTTGGCTTGCTTATGGGCTTCGCGAGCATCGGCCATTCCGTGTGGCTGTTTGATGCAACAGCCAACCTCTTGGTGCCGGGCTGTCGGCAGGCTGATGTTCTGATCGTAGACAGCGCATGTCTCGGCAGCTTCGCACCTGAATGGCAACGCGACGCGGCTAAAGTGATGCGTGACCCGCAGATTTTCGTGCATGATCGCATGACACACACGTTGAGAAGGACGTTGATCCATCATTCGGCGTGAAACCCATCGCGCTCAAATGCGCTGTTCTGGGCGAATGAAAAACGCAGCGACAATCTGCAATCAAAAGTCGTGTACAAAATCTGGAGCTTAATGTGCGCGAGTACGACCTAATCGCTGACTGGTATGCATCAGAACGTGTCGATCAGACAGGGGTGCCTGAAGTGACCTCGCTGGTGTCTTCGATCCCACGCGGATCGCTTGTACTTGATATTGGTTGTGGCAACGGTATCCCCATCACACGCGCGTTACTGAGCGGCGGCCACCTGGTCATCGGCTTAGATAGTTCGAGTGCGATGCTTGCACACTTTAAGCAGAACTGCCCCGAAGCGTCTCCTGTTAGAGGAACTGTTGAGTCCTGCCCGTTCGCCGACGGAGTGTTCGATGCTGCGGTTGCGTGGGGCGTCATGTTCCATCTGAATCCGGAGGACGCGACTCGGGCAATTGCAAATGTCTCACGCACCCTTAAGCGCGGTGCACCGTTCCTCTTCACATCCGGAGACGAGGACGGCTTCGATGCTAAAGAGGGCAAGATGAACGGCGTGACGTTTCGGTATTTCTCCTACAGCATTCAGAACTACCGTCGTGTCCTAGGCGATCACTGCTTCACCTTGGTTGACGTCCACGCTGACAGCGGGAATAACACCTATTACCTCGCTAAGAAAACCTGAGCCGCGATTTTCGCGAGCGTTCCGATGCTGATCTCATGTTTTGGATGGAACATCACAGGTGGCCGGAAGAAGAAGAGCCAGACGCACCCGCGCACAAGGTCTAATGCAAGGGCCTCTAGTGCGAAATTTTTGTCATCGGGGGTTTTTAGCAGCTTTCGTCACTCGAAGGTATTCCCGAGCGTCCGCCAGCGGCGCCTTGTGCAATCGGTCTGTCTTAAACTGAGCGGAGCGGGTCAGTGTGCAATCCGACGGATCGGGGTAGCATACAGTGGCGTATGGCAAAACGCATCCTCTCAATTTCCTATGACGGGTCACTGCTCTGGACACGGCAACTGCTGCTTCAGCAGATGGGATATAGCGTTGTGTCAGCAGAGGGATTCGTGGCCGCATTGGATGCCTGTGAGGCACCAAATAATAAATTCGATTTGGCGATCCTTGGCCACTCAATTCCGGCGAAAGATAAGGAGCGGATTATTTCGCACTTCAAGCAGCTCTGCGATGCTCCGATACTGGCGCTCCTGCGACCTCATGAAGGAACGATGCAGACTGCAACCCGATCCATTGAGGCCGATCCCCCAGAGGGCCTAATTGCGGCTGTGCGGGAGATGCTGGTCGACTAGCTGCCCTGAGCAATATTCGCTTCTTTCACCTTCATAAGCTGATTGAGATCGGCCGGAAGTCCATATTTGTCAGAGGAACAAAAAAGCTTGCGCGAGAAGTCAGCAACTCTCGGGCCGCAACAACGATTCTTCTGAACGGAGCACTCGATTAATATCCTAGTTCTCGCCCGATAACGGCTGAATGTTCCGCACAGATTCTTTCGAAGATTAAGGTGCTCTCCTTGCTCGAATCATTCCGTAAATACCCACAGTGAGTATGTACACCGTACTCCCTCGTGATCTCGTCCCAAAGATGTTCAAGTTGAATCGCACCCTCGGCGTTGCCATTTAAGAGCATGGTGGGCGCAATTTCGCCGCATGCCATCACCCGAGCATGTTCTCTCCTTACACCTTTGGCCGCTCGGGTAACAATGTCGCCAATCACTTTCGTGCAGCGAACGGGATCAGGGATGCCATTGACCGTCAATGTCGCCATGGCTTCGGCTGCGTCCAAGGGAACATAGCTCCCCTCTTGGATGGCAGCGGTTACGTCTACGCCATCTGCTTCCAATCTCTGAACAAGGCTGGGTCTGTGGGACTCGGCCACGACGACAATGACGGCGTTGCCGTCGTTCAGAACGGACTTGATAAAGCGAGCGTAGCCATCCACCACAGAAGCGTCATCTGGGTAAAACGCAACCTCATGACGATGTGTGACCACTGCAGTCTTGTCAGTCACATGACTTCTCAGACTGGAACTGAGGAAGATCTTGTCGTCGAAAACGGCCTTAATCGCGGGCAATAACTCTCTGCCCGCATCCGACTTCACGATATATCCACATGCACCCGTGCTCAAGGCTGCCTCGGCAATATCCGCTGAACGATTTTCACTCATGAAGAGGATTTTGGAGTAAGGAGCCTGATCTCGAATCCTTCGCGCGGCTTCGATTCCATTCAGCTGCGGAAGCCCAATGTCCAGCAATACCAGGTCAGGGGCTAATTCTTGCGCCTTCTGAATGGCCTCTAGCCCGTCCCCTGCTTCGCCGATGACTTCAAGGTAGCTTTGGGTTTGGACTTTCGACCGAATCAATCGTCGAAAAGGGTGGAAATCATCTACTAAGAGAACTCGGAATAGCCGCTTTTCCATCTCCTTGAAAGTGCTCCAGTTGGAAGGATATGCTGACTGTCAATCACGCCCGACTTGCGCGAGTTCATCATGCCGCCTTTGAGCTGTGAATCACAACCTGTCAGAAGTGACAGTGGCGACCTGCGGGCGGCCACTGTTGTTTGCTGGAATGGACAGTGCTGCGCTTGCCAGCCACCCTCGCGGGCTAGCCGCCCGCGCCTGTTCATGCTTGCAAATTGTGCCTCTCAAGTCATAGTTTTGTTCTGCTCATTGGTGCTTTGTTCATTCTCCTAAGGCGAGAAGCATCAAACCTTGGCCTGACATGCCTAATCTAATTTCAGAGAAACCAGAATCGATGAAAGGCGAGCATCTCTCAGCAGAGACGCTGGATGTTGTGACGCGGCAAATGGCGGTTGCTGTCACCCGTTGCAGCCGTGATTTTCGATATTTATGGACCAATCAAAGGTATGCCGACTGGCTCCGCCGTCCCCTAGAAGACATTGTGAATCACCAAATTGCCGATGTATTGGGGCCGGAAGCATTCGAGGCCCTCTTGCCAAGCTTTAAGCAAGTCTTGGCTGGAGAAAACGCCAGCTACGAAGAAGAGGTCAACCTCGCTGGCATTGGTAAGCGGTGGCTGTCCGCCACCTACACTCCCACCTTCGATAGTAGCGGGACGGTGAATGGATGGGTTGCCGTTGTCCTCGACATTACTGAAAAAAGACGAGAAGAAGAAGCCCGCTTTAGGCACGCGGCAGTCGTCGAGTCTTCCGAAGACGCGATCATTTGCAAAGACCTAAATGCAGTCATCACCAGTTGGAACGCGGGTGCGCAGCGCATCTTTGGATATACAGAGGCGGAAGTCGTTGGCCAGCCGATTACGATCCTCATCCCGCCCGAGTTGTGGGATGAGGAGAACAAGATTCTGGAGAAGTTGAGAGCCGGAGGACGCATTGAACACTATGAAACAACCCGAGTGAAAAAATCGGGGGAACGAGTTGACGTCTCGCTCGTCATCGGCCCGGTCAAGAATTCAAAGGGCAGAGTAGTGGGATTTTCGAAAATCGCCCGCGATATTACGCCGAGAAAACAGGCCGAAATAGCTCTCAGAGAGAGCGAAGAACGATTTCGACTGGTCGCCGACACCGCCCCCGTGCTGATCTGGATGTCGGGAACGGACAAACTCTGCACATATTTCAACAAGCCCTGGCTGGATTTCACCGGACGACCTCTTGAACAGGAGCTTGGAAACGGTTGGGCAGAAGGCGTACACGCAGAGGATCTGCAGATTTGCCTAGACACTTACACGCAGTCTTTTGACCGTCGAGAAAAGTTCAAGATGCAATATCGCCTCCGCCGACATGATGGCGAGTACAGGTGGTTTCTTGATATCGGCGTGCCACGGCTTAATTCAGATGGCTCATTCGCGGGCTACATTGGGAGTTTGGTTGATGTGACAGAGCACAAGATGGCTGAGGAAGCCTTGCGAGAGTTGAATCGAAGCTTGAAGACGCAAGCGGCAATGATGCAATCAAGGGAGGAGCTGCTGAAGATCTTTGTCAAGAACGTGCCGGCAGGAGTCGCAATGCTCGATCGGGACATGCGTTATTTGCAAGTGAGCGATCGCTGGTGCCAGGACTACGCGGCCACTAGTTCTCAACTGCTTGGAAATTCACACTACGAACTTTTCCCTGACATGCCTGCCCAATGGAAAGAAATGCATCAGCGTGTTCTTCGCGGAGAGATTCTGCGAGCTGATGAAGATCGTTGGGATCGTGAAGACGGCACCACTGTATGGACTCGGTGGGAGATTCGTCCGTGGGAAACGTCCGCTGGGGATATAGGTGGAATTCTCATCTTTGCCGAGAACATCACGCGCCGTAAGCAGATGGAAGAAGCACTCTCGGGGCTGAGTCGGAAATTGATTGAGTCACAGGAGCAGGAGCGCACCCGGATCGCCAGAGAGCTTCACGACGATGTCAGCCAGCAGCTTGCTTTATTGGCTGTCGAATTGGATCAGTGTGATCAGAGCGCACGCCGTAATCCCGATCTGCACGACCATCTAGAACACGCCAAGCGACGCATCGCCGAGATTGGCAGGGATGTGCAGAGCCTGTCCCACCAGCTGCATTCGTCGAAGCTGGAATATCTGGGGCTTGTTGCCGCAGCCAAGAGCTTCTGCAAAGAAGTTTCTGAGACGAACGATGTGCAGATTGATTTCAAAGAAGATGGTGTGCCTCGCACTTTGCCGAACGAAGTGTCGCTTTCAGTATTTCGGATTTTGCAGCAAGCCGTGCACAACGCCGTCGAGCACAGCGGCGTAAAGCATATGGAAGTGCGCCTGTGGGAGCAATCACATGAGCTGCATTTAAGGGTGAAGGATTTTGGCAAAGGGTTTGATCTTTTGGCAGAGATGCAGGGTGTAGGTCTGGGTCTCACCAGTATGCGAGAGCGTGCTCGTCTAGTGAACGGAAACATTTCCATTGAATCAAAACCAAGGCAGGGAACAACAATTCATGTTCGCGTGCCCCTTAATTCAGCTCCGGGGATTGAGAAGCGGGCTGTGTAGCCAATTAGGCGGTTGAATGCCTGCCCGAATTTGTGGCGCTTGTTGGCGCTTTCAGCACATGTTGAATTGTCCTAATCTGATGGTTTCACGCCGAGGGAAGACGATGCAGGTTTTCATGTGCTCGTAGTGGATGATTTCCAGGCGTGGCGCGATTTTGCTCGTAGCACACTGGAAAAGGTGCCCAGTCTGTTCATCGTTGCCGAAGCGGCAGATGGCTTAGAGGCCATCCAGAAAGCTGAAGAACACCAACCAGACCTTGTGGTGCTAGACATTGCCCTTCCGAAACTGGACGGCTTCGAGGTCGCCCGACAGATTCGGCAAACTTGCCGAGCGTCAAGGATTGTGTTTTTGACCGCAGACCACTTTTACAATGTAGCCGAAGGAGGGTTGCCAGTAGGAGCGAGTGCTTACGTCCTTAAGTCGAGAGCCGCAACCGAACTCGTTCCAGCCGTCGAAGCAGCACTTAATAGCAACGGCCAAACCACCGCGCTGCTTTGATCGGCACAGCCCATCCGCTCTCGGAAGGTTGCTTGCTAGGTCTCTAGCCGAGTTTTGTAGACTTAGCGCCGAGCCAAACCAACGCACAGGAGAAATTGACCTTCGGCGATCTCTGCACCGAGTATCTCCGCACGCTCAAGGAAGTTCCTATCAACAGCAAGCGCAAGAAAAACGCTCCATCAACCATCGAGGATCGCGAGCGGATCATCCGCGAGCGATTGAAGCCGCGTTGGGGAATGAAGCAGCCACTTGCGATCAAGCCCCACGAAATCAAAGCGTGGCTGGAAGCAGTGCAGGACGGCGAGGGCCTGGAGAACTCGACCATCGACAAGATTCGTCGCGTCATGAGTCTCGTTTACCGGGATGCGCAGGCGAAGAGTTTGATTCCTCTTGGGGAAGCAAACCCGGTGAAGCATGTGCATATTCCGAGCAGCACAGGTTACGAAGCGATTCTTGTGGAGCCTGGCCAGGCGTTCTCAATCATCTGCCTGATGAAGCCGTTCGAACGATTGCTGACGACACTCATTGCAGTGACCGGGCTACGGATCGGGGAGGTGCTTGCGCTGCGGTGGAAGAATCTGGACAAGCACCGCCATCTTCTTCACATCGTTTCCAACTACGTTCGTGGCGAGTGGTGCGAGCCGAAATCGAACGCCAGCAAGAAGCCTGTTGTGATCCATCCGATTGTGATGGGCTTGCTCGACACCTGGCGCAAGACCACCTCCTACGGAGGGGACGACGATTTGATTTTCCCGTCCGAACGCTGCAAGGGGAAACAGCCGCGAGTGCCGAACATGCTGGTCGAAGATCATCTCCGGCCAGCAGCGCGCAAGGTGCTCGGCGACTGGATAGATGGACACCGATTCGGATTCCACAACCTACGTCACGGCCTGGCCAGCTTCTTCGTGGAAGCGGGCGTGGATCTGAAGACCATTCAGAACTCGCTGCGCTGGGCGGATCCTTCAATCCTGCTCAAGACCTACGCGCATTCGCGAACAGAAAAGCGGATCGAGGCGCAGGGACTAATGCTCGATGCGATGGGTCTCAACGAGAAAACCGCACGGCTAATCCAGTAACCATGGGTGACGCATCATGGGTGATTTTGCTCTTCTCTGGTTTCCGAATTTCCGCTAAGTTCTTTGGAATGATGGTGGCCAGGGACGGAGTTGAACCGCCGACGCCAGCCTTTTCAGATTCTTCCTATTCCAATAACTTCAACTACTTAACAGGTCACGGGGTTGCCGCTAAGTGCCTGATAATACGTGGAAGCAAAAAGCATTGCGGGTCCCATTGCGGGTCCCGGTGGCGAGGTCGAGAAAGTGCAGCCCCTAATAAGATTTCCTCGGACACGGCTACTACTCTTACAGCGGAGGAGGTGGCAAGTTCATTGGCTGCCACCCTTGCGAATGCATCTCGAACCATCCAGTTACTGCCGTTCGGTCAACAATGGTGGGGATTTGTCTTCCTGTTATCGCTCACCTCTAGCAGGCTTGTGATCCGGCGACGGTAGCCCCCGGTGGGTCACGCGGTGACAATGACCCCGTTGCACGGGGTTTTGCTGATGCGGTGGTAGCTGTGTCGCACGCTCGAATCAAAGTACACGGCATCGCCTGATTCCAGGGTGAACGTCTCGGAGCCGATCGTGAGGTCCAGTTTCCCAGAGATCAGATAAAGCAATTCCACACCCGGATGCTGGTGAGGCCGCGATTTGTCAGCGGCAATGGGTTCGAATTCCGCGTAGAAAGCATTCAGCTTGCGTTCTGTGGCCTTGAAGTCCAGGCTCTCGAAGTTATAGGCGATGCTCCCTGCGCCCGGAGTGTCTGGAAACCGCAAGCGCTCCTTCTTGCGCGCAATCGCCACGACATGGCGCTTGCGTTCGTCAGTGAAGAAATACTCCAACCCCACACCGAACACCAGCGCGATCCGCAGCAGCGTAGGGAGTGTGGGGAACAACTTGGCGCGCTCCAGTTTTGAGAGCATGGCCGGCGAAAGGCTGGTGTGCTTGCCCAATTCCACCAGACCCATGCTCTTCCGCAGCCGGAGCGTCCGTAGTTTCTCACCCAAGGCATAGGGCCGAAGGCCTTCCACAATTGTTTTATTGACCATTCGCTTTTCCTCGTTTTCCTGCCAATAAAAGAAAGAGTCGAACTTTTGACTGGCGCTCACATGAAGGCGGATCCATTTTCGATTTTCGTATTGTGACAACTATTGTTCTCTATAGTTAATACGGCAAACGGGAATAAGTTCAACAGAAAACAAAAAAATAAGGGGACGCAACGTGAAAGTGGCGAGTTTTGCATTGATGCTAGGCGTATTGGCAATGGCAATGCCGGCAGCATCCGGCTCTGCCCAGATGGACATCGTAGACACCGCGGTCGCCGCCGGGAGTTTCAAGACGCTGGCCACCGCACTTCAAGCAGCCGGTCTGGTGGAAACCCTAAAAGGCAAGGGACCTTTCACCGTATTTGCTCCAACAGATGAGGCCTTCAGCAAGCTGCCGGCGGGTACCGTCGAGTCGCTTCTGAAGCCCGAGAACAAGGAAAAATTGAAGGCCATCCTGCTCTACCACGTGGTCTCGGGGGACGTGACTGCAGCGCAGGTGGTGAAACTCGCTTCGGCGAAAACCGTAAACGGCCAGGACCTGAAACTCACGGTCAATGACGGCAGCGTGATGGTCAATGAAGCCAAGGTGGTGAAGGCCGATGTCTTGGCTTCGAACGGCGTCATCCATGTGATCGACACCGTGCTATTACCCAAAGACTAAGCAAGAAGACTGAATAACAAGACGACTGAATAAACGGAGGAAATATGAAAACCTTAGATGTGATTGCAGCTGTGCTTCTAGTAGTTGGCGGATTGAACTGGGGTCTGGTGAGCGTTGCGCACTTTGACCTGGTGGCCGCCATTTTTGGAATGAGATTCGGCGAAACCTCGACACTCAGTTCCGTTGTCTATGGCCTGGTTGGCTTGGCAGCGCTGTACCAGGCAGTCTCGTTCAAGTCCATTCAGCATCGTTGGGGATACGAGTCGGCTACAGCCCGAGCTCGTTGAAGGAACGTAAGGGGAGCCGGGCAGAACCCTCTGCTTTCTCCCCTTACTTCACTATTTGGCAAACTGGAGAGGCATGTCTCGAGACTGGATCGCACTCCTCATCTCCTTCGGGATTTGTTTTACTATGGCTGCTGTCGGGTCGGCATTCACCGCGAGTTCGGTGAAGACCTGGTATCCCAACTTGCTCAAGCCTGTGGGCACTCCGCCGCCATGGGTCTTCGGTCCAGTGTGGTCAATCCTTTACCTGGTGATGGCTGTGGCCGCGTGGCTAGTGTGGCGGCAGCGAACGCACGCCGATGTACGGTTGGCATTGGCCCTCTTCATGGCGCAATTGATTCTCAATGGAGTTTGGTCTCTTGTCTTCTTCGGTCTGCGAAGACCCGGTGCGGCTCTGGCCGAAATTATCATTCTCTTGGCCGCCGTTGTCATGACGACCGTGAGGTTCGCAGCATTTTCACGCCTGGCATTCTGGTTGATGACACCTTACTGCGTTTGGGTCCTGTACGCTTCGTACCTGAACTTCGGGATATGGCACCTGAATAAAGGCAATACATGAGGATTTTGGTCACGGGCGCCTCCGGGTACATCGGCCACCAGTTGGCGGACAAACTTTCCGTCGCGGGTCACGACGTCACCTGCATGGTCCGCAATGCCGCGCGGTCTCCCCAGCTTCACTCCTCGCAGATCAAGTTCGTCGAGGCGGATGCCTTGCAGGCCAAGACACTTTCAGCCGCGCTAAAAGGAATCGATGTTGCCTACTACCTTATTCACTCGATGTCCGGGCGGGTTGAAGGCTTTGAATCGCGTGACCGGCAGGCCGCTCACAACTTCGCTTCAGCGGCGAAGCAGTGCGGCGTGCAACGTGTGATCTACCTGGGTGGGCTGGCGACGAGGGGAGGCACGGTTTCAGCGCACCTCAAGAGCCGGCACGAAACCGGCTCGGTGTTGCGAAAATTTGGGCCTCCTGTCGTCGAACTGCGGGCCGGCATCATTGTTGGCAACGGCAGTACGTCTTTCGAAATCATTCGTTGCCTGACAGAACGGCTGCCCGTGATGATCTGTCCTCGTTGGGTGGTGACAAAAACACAGCCGATCGCGGTTAGCGACGTACTCGAATACCTTGAAGCTGCGCTTGAACTGCGCGAGGCAGTGGACGAACCCATCGAGATAGGCGGCTCGACACTCGAAACCTACCGCAGCATGATGCTTGCCTATGCCCGTCATCGTGGACTCCACCGATTGTTGATTCGCGTTCCCGTGCTGACCCCGCGATTGTCGTCGTACTGGCTGGACTTTGTTACGCCAGTGCCGCCTGCCGTATCTCGCCCGCTCATCGAGGGTCTCCGCAGCGAATCCGTCTGCACCACTGCGCTGGCCGCCGAGCTATTTCCTTCGATCCGCCCTATGTCGTACGCGGCCGCCGTTGAAAGAGCATTGGAGAGGCCCGCACCGGTCATGTCGCTCCCGAGCATGGGCGGGGCATCACACCGGACATTTCGTGCCGAAGGGATCATCTGCGACCTAAGGGAAACGATCGTGGACGCTCCACCCGAACGTGTGTTTGAGTTGATCGGGAACGTCGGCGGAAAAAACGGGTGGTTGTACGCGAACTTCCTATGGTCGATACGCGGTTGGATCGATCGAATCATCGGTGGCGTAGGCATGAAACGGGGCCGGTCACAACCTTTCGGAATCAAAGCTGGCGATGTAATCGACTTCTGGCAGGTCGAACGCACCAACGCGCCCAATGAAGTGCTCCTTCGGGCAGAAATGAAGTTGCCCGGCGATGCATGGTTGCAATTCAGCCTTACAGCCCAAGACCATAACCGCACACTTCTTCGGTGCTGCGCATGGTTCCAGCCGCGCGGCCTGGCAGGAGAGGTTTATTGGTCGGCATTGTACCCAATACACGCGCTAATCTTTTCCGGCATGCTCAAGGCAATCAGGAACCACGCGCAACAAAGCGCAGAGATAAGGGCGCAGCCAAGATCATAGAAGCGGGTTCGATGCCAACGATTCGGCATTGGCAGGGTGTGCCGCCGACGCGCGAGTGCTCAAAACACTCTTCAGTTGGGTTGCGTTGACACTGGGGGCTCTGCCCTATGCTTCGGAAGAAACCCCCGCGGTCAGATTTTCTTCGGATCAGAAGAGAAAAGCCGCCCGAGATTAGGGCGGCTCAGTGACCTCGCTTCATCGTAGAAAAGGAGTTTAAACCTTGACTTGCGCCAGGCCATCTTGGCCTTGGCCCATTCTCAGTGCTCGTGGCGGCCTTCCAGCGAGGTACCTCTTCTGGAGGTATACGATCAATCGCTCGTCTTCCACGTTTAGCTCCAGCCTTCCGTTCTCTGGAGAGACGCAAGTCAATCGGTGCTCTTCCAGATCACTCTTGGCACGCTCCATATCGACATTCTTGTGGGCCGCAAGCTGCGTGCTGACCCGATAGTACGCAGCGGAACGGGAGTCGGAGTAGTCACGACGCCTGAATTCAAGAACCTTCTTCAGATCGTTGCAGACTGAACAGTCCATTGCTATTTCTCGAGCCTTCCGGCAGGCGTCCGGACGGCTGTGGATGTGGTCTGGTTACCTCCACGGTTGAGAATCTCCTGCTCCGCGCGGAACCAGTCCTGTTTGTCTTGACCAGGCTTACGACCTCGGCTCTCAAACAGTTCATAGGCCCGCGCTCGTACCTTGTCCTGTGATGGGATAGGGGATTGCATCGTCAGCCGATTCTCAGCCAAGTTCTCCGAGCCAATAATCTTTCTGAGCCGTGGTTGTTTCGGACTGTTGGGATTGATCATGGAAAAACCTCCAGTGCCGCGAAACTAAGGGGGGGACTTGCTTCAGGTGGACTGACCTAGTTCAGGAAACCTGACAGAGGAGAGGAACTGCTCACTCATTCTCAACCTTACGCTCACTACCGACGCCTGTCCAATTTGGAAGTACCGATTGCAGGCAACGATCGACCGACTGTAGCCCCTTTCCCCTTGTCGATTGTTGCTTCGGCAGAATCCTTCACATCAATTGCGGGGGCGAGACTGCTCTCGATCGGTTGCGTAAGATCTCGTGCATTGGGTCGTCAGTCCCTCGTTTTTCGTTGCTCATTAGTAACGAAATCCGCGAACCGACAATGCTGGTCACACCTGAGTGAACGAAGCCACTTTGTCACGTCTGTTTGCCGAAGGCTACCCAGGCAGAAGGTCCTGTGATCTGGCTCATTTGCGTGAATTGTTTGCCTTTTGCGGAAGTGAGCAATTTTGTACATTGGCACCATGACGACGGGCCCTAAGATAACCCTAGATTCGGTGGGTTCCTAGCATTGTTATTTCCAGTAGGTCATCGCTAACGGGTGCGTCGGAACGTTTGCTCAGGCAGTTGGAGGAACTTCCACGAAATCACCCTATGGTGTCAACATCTTCGACGACTGCGCGACGTGCCCCGTGCGAGAACAACATCTTTTTTGCAATATCTCCCCATCCGCAGTGCAGAGACTGAATGACATCACGTCTCCTGCAGTCTACCCTCGGGGCACTACTTTGTTCATTGAAGGGCAACAAGGGCGGGGAGTATTTGTGCTTTGCAGTGGCAAAGCAAAACTCTTCACCACTTCACGAACCGGTAAGACCATAATTACGAAGATTTCGGAGCACGGAGACGTGCTGGGGCTGAACGGCACGGTCTCCAACCGCCCGTACGAGGTGACAGCGGAAATGGTCGAGCCGGGCCAGGCTAATTTCATCGCCGCTGACGCTCTGATGCAATTTCTGCACGACCATGGGGAGGTAGCGTTGCGGGTGGCTCAGGAATTGAGCTGCAACTACTACGCGGCCCATGAGGAAATCCGCACTTTGGGGCTGACCAACTCCCCGGCGCAAAAGTTTGCCAAACTGCTTCTCGGCTGGTCTGCACACCGGGGAGATTCCGGCCATTCTCTGCAACTGCATTTGGTGCTCACACACGAAGAAATCTCAGAAATGATCGGTACTACACGCGAGACTGTGAGCCGCTTGTTTTCCGAATTCAAGATGAAACAATTCATCCAATCAGAGGGGGCGAAGCTTGTGATCGTCAACAGGTCTGCGCTAGAGGGAATGGTACAGGCGTAAACGAGGCTCAATGTCCCGGGTAGGAATCTTGAACCCCCAATCCGCGCTGGACGGATGCGCCTAATCATTCGTGAAATCTTGCTGCGTCCCAAAGACACTGGTACTTATCGACGCTTAGGCGGCTGTTCTGGAGTAGCGCTCTCTTGCACTATCCTGCATCAGCAGTCGAAAACGTTCTCCTGCCGATTCGATTTGAATAGCACTAATCAAAGTGAATTGAATCGCGGATGAGCATCGGGGGCAGGCGGGGAAGGTCTTACCTTTTAGAAGCCTGATGTCCCGGATTGAGTGTTCGGCATGCAAAACTTTGTAAATTCCGCTTCTCGGGACTTCTTCGTTGGTCTTGAATGTGGAGCCGTTTCCCATAGCCAAAGCATAGTTCCTCAGCCTTCCGTCGTCTGGTCAGTATTGCTCTTCTCCGTCGGATAATGCGCCGCAGCACTCGTCGCAAACTTGGTGGCAGGAGGTCTGTTTCGCTTTTGAGGGGATTTATTGGGCTCGACAATAAGCCGTCAAGCCCGAGCCCGCATAGCGCTAAGCTGCT
>Ga0207707_10001497_pt1 | contig 21565 bp, 19 predicted proteins | sample KBSC83BmetaG_FD_184336 | JGI IMG/M metagenome (GOLD analysis project Ga0207707, IMG submission 184336) | Corn rhizosphere microbial communities from Kellogg Biological Station, Michigan, USA - KBS C8-3B metaG (SPAdes) (version 2) | ecosystem: Host-associated > Plants > Roots > Rhizosphere ...
GCGCAGCAGCGTCGACAGAAGGGTATGCAACGAGACAATGCCTTTGGGGTTACCGCTCTCCCCGACCCTCCCCCACAAGGGGGGAGGGAGCAGCAAGGGCGCGCCGGCAAGCAGCCGCGCCCAAATAACCAGCCGCGGCGCGACAAGCGCGACGTCCACGGCTGGGTCGTGCTCGACAAGCCGATCGGCATGACCTCGACGCATGCGGTCGCGGTGGTGAAGCGGCTGTTCCAGGCCAAACGCGCCGGCCATGCCGGCACGCTCGATCCGCTCGCCTCCGGCGGCCTGCCGATCGCCCTGGGGGAAGCCACCAAGACGGTTCCGTTCGTGATGGACGGCCGCAAGCGCTATCGCTTCACGGTCGCCTGGGGCGAGGAACGCGATACCGACGATACCGAGGGGCGGATCACCCGAACCAGCGATCTCAGGCCTTCCGCCGAGGCGATCCAGAACCTGCTGCCGCAGTTCACCGGCCTGATCGAGCAGACCCCGCCGCAATATTCCGCCATCAAGATCCAGGGCGAGCGCGCCTATGATCTGGCGCGCGACGGGGAAACCGTGGAGCTGAAGCCGCGGCCGGTCGAGATTCATCATTTAACCCTTGTGGAACAACCAGATAGAAGCCATTCGGTGTTCGAGGCCGAGTGCGGCAAGGGAACCTATGTCCGGGCGCTGGCCCGCGATATCGGTCGGATTCTCGGTTGCTACGGCCATATCTGCGCGCTGCGGCGGACTCTGGTCGGCCCGTTCGGCGAGGCCGACATGATTCCGCTGGAACAGTTGGAGGCTTTGTGCGATAGAGCCGCGTCTGGCGAGGGCAGCCTCGCCGACGCGCTTTTGCCCGTTGAGACCGCGCTGGACGACATCCCGGCACTGGCCGTCACACGGGCGGATGCGGCAAGGCTCCACAGGGGCCAGGCCGTTTTGTTGCGCGGACGGGATGCGCCCAATTGTAGCGGCACAGTCTATGTCACGGTGGCAGGCCGGCTTCTGGCCCTCGCCGAAATTGGCAATGGCGAACTCATCCCCAAGCGCGTGTTCAACCTGACCGGACTGACTGCCAGTTCGGCTCGCAACAACGAAAGTGTTTGACGATGTCGATTACCGCCGAACGTAAAGCGGAAGTCATCAAGACGAATGCCAACAAGGCCGGTGACACCGGCTCGCCCGAGGTTCAGGTCGCGATCCTGTCGGAACGCATCAACAACCTCACCGGGCATTTCAAATCCCACGTGAAGGACAATCATTCGCGTCGCGGGCTTTTGAAAATGGTCGCAACGCGCCGCTCGCTGCTCGATTACATCAAGCGGAAAGACGAGGCGCGTTACAAGGCGCTGCTCGAAAAGCATAACATTCGTCGCTGAGTTTAGTTCACGCGCGCATGTCGCGCGCGTTTTCGCATGATCCGGAAAAGTGGTTTTCCGGTTTTCCGATCAGATCATGCGCCTACCAGCGCGTGGACTTTGAAGGGTCCGCGCGGCGTGTCCAGCAGCAATCCGGCAGCTGGGCGTAACGGGTAAGATGCCCGTACCATCGGAAGGATGGACGCCATTCGAAGCATAAAGACCATGGCAGGATCGCCGGACGCTGTTCTCGCAATGCGGACAGCGTCTCGCAATCTTGCGCATGGTTTTTGCGTTTCAGGCGCCCCTGCTTTCGTGAAACCATGAAAGAAGACCAAAATGTTCAATATTCATTCAGTCGAGATCGACTGGGGTGGCCGTCCCCTCAGGCTTGAAACCGGAAAAATCGCCCGTCAGGCCGACGGCGCCGTGCTGGCCACCTACGGCGAGACCGTCGTGCTTGCCACCGTCGTTGCCGCCAAGACGCCACGGGAAGGCGTCGACTTCCTGCCGCTGACCGTCGACTATCAGGAAAAGACCTACGCCGCGGGCCGCATTCCCGGCGGTTATTTCAAGCGCGAAGGCCGGCCCACCGAGAAGGAGACGCTGGTCTCCCGTCTGATCGACCGTCCGATCCGCCCCTTGTTCGTCGATGGCTGGCGCAATGAGACCCAGGTGATCGTGACCACGCTGTCGCACGACATGGAGAACGATCCCGACATTCTGGCGCTGGTGGCCGCGTCCGCGGCGCTGACGCTCTCGGGCGCTCCCTTCAAGGGTCCGATCGGCGCTGCCCGCGTCGGCTTCGTCAATGACGAGTATGTGCTCAACCCGACGCTCGACGAGATGGTCGAAACCCAACTCGACCTGGTCGTCGCCGGCACCGCCGACGCCGTGTTGATGGTGGAATCGGAAGCCAAGGAGCTCAACGAGGACATCATGCTCGGCGCCGTGATGTTCGGACACCGGCATTTCCAGCCGGTGATCAAGGCGATCATCGAGCTCGCCGAAAAGGCCGCGAAGGAGCCGCGCGAAGTTGCCGTGGTCGACGAAAGCGTGCTGGAGAAGGAAATCCTCGGGCTGATCGAAACCGATCTGCGCGCGGCCTATGCCATTCCGGTCAAGCAGGATCGCTACAACGCGGTCGGCAAGGCCAAGGAAAAAGTGATGGCGCACTACTTCCCGGAAGGGCAGGAGCCGAAATACGACAAGCTGCGCATCGCCGGCGTGTTCAAGGAGCTGGAAGCCAAGATCGTTCGCTGGAACATTCTCGACACCGGCAAGCGCATCGACGGCCGCGATTCCAAGACCGTCCGCAATATCATCGCCGAAGTCGGCGTGCTGCCCCGCGCCCATGGTTCGGCGCTGTTCACCCGCGGCGAGACCCAGGCGATGGTGGTGACCACGCTCGGCACCGGCGAGGACGAGCAGTACATCGACGCGCTGTCGGGAACCTACAAAGAGACGTTCCTGCTGCACTACAACTTCCCCCCCTACTCGGTCGGTGAAACCGGACGCATGGGCGGCACCAAGCGGCGCGAAATCGGCCACGGCAAGCTGGCCTGGCGCGCGATCCACCCGGTGCTGCCGCCGCATCACGAATTCCCCTACACGGTGCGCGTGGTCTCGGAGATCACCGAGTCGAACGGATCGTCGTCGATGGCATCCGTCTGCGGCGCCTCGCTGGCGCTGATGGATGCGGGCGTTCCCCTGAAGCGGCCGACGGCGGGCATCGCCATGGGCCTCATTCTGGAAGGTTCGCGCTTTGCGGTGCTGTCGGACATCCTCGGCGACGAGGATCATCTCGGCGACATGGACTTCAAGGTCGCCGGCACCGACCAGGGCATCACCTCGCTGCAGATGGACATCAAGATCGCCGGCATTACCGAGGAGATCATGAAGGTCGCGCTTGGCCAGGCCAAGGAAGGGCGCATCCACATCCTCGGTGAAATGTCGAAGGCCCTGACCGCTGCGCGCGCCGAACTCGGCGAATACGCGCCGCGGATCGAGACCTTCAAGATTCCGACCGACAAGATCCGCGAAGTGATCGGCACCGGCGGCAAGGTGATCCGCGAAATCGTCGAGAAGACCGGCGCCAAGGTCAACATCGACGACGACGGCACCGTGAAGGTCGCCTCCGCTGACGGCGAATCGATCAAGGCCGCGATCAAGTGGATCAAGTCGATCGCCTCCGATCCGGAGCTCGGCCAGATCTATGACGGCACCGTGGTCAAGGTGATGGAGTTCGGCGCGTTCGTGAACTTCTTCGGTGCCAAGGACGGCCTCGTCCACATCAGCCAGCTCGCGGCCAACCGCGTGCAAAAAACCTCCGACGTCGTCAAGGAAGGCGACAAGGTCAAGGTCAAGCTGCTCGGCTTCGACGATCGCGGCAAGACGCGGCTGTCGATGAAGGCGGTCGACCAGGTGACCGGCGAGGATCTCGAGGCCAAGCAGAAGACCGAGGCGCCGCCGCGCGAAGCCGCCGGCGAGTAATTTTCGTAAAGCTTGAGAACGTAAAGCTTGAGAACAACGAAGGGCGGCTTTTCAGCCGCCCTTTTTGTTTGCCGCCATGCGACGGTGCGCGCTTACGCCGCGGGGCCAGGAAACGGAAATAGCCACGCGAATTTGAATTCGAATTTAAGTTCAATCGTCGGGCCTGTTCGCTACGTTAGTCCGCATCGAGCAACGCAGGCTCGCTACTTCAAGGAGGGATTTCATGTCCTCATTATCGCGATTATCGCGCCGTCATTTTTTCAGTGCGGCTGCGGGCTTTGCCGCCGCCGCATCCACGCCGCGCGCGGGGTTTGCGCAAGCGCCCGCCACCGCGCCGGCCGCGGCTCCCGCTGCGACCGGTCCATTCGTGGTGCCGCCCCTTACCTATCCAACCAATGCGTTCGAGCCGCACATCGATGCCAGGACCATGGAAATCCACCACGACAAGCACCATGGCGCCTATGTCGCCAACCTCAATACTCTCGCCAAGACCAATCCGCAGCTCGGAACCAGTGCTGTTCCGGACATTCTCGGCAATTTGAACGCGCTGAACGACGACATCAAATTCGCGGTGCGCAACAATCTCGGCGGCCACGCCAATCACACCATGTTCTGGGAGATCATGGGACCGAACGGCGGCAAGCCCGAAGGCGAGGTATTGGCCGCGATCGATCGCGATCTCGGCGGCATGGAGAAATTCCAGACCGATTTCAACGCCGCGGGCGGACGCCAGTTCGGTTCGGGCTGGGTGTTCGTGACGGTCACGAAGGACGGCAAGCTCGCGATCGAGAACCGCCCGAACCAGGACAGTCCGATCATGGACGGCAAGCGCGCATTAATGGGCAACGACGTCTGGGAGCACGCCTATTATCTCCATTACCAGAACCGCCGCCCCGATTACCTCAAGGCGTGGTGGAATACGGTGAACTGGAACAGGATCGCCGAGCGCTATGCCGCCGCCAAGGCAGGCATGCTGGGCGTTTAGGCTCCAACTGTGTTGAACGCGGGGGACGGCACCTCCTCAAATGTCGTGGCCCCGCCTTCGCGGGGCATGACGGCCCATTAGTCATCAGTCCCACTTCGCGACGGAATCTCAACACTCTCCTTCACCACCTCGCCGAGCGCGGCGAAATCGGTCTTGCGCGGTGAGGTGCGGCGGAACGCGAGGCCGATGCTGCGGCCGGGCTGCGGATTTTCCAGCCGCAGGAATTTCACCCTATCGTCGCGCCGCTCGACGTCGGCGGCGATCTGCGGAATCAGCGTCACGCCATAGCCGCCCGCGACCATCTGCATCACCGTGTTCAGACTGCTGGCGCCGAACACGGTGCCGCCGGCGCTCCCGGTGCGGCCGATCGCCGCGGTCGCGCAAAACGCCAGCGCCTGATCGCGCAGGCAGTGACCGTCCTCAAGCAGGATCAGCCGGCTTTGATCGATGTCCATAGCGGCCACCCGTGTGGCCTCGCTGCGCGGATCGCTCGCGGGCACCGCGAGCAGGAACACATCCTCGAACATCGCGATGGTATCGATGTCGGGCTCGCCGACCGGCAAGGCCAGCATCGCGGCATCGAGCGCGCCGCTCTTGATGTCCTCGACCAGCTGGCGGGTTTGGGTTTCGCGCAACTCCAGCCGCAATTCAGGAAAGCGGCTTTGCAGCAAAGGGAGAATCCGCGGCAGCAGATAGGGCGCCAACGAGGGAATCACCCCGAGCGTCAGCCGCCCCGTCAGCAAGCCGCCGCGATAGCGGGCGAAGTCGAGCAGATCGCGCGAGGCGGTCAGCAAATCCTCCGCCCGGCGCGCGATTTCGCGCCCGACATCGGTCAGCATCACCTCCCCGGGCCGCCGCTCCACCACCGCAACGCCAAGCGTTCGCTCCAGATCACGGATCTGCATCGACAGCGCAGGCTGGGTCACGGAACAGGCCTCGGCGGCGCGGCCGAAATGGCCGTGCTTGGCGAGCGCCGAGAGATAACGAAGCTGTCGAAGCGTGATCATCATCATCAGATAAACTGATCGGGAGCTCAAGACAATTCGACTGGACCTGATGTTAGATATCTTCCAAGGTGGGGGCCAGAAAATTTGACGAGAGGCATCCGCGTAACCTGCGGATCCGGGCAAATCCCGATGATCGCGCGGGTCTCCGTCATAATCGTTCCACACAGAACAGCTCGAAGAAAATTACAGAACGCGAACGCGATTGGAGAGAACCATGGACGCAAAAACTGACGACAGCGCGGGCAAGTGCCCGTTCACCGGCGGCACACGCGGACACAGGAACCGCGACTGGTGGCCGGAGCAGCTCGATATCGGAGTGCTCCATACGAACGCGCCCGCCGCCGATCCGATGGGCGAAGCGTTCGACTATGCCAAGGAATTCGAGAGCCTCGACCTCGACGCCGTAATCAAGGACCTGCATGCGTTGATGAAGGACTCGCAGGACTGGTGGCCGGCCGACTTCGGTCACTACGGTGGACTGTTCATCCGTTTAGCGTGGCACAGCGCCGGCACCTACCGCATCACCGATGGCCGTGGCGGCGCCGGTGCAGGTCAGCAGCGCTTCGCGCCGCTCAACAGCTGGCCGGACAACGCGAACCTGGACAAGGCGCGCCGCCTGCTGTGGCCGATCAAGCAGAAGTACGGCCGCAAGCTGTCCTGGGCTGATCTGTTTGTTCTCTCCGGTAACGTCGCCCTCGAATCGATGGGCTTCAAGACGTTCGGATTCGCCGGCGGCCGCGCCGATGTGTGGGAGCCTGAAGAGCTGTATTGGGGTCCCGAAGGTACGTGGCTGGGCGACGAACGGTACAGCGGCGAACGCCAGCTCGCCGAACCGCTCGGCGCGGTGCAGATGGGTCTCATCTACGTCAATCCGCAAGGCCCGAACGGCAAGCCGGATCCGGTCGCGGCCGCGCGTGACATCCGCGAAACGTTCTTCCGCATGGCGATGAATGACGAAGAGACCGTCGCGCTGATCGCCGGCGGCCACACCTTCGGCAAGACGCACGGCGCCGGTGATCCGTCGCTGATCGGTCCGGATCCGGAAGGCGGCGCCATCGAGGATCAGGGCCTTGGCTGGAAGAGCAAGCATGGCACCGGCTTCGGCGCCGACACCATCACAGGCGGACCGGAAGTGACATGGTCGCAGACGCCGACGAAGTGGAGCAACCACTTCTTCGATAACCTGTTCAACTTCGAATGGGAGCTGACGAAGAGCCCGGCCGGCGCACAGCAGTGGAAGGCGAAGGGCGCCGAGGCCACGATCCCGGACGCGCATGACACGTCGAAGAAGCATGTTCCGACCATGCTGACCACGGACCTCGCCCTGCGCTTCGACCCGGCCTACGAGAAGATCTCGCGGCGCTTCCACGAGAATCCGGATCAGTTCGCGGATGCGTTCGCGCGGGCCTGGTTCAAGCTCACGCATCGCGACATGGGTCCGATCGTACGCTATCGCGGCAAGCTGGTGCCGAAGGAAAAGTTGATCTGGCAGGACCCGATCCCCGCGGTTGATCATCCACTGATCGACGACAAGGACGTCGCCGCGCTGAAGGCGAAAATCCTCGCCTCTGGACTCACCGTGCCGCAGCTCGTCTCGACCGCATGGGCATCGGCCTCGACGTTCCGCGGTTCCGACAAGCGAGGCGGTGCCAACGGTGCGCGCATTCGCCTGAGCCCGCAGAAGGATTGGGACGTGAACAATCCGCCTGAGTTGGCGAAAGTCCTGCAGAAGCTCGAAGCGATCCAGAAGGGGTCCAGCAAGAAAGTGTCGCTCGCCGACCTGATCGTGCTCGGCGGCAGCGCCGCGATCGAAAAGGCGGCGAAGGATGCCGGTCTGACCGTGGCGGTCCCGTTCGCGCCCGGCCGCATGGACGCGTCGCAGGAGCAGACCGACGCCGCCTCCTTCGCACCGCTCGAACCCCGCGCTGACGGCTTCCGCAACTATATCAGCGGCAAGAAGCAGTTCATGATGCCGGAGGAAGCCCTGGTAGATCGGGCGCAACTGATGACGCTGACGGCGCCGGAGATGACGGTGCTTGTGGGCGGCCTGCGAGTGCTCGGCGCCAATGCCGGCAACTTGAAGCACGGCGTCTTCACCAAGAAGCCGGAAACGTTGACGAATGACTTCTTCGTCAACCTCCTCGACATGAGCACGGAATGGCAGCCGGTCGGCTCCGGTCACGAGTACGAGGGGCGTGATCGCAAGACGAAGGCAGTGAAGTGGGCCGGCACGCGCGTGGACCTGATCTTCGGGTCGCACTCCCAGCTCCGCGCCATCGCGGAAGTCTATGCGTGCGTGGACGCGAAGGAGAAGTTCGTGAAAGACTTCGTGGCGGCGTGGACCAAGGTGATGAATGCCGATCGCTTCGACCTCGCCTGATCGCGGCGGAAAGAGGCTGATTTCCCGCTTGTGATGGATGTTGAAGAAGCCCTCGCGGAGTATCGCGGGGGCTTTTTTCCTTGCCGGACCGGAAGGACTTGTTTCAATGCCGCCAACGATCCGTCCCGCCCGTACGGACGAATATGACGAGATCGCCCGGGTCTGGATGAACAGCTGGGCTTCAACCGGGATCGAACAGACCAGCGATTTCCTGCTGGCGAAGTTGCGCGCGCGCATCCCGCTCGAGGTCGAGAAGGGCTGGAGCCTGTTTGTCGCCGACGACGGCGATGCGCTCGCGGCGATGCTGGCGCTGCACCTGCCCGATCTCTATCTCGACCAATTGTTCGTCGCGCCGGAATATCAGGGCCGGAACCTCGGGCGCATGCTGCTCGCATTCACGCGAAATCAGCTGCCGGATGAAATCTACCTGCGTTGCGTGCGCGAAAACGAGAAGGCGTGGCGCTGGTATGAGCGCGAGGGCTTTGTGTTCGAAAAGCAGGAGGTCGACCCGATGACGGGATTTGTCATGAAATACTATCGATGGAAGAAAGAGGGAGCCACCCGATGATGAAGCTCTATTGGTCGCCACGCTCGCGCTCGTTCTCCTCGCTGTGGCTGATGGAAGAAACCGGCCAGCCTTACGAGCGCGTGCTGACCGACATTTCCACCGGCGCGCAGAAGACGCCCGAGTTTCTGGCGATCAACCCGATGGGCAAGGTGCCGGCGCTAAGCGACGGCGATGCGACGCTCGCGGAAGCCGCCGCAATCTGCGCCTACGTCACCGAGCGCTATCCGCAAGCCAAACTTGCCCCGCCGCCCGGCGATCCCCTGCGCGCGAAATATCTTTACTGGCTGTTTTTCGCGCCAGGCTGCATCGAGCCCGCGATGGTGCAGGTCGCAACCAAGATCGAGATGAATCCGGTGGCCGCCGGCTGGGGCAATGCCCAGCTTGTGTTCGACGTGCTCGACGCTGCGCTGGCGAAAGGGCCGTGGATTCTCGGCGAACCGTTCTCGGCCGCTGATATCGCGATCGGTTCGGGACTGAATTTCGCGGTGCGGCTGTTCAAGATGGTGCCGGCGCGCCCGTCATTCGACCGCTACATCGATCGCTGCGCGGCGCGGCCGGCCTTCCAGCGCGCCAGCGCCATCGCGGCGGGCACACCGTCATCCTGAGGCGCGCTCGGCGGCGCAATTGCGCCGCTGACTTGCGTGTCTCGAAGGATGGCCGCAGGTACTGAGCCGGTCACCCTTCGAGGCCCGCCGAAGACGGCGAGCGCCTCCAGCGATGAGCGCGGTTGCGCTCACGCGGGGATGACGTAACTCAATCCGCCGTCTTCAAATCCTCCGGCCGGGGCATCGAAATGATGTTGTAGCCGGAATCGACATAATGAATTTCCCCTGTCACGCCGGTCGACAGGTCGGACAAAAGATACAGCGCCGAGCCGCCGAGTTCGTCGAGGGAAACACCGCGTCCCAGCGGCGAATGCTTCTGCTGAAACGCGAACATGGTGCGGGAATCGCCGATCACCGCGCCGGCGAGGGTGCGAACCGGTCCCGCTGAAATCGCGTTGATCCGGATTCTCTTTCGTCCGAAATCGAACGCGAGATAACGTACGGAAGCTTCCAGCGCCGCCTTCGCGACCCCCATCACATTATAGTTTGGCATCACGCGGGTCGAACCGCTGAATGTCAAAGTGATGATAGAGCCCCCGGTCTCGGGCATCAATTCTGCGGCCCGTTTGGCGACTTCGGTGAAGGAAAAGCATGAAATCACCATCGTGCGCGAAAAGTTCTCGCGCGTGGTGTCGGCGTAGCGTCCCCGAAGCTCATTTTTATCCGTGAAGCCGATGGCGTGAACCAGAAAATCGAGATGCCCCCACTTTTCGCGTAACGTCTCGAACACCGCATCGACGCTGGCGATGTCTTCGACATCGCAGGGCAGCACCAGGGGAACACCAAGCGATTGCGCCAGCGGCCTGACGCGCTTGCCCAGCGCCTCGCCCTGATAGGTAAAGGCAAGCTCGGCGCCCTGCGCCGCCAGCGCCTTGGCAATGCCCCAGGCAATCGAATGATCATTGGCGACGCCCATGATCAACCCGCGTTTGCCCTTCATCAGGTCCTGCATACTGCCCCGTATCTCATCACACGCCCGATCTGCTCCCTCTCCCCGCACTTCGCGGGAGAGGTTAAGAATCTCACGCATCCATCCGCTTGAACACCAGCGTGGCGTTGGTGCCGCCGAACCCGAAGGAATTCGAAAGCACGGTGCCGAGCTTGGCGTTATCGATGCGCTTGCGCACGATCGGCATGTCGGCGAAAACAGGATCGAGTTCGGTGATATGGGCGCTTTCGCAGATGAAACCGTTGTTCATCATCAGAAGCGAATAGATCGCCTCCTGCACGCCGGTGGCGCCGAGCGAGTGTCCGGTGAGCGCCTTGGTCGCGGAAATCGGCGGGCACTTGTCGCCGGTCCCGAACACCTTGCGAATCGCCTCGATTTCCGGCGGATCGCCCGCGGGCGTCGAGGTCGCGTGCGGATTGATGTAATCGATTTTGGTATCGACCGTCGCCATTGCCATTCTCATGCAGCGCTCGGCGCCCTCGCCCGACGGCGCGACCATGTCGTAGCCGTCCGAGGTGGCGCCATAGCCGACGATTTCGCCGTAGATACGCGCGCCGCGCGCTTTCGCATGTTCGAGCTCTTCCAGCACCACCACGCCGGCACCGCCGGCAATGACAAAACCGTCGCGGCTGACGTCATAGGGCCGCGACGCGGTCGCGGGCGTGTCGTTGTATTTCGACGACATCGCGCCCATCGCGTCGAACAGCACCGACAGCGACCAGTCGAGTTCTTCGCAGCCACCCGCGAAGATAATATCCTGCTTGCCGATCTGGATGGTCTCGTAAGCGTTGCCGATGCAATGGTTCGAGGTGGCGCAGGCCGAGGAGATCGAATAGTTCACGCCCTTGATCTTGAACCAGGTGGCGAGTGTCGCCGACGCCGTCGACGACATCGCTTTCGGCACCGCGAAAGGTCCGACCCGCTTCGGCCCCTTGGCGCGGGTGGTATCGGCGGCTTCCACGATGGTGCGCGCCGACGGACCGCCGGAGCCCATGATGATGCCGGTGCGAACGTTGGAAACCTCCACGGGCTCAAGACCGGAATCCTGGATCGCCTGTTCCATCGCGATGTGATTCCATGCCGCGCCCTCGCCGAGGAAGCGCATCGCGCGCCGGTCGATCACATCGGCCGGATTAAGCGTGGGCGCGCCCTGTACCTGGGAGCGGAAACCGAGTTCGGCATATTTGTCCGCGCGCGTGATTCCGGACTTCGCCTCATGGAGGCTCGCAAGCACTTCCTGGGTGTTGTTTCCGATGGATGAGACAATGCCCATCCCCGTGATGACAACCCGCCTCATGATCGCCTCGCCCTGTCGTTGCGTTTTTGTGTGATAGCCGTCGTGAAACCGAAAGCCGCCTCGCCGGCCGGAGCCAATATCTTACGTTCCGGGCTGCAATGCGGCACCCTGCTTCAAGAGCCCCACCCGCAAATCCTTCGCGCGATAGATAATCTCGCCATCGGCCGAAAGCCAGCCGTCGGCGATGCCCAGCCAGAGCCTTAGGCGCATCACGCGCTTGATATCGACGTTGTACACGATCTTGCGAACGTTCGGCATCACCTGTCCGGCAAGCTTCAGCTCGCCGAGACCCAGCGCGCGGCCGCGACCCTCGCCGCCGCACCAGCCCAGAAAGAAACCGACCATCTGCCAGAGCGCATCGAGGCCGAGGCACCCCGGCATCACCGGATCGCCCTTGAAGTGGCAGCCGAAGAACCAAAGGTCCGGCTTCACGTCGAGTTCAGCGCGAATGAGGCCCTTGCCGTATTCACCCCCGCTTTCGGAAATTTCGCTGATGCGGTCGAACATCAGCATCGGAGGCAGCGGCAATTGCGCGTTGCCCGAGCCAAACATCTCGCCGCGGCCGCAGGCCAGCAAATCCTCGTATTCGTAACCGCCACGCCGATCCAGCATAGTGCCAGCCTCTTTCAAAATCCCGATGGTGCGTTCTTGAGCGAAATGGACCCTTTCGCGCGGGAAGTACGCCAATTATCTTGGATTGGCGCGAATACCGCAGGTCAGGATGCCCCTGCGGCAACCGGCGCTCACCTTTGCTGAAATCGCAAAGCCTAAGTCCGCGCGCTCTCTATCATAGGCCCCGCGGGCGGCAAAGCACCACGACAGGGTAAATTGCCGGGTCCCGCCGCTGGTTCCCCTTTTTCCCGGGGATCTGTTCTAGTTGCGAAAAACTTGCATCTAACGAATTTCCTTCTTATATACCGCTGTGATAGCTCTGAAATAGCGAGTGCGGTGCCGGAAGTGGAAAACAGCGACAACGCTCCGATTTTGAATGATGACAGCGTCAATCCAGCGGCCCGCAATTCGGGACGGCAACCGGCGTTGACCGGTTGTCCCTGGCACGATGTCAACGAATTGCTGCAGGCTGCAGGCCTTCGCCCGACCCGTCAACGCATGGCGCTGGGCTGGCTGCTGTTCGGCAAGGGCGCGCGCCACCTCACCGCGGAAATGCTTTACGAGGAAGCCACCTTGGCCAAGGTTCCGGTGTCGCTCGCGACCGTCTACAACACGCTCAATCAGCTGACCGATGCGGGCTTGCTGCGCCAGGTCAGCGTCGACGGCACCAAGACCTATTTCGACACCAACGTCACCGCCCATCACCACTTCTATCTCGAAAACAGTCACGAACTGGTCGACATTCCGGACCCGCATCTGGTGCTGCAGAAGATGCCGGAAGTGCCCGACGGCTACGAGATCGCCCGGGTCGACATGGTCGTGCGGCTGCGCAAGAAGCGCTGAGCCACGTCATCTTTGCCGTTCGATTGCTATGTTAGCTCCTCATGGTGAGGAGCGCTCTTTGCGCGTCTCGAACCACGAGGCCAGGTGCGGCGTATCCCTCGAGACGCGGCCAAGCGGCCGCTCCTCGGGATGAGGACCGCTACTCCACCTTTTCATCGGCGTAGACGCCCCACAGCCGTTGCTGTTCGATCCATCCGTCGAAGCCGTTGCCGGTGACGTGGCACCAGCCTGCCGCGCACTTCTTGACCTGGGCCACCACGCCGGCCTGCAGGCGGGCGGAGACCGCGGCGGCTTGATCGGCGCGATCATAGAGCGGCGCGAGTTCGTCCTTGGTCTTCATGGTGATAACGGCGGTGCGGCGACCCGACAGCAGTGAGTGATAGACCCAGCCCTCGGCGCCTTCCGAATCCCGAACCCGGCGCCAGTTCTCGAATTCGGCGGTAATTTCAACCGGTAGACCCGAGCGGGTGTAGACCCAGGCAACGTCGTTGTCCTTGGTCGGACCGGCTCTGACGTTCACATGATCGGATTTGAGGCTGACATAGCGCGGCAACGGCAACCCGCTGGTGGCCTGGGCCGAATCCTTTGCCGAAAATCCCGAGCCTATCGACGCGCCCAGCATGCAACCCGCGAGCACCACTACGGAACAAAAACGCCCCAACGCCATCAACTCGTCCCCTGCCGAGATACCAACTCAAATTCTTCGAGCTGAAACATCAATCAACGCCTAACCCACTGGACCCCGCCCCGCTCGCCCTCCGGTTTGTGATTCCGGGGTTCATGCCGGGGTTCTTGTCTTGGCCCGGCCTTCTGCTAGAGAGAACGGAACGCCAAAGAAACCAAGACGAGCCCGAACGTCTCCCGCGGAAGCCCGCGGGAATTTCGGGGGGAACCCACGGAAACGCCGGAATCACGCGGCCGCCGCAGTGTCGAACAACCGGGTTAATGAGGTCTGAATGATCTCATGAGAGCAGGACATGTCGGTTAAGAAAAAGCCCCTCGTTGTCGTCACCCGCAAGCTGCCGGACTCGATCGAGACCCGCATGCGCGAGCTGTTCGACGCCCGGCTCAATCTCGACGATACGCCGTTGACGCCTGGGCAAATCGCCGAGGCGGTCCGGTCAGCCGATATCCTGGTGCCCACCGTCACCGACCTGATCACCGAAGAGCTTCTCAAGCAGCCCGACTGCAAGCTGAAACTGATCGCCAATTTCGGCAACGGCGTCGACAATATCGACGTCATCGCGGCGCATGCGCGCGGCATCACGGTGACCAACACGCCGAAGGTTTTGACCGAAGACACCGCCGACATGACCATGGCGCTGATCCTGGCGGTGCCGCGCCGGCTGATCGAAGGCGCCACCATCATCCCCGAGGGCAAGAACTGGCCGGGTTGGTCGCCGACCTGGATGCTCGGCCATCGCATCGGGGGCAAACGGCTCGGCATCATCGGCATGGGCCGCATCGGCCAGGCCGTGGCGCGCCGGGCGCGCGCCTTCGGCCTGCAGATTCACTATCACAACCGCCGTCCCGTCGCGCCGCGCATCGCCGACGAACTGGGCGCGACCTATTGGGAAAGCCTCGACCAGATGCTGGCGCGGATGGACATCATCTCGGTGAACTGCCCGCATACGCCTGCGACTTTTCATCTGGTGTCGGCGCGGCGGCTGAAACTGATCCGCAAGGACGCCTATATCGTCAACACCGCGCGCGGCGAGGTGATCGACGAGGAGACGCTGACCAAACTGATCGAAGCCGGCGAGATCGGCGGCGCCGGCCTCGACGTCTACGAGCACGAGCCCGCGGTCAATCCAAAACTGGTGCGGCTGGCGAAGGCCGGCAAGGTGACGCTGCTGCCGCATATGGGCTCGGCGACGATCGAAGGCCGCGTCGAGATGGGCGAGAAGGTGATCATCAACATCAGAACCTTCCTCGACAATCACAAGCCGCCGGACCGCGTGCTGCCGAGCATGTTGTGAGGGCTCAGCGATGCCCGCTCAAATCGGTGATAACGAGCGCATCGCCGTTGAGCGGGTTTAACGGATCGCGCCGGTAGCGCAGGGTTTCGAACCGCATCGCGCGCGCGTCCACCATCAGGAGCCGCCCGACCAAGCCCTCGCCGAAGCCGACGATTTCGCGGATCGCCTCCAGCGCCATCATCGATCCCAAGACGCCGGCGAGCGCACCCATCACGCCGGCCTCGGCGCAGGCCGGCACCGTGCCGGGCGGGGGCGGCTCGGGAAACAGGCACCGGTAGGTCGGGTTGAACTCGCCTTCGGCGTTTTTCTCATGCGCCCGTATTGTGGTCAGCGAACCATCGAACACGCCCAGCGCTGCCGTGATCAGCGGCTTGCCGGCAAGGAAACAGGCATCGGAAACCAGATAGCGGGTTTCGAAATTGTCGGACCCGTCGAGCACCAGATCGTAACCGCCGATCAGCGCCATCGCATTGCCGGCGTCCAGCCGCGTGGTGTGGGCGGCAAACCTGACATGGGGATTGAGCGCGTGAATCTGCTCGGCGGCACTGTCGACCTTGCGCCGGCCGACGTCCGGCGTGGCGTGGATGATCTGGCGCTGCAGGTTGGACAGCGAGACGACATCGTCATCGACCACGCCGAGGGTGCCGACGCCGGCGGCGGCGAGATACATCAGCGCCGGCGCGCCGAGGCCGCCGGCGCCGACCACCAGCACGGATGCGTCCTTCAATGCGGCCTGGCCGGGACCGCCGACTTCGCGCAGCACGATATGGCGGGCGTAGCGTTCGAGTTCTTCGGCACTCAGCATTTTGAGGTCATATCCTTCGCTCCGGCCGCCATTGCGAGCCAACGGGTCGGCGCAAAGCGCCGCCCGATGACAGGCTCCGCGAAGCAATCCAGCCGCAGCGCAGCAAGACGGAGCCAATGGATTGCTTCGTCGCTTCGCGCCTCGCAATGACGATTGTTGCCATCATTTTGCTGAACCCTCCGCCGACTGTTGCCGACCAAGCAGATGTGCTTAGTTGCCCGCGCTTCAATGGACCTGAGACTTGTCATGAGATCGATGCTGACGGCAACATTGATATTCGTGGCCGCGGGGGCTTCCGCAACTGCGCAGATGACGGCGCCGTCGACGGCGGGCGCCAAGCCGAAGCAGGTCGCGACCGTCCCGATCCGCCCCGCTTTGCAGACCCCCGCCGATACCGCCAACGCCATGGCGCAGGCGGAACGTCAGGCGATCCAGTCGGACCTGGCCTGGGTTGGCCAGTACAACGGCGCCATCACGGGTGAAGTCAGCGAGCGCATGGTTGCCGCCATCAGGGCGTTTCAGAAAGAGCGCGGCGGCAAGCAGACCGGCGTGCTCAACCCGCAGGAGCGCGGCGTGCTCGCCGAGACCGCGAAACAGCGGCAGGACAATGTCGGCTGGAAAATCGTCACCGAGGCCGGCACCGGCGCACGGCTTGGCGTGCCTACAAAACTGGTGCCGCAGCAATCCTCCGACGCCAACGGCGCCAAATGGAGTTCCTCCACCGGGACCATCCAGATTCAGCTATCGCGGCGCAAGGAAGCCAACCCCGCCACCGCCAAGCTCGCCGAGCAGGAAAAAAAGGAACCGGCCGGACGCAAGGTCGAATACACCGTGGTCAAGCCGGATTTCTTCGTGCTGTCGGGCATGCAGGGGCTGAAGAAATTCTACGTGCGTGGGCAGTACAAAGGCGACGAGGTCCGCATCCTCACCATTCTCTACGACCAGGCCACCGAAGGCACCGTGGAGCCGGTGGTGATCGCGATGTCGAGCGCGTTCAATCCATTCCCATCCGGCGCGCAGATGGCGGGGCCGCCGCCGCGCAAGACCGTCGAATACGGTACCGGCGTGGTCGTCAGCGACGATGGCGCCATCATTGCCGACCGTCAGATCACCGACGGGTGCCTGGCGATCGCGATCGCAGGTTTTGGCAATGCCGATCGCGTCGCCGAGGACAAGGACCATGATCTCGCGCTATTGCGCATCTACGGCGCGCGCGGATTGAAGCCGCTGAGCCTCGCGGGTAACGCCAGTAAAACGGCGGTCGATCTCATCGGGATATCAGATCCGCAAAACCAGGGCGGCGGCAATGCGGTGAGCAGCGTCACGGCCTCGGTCGCGCAGGCCGGGGTTGGCAGCGACCCCGCGCTGTCGCCGGCGCCGGCGCTGGGCTTTTCCGGTGCCGCGGCACTCGATGCTGACGGCAAATTCGCGGGGATCGCGCTGTTGAAGCCGGTGGTGGTGGCGGGTCCGCCGAATGCCACGCCGGCAGCGCAGGCCGCTTTGGTGCCGCCGGATACGTTGCTCGATTTCCTCAAGGCCAATGGCGTGAACGCCGCGGGCAACGGATCGCCGGACGCGAAGGCGTCCGTGGTCCGCGTGATCTGCGTTCGAAAGTAATTCGACGCCGGGCGTTACGTCGATTTGATGCAGACCACAAAAAACCACGCCTCTGACGCTCTTGCGATCGGGAAGCCTTTGCCCAACCCGTATTTCGCCTTGTCTTCCGGCGTGCTCGTCCTGAATCTTATATTGAGTTGTTTTTCCGGCACGACTGCATAGACCTTTTCCAGCTCTGCGCGAGGGCCAAGCTCGCTGATCTCGATGTCATAGGTTTCGGGCAGTCCGCCTCCGACCATGCGCGCCAGAATTTCCGGCGCGATCGAATTTTGCGGGCACGCCGGATGAATCAGCGGACGAATTCTTGCCGTGGAATTTTCCTTGATCGCCGCGATCCATAGTTGGGCCAGGTCTTCAGGTGTCTGTTGCGCGGCCGTCACTCCCTGCGAAAAACACCCGATGCAGACGCCGAGGATCCCAAAGTCGTGAAAACACCTTTCAATCGCATGCTACTTTCCCACCGATTTACATTTGCCGGTCACGTCAGCCCAAACCGGATACCCGCGCGCGCCAGCCCTCCGGCCAGGCCGATCGGCGTACCGTCCGCGCGCCAGCAGGCTGCACCTGTGAGCGGGCCGTCATCGTGGAACTGGATGGCATTCATGCCGCCGGCCACCGTCGGCACCGCAACTACCCTGTGACCCATCGATGCCAGCGTTGCGCGCACGCCATCCGGAACGGCCAGTTCGACCTCGAGCGCATTGCCTTCGGTCCAGACCCGCGGCGCCTCAACCGCTTCCTGCAAACTCATGCCGTGATCGATGAGATTGAGCAGCGCCTGCAGCGCGCTTGGAAAAATCCGCTTTCCGCCGGGCAGGCCGAGCGCATAGACGAGCTTGCCATGGCGCAGCGCCATCATGGGCGACATCGAGGTGGTGACGCGTTTGCCCGGCGCCAGCGACAGCGCATGGCCGGGCCGGGGATCATAGAGGTTCATGTAATTGTTCGGCACGGCGCCGAGGCGGGGAATCAGAATTTTGGCGCCGAACAGATTGTTAATGGTCTGGGTGGTCGCGACCACATTCCCCATCGCGTCCGCGGCCGTCATGTGGGTGGTGTGCGCGCTTTCGAGTTGCGCCACGCCCGCGCCCCAGCGTTGCGCCCGGGCCGGATCGATGGCGCGGCGGCGCTCGCTGGCGTAATCCTTCGAGGTCAGCCGCTCCACCGGCACGTTAACAAAATCCGGGTCGCCGCTGGCGGCGGCGCGATCGGCAAAGGCGATCTTCAGCACTTCAGCGAGAAGATGGATGGTCTCGGCGGTGCCGAACCCTCTTCCCGCCATGTCGTAACCCTCTAGAATATTGAGCATCTGCGCGATATGCACGCCGGAAGCCGCGGGCGGCGGCGGACCGAGGATTTCCCAGCCGCGATAGTTGGCCCGGATCGGCGTGCGCTCGACGGTCCGGTAGGAGGTGAGGTCTTCGCGGGTGATGAAGCCGCCATGCGCCTTCATGTAGTCGACGAAGATATCGCCGAGCGGACCTTCATACAGCGCGGCTTCGCCGTGGCGGGAAATATGCGTCAGCGTCTCCGCATATTCCGATTGCACGACGCGGTCGCCGGCATTCAGCGGCGTTCCATTGGGCAGGTATATCGCCGAGATCGCCTTGTCCTCGCGCATCTCGCGCGCGCTGTCGACGATGCATTCATGCAAATAGGGCGTCGCCGCAAAGCCGCGCGCGGCGTGCTTGATCGCCGGCTGCATGACATCGGCGAGCGACATGGTCCCGAACCTTTGCAAGGTCTCGCACCAGGCCTTGAGCGAGCCCGGCACAGCCACCGCCTTTGGCCCGTTGAGATTTTCATCGTCGATCGTATCGAACACATCGTGCGCCGCGCCCGGCTTTGATCGATAGGTGTCGGGCCTGACGGCGAGCGGAACGCTGCTTTGGCCGTCGATGAAGCGGTGGCTGCCGTCACTGAGCCGGATATGCGCCATGCCGCCGCCGATGATCCCGACCATCATCGGTTCGACCACGGTCAGCGCGAACAGGGTCGCGATCGCGGCATCGACGGCGTTGCCGCCGGCGGCGAGCATCTCGGCGCCCGCGGCGGAAGCGAGCGGATGATTGCTGACCACCATGCCGCGGCTGCCCGAGGCCGGCTGCTTCTGACAATCGAAAACGGTGCCCGCGCGATTCCGCCAGTTACCGGTCATTCGGGAAGTCTCGTCAAGCGAAGGCCCTTTTCGAACGTTGCCAAATCTTCCGGACGGCGTAGCGGCCACACATTAGTGAAATTTGAAATACCCGATTTGGGATCAATCTCATAGACCCGTCCAACTGCCTTACGCATTTCGTCATCACGTCCCGCCAGCGCCGCGCTGACTGCTGCCATGATGATTGCCGCGGCATAATTCGGGTTCTGCCTCAGGGTCTTTTGAGCCCACGAAAGTGCCTCTTCGTGTCGGCCGGCGAAAAAGTGAGCCAATACGATACCGTTCTGAACGATGAAGATGAGGGGATCGAGCGGGCTCAGGCGCACGGCGCGCTCCAAATGCTCGATGGCGAGGTCCGGCTCGCCAAGAAAGACCCTGACATACCCGCTGAAACGCCAGGCCGTCGCCAGATTGGGGTTGAGTAGCAGACCTCGATTGATCAAGGCCACACCGTCGTCGAGATTGCCAACCACAAATGCGAGCGCGAAGCCTGCTTCGCAAAGCGCGACGGCATCATCGGCACCGAGTCTCGCTGCTTTCCTGGCCGACTGTTCGGTTTCGGCGGTTTCCCGCTCACGATCCAGCATCCAGCCGTTGGCTTTACGCCAGACGTAGCAATAGGCGCGCATCCCATGGGCCGTGGCAAAATCTGGATCGATGTCGATCGCGCTTTGGAAATTCAGGAGTGCGTCAAGATTGGCCTCCTTCGTCCCCTGATAGATATTCGCCATTCCTCTCAGGAAGTAGTCATAAGCTGCCAGTTTCTCGGTTGGCTTGCGCTTGGCACGCTCGATCTCGGCTTGCTCGAGTTTTGGCGAGATCGCACCGATAACACTTGCGGTCACCTCGTCTTGGCTCGACCTTCAAGGGCTGCATTGCCGCGGCGGCGCCGGAAGATCGTGCGCGCCAGGCGCGCATCGGCTCGGAAATATTTTTCAGGGTTTGATGGCCCAAATCATCATAAGCGATTTCGGTCTTGCCGCGAATCTGCCGATACGCATCGTCCGAAATGCAAATGCCGGCCGGGTCCGCGATCCCTTCGAGGCGTGCTGCGATATTGACTCCGTCGCCGAAGATATCGTTGTCATCGATAATGATGTCGCCGACATGAACACCGATACGAAACTCAATTCGCTTCGTTTCCGGCACATGGATATTGCCGTTCGCCATGTCACGCTGCACCTCCACGGCGCAACGCACCGCATCTACGGCACTGGCAAATTTCGACCAGCATGCCGTCGCCAGTGGTCTTAACAATGCGACCACGATATTCTGCGATTTTCGGATCGATAACGGCGCTCCGACAGGCCTTGAGCCGAGCGAGTGTGCCTTCTTCATCGCCGCCCATCAGGCGGCTATAACCGGCAACGTCTGCTGCTAGGACCGCCGCGAGACGTCGTTCAACGCGGGCGGCCATCTTATTCTACTTCCACTATGACATCCGTGCCGCTGCGCGAGCGGATATGTACTAGTCGGACCGTGCGCAGAGTCTTGTGAGGCTGTCGAAAATAAGCCGAAAAGGCCACCCACTGGCAAGCGCCATAGTGGGGGGGAACACACACTTTTGAGTGCCCATCGAAGTTCCACTTTTTAGTGCCGCACCACTCGGCCAGCCGATCTTCACGGCATTTGACCTGGGGTCAAGCAGACCCCCGCAACCGCTGGACGTCTCCTGCGGCCTGGCATGTAAACAAAAACCCCGGCACGACTGCCGGGGTTTTTGCAGACGAACCAGAGGGTCAGTCACCTGATCCGCCGGCGATCATTCCGGCAGTTGTTCGCCGGAGCCACCCAGTTCGGCCGGAAAGTCTTTCAGCTTCGGCAGTCCGTCCTTCATCGGCAGCACCGTCTCTGCATAATTGACATGAACGCCGGGAGTGAATTTCAGCGTCGGGATTGTTGCGGCGAACACGTCGATCAGTCC